>Ga0181520_10008351_pt1 | contig 14769 bp, 11 predicted proteins | sample PEATcosm2014_Bin_29_FD_132451 | JGI IMG/M metagenome (GOLD analysis project Ga0181520, IMG submission 132451) | Peatland microbial communities from MTU Mesocosm Facility, Houghton, MI, USA - PEATcosm2014_Bin02_30_metaG | ecosystem: Environmental > Terrestrial > Soil > Wetlands > Peat | place... | reverse complement strand
ATAGGGATCCACTCGCTCATATTCATTCCGGCCCGCGCCGAATTGCGAGCGATCCCGGAGCGCCCAGGAGCAGCACGAGGCCGGGTGAAAAGGTTCGGCCCCTGATTGGTGGTGATCCGAAGAACCCCAGCTTCCCACGCATTGCCGGGCACCTCGGGCCACTCCCGTCCGAACGCGGTGCGGATGACCCTACCCCATCTCGCGACCGACTGGCAGCTGAACTCTCAGTATCGACCGGGCTCCGCGTTGACGAGGTCGCCAAGCTCACCATCTTTCAAATTCTCGATCTCCCGGTCGGCGGCGACTCTGAGAGATTCACGACCATGCACGTAACGAAGACGAAGAGGCTGGTAGAGCGCGACGTCAATGTGCCGAACTACCTCATTCCGGATCTGCACGCCTACATCGATGGGGAACGGAAGGAGTGTATTGCCGTTGGCAGGCGCTACTGGATAAAGAAAAAGAGCGATGAGCCCAAAGCGCTCCTCGTGAACGGCGTGGATGCGCACCAAAACGCCGGTAAACCCGTAAGTGCGGACACGCTCTCGGGTGCGTTTCGCAGAGCCGTCATTAAAGCGGGCGTGACCGAACGGGTCACGAAGACGGACCCTAACACCGGCGAGGTTCGCCAGGTCCCGGTTCCCCGACACCGATACCATGATTTACGCCATACCTATGCTCTTTGGACCTACCACGCGCTGGTCGGGCAGGGCATCTCGGAACCGTGGAAGATCATTCAATCGCTGCTCGGCCATGCGCATCTATCCACGACGTTGGATACGTACCTCCGGGTTGTGAACGTGGAGAGAGCTCGAACGGCTGACGGAGCCTACGAGGTCATGAGGAGCATCATCCGTGGCAACTAGAGCGCCGCGTCCGACCCGCTTCTCCCGTGAATCGAAAGCCACGGCCGTCGATATCGATGAAGCGCGTGCCGAAGTTGGCCGCCGAATCGAAAAAGGAACGGAACAAGGCAAACCCTTTCTTCGAGTAGTCGTTCCTACTCCGCGCGAGCCCAAACCTGAACAAGTTATCGACCTGTCCTTTCTCTATGCTTTGCCGAATTTGGCTGATACCCTGGCGGAAGCCTTTTTGGATTGGACAGCCACCACACAAAGGACCGCGAGCCGTGGCGGAGAAGCGGCGCATATTCGCGTGGGATTGGTGGCCTTCCTTGTTGAAACTGGGCGCACCGCGACAACTCCGGAAGGCCTCACCACCGAGTTAGCCAATGCCTTCATTGGCTGGCTGAACGAGAACCGAACCGGCAGAGACGCGCCTCTCCAGGAAAATTCACGTGCCAAACTGTTTGCGACGCTCCGGCGGCTCATAAAGCATCTGCGGCAATTGCCGAAGTGGTCTGGACGGATACCGCGCGATCTCTATATCAGAGACTCGCCTTGGCCGATGCGACATCTCAAGAGGAAGGCAACAGAGATCCTCGAGTCGGAGGACCTGAGGCGCTTGTTGTCAGCCTGTGCGGAGGAAGTGACCAGTACGATTCACCGAATCGAAGAGGGCTGGAGGCAGCGCGACGCGGCACGGGATTCTGTGCCTTCATCCCCAGAACGATATACGGCTTATGCCGATTTGGGGGTTTGCCTCGCCGCGCTCGAGGCTCAGCTCGGGGGACAGATTCTCCGAACAGACATCGTCCACGAGATCAACCGCGGTCTCGAGGAGGCCATAACGAAGTTGCACGGCGGGCTCATTTCGGTGGGTGAGTACTTTTATCCGACTCCACGCCTGCTAATGCCTTTCATAGTTCTCATGTCGCTCTACACCGGGGTAAACACGGGGAGCCTGGTGGAGAGCCAAAGAGGCGATTTTTGGGTCGCCAGCGCGCTCGGCCACCGCCGTTTTTATTGGAAGGTGTGGAAAGAACGAGCCAAGCGCTGGCAATCAGGTAGTATTGCCTGCGACGAAGATGTGGCCCATCCGGCAAGGCTGGTGCAGTTCCTTATACGGTGGACGGAATATCTTCGCCCGCTGGTTCACCCCTCGGTCGCCGAGCGGCTGTTTTTATTCGTACCACCGAGAGGGAAAAGACCAGCCTCCTCGTTTCAGAGCAAATGGGGATCGTTGCTTAGCGGTTCATGGGAGTATAGCTATAACCAGTTCCTCAAGGAGCACGGCCTCGGCCCGCTGGACACTCGCCGATTCCGCGTCACCGGACTGGAAATAGTCCATCAGCTCACCGGAGGCGATCTTCGGGCCATGCAGGCATGGGCCAACCACGCACGGGCCAGCACTACCGAGAAGAACTATGTGGGCGATGGGGCGAAGCAGCGCGATGAAGAGCGGCTTGCCGAGATCATGCAGGTGCGTGGGCGCTGGCGGCAGACGCAGGGAAAGCTCGAAACCCGCGGCCGACCGGAGCACACCGATATCGGAGCCGCCACGCCGGGCTGGACGTGTCTGGATCCGTATTCCGGCCTCCACGGGCCGAAGGATACGTTGTGCTCGGCCTACGCCCAGTGCCCCGTTTGCCCGCTGGGTAGCATCGACTTCCAATCGCCGTATGCCTGTGCACAGGCACATAACCTATTGGATGCGGTGAGGCGCGCGGCAGAGACGATGGCGCCGCAAGCATGGCTCAAGCGGATGGCCCCTGTGCAGCAGAAGCTGCTCAACGCTTGGCTGTGCGAGTTCTCTGAACCGGTTCGCAAGGCGGCGGAGAAGTTATCACTGCCTCCACTTCCGGCACCCGAGTAACCGCCATGCTCAGACCGCTCCAGCGCATGACCACCATGGAGGCCGGGGCTAGCGCCGATGCGCGAGACATTCTCAAGCAAAAGGAGATCGGTGATTTATGGGTGTCGAGGCAAAGCCGGTGGGGAGACCGGTTTTGGCAGTTCGACAATGAAACAGCAGGCGCCAGACCAGACGTATCCCGGATCCACTGGGATGCCGCTCTACCCGATGGCGATCGTCTCACAGACCCACAATGGGCTCCACTGCTTGAGGCCTTCAAGCGGTTCGCGTGGTCGCTGTTCGCGGACGAAAGCAGGTATCACGGAAGACCCCTCAAGCCGGCAAACGCCAGCCTATTGTCCACCGGCATTAGTTGTCTCGCCCGCTGGATGGTCCGACGCAACTACCTCTCATTTAGTGAACTCGACAACGCCGCTTCAGAAGTCTTTCTCGATGACATGGCTGACGAGACCGCGCTGGCGGACTTACAGCCGAGCAGCACTGAGGAAACGATTCCGGACCGTGGGAACGATACGGCCCCAAACGCTGATGGCGAGGGCATGAGTGTTTCGCAAGTTTGTCGACGTGTCAGTATATGGCTGCAACTCTGGCGTCAAGCCGGCCCGTTGCGGGAGGTCGGCATTCCAACTCTGCCGGAGCCACCCTTCAACGGTAGGAGCGCCAGGCAAGTTGCGCGCGAGATCGCTACGCGGGCCGCTTCCCTTATTCCTCCGCTGCCGGACGAAGTTGCGCTTCCCATCATGAATGCGGCGCACCGCATGATCGGGCTGCCCGCGGAGGAAGTCATACGACTCCACGACATGTACGCCGAAGGTGTGCAGGCAGCAATAGATGACGGAAAGAAAAGGCGCAACCCCCAAAATGACAGAGGGCTCCGCGCGCTGAAGGGCTTCCAGTTCTCGGTTCTTCCTGGGGAGATGCAGCCTTGGCACTCGCCCCTTAGCCAAGCTGAGGTGAACGACTTCTGGCCCACCTATAAGAGGGGGTATACGCCTTCCACAGTTTCTGGATCGCAACTTCTGAGATCGCTGATCTGTTCGATTCGGGACGCTTGCTCCATTGTCATCCAGTCGGAAACCGGTTTGCGAGTTTCGGAGCTGTGCGGGCTCGATCCGGGTATTGACCAGGAATCAGGTCTGCCCACCTGCGTCCGAGTCCGCCGGTCGTATAGCGGACTGAACGAGCTTTTTTACGTTGACGGTCGTCTATTCAAGACCGTTCCCACCTCTGAGAGGGTGGCGTGGCTGGTTGGTTCGCGTCCCGTGGGTTCGAAAGAACTCCCTCCACCCGTGCGTGCGCTCGGTGTGCTGACCCGACTACTGGATCCCTGGCGCAAGCTGGCGAGAGATCCAGAGATAGCAGGAACGCTCTTCGTGCAGCCAGCAGGGTTCCGCGGCATGCCTGGAAAGAGCGGGATCGGAATCACCTATGAGGACATGATTCTCGTAGGGCAGAGACAGTTCGTTTATCGCTATGTCGATCTGAGCAAACTCCCGGACAGGAACCGGCGCGGCGAGGACCTGGCGGCCTATCGCGAGAACCGCGGCCTCTGCCTGCGCACGCACCAGTGGCGCAAGACCTTCGCACGGTACATTTGCGGGACAGATAGCCGTATGCTGCCCGCCGTGAGCCGGCATTTTAAACACCTGACTCTCGCAATGACGGAAGAGGCATATCTAGGCAAGAACCCGGCACTCCAGGATGCCTACGAGAGCAACATAAACCAAAGCACGGCTCGAATCCTTTACGAAAATGCGCGTGGCAAACCCGCACAGGCCGGCAGGATGGCGAAGGTCATCGATGAGCACCGCGCTGAGATCCAGGCGCTCATTGCCAACAAAGACGAGCGCGATGGCCGGCGAGCCATCCAAAAGTGGGTTGAGCAAAACCGGTTGCAGATATTCTTTGCTCCCCACGGGAAGTGCTTCGTTCGGCTAGATCCGGTGGGCGCTCGCTGCCATGAGGTAGGCCAGACGGTTCATTGGCTGAATGAGGAGCCCGACTACGCGATCCGCCATCCGTCCTTGTGCGCAGGCTGCTCCTGCTTCCTGGTTGACAAGGAGAATGAAGAGTTCTGGCTGCAGCGTTACCTGGATAATTACAGGGCCTTCCTCCAGGGAGCGTCGCTCGGGAAGGCGAGTGACTATCGCATTGCCCGGGAACGTGCTGACCAAGCCGCTGCAATTCTGCAGGCATTGAAGGTTCCCCTACCGGAGGTGTGACACATGGGACGCCGAGCGCTTCCGCCACCGCCGGGCGGCTGGGAAAAGACGATCGGGGACGCAATCCAGCGTCTCAAACAGGGGAAGCCCCTCAATCCGCAGCTTCTCAGACAGGCGAAGCTGCGGAGGCTCCGCATCGGCCCTTCCACAGTGGCCCGCGAAGCCGGGTGCCCGCGCGACTACATCAGCCACCCAGGCTGCCGTTTTCCAGACCTCTACGAAGCGGTAAAAGCTCTCCAGGAACCAGCGGTCGAGCCGCGCTCGCTCGCCGAGGTGAACTTGAGGCTCAGGCAGCGCAATCGGGAGCTGTTAGCGGCAGTCAAGACGGCTCGTGCTCAAGTTGCGGCGGCGCTGCTGCGGATGGAGCAGACGGCCAAAGACTATGATCGAAAGCGGAACGAGCTCGAACGCATCCAGAAGCGGCAAGGCGCCGATCCAAACCGCGTCGCCGGCCGAAGCCGTGAGCATGGAAAAGTGCTGGAGCTGCCCGCACCCAGCATAGAAGGATGAGGAGGAAGATGCCGGCGCGCTCGATTATTCCGGAAATTCTGGCGAAGCTCGAACCCTATTTGGAGCTGCTGGATCAACAATGGGAATCACAAGCCGAGGGATGCCGAACTCCCACGCTGCCCCAGGATAAGGGTCAGGTGAACGTTCGCGCGATCACCAAGGCGGTGGGACTGCGTCAGTCCCAGGAGCAGCATTTTTTCAAGAAGCCCGAGCTCGCGCTGGCGATCAACGAGCTGGCCAGGATCCAAGGGCTTCGTGGGATTAATAGCCGGGAGTTGCAGGACGCCGGGGACAGAGTCCACGCCGCACGGATGCAGAAGGTCGAGCGACACAATACTGACCTTTCGCGCTCGCTGGCCGAGCGTGAGGCTGTGATAGAGCGGCAGCGTCGTGAAATCGACGCGTTGCGGGCCCAGCTCGCTTTGCTTGAAGAAACGGGGATGACGATTCGTACTTCCGGAGTGCGGTGATGTTCGCCTGTGTTGAAAAACTGATCGCCGAGCGTGATTGGGGTGTGATCCTCTCGGTGCGGGCTGTCGAGCAACCGGGTGAGAAATACCAGGTCAAAGCACTGACCAAAGTCTTGCTCGGGCGACCATCCGTCGGAGAGACGTGGTATTTCGAAGGAGAGTATCTTCAGTCCCCGAGGTATGGTCGGCAGCTCGTCGCGCAGTCCGGCTACCGCAAGATGCCCACGGGAAAGCTCATCTGCCGCTACCTGGCCGAGCACGCTCCCGGTGTGGGGCTTGACCGCGCCACCCGGCTTTGGAACAAGTGGAACGTCAACCTCGCCACTATCATTTCGGACGAGAACAACATCCCAGAAATCGCAAGGGTCCTTGCGCCGGACCGTCCCAACCTTGCGGTACGGCTTGCGGCGGCCGTAGTGCGTGCATGGAAAGACTCGGCGGCTGAGTCCAACCTGGTCGACTGGCTCATGCAACGCGGCGTGGAAGATCTGAAGATCGCACGGCGCGTGGCACGCATTCTCGGCGACTCCGCTATCCAGGCACTGGCTTCAAATCCTTACATCTTGGTACCGCTGCTCCCGTCTTGGACGAAACTGGATGAATTCGCCCGCCGCGTGATGCAGGAGACCGGAGCCAAGGCGCCTGGGGCCGACGTGCGAAGGCTCGTCGGCGCCGTCGATGCTGTGGTGAAGGGCACACTGGCGGACGGAGATACAGTGCTGACCCGAGAGCGCCTCCGAAGCAGCTTGGCAAAACTCCTGGAGTCCTCGGAGGGCTCCGATACAGTTGATGCCGCTATCGCCGCCGGCGAACGAAACGGCGCCATTCTGCCCGTCTCTGGCGGATGGCGGGCGCCGGGCGCCGCTCTACTCGAGGATAATGTGGCGGCGAAGCTGCGCCGGATGCTCGAGCCAAGTTATCCCAGCCCGGTGGGGGTTCCGCCTCCTGACCAACTGGCACGCCTGTTGGACCGCATGGCGAATCCCTCGCGCCCGCTACATGAAGAACAGAAATCGGCGGCGCTCAAGGTGATGGTGCACGCGATCGCATGCTTGCAAGGAGGCGCCGGCGTGGGCAAGACGTACACCCTGAAGATCGTGTGCGACCTTTACGAGAGCTTCGGCGGCCGCGTTCTGCTTGGGGCTCTCGCAGGTAAAGCCGCTTTGCGTCTAGCGCGTGCCACGGATCGGGATGCCTTTACACTGGCACGGATCATCGGCCAACTGGCTGAGCGCGAGCGTATCGAAAGCGCCTTGCACGATCCCGGGCTGGATGCGCCTACTGTGGCAAGATCCTCGGAGCGGCTGAAGTCGCTCATAAAGATCGACGACCGGACCCTCGTCGTGCTGGACGAAGCCAGCATGATCGACCTACCAACGTTGCATGCGATCCTCCGGTACATGCCGGAGGGCGCACGACTGCTGCTGACGGGTGACGCTGCGCAGCTTCCGCCCATTGGCTTCGGCCTGATCTATCACGCTCTCGTGAGCGACCCGCAGATCACCGCGAATCTCACGGTGATTCACAGGCAGGCGTCGGAAAGTGGGATTCCCACGGTCAGTGCCGCAATCCGTGAACGCAGAATGCCGCTGTTCACCGATTACCAGGGCGTTGCAGATGGCGTTTCTTTTGTGCCCTGCGAATCAGGGCTGATCGGCGATGTAGTGGAGCGCATCGTGCTTCAAGTCGGCGGGTACTCCAACGGAGTGCTGGTTGTTTCACCCACGAAGAAAGGCCCAGGGGGAGTTGATGCCCTGAATGCGCGCCTGCACGAGCGGCTTCGCCCTTCTTGCGCCCCGGCGCACGACATCAAGGGTTTCAACGCGCAGTACTACACCATCGGAGATCCCGTAATGTGCCTGCGTAACGACTACTCACGCGGATTGTTCAACGGCCAGATTGGCCAGGTTCAATCGATTCCGGATAGCCCCGGGGAGCGATGGCTGGAAGTTCTTTTCGACGGCGAATCATCGCCTCGTACACTTCAACTGGAAGACCTCATGGACCTCACACTGGCGCATGCGATCACCTGCCACAAGTTGCAGGGCAGTCAGGCGGCGCGCGTAGTTGTGCCGATCTACGAGTCCCGGGTGCTGGACCCCTCTTGGGTCTACACGGCCATCACGCGAGCCGAACGTCAGGTCATTCTCGTGGGCGACCTGACAGTGCTGAGCCTGGCTCTCAGAAGATCCCGGACTGCCGAAAATCGGCGAGTCGGATTCGCATGGCCTCTCGGTATCCACGGCGGTGAAAACCTCCCCGCCCGATGCTGTTCTGGCTCCTGACGCGGCTGCAAGATTGGCATGGACGAGCATGGCGGCAAACCTCTGTTGCCCGGATTCGCGCTTTGGACCTTATGGGAGTTCCTCCAGCCGGTCGTCCTTTCGAGCGTGATTGTAAAGTGCTGGTGCCACTGAGATAATATGCCCTTGCCGGACTTCTCCTCGCTTTGGAGATGCCGGGCGAAACTTCTACACCTGTGGCGGTGTCCAACAGGAGGTGAAGACCCGTTGGTCCGTTAACCTCTGCGTGGGCGTGGGATTGATCCTGGCGCCGATGGCCTGGTTCGGCGCCCAGCTTTGGCGGGCGGAGACCGGCGACCTGGTGCCCCTGAGTACCACCATCGACCTGAGGCAGGGACATGCCCGGACCGCGCCCTTCCGCATCCTAATCGATTCTGAATACGAAATCCACGCACGTGTTCCCGTGAAGGACGGCGGGCCGCGCAGCATCGCTCTGGAGTGGTGCCTCTCTCGCGGCGGGCACGAACTGGTCCGCGGCCGCGAAGATGTGTACGGAGGCGGAAACTGGGTGGGGCCGCTTCACGGCCAGCCCGGGTGTTTATGTCTTGAACTTGGAGGTGGCGGGGGATGACAGCCACCTCCTTGCTGGTGATTCGGAACTGGAGGTTTACGAAGCCGGAGATATTCGATCCGCAGCCAGTGACCGGGCGGGCCAAGCTTTCATGGTCCTATTCCTCCTCTGCCCGATAGCGACTACCGTGATCGTTCTCGAGGTGCGGGCACAGCGGCGCGCCCGGGAGCGGCTCCTGGCAATGGCAAATTCCCTGACCCAACCTGGACCCCATATCCGCGACTTGCCTCAGGGTGCGCCCTCAATGACATCATTAGTCGCGGAGGAGCTGGCTCCGCCGCCTGACCGTATGGCTGGGTTGCTTCTCATCGCCGCCGCAATTGCCGTCTTCACGTACGTCTATCTCGGAACTCGCGACGCGACCCCTGATTGGGACTGGCCGATGTCCCCGACCGCAGCGGCTTGCTGGCTGGGCGTCAGTGCCGTTGGCGCGGGTATCTTCCTGCTGACGAAAGGGCCGGCGCGCCGCCGGTGGCCGACGCCCGCGGTGGTGTTCCCGGGCGAAGCGCCGGCGCCGCGCCATGCTCACCTTCCGTGGAAGCGAAAACCGGCGAAAGGGAAGCTGATCGCCGGCCTGACGCCGTTCCCGCTGGTAATGCAGATCTTCCTCATGGTTCCTCTCTTCGCCTTTATGGTCGATCACGCCAACACACGCGCCCCCATCGGCCTAACCGTCCATCTGTTGAGGCCAGGACTGGCCGCTGCGATATCTCCGGGGATCCAACCAATGCTCGTCCAGGTCGGCGCTTTGCCGCAGCGGCACGGTGTACGGGTCGGCTCGAAGGTGGTGGCTTGGGACGATCTGCCGGCGCTGCTGAGAACCGAGGTGATGCGCCGTCCGCCGGAGTGGCCGGTGTACGTCGAGGGGGATCCGGCGATGGACTGGCAGTATGTCGTGCAGGTCATCGACGTGATCGAGGGTGTGGGCGGGCGAGTGGTGCTTCTCACCACGCGGCCGGCGATCGAGCCCGCGAGACGCCGCTAGGACCACCCTGCTCGAACTGCACGGCCGTGTAGTCATCGGGATCTCAGATGACGGGCACCGGGTCGTCTCCACTGCGGACGGTTTGGTTGTTGTGAACGAGACGTCAGACTGCACCGGCTCGCTACCTTGCCGGGCGGGAATCCCGCCGGGATGGTCAATGTACGAGAACCCCGTCTAACGCCCACAACACTAACGCCCACAACACGCGCTTCCTCTTGCGCCGCCTGTTAAACTCCTCTGTGATGCGCATGCTGCTCCCAATACTCTGCCTCTGGTTCATGTCTTCTGGTGTGTATGGTCAACAGGCCGATTCGGCTGGACTTGAGAAGCGCTGCAAAGTTGTCCGAACGCCTGTGACGATGGACTGTCCGAGTGGATGGACAATTCTCAGAGAGAACGAACACGAAGCCGTGGTCGCCAATTTCCGCGTCGGCCCTGGTGTCACGGAGTTCACAAGTTCAGGGCATGGCAAAGCAAGCATCGCGGTGTCGAACATGCCGACGCTCTACCGGACTTTTTCGGAATGGATCTTCGCAGCCCACAAGAATGCGCCAGACGCCGTTGAGAAGAGAATCAGTGTAACCGCCGGGAGTGGCGCACCGGTTCCGGTGGTCTGGTTCACACCGTCCGACGCGACCGGCCCCATGTACGCTAGTTACTTTTTTCAGGTGGGCCGAAACCCAGTGCTGGTCGAATTGTCGTATCGCGGAGACGACCCGAAGCGCGAGGAATACATCGCAGCGGCCAAGGCAGTCATCGCAAGCGCGGTGGCAGAACGTTAAACGGCTCAAGGGGGCACCTTCCGATAAGCGGTCGTGAAGCGTTTCCTTCCATTGACCCTGGGCAGGCGGGTAGTTACCGAAATCGCCGTTTTTGCGCCGTTATCGGAAAGAGCCTCGTTTTTCGCTCGCATTGGCGTTCCGCAATGACCACCACTTTCCCGTCACCAATCGCGGAACATGCCGCTCCATCCCTGCTCATCGGCGGCGAGGCTCCGGGAGCACATCTCTATCGAGGAAGAAGCCAAAGTCGCCTGTCATGCGACCGATGTTCCTGCAATTACTTGTGTTCAGGTCGAGAAGATAACACTCGTTCGAACGAGCATCGAATTCCGCGAGCGATCGGATAACCGCGAGACCGCGTTTTTCGTCCATGTCCACCACAGTGACCAAGCCGCCGTATCCAGGGCCGCCTCTCACTGGAAACTCAACCTCTTTCATTAGTCCCAGTCCCGAAGGTGAAACTTGATAAATGAGGCAACGAGTGTCTGCATGGCTTCCCGCGCCGACCACGAATACCCGATCTTCGGAAGAGAAGACATCGTGAACAAGGATAGGTGCACGCGCTAGAACGGCACCGGGGCGGTCTACTCTACAAATTTCGGCTGGAGCGTTCCGCAGGACGGAGTAGTAGCGGCCGCACCGATCGACGACTGGGCCATCGCTGCGTGGTAGCAACACAGGGCGGTACGACATGTCGAACTCAACCGAATCCGAATTCAAGGCTAACAATTTGGCGATTTTTCCGCCAGATAGGATGTGCGCCTGAACTTTAGAATCGCTATCGGATTGTGTGAGTAGGATGATAGCCGCATGATCGCCGGACCGTCTGACCGCGCTACTCGGATTGTCTACTAGACGGTCCGACTGCCCTTGGGCACGCAAATGGGCGCGGAGTTCCTCGTGGTAGTACGCGAAGAACCCTGGCACTTGTGTTGTATGGCCCCCGCGAACCTGTGGACTGCAGGCGGAGATGCAGAACGTCAGCGTGAGAAGCAGCATTGCCCCGGAGTGCCGGCGACTCCCAAGGGAGGCGCGAGCGATCAAACTGGGGCTCGAATGAAGATCACACCGGGGCATCGTCTCGGCTGATGGTAGCACTCGGCAGCAAACTGCGTGACTTGTGCCAGGAAAGTAGGCTTTCCGGACAATGACCCCGCCAAACGGGACCGGAATGGTCAAGTTTCCGAAATCGTCTTTCGTCCACAACCCACGGTATGCGACTGCGATCAGAGCGAATCGTATCCCGTAGCTCAAGGTCAGCAATCTCTTGCTGGCGAAGGATAGTGCCTAGCTCTTCGTCTCCGGCGTCTAATCTAGTCAGGGTACGGGACAAGCTCGCAGCTGTCCGAATCGAAAGGAGCCGACCGAATGAAGCGCATGTTGTGCAGCCTACTCCTGGGCCTTAGCGTCGGCACGGCCTCGCTGATGTCATGCGACTGTGGTCTACTTCCAGTTTGTGCCTACCGAGATGCGGATATCATTTTCCTTGGCCGCGTCTCGTTTACGAACCATGATTATTCAGCTGGCCTAAACCAGGCAACGCTCGTCCGTTTCGAGGTTGAAGAGGCGTTCAAGGGCATTGCGCCGGACGCTCATCAGATTTGGGTGGATCCGGGAAGCTTCACGAGCTGCTATGAAGTCTACAAGCCGGGCAATCGATATCTGATCTTCGGCACTCTCCTACCCGCCGTGCCGCAGCAAACTGCTGCGATCACAATAGCGCCTTGGGATTCGAGCAAGGCTAAGCCGTTTCCTCCGGGCTTCAGCCCGTCGACGCCCCCACCGATCTACTATTCGCCCGAATGCGCTGGCTCTCGCAATGCGAACGGCACTCCCGGTTTTAAGCAGGACTTGGCCATGTTGAGAGAGTATCGAGCTGGCGTACTGCTACCGCGAGTCCTCGGACACGTTCATATGTCGCCCTACTCAGGTTGGCCCTACCTGGATGGCCCGGCACTCGCAGGCGCTGAGATTACTATCTCGAATGCCGCCGTGAAACTCAAAACAACAACGGATGTGACGGGCAGGTTCTCGTTTCACGATGCGCCTCCTGGGGACTACACAGTCCAAGCTACCCTCGCTCCCTATCGAATGAACCCGGCTGCGGAGCCGTTCTATCTGACCGGCTCGGTGAACGGGCGGTTGCGTGTTCCGGAAGCCGGCTGCGGCTATACGGAGATTGAACTGGCCACCACCAGCGTGCTTCGGGGAATCATAGTTGACTCGCAAGGTAAGGGAGTCCCGAAGATCTTTGTCAGGTTGCGGATAAAGGATGGCTCACGCCGCTCCCTAGGTGCGGTTACCGACAAGCAGGGCCGATTTGCCATTTCTGGTGTGCCTGATGCAGAGGTCTATCTATCCGCGGGCATAGATGAAGACCTTCTGTCGGGCGGGACAAACCTCAACCTCGACATGCGCTATCGTGCCGTGTACTACCCCGGTGGTGCCTCCGCCACCGGCGCCTCAGCGTTGCGGCTGGGATTGGGGGAAACGCGTTCTTTGGTCCTACGGCTTGGCTCGCCGCTAGAATGGAGTCGTGTCAAGGTCAAGGTGGTTGATAAAGACGGACGGCCGAAGGTCGGAGCGAACGTCAATTCGTACGGCGGGCCGCCAGGGACGGGGATGACAAGAACCGGGGCGCGCGGTTTGGGATCCATGCCGTGTCTCGGCGGGTGGGAGTATCAGTTGGAGGCGGCCGCGGAATACTGGCGGTCCGAGGGCAAAAGGGAAGTCGTGGTGGCTTCCCGGACACCATTTGTCTGCGGTGTGGCCAATAACCCAGTCGTGCTCGTGCTCGATCGCATAATGGCTGGAGTAGTCGCCGGTAAGGCTGTAGATTCCAAGGGCGCTTTGCTGAAGTATCCAAGAGTGCGCATTTATCGGGAATCCGAAACGAGCCCGCGTTACGAGGGGCACGGGGATGAGACAGGCCGGTTTCGGATTGACGATGTTGCTCCCGGCGTTTACACAATCATCATCGCGGTTGAGGACCTTGGAGAGAAGACTCTTTCTGGCGTCGGTGTGTCCGCCGGGCAGATCACTGATTTGGGCGCGATGGTCTGGATCTAGCGTTCCCTTCACTCCCTCGATGTGTTCGGAGCTCCGGTCAGGGCAGGAAAGTCGGCTTATCGGAAAAGTGACGCGTCGGGAGGCCTAGCACAGTCCACCCGGCCGTCTAACGCCCGCCGCTGACATTTGAGGGTTTGATTCCTCGCTGACGCAACGTTTAAGTTCTCCGCAGCGGACGTAGGAATGGGAGACGCTCGGTACCGACGGACAGCACTACGCTGTCGAACTTGAACCACATCGCTTTATTGATGATGATGCATGATGACTAAGAAAGAAGAAGGAGGACCATGAAGGTCGAAGCATTGGAGCGGGAATTTCGCTATAACGGCGGACTGCGTTTGCCCGATCCGAATCCCAAGTTAGCCGTTGAGGAAGTGATCAACCTATACAGCAATGCTTATCCTGAGATCACGACCGCGGCCATCGAGGGTCCGGAGGTTATAGGAAACAAGCTGGTGTACCGACTGACTCGTGCGATTGGGACCAAGGGCTAGGTTTATCAGTCTTTCGGTCGCAGGCCTCCGAACCCGTTGGTTGACGATCCGAGACTTCCTCGGCACCATATTTCCATTAGCCCACAGCGCGAAAGGATCGCCACTCGACTCCGCGGGCCGCTCTGCCGTTTTTAGATGGCGTGGAAGGCTACTACCCAGGAGGCGGCCCGAAGGCCGCCATCCACTCCGGGCTTGATTCGGCGCTCGGGTCGCATCCCTGCGTTGCCCTATCCTCCTATCAAGCTCCTCCATTGTACGGCGGTTGCCCCAATATCGCCCAACAAGAATCATCCACTCTGGAAGAAAACTGCGATAAATCCTGGGGGGTTTGGGGGGCAAAGCCCCTCAAGGAACTGCCACCAGAAATGCGGGACCTTCCGCACAGATTCCGCCGGAGACAGCCGGAGACATAAAAAGCAGATCACCGTCTCCCCAACTCATATTTGCACGTTCAAGTATTGGCCTCGAAAGGAGATGTTCCGCATGCTACATACATACACCGCAGATGCGCCACGGATATCGATTGGCACGAAGGGATGACGAAGAAGAACGTGCTCAGCGACCTCCAGCGAGTAATCGAGGGACAGACTGGAAAGACCAGTCAGATCGTTCGGGAGTTCAAGAGATGTCCACAGTTCCAACAGTCCT
>Ga0181520_10008350_pt1 | contig 14770 bp, 11 predicted proteins | sample PEATcosm2014_Bin_29_FD_132451 | JGI IMG/M metagenome (GOLD analysis project Ga0181520, IMG submission 132451) | Peatland microbial communities from MTU Mesocosm Facility, Houghton, MI, USA - PEATcosm2014_Bin02_30_metaG | ecosystem: Environmental > Terrestrial > Soil > Wetlands > Peat | place... | reverse complement strand
CCCCGGGGGCCATCCAGGGGGGATCGCAGTGGGTGCCCCATCCCCGGGGTCCCCACGGGCAGGTCCACGCCCGTGGGGCGGATCCAAGCTCTGCTTGGGTGGGACGGATATTACAAGTCGCACGAACCTGCGTCTCCATTCGGTGGGATGGATGCGGCGCCCTCCACAGATCTGAGGTTGCCCTATTCCCTGTTCCCTGCATTTCTCACTCTTCACGCAGCAGCACGAGAGGATTCACCGACAGCGCGCGCTGTGCAGGGATGCACGTAGCCAGCAGTCCCAGCAGCGCCATCGCCACCACCACGCCGCCCAGCACCACGGGATCGCGCGGCGTCGCCTGGTACACGATGGATGCCAACACCCGCGCCGCAAGCAGTCCCAGCAGCAGCCCCGCCGCCGAACCGTACGCCAGCAATTTGAGAGGGCGTCCCAGTGCAGTCTTCAACACCTCCGTCCGCTGCGCGCCAAGCGCCACGCGAATGCCCAGCTCCTTCAGCCGCTTCGAAACCGAATACGCAGCCATGCCGAAAATCCCTGTGATCGACAGCACCGCGCCCATTCCGCCCATTACCCCCAGCGCCATGGTCGCCACGTGGGCAGGGAAGAGGACAACATTCAGCAGTTGGCCCCACGTCTGGGTGTCCACGGGCAGCCCCGCTTCCAGTGCACGCAGCTTGCGCCTCATCTCTGTGGCCAGCTGTTCCGGGTCGCGTTGCGAGCGCACGATCAGAGAGGTCGAAAGCACGGGCGCTCGCAGGAATGGCAGAAACATCGCGGGAGCTTGATTCTCGGTGAGGCTTATATATTTTCCGTCTTCGGCGACGCCGACGACTTGCACAAGGGTTCCGTCCTGCAGTTTGTAATTCTTACCGACAGCGTTCAAGACCGAACCAAAGATTTTGACGGCGAAGTCCCGATTGATCACGGCAACAGCCGGTGCGTTCTTGTCGTCGTTCCAGGAGAAACCCCTGCCTGCAAGCAAACGCGTGCCCGCCGCTTCAAAGTACCCGGGCGACACGCTGTAATGGAACGGCGCGAGCGCGGCATTCGATGGCCGCAGATCGCTGGCCTCTTCCCTGAAAACATTCTCCCTCGTCCCAGCGGTATAGACCAACGGTGGATAGTCATTCACCAGGCCCACGGCCTCGACTCCAGGGATCGTAGCCATCGCATCGATCATGCGCCTTTGCATCGCGGGCGCATCCTTGGTGTGATAGCCGACCGTCGCCAGGTTGACGCCCGCCGTCATCGTGTTGCGCGGCTCAAATCCGAAGTTGCTGTGCAACGATCGCACCAAACCCCGTACCGCGACCAACGAGGACGTGACGAGAACGGCACACAGCGCCACTTGAAGAACAAGCAGTACGTCGCGGACGGTAATGCGGCGACCCAGGCGCGCCGACGATCCCGCTTTCACGATCTCGTATGGATTGGCCCTGAACACTTGGCGCACAGGAACAACCCCAAACAGAAATCCGCTGACCAACGCCAAACCTAGTGCGAACCAATAAAGCTTTGCGTCGGGAGCCACAGGCAGGTGCAGCGGAACCCCGGCAATCGGCTCCCAGGTGCTCATGCCGCGCAACAGTAGAAAGCTGCCCAGCAATCCGAGCGCACCGCCGGCAAGCGAAATAAGCCCTGCCTCGGTCAACAATTGCCGCAGAATTCGGCTGCGTGTCGAACCCAGCGCTAGACGCAACGCAACTTCCCGCGACCGGTCCGCTGTGTGCGCCGCAAACAGACTACCCAGATTGGCGCACGCCGCTAGCAGGATCAAAGCTGCGAGAAGCATCAACCCAGCAACGAATCCACGCACCGCGGGACCAAATGAAGTGAGCCCTTCCCGTGCAAGAACGGTGGATTTGTGACCGATCTCTTTCGGGTAGATCTTTTCAAGATACGCACTCACTGCATCCACATCGGCGACAGCCTGGACGGGATTGACGCCCGGCTTCAGATGGCCGAACGTCTCGAAGACCGCATGTTCGGTGGCACGTGTACTCACACTCACCCCACCGAGCTGATCCTGGTTCACGATGGGCGCAAAGAAATCGGGCGCAAGAAACATCAACGTTCCCTGGAATCCAGGTGGCGCCACACCAAGAATCGTGAAAGGATGCTGGTCGAGCAAAACCGTGCGGCCCACCACGCCTCGATCGTCCTGGAAGCGTGCATGCCAATACGCATAGGTCAGCACGATATACGGAGCGCTGTCCGGGCCTCGCTCATCGGAGACATTGAAAAAGCGCCCAAGATAGGGGCGAATGCGCAACACGTCGAAATAGTTCCCAGTCGTTGCGAAGCCATTCGCCACGCTTGGATCCTTGCCTGTGTCCAGACCCACACCCAGAACCATGTTGAAGGCCGCTAGATCCTCGAAGCTGTGGTTACGTTCGCGCAGATCGAGATAATTTGGGAAGGACTGCCACACTGGATTGTTTCCGTAATTGGTTCCATAGAGGCTCTCGGACTGCGGCACGTTCAACGGCCGAAGAACGAACCCATCCAGAAGCCCAAAGACAACAGCATTCGCGCCAATCGCCAGCGCCAGCGTCACAATCGCAGCGAATGTAAATCCGCGCGACTTGCGCAGCACCCGCAGTGCAAAGCGCACGTCCTGCAGGAGGGTGTCGAAGAAGTGGCTGCCCATTGCTTCGTAGCTTTCCTCTTTGTACCGCTCCCGTCCCCCGAATTCGATGCGTGCGCGCCTTTCAGCTTCAGCCCGATCCATGCCGTTGCGTTCAAGATCGTCCGCCCTGTGTTGGATGTGCGAGCGAAGTTCCTCGTCCATCTCCGCGCGCACCTCGGAACGCCGGAAGATTCGAGCGATGCGAATGCGAAGCGTGTCGAAGATCTCCATATTTCCTCCAGTAGAACGAACGTTCGATCTAATAATCTCTGATTAACCCGATGCTTTGAAAGGGCACGACTTCAGTCGTGCCGTCAAAGGGGCAAAATGAATGCGGGCTTTAGCCCCGGAGGCAATGTCGACCCCGCAGCCCACCTTACTCAGAGGTTCCTAACCTGATTTCAACCGTCATTCTTCCCGCAAAAGAACCAACGGATTCACTTGCAATGCACGCTGCGCCGGAATCCATGTAGCCAGCAATCCCAACAACGCCATCGCCAATACCGCGCCGCAAAGCACCAGCGGATCACGCGGCGTCGCCTGATACACAATGAACGCCAACACACGCGTTGCAAGCAGCCCCAGCACCAATCCCGTCGCCGAACCCACCGCCAGCAGTTTGAAAGCCCGCCCCAGCGCGGCCTGCAATACCTCTCTCCGCTGCGCGCCCAGCGCAACGCGAATCCCCAGTTCCTTCAGCCGCTTTGAAACCGAATACGCAGCCATCCCAAAAATTCCCGTGATCGACAGCATTGCTCCCATCACACCCAGCACACCCAGCGAAGCTGTCGCCATCCGCGAACCAAACAGTGCTCCGTTCATCTCCTCATCCCATGTCTGGATGAATGAAGGAAGTCCCGCATCGAGACCGCGCAACTTGCTCCGGATCGCGGTCGCCACGGACGCCGGATCGCGCCCCATCTCGGTCGTTGTCCGCACCACCAGGACCGTATCGCTCGCAGGCCATTGCAGGATAGAGAGGAACAGCGCCGGCTGCGGATCTTCGGCAATGTTGGCGGTGTACTTTCCGTCTTCAGCAATCCCCACCACTGCGATGCGCGTTCCATCCGGCAGCTTGAAATGTTTGCCGATCGCCTCCGTTGCCGAGCCAAGGATCTTACGCGCAAACTCGCGATTTACCACGGCAACACCCGGCGATTTCATGTCGTCATCGTTCGTAAAAGTTCGGCCCGCCAACAAGGCGGTACGCGCCGCTCGGAAATACTCGGGGGAAACTTTGTACCTAATCACTACTGCTGCGGCGTTCGACGGCCTGAAATCCGTCGTCTGGTCGGAAAAGACATTCGAAATGCTCCAACCCATGTGGAGCGGGGGAACATCGACCAATCCTACGGCGCTTACGCCGGGAATCGTCTGTATCGTATCGCTCATGCGCTTTTGCATCGCCGGGATTTCATCGCCTTGATACCCTGCCATTCTTAAATCGGTATCCACCAGCACGGTGTTCTGCGGATCAAAACCGAGATTGGTGTGCAGGGAGTGCGCCAATCCGCGCATCGCAACCATCGAAGACGTAACCAGCACAGCACAGATCGCAATCTGCACCACCAACAACACGTCGCGAATCGCAATACCGCGTCCCATCCGCGCCGTCGATCCCGCCTTCACAATCTCATACGGATTCGTGCGCAAAACCTGCCGCACCGGCACCGCGCCAAACAACAACCCGCTGATCAGCGCCAGCAGCAGCGCGACCAGGTACACATTCGCGTCCGGGTTCACCGGAATATTCATCGGGAATTCGGGGAATGGCTTCCACCCGCTCAGCCAGTGCAACACCATCACCCCGCCCCATAACCCCGCAGCGCCTCCGGCGAGTGAAATCAAAACAGCCTCGGTGAACAGTTGCCGCAGAATGCGCGCCCGGCTCGAACCCAGCGCGAGCCGCAGCGCCACTTCCCGAGAACGATCCGCGGCGCGCGCCGCAAACAGGCTGCCGAGATTCGCGCACGCAGCCAGCAGAATCAATCCCGCCAGAAGCATCAACCCCGTTACAAACGCCCGCATCGCAGGCGCGAAAAAATTCCCATGCAGTCCCGGCCGCACCAGGCTGAAGCTCGCCTGATCGTCTTCCTTGGGGTACGCCTTGTGAAGAGAAGCCCCTATCGAGCTAAGGTCCGCATTCGCCTGTGCCGGCGTGACTCCCGGCTTCAGATGCCCCAGCACTTCAAACACCCAACGCGTTCCGCGCGCGGTCAGATCATTCTCTCCGTCGATCTGCTGCTGATTCACCAGCGGCACAAAAAAGTCAGGAGAGAAAAACAAGAGTGTTCCCTTGAACTCCGGCGGTGCAACGCCGAGTATCGTGAACGGATGCTTGTTCAGCCGGACGGCACGACCCACTACGCCGCGGTCGTCTTGAAAACGGCTATGCCAATACGCATAAGTCAGCACAATATAGGGTGCGCTGTTCGGGCCATGCTCGTCGGAGCCGTGGAAGAGGCGGCCGAGATACGGCCGGATTCTCAGCTCGTCGAAGTAGTTTCCACTCGTTTCATAGCCCCAGACCGAGGCTGGATTCTTGCCCGTATCCAACGCCACCTCAGCGATGTTATAAGCTGCCAATCCATCGAAACTCCGGTTGCGATCGCGCAAATCGGCATAGTCCGGATACGACTGAATGATGTAGGTATCCTTCCCCCGTTGGAGCGAATAGAGGTCCCGCGAATGCGGCACATTCAACGGGCGGATGAACAACCCGTTCAGCACGGCAAAAACCACGGAGTTCGCGCCGATGGCCAGCGCCAGCGTCACAACAGCCGCAATTGTGAATCCCGGAGACTTGCGCAGTACGCGCAGAGCGAAGCGCACATCCCCCAGAAGGCTTTGGAAGAAATTCCCGCCCAACGCTTCGTAGCTTTCTTCCTTGTAGCGCTCTCGCCCGCCAAACTCAATCCGCGCCCGACGCTCCGCCTCTGCCCGTCCCAGTCCATCGCGTTCCAGGTCGTCTGCTCGATGCGCGATGTGCGAGCGTAATTCCTGGTCCATCGCGTCGGAAATCTCCGAACCCCGAAAAGCCCGCGCGACAACCGATCGAACATAAGAAGAGAGATTCATACTTCCTCCGGTTGTGCAGCAAGGGCCGTTGACATCGCAACGGCAAGCCGATTCCACCCGTCTTCTTCCTCGCGCAGTCGCTTCCGCCCCGGTGTTGTAAGCTCGTAGAACTTGGCCCGGCGATTGTTATCGGAGATTCCCCAGCTCGCCTTCAGCAGTCCCTGCCGCACCAGGCGAAACAGCGCCGGATACAGCGCCCCCTGCTCAATCAACAGCGCGCTGCCGGAGATTTGCCCAATCCGCAAGAGAACCCCATAGCCGTGCAAAGGGCCGAGCGAAACCGCTTTCAGAATCAAAAGATCGAGAGTTCCGGGAAGAAGCTGCGCCTGCTCAGTCATTCGCTCTCCTAAGGTAATTAGGAGATTAGCCTCACTCTCCTAAGCTGTCAAGGAGAAAGAGAATCTTCATGGGACGACCGCCGCGGATGCGAACGGGCTCGATCTACGCGGGCGCCCCATCCAAGCTCTGCTTGGGTGGGATCGATGCTTCGGATTCGCATGAAACCGGATGGGCCTACTGCAGGAAAGCCTAACGCCCCGGACAGCTCCGCGGCGTCTTCACCCCAGCCACGACCACCCAGCCGTTGTCTGCGCCCGGATGCGTCGAGCAATGCACGTCGTGGACTCCAGCGACCCAGAATCCATGCGCGATATATCCCTGGCCATACGCAAACACCGGGTCGTTCACCTGCGCAGTCACCACGCCATCGAGATCGTCATTCGTCACCACCTGCACGTTGACCGTAGGCCCATTCGGAAGCTGCACAGCAATCGTCGTGATGTGATGATCGCCATGCGGCCCGCCCCGATGCACGCGCGTCGGCTCGATCGCGACCCCACAAACCATAATGTTGTCGACATCGCGCCGCGTCCCGGAATCAACCAAATTGGCCAGTCCCTGGTTCACCTGCGGCGTGCACCGCGCAGGCACCGGCGCATCGCGCGCAGCGAAGACCGGCCGCGGCGCAAGACCCAGAACCAACAACAACACGGCACATCCAATCGCGTAGCGCATGATTGAGCTCCAATCACGCACGATTGTAGCCTCGTTCGCTCCTCTGAAATCAGCAAACCGCGCGGGTGCCCCATCCAAGCTCTGCTTGGGTGGGATCGATGCCGCGTGCCGGACGAAACCGCACAACCACAGCGAGTTGGCACACGCAACGGCCGGAATGCTATGGTGAGGCCAAATGCCATTCGTGACCACAACGGAGGCGGGCGTTCCCATCCAGGGCCCCAGCGCCACCCTCCTCTACGACGACTGGTACCCGGCCCTCCGCACCGACACGTTGCGCAGACACAAACTGGCCAAGGCGATGCTGCTCGGCATTCCACTTGTTCTCGGCCGTCGCAACGATGGCCGCGTTTTCGCGATGCGCGACAGCTGCCCCCATCGCGGCATTCCTCTCAGCGAAGGCTGGTTCAACGGCCAGCGCGTCACCTGCCGCTATCACGGCTGGGAATTCGAACCTTGCAGCGGCCGCTGCGAACTGATCCCCTCGCTCTCCAGCCACGACCATCTCGACGCCACCCGCATCTACGCCAGCGCATTCCCCTGCGAAGAGCGCGACGGCCACGCATGGGTCTACATTCCAGGTCCCGGCAGCGGTCGAAAAGCCGACGCAGTAGAGCTGCGCAAAGTACCAGAGTTAGCCAAATTTGGCCCGCGCTTCCGCGCTGCCTACCTCACCGCCGACCTGCCCTGCAACGTCGATCACGGCATCATCGGCCTCATGGACCCCGCCCACGGGCCCTTCGTCCACCAGGCCTGGTGGTGGCGCTCCCGCGCCAGCATCCGCGAAAAGACCAAGCGCTTCGAGCCCATCCCCGAGGGCTTCCGCATGAGCGCCCACGCGCCCAGCGCCAACTCCGCACCCTACAAACTCCTCGGCGTCTACGGCCAGCCCGTCGAAACCACCATCGACTTCACGCTACCCAACCGCCGCACCGAGATCATTCGCGCCGGCGACAAGTGGTTTTCCTCGCTCACCACCGTCACACCGGTCACCGCATCCACCTGCCGCATCGACGTCATCGCCGCGTGGAACGTCTTCTACTACGTCCCATTCCTCACGCCCATCGCTAAATTCTTCGGAGCAAAATTCGTCCGCCAGGACCAGGTCACCATGATCCAGCAGGCCGAAGGCCTCAAGCACAATCCAAGCCTCATGCTGATTGACGACGCCGACAAGCCAGCCAAATGGTACTTCGCGCTGAAGCAGGCGCGCCTCGACGCCGCAGCCCACGGCACGCCACCGAAACACCCCATGGATGGTCCAGTAGAACTCCATTGGCGCAGTTAAATCGCAGCAGCGCGTCAGCCTGCACTCCCGCTGGGTGCCCCGTCCTAGCTCCGCTAGGGCGGGAAAGCACTCCGCTCCCCAGCCGCTGTGTCATCCTCTCCGGCTACCGCAAACTACCACCGTAAACACCAAGGGCCGAAGATCCTCCGATCCTCGGCCCGCAAACCTCTTGCAGACTCGGTGTCTTATCCCGTCTGCGCCTCGTCGCTCTCAGCCGCATCGTCTTCCTCGTCCTCACCCTCGACGGAGATGCGCAGCGAACGCAGAAAATTCACATCGTTTTTCGTAAAGGGGGCACCATCCACGCCACCCTCGGCCCCTGGCTCCGCGTCATCGGTCTCCTTCGCCGCCACCTCGTTCAGGCCGATCGTCGCCTCCAGCATCAGCAGCACGTCGAACCCGTGCCGCCGAATATCCTGCACAACCCCGGCGATCTGCTCGCTCTCAATGACCGATTCGTGGATGGCCTCACCAAGTTGTTGGATCAATTCGCGCAGCTTTGATGTCACCTAAGCCTCCAGAACGTCGGCCGGCGCGACCTCGTGCGCAGGGATCGGCGTGGGTTTGTTCTACCTTACTGCCATAACGAGCCCGGAGCAACTCCGGATTGCACCGCAAGTTGTGCAAAGCATGGCACCAAGCCTCACTGTTACCATCATATCGAAATGAGACCTGAATCCCTCGGCCGCGTGCTCGGAACCGGGTTGCGCGTGGCAGGGCGCATCGCCAGCCAGCGCATGAGTGCTCCAGCGCCGCCGGCGACCTGCACACAGGAAGCGGGTCCGTCTCCAAACAAGCCAGCCGATCCGGCTCCGCGTACGCGTGCCGCTCGCAAGACCCCAACAAATCTCGCCCGCGGCATAGGCGGATTCCTCAAACCCTTCAGCCGTGTCGGCGGCATCCTCTGGCTCGAAGTCACAGGCGTCTTTTTCTTCCTCCCCGTCCTCGTCTTCACGCCCACGCTCTGGCGAACGCGGGCCAGCTTCGCGCACGGCCCCGACCACCGCACATTCATAGCATCCGCCATCGTGGTCGTCCTGTTTTTCTATCTCGGCGTCAGTTCCTTCTGGCGCGCTCGCCGCAAATAGCGAATCGTCCCCTAAGGCGATTTGTTATTTTGTCATTTACACCATGAACGATCCACTATTCAGTAAGGTCGATTGCCTGCTGCTCAAGGTCGATGATCTGGACGCGGCCTTAAGGTTCTACTCCGAAGCTCTCGGTCATCCCGTTCTTTGGCGGAGGCCGGAAATGGTTGGGCTAGGGATGCCTGGAACGGACGCGGAGCTTGTCCTGCACACTATCCTTGGTCCTGAAGTGGATCTTTTGGTGGCCGATGTTGATAAGGCCCTTAAGCGCTTCAACGAAGCCGGAGGCGAGACAATTACCGGCCCCTTCGATATTCCAATTGGCCGCTGCGCCGTCGTTCGCGATCCATTTGGGAACGCCATCGTGATGCTCGACCAAACCAAAGGTCGCTTCGTCACGAACGCAGCCGGCGAAGTAACCCGGGTGGAGAAATCCTGATTCGAGGCATCCCGCCACAAACAGCGTTTGAACTAAGTTGCTGTCTTGCAGGCAGCGTCATTCGCTAGCTCTTGGCCTGACAATCTCACAATCTCTAGACGAGCCTTCCATCTCTCCGATCGATCGAGTCAATCAAGATAAGCTTGAACAGGAATTCGCTACGCATCTTGGCAAACGCTGCTCACGCCGCGTCCCGATCGTTCCGCATTATCACCCACGCCACCACGCCAATCAGCACCAGTCCCACCAGCACTGCACCAAAATCCCCATCCCGCCCGCCGTGAAAACCACCGAACCGAAGCCAACTCAGTGCAGCCAGCCTTGTAGCCATCGCAGTCATCGCCAGTTCCTCGCATCAGCCCGCGCTCATGCAGGCCATACGGGTGCAGACCCAGGCATTCCCGCGAAGTTTCTCTGCAAATCTTCATGAATTCATCCTGTGCAGGTCGAATGCGGAGGGTTGGATCGGCACGATCATCGGCGGAAGGACGCACTGTTCTTGCCCTCGTCTCCTCGTTCGTCACATTCCTGTTGACATTCAACCTATGCACCTCTATACCTGTTGAATATCAACAGGAGAATCCATGGGCGACAACAAATCCGACGTTCTCCAAGGCACCCTGGACCTGATGGTGCTGAAGACCCTTGAAGCAATGGGCCCGCTGCACGGCTACGGCATCGCGCGACGCATTGAGCAGGTGAGCGATAACTCGCTCAGCCTCAACCAGGGCACCATTTATCCCGCCCTCCTGCGCCTCGAACAGCGCGGCTGGATCAAGTCCGAATGGGGCACCTCCGAAACCAACCGCCGCGCCAAGTTCTATGCGCTAAGCCGCGTCGGCCGCAAAAAAATCAGCGACGAAACCGAAAACTGGGAACGCATCGCCGCCACCATGTCCCGCTTTCTCGCGCCTTCAAATTAGGTGACGTCAATGGACTTCCTCCGCACCCTCACAGCCCGACTCACCGCCCTCTTCGGCCGACGAGCGCTTGACGCCGACCTCGACGAAGAACTCCGCGCCCACATCGAACTTGCGACGGCCGAGAACGTGAAGCGCGGCATGGCTTCCGAGCCCGCGCGCACAGCAGCTCTCCGCGCCTTTGGCGGCGTCGCGCAAACACGAGAGCAGTATCGAGCCGAACGCGGATTGCCCTGGCTCGAAACTCTCACCCAGGATCTGCGTTTTGCCGCACGCATGCTCGGGAAGAATCCCGCTTTCACCGCGGTTGCCATCCTTACCCTCGCGCTCGGCATTGGAGGCAACACCGCAATTTTTTCCATCGTCAATGGCGTGCTCCTCAATCCGCTCCCATTTCCGCAGCCGGACCAGCTGGTTGCACTGCACGAGAGCAAGCCAAACTTTGAAAATGGATCCATCTCCTATCCGAACTTTCTCGATTGGCGCAAAGACAATAGCACCCTTTCTTCCATGGGCCTGTCGCGCCGTTGGGCTTTCAGCCTTACCGGAAGAGGCGACGCGGAGCAGGTCAACGCCAACTTCATCTCTGCCGGCTACTTCGCTGTCCTGGGAGTTCATCCCCTGTACGGTCGCGAATTCACCCTCGCCGAGGAAAAGCGCGGTGCGGCTCCCGTCGCGCTCATCAGCGAGGGCCTCTGGCGACGGAAATTCAATGCAGCATCCAACATCCTCGGCCAGACCGTGACTCTGGATGGAAGAACCTTCTCCATCATCGGCGTCATTCCATCCAGTTTGCATCTGCGCATTCCTGGTTTTAGCGATCAGGATGTGTACGCACCCATCGGGCAGTGGGGCAATGCGATACTCATGAGTCGTGGTGCGGGCTTGGGATTCCACGGCATCGCGCGCCTCAAGCCTGGTATTACAGTTGCGCAAGCTCGCGCCGATATGCAGCAGGTCACACAGAACCTCGCCCTGGGATTCCCCGATTCCGATCGAGGCATCGGCGCCAGCGTGACGCCACTCAAGAAGGAGATCGTTGGCGACGCGCAGCCGTTTCTTCTGGTGCTGCTTGCCGCCGTCGCCTTCGTTCTTCTCATCGCATGCGTCAACGTCGCCAGCCTGTTGCTCGCTCGTTCAGCCGCCCGCAGCCGTGAATTTGCGATGCGCACAGCGCTCGGAGCCAGCAGAAATCGAGTCGTTCGCCAGTTGCTCACGGAAAGCCTCTTGCTGGGTATCGCGGCTGGCGTGGTCGGTCTCTCTCTGGCCGTTTGGGGCACACACGCTGCGCTCAAGATGCTGCCCGCTGCGCTCCCGCGAGCAGACGAGATCGGACTCGATTTCCGCGTTCTCGCCTTCACCACGATCGTCTCACTGCTCACGGGAACGCTCTTTGGTTTGGCTCCGGCACTCACGACTTCCCGTTCCAATCCGCTGTCTGGGCTCAAAGACAGCAGCCGCGGCTCCAGCAACGCAAACCACCGCGCGCTCAGTGTCTTCGTCGTCGTCGAATTGGCGATGGCTCTCGTCCTTCTCACCGGCGCGGGATTGATGATTCGCAGCCTGGTCAGCCTCTGGAACGTCGATCCCGGATTCAATCCGCACAATGTGCTTACCTTCGGCTTGTCGTTGCCGCCATCCATGTCCATGGCTTCACCGGACGCGACACGCGCCGTTTATCGCGACATCAACGAGCGATTCTCCTCTATTCCCGGCGTCAACGCGGTCTCGCAAACGTGGGGCGCGATGCCCATAAGCAGCGAGGACGATCAGTTGTTCTGGATCGACGGCCAGCCCAAACCAAAAAACGATCGCGACATGGATTGGGTGCTCGACTACATCGTCGATCCCGACTATCTGCGTGTGATGCAGATCCCGCTGCTGCGCGGCCGCTTCCTCACCCCACAGGACGATGAACACGCTCCGCTCGTTGTTGTAGTCGATGAAGTTTTCGCCCACAAGTTCTTCCCCAACCAGAATCCCATCGGCAAACGCATTCACCTCACCTACAACTCCGGCAAAATTGCGCAGATCGTCGGTGTTGTCGCGCATGTCAAGCAATGGAGCCTTGATGCCGACGACACGCAAGCTCTACGCGCGCAGTATTACCTGCCTTGCATGCAGGTCTCCGACGATTTTCTTGTGATGCTGCGCGCCGGATCGAGCATGCTCGTGCGTTACGAGGGCAGCAAGACTGCGACGTTTGAAGCCGTTCGCCGCGTCAACAAACAAATGAGCAATGAACAGGTGATCTTCGGCGATCAGACGATGGAAAGCATCCTCTCCGATTCCATGGCGTCGCGCCGCTTTGCGATGATCCTGCTCAGCGGGTTTGCTGCGTTAGCGCTCGTGCTCGCGTGCGTCGGCATCTATGGAGTGATGGCGTATATCGTGTCGCAACGTACGCTCGAGGTCGGTATTCGCATGGCGCTCGGCGCCGCGAGACGCGACGTGATCCTTCTCGTCCTTGGCCGCGGTGCTCGCCTTTGTCTGTTGGGCGTGGTCATCGGGCTCGCCAGCGCCATGGCTCTCACGCGGCTGATGGGTAACTTGCTTTTCAACATCAGCCCTACAGATCCCGCGACTCTCGCCGGCGTCGGCGCAATTCTTACCGTGGTCGCTCTCGCGGCGTGCCTCATCCCCGCGCGCCGCGCCGCGTCCGTCGATCCCATGCGCGCGCTGCGCACCGAATAGGAGACTTCCATGGACCTTCTTCGCGCTCTTCTGGCTCGCTTGACTTCGCTCTTCCGGCGAAGCACCCTCGATGCCGATCTCGACGACGAGCTGCGCGCCCATATCGATCTTGCGATTGCCGAAAACCTCAAGCGGGGCATGTCTTGTGAAGCAGCTCGGACTGCTGCCCTGCGTGCATTCGGCGGCATCACCCAGACTCGCGAAGCCTATCGTACCCAGCGCGGCATGACTTTCTTTGCGCAATTTGCCCGCGACCTTCTTTACGCTTTTCGCCAGCTCCGCAAATCGCCCGGCTTCACCCTCACCGCAATTCTCACCTTGGCCCTCGCTATCGGCGCAGTCACCTCCGTCTTCAGTGTCGTGAATGCGGTCCTGCTTAAGCCCTTCGCCTTTCGCGACCCGGATCGCCTTGTGGTATTGCGCGAGGTCCAGGACGAGGAGCGCAGCGAGCGATGGTTGATTCCGGACAACTACCGCCATTTTCTGCGCTTGAAGCACGATGCCACGACCATCGAAGATGCGGCCATCTTTCGGCAATATGGAATGAGCGTCTCTCCCAGCGGCGACCATCCGCGCATTGTGGGCGCAGTTGCGGCTTCGCCCAACCTTTTCCAACTGCTCGGCGAGCAGCCCATTCTCGGGCGCGGCTTCGTCAACGGCGATGCCCAGAAGGGCGCCGAGAACGTGGTTGTGTTGAGCTACGAAGGTTGGCAAGCTTTTTTCGCGGGCGACACGCGGGTAGTGGGACAAACGCTGCGCATTGGCGGCCAGCCAGCCACCGTGATCGGCGTGCTCCCGCGGAGTCTCCGGTTTCCAGAGATCGCAATGGCGCCGAAGATCCCATTTCAAGAGGGCGCGCGCGACGCTCTGTTCTTTCAGCCGTTCACGCCGAGCGACCGCGATCTGAGTGCAGATAGCGGCAACTTCAACTACAAAGTGATCGCGCGACTCAAGCCCGGCGTCACATTGTCCCAGGCCAATGCCGAAGTGGACGGGCTGCAGAAGGCCTACACGCTTTCCGCGCATTTACCCATTCATTTGGGCGCTGCGCTCACGCCGCTGGTAAAGGATGTGGCCTCTGGCGTCAGCGGCGCGCTGTGGCTGCTGTTTGCCGCAGTTGGCGCAGTACTGCTGATCGCTTGCGTCAACCTGGCCAATCTGCAATTGGCACGAGCCGTCAACGCGGAAGGGGAAACGGCCGTGCGCGCCGCACTGGGCGCGAGTCGCAGCCAACTAGTGAGGTCGCGTCTCACCGAGAGCCTGGTCCTGGCCTTGGCTGGAGGCACAGCTGGAATAGCGCTGGCTTTTGGCGGCGTGCGCCTCCTGCTTGCGATCGCGCCGGCCAATTTACCGCGGCTCGATGAAGTCAAAGTGAGCCTGCCGGTGCTTATCTTCAGCGCCGGCTTGTCGATTGCAGCGGCAATCCTGTTCGGCATGTTGCCGGCTCTGCGCTCCCTGCGCGTCGCGCCGCAAGCCGCTCTGCAGACAAATTCCACGCGCGCAGCCAATACGCAAGAAAGCCAGCGTACGCGCACCCTGATGGTGGCCGCACAGGTGGCTTGCACAGTCGTCTTGCTAATCGTGACTTCCCTGGCGCTGCGCAGCTTTTCGAATCTTATG
>Ga0181520_10008348_pt1 | contig 14772 bp, 14 predicted proteins | sample PEATcosm2014_Bin_29_FD_132451 | JGI IMG/M metagenome (GOLD analysis project Ga0181520, IMG submission 132451) | Peatland microbial communities from MTU Mesocosm Facility, Houghton, MI, USA - PEATcosm2014_Bin02_30_metaG | ecosystem: Environmental > Terrestrial > Soil > Wetlands > Peat | place... | reverse complement strand
GGACGCGACGGCACGGATAACGACCATGTGTCTGAGATGGTCTGTTCAGCCACTGTCAAGCTACCCACACACATTGAGGAAGAGTCGACGGCAGGATTCGCCTGCACATTCGGGAATAGCCAGGTGAAGGCGAGGGCAGTTGTCACAAGTCTGAAGGGAGAGAGGCCGATGTCGCGCTATCTTATGCTACTGACACTCCCGCTAGTGTGGGCGAGTGGGGTTATGGCACAGAACCTGATTCCCAACCCCTCGTTCGAGGAAGGCCAGGGCGGCGTTCCTACCGGGTGGAAGGTCGAAGGCGGTACGGGGGCCTGGGAGAACACCGGGCATACCGGGCGGCACTGCGTCAGTGTGACCGGCGACGGCAAAGAAGGCTCGGTCCTGTGGCGATGCGACGGGGTCAAGATGCAGCCTGGCCAGACATATCGCTTCAGCTACTGGACGAAGAGCGAAGGGGCGACCGGCGGTTGCGTTGTGTCCGGGCCGTCGTTCGCGAACCGCGACTTCGGCTCGGGGGACAAGTGGACGCAGAACGACTTTGTGTTCGTCGCCCCGCCGGATGTCATGGGGGCTTATCTGCGGATCGGCGTCTGGGCGATGAACGGTAAGGTGCTGTTCGATGACGTCAGCCTACAGGCGGTCACCCCGGTCAGCAGTACGGTCGGGGACCTGAGCCTCTGCCAGGGCGAGGAAGTCAAGGGGACGAGCTATACTTTCGAGCCGGACTTCTCCTACGAGGGCAGCAACTACTCCCCGAACCTCGTCTCCTACACCTGCGGGTTCAACAGCAACCGCTGGCCTTTCGGGCCGGGGGCGCGACTGACGTTCAGGCAGGGGCTACCGGGGTTGGAGCAGACCTCTGGGAAGGTCATGGTTAGCCTGGGGTATTTCGCCCAAGGCTCCTGCGTCATCGAAGCCAGCCGCGACGGGCAGGCATGGGAGCGCGTGGGGGTCTTCACCAAGCAGGGGGGCGGCACGCTCGACCTGCCGGCCACGTTGTTCCCGGCGGAGCAGGTGTTCGTGCGGATCGCCTCACCCGGAGAGGCCGAGGCGAGGGCTGAGGCGGCGCCTGGGTCGTTCCAGGTGACGGGCTATAAGTATAAGGCGACGCTGGACAAGGATGCGGGTCAGGCGCGAGGGGCCACGAGCTTCCTCGACGTGCTGCGCGCGACGCCGGACGTGGATGCGAGAGTGCTCAGTCTGGGCGATCTGCGCCCCGGCGGGAGCAACGCCGTGGCCCTGAAACTGCGGAACACAACTGCGAAGGATCTGGCGCTGCGTTGCAGTGTTGACGCCGTGCCGACCGGCGCGAAGGCGACCGCGACGCCGGGCAAGCCTGCGAACATTCCGGCCGGGCAAGAAGTTACCGTTGCGCTGCCATACGAGGTGGCCGGCGCAGGCGATTACACGCTCGGCATCCAGGTGGCAGGTCCGCAGACGCCGGTTTTCGCGGCGACCAGCAAGTTCACAGTTGCGAGCCTGTATGCCGCCGATTACGGATACCTGCTCAGCAAAGATGAGGACAACTTCGGACCGGATGTGTGGTGGTGCGAAAGCACGTACAAGGTCAGTCGCGACCGCCCCCGTCCCAAGACGGCAGGCAAGGGGATCAGTATCGCCGCCGCCCGCAACGAGTCCGAGGCATTCCAGATCGTGTTCCGGTCCAGCCGCGGCGAGGGCTCGACCAACGCCTACGTCCAGGGTCCTGAGGGTTGGCCCGATAGCTGCTGGACGATCGACCGGGTGGCTTACCACTACGTCAAGACCCCCAGTGACTACAGTGGATGCGTCGGCTGGTGGCCGGATGCTTTGCCTAAGTGGGGCGTCTATGACATCCCCAAACACGACAACACGCCGATGTGGATCACCGTGCATGTCCCCGAGACCGCGAAGGCAGGCAAGTACCGGGCCAAGTTCCACATCGAGGGCGATAGCTGGGGGATGGAGTTGCCCATCGACATCCGCGTGTATGACTTTACCCTCAGCAAGGAGCCGCACATCGAATCCGGCTTCGGGCTGGATGAGGGCGCCATCGCGCGTTACCAGAACCTCACGAATATCGAGGACCGGCGCAAAGTCTGGGACCTTTATATGCAAGACTTCCGGGACCATCGGATGTGCGTCTACAACTTCGCGCCCTTCGACCCGATGAATGTGACCCTCACGGGTGGCATGACCAGTTGGTCGGGCGGTGAGGTGAGCGAGGAAGCGCCGGCATCGGGTAAGCATTGCCTGAAGATCGTGGACGACAGCCCCACAGCCGCGATCGAGGCCAACTACACGAAGAAGCTGCCGGTCGCGCAGAACACGCGCTATCGGCTGGCCTGGAAATGCAGAACGGCTATCCCGCAGCAGCACTATCAAGTCACGATGGGGCAGCACACCGCCGACGGCACATGGCTGTCCGGCAACAACATTGACATCGAACGCGTGGGTGATGGCACGTGGAAATCCGAGGAGTTCATGATCGAGCCAGGGCGCCTCAACCCGCAAACGGCGCAACTGAGCCTGACGCTCCGCCCGGTGCCCTGGTCTGAGAAAGGCGAGGCCATGGGCACCGCGTGGTTCGACGACGTGTTCTTCGGTACTGCGGGCTCCGATACGAACATGATTGAAGATGGCGGCTTTGAGGCAGGCCCGGAAGACATCAAGCCGGTCGCCGACTTCGCCGCCTGGGACAAGCAGGCCGAGAAGTACCTCGACGGATACGGGTTCACGAACTTCGTGGTCCCCATCATGGGCCTCGGCGGCATGACGTACAATGCCGAGGGCACCGGGCGGCTTGGCCCATACAAGCAAGGCAGTGACCAGTACAACAAGCTGTTCAAGCAGATGGCGATGATGGTGCAAGACCACCTCGAGCAGAAAGGGTGGCTGCATAAGGCCTACGTGTACTTTGTGGACGAGCCACCACCATCTCAGTACCCCTATTGCAAGCAGTACAATGAACTCATCAAGATGGCCGCTCCCAAGATCCGCCGGATGCTGACGATCCAGCCGGTGAAGGAGTTGTACGGAGATGTCGACATCTGGTGCGTCATCGAGCCGGCGCTCAACCCCACGGACACCAGGGCTCGCCAGAAGCAAGGCGACACAATCTGGTGGTATGTGTGCACCGGCCCGAAAGCGCCGTGGCCGGGGCTGTTCATCGATCACAGCGCCATCGACCTGAGAATGTGGCTATGGATGACGGTCAAGTACGATGTCCAGGGCGTCCTGATCTGGACCACCAACTGGTGGACCTCCAGCGCCGCCTTCCCGAAGGAGCCGCAGAATCCGTGGACCGACCCGATGGGCTATGTGGACAGCTACGGCTTCCAGCCGGGGCAGGTGGCGACCTGGGGCAACGGAGACGGACGCATGTTCTACCCGCCCAACCAGGATGTCAACAACGACAAGACCCCCCACATCGAGGGGCCGGTGAACTCGATCCGCTGGGAAATGCTGGCTAAGGGGATCGATGACTACGAGTACTTCTGGACGCTGCGGCAGTCGATTGCCAAGGCGAAACAGTCCGGCAAGAACGCGAAGCTCATCGCCGAGGCAGAGGCTCTGCTGATCGTCCCGGATGCCATCGCCAGCGACTTGATGCACTTCACGAAAGACCCGCAGATCCTTATCGCGAGGCGCGCGCGGATCGCGGAGATGATCGAGAAGCTGAACGGGAAGCAGTAACGGCTGGATACTGGATGCTGGATACGAGATACGGGACGGCGGGCGGGGTAGGTGCCGTGGTCGGCCGTTTTTGACACGGCTTTCGGAGGGCGTGTATAATCGGGGAGAGGAAACGCCCTGAGCAGGAGAACTGATGAACTTCGCTGACCGGCTCGCGAACGCAATCCGTGAGAAGGGTAGTTACGTGTGCGTGGGGATCGACCCGCGCGTCCGAGGCTTGCCGCCGACGCTTCGGCCCGATTCCTGCGGGCGGATAGGCGAGGACCGAGGGTGCGTTCAGGCGGCTGTCGAGCGGTTTTGCGGTGACATCATCGAGGCCGTTGCGCCGTATGCGGCGTGTGTGAAGCCGCAGTCGGCGCTTTTCGAGGCCCTCGGGGCCGGTGGAACTGAGCTGATGTGGCGGCTGGCCGCGAAGGCGCAAGGCCTTGGGCTGCCGGTCATCATCGACGCCAAGCGCAATGACATCGGCTCGACCGCCGAAGCGTACGCCGAAGCATTCTTTCGCGGCGAAACGCGGGCCGATGCGTTGACCGTCAACCCGTACCTCGGCACCGACGGCGTGAAGCCGTTCGTGGATGCGGCGGACAAGATCGGCGCCGGGCTGTTCGTGCTGGTGAAGACATCGAATCCCTCGTCCAGGGAATTGCAGGACTTGAAGGTGCGAACTCCAGGCGGGGAGAAGCGTGTATATGAACATATTGGCGATCTCGTGTCTGAATGGGGCGATGCGGTGATCGGCGAGTGTGGGTACTCAGCGGTGGGTGCGGTTGTCGGAGCCACATACCCGGCGCAGCTTGTCGAACTGCGGGCGCGGCTGCCGCACGTGCCGTTCCTGGTGCCCGGCTACGGAGCGCAGGGCGGGGCGGCGGCGGATGTGATTGGGGCTTTCGATGCAGAGGGGCTAGGCGCAGTTGTGAATTCCTCGCGCGGCATCACGCAGGCATGGGAGAAGGCCGAAGGCGGGGAGAAGCGCTATGCCGAGATCGCGGCGGACGCGGCGCGGTGGATGCGGGATGAGATCAACGAAGCGCTGAGGGGGCGACTGGCGGCGTTGAGGTTCGTGGACCCCGAGGAGGAGCTGCAAATGAGGGATGAGATCAACAAGGCGCTGCGGGGATGAACTGCGCTGGAGAGGAGGCCGACGAACGTGGGGCACGTGACGGTCGATATTGACGACCAGATTGCTGAGAGAGTGCGTGCGCTGGCACACGACGATGACTTGGCGAAGGTCGTCGCCCAGGCGCTGGAGCAGTGGCTTGCAGAGGCTGCGCGGGAGAGCGCAGGCTGCGGCACGGAGGGCGGGCCTTCGCCGGATGAAGAGGCTTCGCGGCAGCGAGCGTATGAGGCACTGCTGGGGATAGGCGGGATATGGGACGTGCCCGGGGATGCAGCGGACCGCCATGATGACTACATCTATGGTCAGGAAAAACAATGAGGGGGATCTTCGTCGACAGTTGGGGCTGGATCGCGTCGCTTGACCGGAATGACTCCGCTCATGCTGCTGCCCAGAGCGTGCTTGAACAGGCGGGTCGCGATCGAGTGACACTCGTGACGACCAACGCCATCGTCTACGAGTGCAGCGTGCTCTTGCGCCGATGGGCAGGTCACCGTACAGCCCTTGCACTGCTGGACCGACTGGTCTCCACGCCCTCATCGGCGCAGGCGGTGACAGTAGTTAGAGTCGACGAGGCCATAGAGCACGCCGCAATCGCGATCTTCTGCCGTTACGACGACAAGGACTTCTCGTTTGTAGACTGCCTGAGCTTCGCCGTGATGCAGCAACGCGGGATAGAGACAGCCCTCACGGGCGACAGGCATTTCGCCCAGATGGGCTCTCGGACCGTACCGCCGATTCAGGACTGAGAGACAGGAGGCCGCCATTGTCCCTCGCGGGCCGCGATCTGATAAGTCTGAAGGACCTGTCGGTGGCCGAGATCGGCTATGTACTCGATGTTGCCGACGGCATGGCCGAGGCGATCGGCTTTGGTCGAGGACCGCGATCGCCGCTGGGGCAGCTCGACAGCATTCTGGCAACCCTGTTCTTCGAGCCCAGCACCCGCACCCGGCTTTCGTTCGAGGCGGCGATGATGCGGCTTGGCGGCCAAGTGCTCGGCTTCGGCGGGCCTGAGGCGAGTTCGGTCATGAAGGGTGAAACCCTCGCCGACACGGTCCGCATGGTCGAGGGCTATAGCGACATCATCGTGATCCGCCACCCGCTGGCTGGCACGGCACGCGTCGCGGCGGACTGCGCGAGCATCCCGGTCATCAATGGCGGAGACGGCCCGCACGAGCATCCGACGCAGACGCTGACCGACCTGTTTTGCCTGCGCCGGCGTAAGGGGCGGCTGGACGGGCTGAAGATCGCCCTATGTGGCGATTTGCTATATGGGCGCACGGTGCATTCGTTAGCGCCGATGATGGCCCGGTTCGGCTCGGAGGTCGTGTGCATCTCACCGCCGCAGCTTCGGATGCCAGCGGAGGTTCTTGACGAGTGCGAGCGTCTCACCGGCCAGCGGCCGGCGGAGTTCGACGCGATCAGGGACGGCCTCGGCGACCTCGATATGCTCTATATGACCCGTGTGCAGCGGGAGCGATTCGGCAGTGAAGAGGAGTACCAGCAGGTCAAGGACTGCTGCATTCTCACCGCCGAGACAATGGCCAAAGCACCCGAGCAGATGATCGTCATGCACCCTCTGCCGCGAGTCAATGAGATCGCCACCGACGTGGACGCCGACCCCAGAGCCGTATACTTCGAGCAGGCCGCCGGGGGCGTTCCGGTGCGGATGGCGCTGATGGCCGCCCTGCTGGACATGGCGCCGGGGCGCGAGCGACATAGATCGCTGGGCCTCGGGGCAGCGGTGACGAGCGGTTGCGGGGACACGCGCCACGAAGCCGACGAAGAGCCGGCCTACATGGTGGCCGAGGGCGGCCGCATCTGCACCTATGCGAAGTGCATCACGACGACCGAAGTGTACCTGCAGGCGGCGTACACCGTGGACGAAGTGGGGGAGAAGCGGTGCTGGTATTGCGAGCAAGTGATGTGAGATGGGTTCAGGTGTGAGCGGAGCACCGCAGCCGAGCCAGCAGGCCAAGTGCCCGGGCAGACAGACGGAGTGCCGCAGTGATAACGCGAGTCGAAGCACTCAACTACAGATGCCTTCGCTATGTGAACCAGCCCCTTGGCGATTTCCACGTGCTGGTGGGCGCGAACGCGACCGGTAAGAGCGCCTTCCTGGATGTGCTGCAACTCCTCCGGGACTTTGTGACATACGATGTTAACGAGGCGGTACTGGTTCGCGATGAGTGGCCTTCACATGGCCGAGCCCGTCGCCTGGAGGAGCTAGTCTTCAAGCAGTCAGCGGACCGTTTCGAACTCGCGCTGGAGTTCGCCAGGCCTGACGACGCAGAGGCGGCCGAGGTATTGGGATCAGATGGGTTCGCGCGCTATGAAGTGTCCATCGGTGTTCGGGCCGGGGTAGGGCTGTCCATACTGAGTGAGGTTCTGTGGCGCTGCACGGCATCGCACAGCGATCTCATGCCTCAGCCTCGCTCCCTGTTCCCGTACGAGCCGGATGCTCCGAGCACGATCCTGCGACCTACGCGCCAACCAGGCTGGCGCGCCATAGTCCGCAAGACAGAGACGGGCAACGCCTCATTCAACTCCGAGGTGGGCGGCTGGAACCACAGCTTCGGCATGGGGGCAGGCCGCGCTGCGTTGGCCTATCTTCCCGAAGACAGGAGCCAGTTTCCAGTTGCCAACTGGGTCAAAGACGTGCTGACGAGCGGCGTCCATGTGATCGCCCTGAACAGCGCGGCGATGCGCCGTCCGGTCAGCCCCTCGGCACCCACTACGTTCCTGCCGGACGGGGCGAACGTGCCCGTGGTTATTGGCGCTCTCAAAGAGAAACAGGAGTCAAGGTATGGCGAGTGGCTGGAGCACGTGCGCACTGTGCTGACCGACATCGCCGATATTGAGGTCAAGGAGAACCCACAGGACCGCCACCTGTATCTAGCCGTTCGCTACGGTGCAGGTGGCGAACCAGTACCTTCGTGGCTGCTGTCGGATGGAACCCTGCGTTTCCTTGCGCTTACGCTCCTGGCCTACCTGCCCGAGCACCGTGGCGTTTACCTGATCGAGGAACCGGAGAACGGCATCCATCCTCGTGCGGTGGACGCAGTCTACCAGTCGCTGTCGTCGGTGTATGACGGACAGGTGCTCCTTGCAACCCACTCCCCTCTGTTGGTCGGACAAGCTGCCGATCATCCCGAGTGTATACTATGCTTCGCTAGGAACGAGTCAGGGGCGAGCGATATAACCACTGGCCGCGACCACCCGCGGTTGCGCGACTGGCGTGGGCAGGTCGATCTGGGCACACTGTACGCTTCCGGCGTGTTGGACTGAGGGCGGGTACCGTCATGCGGGATCTTGTCGTCCTGACCGCTGACAAGCAGCAGAGAGAGACGATGTCCGCTCTTCTTGCTGAACGCCAGCGAGCAATTAACATAGCGGTCGGAACTTGGGATTGCTTCCGGCATCCGGGCAGCGACCCGGGTGTGTACAACGACGGTGCCGCCTACCTCTCGACCTTTCGGTACCAGTACCACCGCGCTGTTGTCCTGCTGGATAGGGAGTGGCAGGGCGGACCAGACGACGCCGGGGAGATGCGCGATCACTTGGCATCGGCTCTTGCGGCCGCAGGCTGGGATGGACGTTGCCACGTCGTGGTTCCGGACCCCGAGTTCGATGTGTGGGTCTTTGGCGATTCACCGCACGTCGCGCACATTCTCGGCGTAAGCATGGAGGCTCTGAGGGCTTTGGGGGCAGAGAGGGGCTGGTGGCCAGTGGACCACCCCAAGCCTTCCCGACCCAAGGAACTCCTGGAGGATATCCTGCGTTCGGCCCGTAAGCCCCGTTCATCGGCACTTTACGTGGCACTTGCGAGGAAAGTGAGCCTGTCGCGCTGCACTGACCCCGCATTTCGCCTCTTGTGCGACACGCTCCGCGCCTGGTTCCCGGCGCAGTCACACCAGCCGTAACCATCACTTCCCCAAGGGAGGAAACATACATGGACCTATCAGGCAAGTACACCATCCAGATTCCGAAAGTCAAGAAATGCGCCGTGGCGTATTCCGGCGGGCTTGACTCGGCTCTCGCGCTCAAGCTGCTCCCGGACTACTATGGCGTCGAGGAAGTCCTCGCCTGCACCGTCAACGTCGGCCTCACGGACGACGAGGTCGAGATGTGCCGGTCGAAGGCGGAACTGCTCGGCGTCCCGTGGCACTACATGGAGTGCGAGGACGAGTTCGTCAACAACTGCATCACCAAGGCGATCTATGCCAATTCCTCATACGAGGGTTACCCGGTCGCGACCTCGATGACCCGGCAACTCATCGCACGGAAGGTCGCCGAGTTCGCCGTCGCACAGGGCTGCGACTCGATCTGCGAGGGCTCGACCGGCAAGGGCAACGATCAGTTCCGAATGCACAACGTCTTTTCACTGTTCGCCCCCGACCTGACGGTCATCGTCCCCGTGCGCGACTTCGACTTCACCCGCGAGGAAGAGAAGAAGCTGTCCGAGCAGTACGGCATCCCGTATAAGGCGGGTATCGGCGACGACTTGACGATGTGGTGCCGCTCGATCGGCTCGGGCGAGGTCTCGAACCTGAAGATGGTCATCCCGGAGGATGACTATATCTGGTACAAGTTCCCGCAGAATGCGCCAGATGAGCCGCGGAAGATGGAGATCGTGTTCGAGAAGGGGCTGCCCGCGCGAGTCGACGACGTCACCGGGTTGGCGAACATCATCCACTACCTCAACAAGGTCGCCGGCGAGAACGCCATCGGCAAGATCGACATGTTCGAGGACGGCATCATCGGCCTTAAGAGCCGCGAAGTATATGAGGCCCCGGCGGCCAAGGTGCTGCTCAGCATCCACAAGGACATGGAGCAGCTTTGCCTCACCAAGGAACAGATACAGTTCAAGCCCGAGATTGAGCGCCAGTGGGCCTACATGGTCTACCACGGCGGGTGGTATCATCCAATCAAGGCGGACTGCGACGCGTACCTGGCGGCCTCGCAATGGGCGGTCAACGCCAAGTACGAGATCGAGCTTTACAAGGGCAACATCAATATCCTCAGCCGCGAGTCCGATACCCGCCTGTTCCGGCCCGAGTTGCGCGCGATCGTCGAGCGCGAGAAGGAGCCGGGCGAGGTGCGGATCGAGTGGAAGCAGCCGGAAAGCGGCCCGGCCGTGAAGATTGCCGGGTTCCAGTATCAGATACTGGGGCATCGGGGGTTGCTGGGGTAGGGGGCAACGCGATGGGCGCGAAAAAGCGTACGACGGCTACCGTCACGAACTACTATGCGCGGGCAGCACAGGCCCTGTACCAACGCCTGAGATTCGTGCGGTCTCTGATCCCACCAGGTAGCGGCAACAACCTGGAACTCGGGGGCCTTTGCGAACAAGCGGTCAGAGACCTCCTGCGCTCAGTATTGCCTGCACGATTCGGTGTCGGATATGGGCACGTGTCATACGGCACCGATCTCAGCGCCGGGACGAAGCCACTGGATGTCATCTTGTACGACGCTCTCGGGTATTCGCCAGTCTGGCAGGAGGGCGAGTTCGTGGTGGTGCCACCGCCTGCCTTGCTTGCCGTAGTCGAGGTCAAGGCGACCTTGACCGCGCAACACTTCGGGAATGCGTTGAAGCAGATCGCTCGTGCGTTTGACGGGCTTGGCGACCGCCAGAAGCCTTATCCGGGGTTCGTGCTTGGGTTCGCAGGAGCATCCGAACCGCTTTGGGACAGCAATGGAGCCAGGGTTGGAGAGCAGATCGTTGGGTACCTTGAGGTGGAGACGGACCGCTGCCGCATCAGACGAGCTGCTCTGTGGCAAGGCCACCAACCGAACGGATTCGCCTACTGGTACTGGCGGCTACTGGAAGAGTTGTATGAAGGCGTAGGCATTGGATACCGAGATGCGCCGCTGCCGGAGGGGTATGAGGATAGTGACGTGCAATTTGATGACTGAGGAGGGTTGGCGATGAAGGTGTACGACGGCTATGGCAACGACATCAAGGGAATGATCGGAGACATCATCGATCGTCGCGAGCCGGGGTATGTGCACGTGGACATCTTCCCCGGCCCGGACCCCCAGGGGCACAAGGGGACATTCGTTGTCGCGACGTGGCGAATCGGCAATGAGCTGTACATGGCCTGGGAGCCGGTTCCGGCAGGCCGAGCAGAGAGACTCAAGGTTCTTCAGCGGTGGGTGGGCTTCGCGCAACTTCGCTCTCCTGAGGTGCGCGGCGGTCTAGCTCACCCGGACTGCTGGCCTCCGCAAAGTGGGTGGCTTACCGGGCGGCGCCAGCCGACTGTTTCGGTCGCCGCGTAGGTGAAGTGCAGGTGACAGGTTTCAGGAACGGCGGGCGAGAGGAAGTGACTGACCGCATGGCAGCAAAGCGCCACAGTAAGGAGATCAGGCAGGCTGCGGCGATGTTGGAAGCGCTTAGCGACGCGAAGCGCGAGATCGTGCTCCAGCTCATCCGCTGCCTGGCGGAGGATGAGGACGCGGACCTGCAGGGCGATCCGGCAACGGTGGCGGACGACTTGGCGGAGTTCGAGCGGTTCCGTTCCGGTGAGCGAAGCGGCCTCGTCACGTCCGATGAAGTGCTCGCGGGGATGCGAACGCAACGCAGGGGGAAGACTTCGCATGTACCGAGTCTGGTATAGCCCCAAAGCCCGCAAGCAGCTTGGGCAACTGCCGGATGACGTGGGCCTGCGCATGGCAGAAGCCATTCACGAGTTGTGCGAATGGCCGCATCACAGGCAGGATGTGAAGCCCCTTGCGGGCGCTTATCGGGGGCATTGGCGACTGCGAGTTGGCGCCTACAGGGCGGTGTTCACAGTCGACGACGCAGCCCGTGAGATCGAGATCGCGCGCATCGCCCCGCGCGGCCAGGTGTATTGAAAAGCTCGAACAACGTTCCACGCTTCACTGAAGGGAGTGTCCGAGATGGCAGACGACGTTCTGGTCATACTGCAACAGGCAATGGCTAAGGAAGAGCAGCGCGCAGCATTCTACACGGAGGCTGCGCAGAAGACCTGCAACTCGCTCGCGCAGGCCACCTTCAACATCCTCGCCGGCGAGGAGCAGAAGCATAAGGACTACATCACCCGGTTCTACAACGGGATGATGGAGAAGAACCAATGGCCGGACATGAGCGAGTGCCAGGGCGAGTGCATCCTTGCCGCCGACGCCGCGAAGAAGATCTTCCGGGCCATCGCCCAGGCCACCGTGCAGGATGTGACCTGCGAGACCGGCCTCACCGATGCCTATGAGGTCTCCATGGAGGCCGAGCGCGAGAGCATCGCGTTGTACAAGAGCCTCCTCGACGACGCCCACGACGCGAACGCAAAGGCCTTCTACACTGTGCTCCTGAACGCCGAGCGCGGGCATCTGCAGCTTCTGAGCAAGACCCTGGAGTACCTCGACGACAGCGAGCAGTGGTTCTTCGAGGAGGAGCAGTGGATCGTCGAAGGGTAACGCTGGAAGCGGAACGCTGAAGGCAGAACGCTGAACGCGGAAATGACGGCAGACGGCAGGTCTGTGCGCCTACGGGGGTAGGTGTTATGCGCTGGAGCGAGTGGCGTTGGTTGATCTTGGTGCTGCGCCTGATCTTGGGGATCGGCACAGTGTGGGCGATTGTGGCCTTCTCGCAGGGGCGGATTTCGGGCCGATTGGCGGCGGGATACACCGTCTGGGGCGGTGCGTTGTCTGTGCTGCCCCTATCTCGCATCAGGGTTAGCGTCTGGGCGAGGGTGCTTCGGATGGCCGTAGTTCCGGCCACAGCCGCTGTAGTGCAGGCGGTGCTGGTGGCCGTCGCGCCGACCGACGAAGCCCGCGATCACGCGTGGACTGGCGGGCTCATGCCCCTGGGGTATCTTGTGACATTGGTGCCTCTACACGGCTGGCAAGAGGCGCGCCTGGAGCGCATTTTCGGGCAGGGCAGGACCCCGGTGGATCCCAACGAGCGCTTGCGAATGGCTGAGGCGATATATGTGGAAGTGGGAGGCCGCCGCATTACTGACGATATCTGGGCGGGATATGTCCAAGCACTGAGAGAGACCCGGCAGTACGAGCGCGCTGTGCGGGAGTTCGAGGGCGGCCTTAGCCATTGGGCGAACTCGCCCAGATTCGCCGAGGCGCTCGACGCGGCGGTTGCCTCCGCCAAGTACGCGAGGGGGGCAAGCGGCGGCGATGACTTGCTAGTTCGCACCGTCACGGAATGCCCGGGCACCTCGGGCGCAGGAATTGCCGCGAAGGCCCTGGTGGAACGGGCACAGGCACAGCAGACAACGCACGAAACGTAGGTACTTCATGGCAGATAAAGGCAAGTCGCAGAAGCTTTGGGGCGGGAGATTCTCGTCCGATATGTCCGATATTGCGCTCGACTTCTCCGAGTCGACTGCCGCCGACTCGCGCATGATCGCCGAAGACATCTGGGGCTCCGAAGCCCATGCGATCATGCTCGCCAAGTGCGGCATCATCGGCGAGGAGGACCTGCGCGTCATCCTCGAGTGGCTGGAGAAGACGCGGGCGGAGTACGAAGCCGGCGCCTTCACCCTCAAGCGCGAGCTTGAGGATGTGCACATGAACGTCGAGAGCCACCTGCGCCAGAATGCCGGGCCGGAGTTCAGCGGGAAGCTGCACACCGCCCGCTCGCGCAACGACCAGGTCGCCACCGACTGCAAGATGCACCTGCGCACGCGGCTGCTCGACGTGGCCGAGGCGGTGTCGGGGCTGCAGGCGGCGCTGCTCGCCAAGGCCGAGGGGCACGAGCAGACCGTCATGCCCGGCTATACGCACACCCAGCACGCGCAGCCGATCTCGGTCGCCTTCTGGCTGTCGTCGTATGCGTCGATGCTCATGCGCGACCAAGACCGGCTTGCCGGGGCTTTCGCGCACGCCAACACCTGCCCGCTGGGGGCGGCGGCGCTCGCCGGCACGAGCTTCCCCACCGACCGCAAGCTCTCGGCGAAGCTGCTCGGTTTCGACAGCGTCCACGAGCACGCGCTGGACCTCATCGGCTCGCGCGACTTCGTGGCCGAGGCCATCGCCGCGCTGTCGATCCTCATGGCGAACTTGTCGAAAATAGCCGAGGAGTTCGTGCAGTGGTCGACATACGAATACGGGATGATCGAGATCGATGACGCGTACTCCTCGGGCAGCTCGATCATGCCGCAGAAGAAGAACCCGTGCATCGCGGAACTCTCACGCGGGCGGGCAGGCCTGGTCTTCGGGCGGCTGATGCAGATTCTGACGCTGATGAAGGCGCTCCCGAGCGGCTACAACCGCGACCTGCAGGAGGACAAGCCGCCGCTTTGGGAGGCGCTCGACTGCGTGGAGGCGACGACGATCGCCATCCGCGCGATGGTGGAGACCTGCACGCTCAAGACGCAGCGGATGCGGGAACTGGTAGGGCGCAACTTCGCGACCGCGACAGAACTGGCGAACCTGCTCGTCGCCGAGCGCGGCCTGCCCTTCCGCACCTGCCACGAGATCGTCGGCGATCTTGTCGGGCGGCTCGTCAAGGAAGGCAAGAACCTCGACGACCACGAGGCGGTGCAGGCGATCCTCGCCGAGCATGGACAGGACCTCAGCTTGGAAGAGATCGCCGGCGTCGTCGATCCGGTGGCCTGCTTGAACCGGCAGGTGTCGCTGGGGAGCACCGGGCCGAAAGAAGTGCGGCGGATGCTCAAGGCGCTGGGGAAGGGCCTCGCCGGGCATGAGGCGCAGATCGCGAAGCGGCGCGAGGGGATCGAGGCGGCGTGGAAGGAAACGCAGGGGATTGTGGTGCGGGTGCTGGGGGCTGACGGCGTCTCACCCCCCGGCCCCCTCTCCTGAGCATACGGCGCGCTCAGGAGAGGGGGAGAACGCCTGACGGCCACGGCAAACGGCTTCCTACCCCGCCCGGCTTTGCCGGGCACCCCTCCCTCGTAGGGAGGGGAGTGGCGACGGCAGACGACAACGGCTTCCTACCCCGCCCGGCTTTGCCGGGCACCCCTCCCTGGTAGGGAGGGGAATGGCGACGGCAG
>Ga0181520_10008347_pt1 | contig 14772 bp, 8 predicted proteins | sample PEATcosm2014_Bin_29_FD_132451 | JGI IMG/M metagenome (GOLD analysis project Ga0181520, IMG submission 132451) | Peatland microbial communities from MTU Mesocosm Facility, Houghton, MI, USA - PEATcosm2014_Bin02_30_metaG | ecosystem: Environmental > Terrestrial > Soil > Wetlands > Peat | place... | reverse complement strand
TACTGATGTGGCATAAATGGCGATGACAAAAGGCTATATCAATAAATTATTGATTATATTGAATATTTTAATTGCACAAACCTTGGGCAATTTGGTGTAAAATCGTAACAATTACGCACTTACGGAGATTATCAACAAAGTTATCAACAGCTATTTCCACATTCTTGTGGAATACAAATCCAAGTGCCTGTATATAAGAAGAAAAATAAAATTTACTTCTTTGGAGTCTTTTTACCGTCAAATATTTTAACGCGCCAACCGAAAGGATCATCTTTCAATCCATACTGAATTTGCAGAATTTCATTATATAGTTTTTCAGCCAGAGCTCCTGTCTTGCCGTCGTTGATTAAATATTCCTTGCCACGGAAATGAATATGACCGACCGGCGAAACTATCGCCGCCGTTCCGGAAGCAAAAGCTTCTTTCAATAAACCATTTTGCGAAGTAGTTATAACTTCATCAATAGATATCGGTCTTTCGACGACTTTAGTTCCCAGATGTTTCGCCAGGGCAATCACTGATTTTCGCGTGACACCAGGCAAAATTGATCCGCCCAGATGTGGCGTTATTAATTCATCGCCTATCTGAAAAAAGATATTGCTGGTGCCGACCTCTTCCACGTATTTTTTTTCAGCTGAATCCAACCAGAGAACCTGAGTGTACCCCATATTTGTAGCAATTTTGCTTGCATAAAGACTGGCGGCATAATTACCGGCCGCCTTAACATGACCAATTCCTCCGCGTACTGCGCGGGAATATTCCTCCGACACAAACATTTTGGTTGGAGAAAATCCCTGAGGATAGTAGGCGCCAACCGGCCCGACAACAATAAAAAACAAATATTCAGATGCCGGATGCACACCAAGGGCTGCCTCGGTCGCAATCATTGTCGGACGGATATACATAGAAGTGCCGATTCCCTTTGGGATCCAGTCCTTTTCCAAAATCACCAGTTTTTTCATGGCATCCATAAAAAGATTCTCATCTATGATCGGCATGCAGAGTCTTTCGGCGGATGAATTCATTCTTTTGATGTTTTCCAGCGGGCGGAAAAGATAGATTGCTCCATCCTGGCCTCGATAGGCTTTCAATCCCTCAAAAATTTCCTGACCATAATGCAGGCACATTGCAGTTGGATCTAATTGCAAATTACGATACGGTTCAATTACCGGATCATACCAGCCCTTGCCTTCTTTATATTTTACGTTAAAAAAATGGTCTGTAAAATGTTTCCCAAAACCAAGTTTTGCTTCATCAGCAGGTTTAGTCTTTCTTTTTTTAAGTGGCGCTTTCTTAATTTTAATTTCCATAATTGCCTCTTTCACCAGGCTACTGCCTCATCATAATTTTATTCTTACATATCACTAAATTAAACCTCTATCAAGGCTTCTATACTGAATTGCTTCAGCGATATGAGATGATTTAATGGCTTCATTATTTTCCAGATCGGCAATTGTACGGGAAACTTTTAATATCCGGTTTACCGCCCGAGCGCTTAATCCCAGTTTATCAATAGCCATTTCGATGAGTTTGTGGGATTCTTCATCTATCGGGCAAGAAGCCATGATTTGTTTTTCCGTCATCCGGGCGTTACAAAGGATGCCGTTATGACCAAAACGCTTTTTTTGCAGATCACGCGCTTTGTTTACGCGCTCTGTGATCGTCGCGGAAGATTCTCCCAATTCTTTATCGGACAGGGCCCTATATTTAACTGAGGGTACTTCTATATGTAAATCTATCCGATCCAATAACGGCCCGGATATTTTAGATTGATATTGATGGATTTGCTGCGGAGTGCAATGGCAGGTGTGTATTCGATCGCCAAAATAACCGCACGGGCATTCCTGCGTTGCCTTTCTGCAAGACCAGCCTGAAGGCGCGCAAACCCATTCCGCCTGCCTATCCTAAGCATCTAAAAACACTCGGGGATCATCTGAGAAAGAACCGTTTGGATAAAAAACTACTCCAAAAAGAAGTTGGCCGTCAATTAGGAGTTGAAAAGGACACCGTCACTAATTGGGAAACCAACCGTACCTCTCCATCGCTTTCTCATATACCAAAAATAATAAAATTCATAGGGTATATTCCTTGGAAGACATCTGCCGAAAATATCAAAATGAGTCGTCAGCTCTTGGGGATCAGCCAGGAATTCCTGGCCAAGCAAATCGGCGTTGATCCGGGCACAGTGGCGCGCTGGGAAACAGGGAAGAGAGCACCCTCTAAAGAGCAACTGAAGAGGCTTAATCAATTTTTTGCTTCCCTGCGCGGAAGGTTTCAATAAAAAAACCGTATTAAGATTTTCAAGAGCCTCTTTACGCCGAATTCACTGTCTCCACTTACGGATAAATAATTTGATTATCCTGAGATTTTATTGAGTTTATTTATCGTGATCATTTCAGTTTATCTCGATTTGGTGGAAAGCCATCAGGATATAACAAATCTTTCAATGCTTCTTTGGGAGACAAACTCGGATGCTTGGTAATTATGTCTGGTACTCCGTAAAAAGAAATTCTAATATTTTCTTGATCAATTATCTGGAGCAAATTCTCTATGGTCGATTTTGTTTTTTCATCAGAACTTTTTCTGCTTAGATATTTTTTTATGTCATCATTTTTCAACCATACTTTTCCCTTAGTGTGTCGATAATTTTTATCAACTGTAACAAGAGAGCAATACTTCTTTTTGTCGCCAGTATGTTGACCTGCCAAAGAAGATTGAAAAAAACATTTGTAGATAAAATCATCTTTAGGAAGACCATAGCCTGCAAAAACCAAATGACGTGCGTTACCAATAATGAGACCCATTTCTCGGAAAATTCCGTCTAAAACATAATGCCTGTCTGACTTAATTGCGCTTTGCAATATAAGAGGGCAATCCGATGGATGAGTCATTGCGCCACAAAATATACACTGCATTGCACCAAAATTACCTTCCTGCCATTCTTTTTCCTCTTTAATAGTTCTTGGGTGCCATTTTTGTTGAAATCCTGGCAATAGATCAGGTCCAAACGGCAATGATGACCAAACATCTTCCTCCCAATTATCTCCAAAATCTGTAAACAGTTTTCCGCATCGGGGACAAATTCTCCAGCCAAACCCTGCATGTGGAAATAGAATCTTCCCGATTCTCATAATTCTTTCATCTTTGGCATAATTGGGATTGTTTGCTGTTATACAAGCTTGCTCATTCATCATAAGTGCAAATAAATCATTTGCGTCATCATGCTTATCAGGTATTTTCCGAAAACCTATGCCGTCCCCAGCGTCATTGAACAACCGAAGTATTTTGTCCGATTTTACATGAATTTTATCGCGCTTATCATTTATATCTTTATGCGCTTTAAAAATAAGCCACAATATTATTGGATCCCAATTGAAGGATATTAATGCATATGAAAACAAATAGAATTTTCTTTTATTTACTGGGTAACCTTTATCAAAGAATTCACCTGATTCTTCTTCCATCAATTGAGCAAGATGTTGAGCTATAGTCCAGTATGGTAGTATTTTTTTCCTAACTGCCTTGTCCTGAAATAGCATCCTTTGTATAGTCGACATTAAATGTGTCAAACATTTTTTAACATTCAAAAGTCTATTTTCGCCGATCATATAGATTGTTTCATCACGATCATTTTTTGGATAAAATAACTCTTCAGTAGGAATCGCTAAATTCATCTTATAAAGTTGATCAACAGTGGTTAAGAAATCGTATAATTCAAATTCTCTACGTTTGCCATTTTGCCATTTGCGTGCAATGTATTTAGCTATGGAACGAACACCAACCCAGTCATACTGGCGATGCAGATTACGAAGGTTATATTCTAGGTCTTTTTGTTGCCTTTTCGTTAATTTATATTTTTTTAAGACTCCCTTTTGAAGTTTTTTTAATAACTTCTCAATAATATCATCATGTTTTTTAAATGCTTTTCTATTATCTGGGGCACCGTCACCGTCAAAGAGAAGAAGCAGCAGGTTTTCAATCTCATTTTTTAGATCATCACTGACTTTCTTACCTGCAAATGCTTTATTAATCCTCTTCCTAAGAGGTTCGTGCATCATATCTCTATCGCTGATTCCGGCAAGACGTGACAATATTTTGCCTATTTCTTCTGTTACTGGGAGTCCAAGTCCGGCGGTTGCACCAGCACCCCATATAAGAGCGGTTTCCGGCCAGTATGAATCAACACTTGAAAGATGTTTCATTAGTAAATACCTCCATACAGATAGCCATGCCTATGCTATATTTCAAATTGATCTATCATACCTACTATTTGTTCTTTTACATCCTGAAAGGCTTACAACTATCGCTTCTCAAAATACATATCCCTTACTTCTCCTCTTTCATCCGCTTCAATGCCTGCAAGATGACTTGCCCCACCGCCTCGCGCCGGGTGTTCTTCTCGGCTTCTGCAACCGGTTGATACTGCACCTTGACCCGGTAACCCTTAACTCTTTCTTCTTTCCCCGATAATGATGCTGCCTCTTTTTCCAAGTAGAAAAAAAGATCATCGGGTTGGAGGAAGAGTATCTTTTTCTGATTGGTAGTCTCGATCTTTTGCAATGCAAGGAATTTTATTTTTTCCAGAAACTTTTTCTCCGTGGAACACATGATTACCATATCGTACCCGGCAACCAGACACTTTTCGATATTGCCCAGTTCATGTTCGTCGCTTGTGGTCACGGAAATCTCGCAGGCGATTTTTCTGCCGTCCCATTCAAGGCTGACATCCACTCTCCCCGCACCGTCTGCAACAGGCTTTTCCAAAACCACCCTGAAACCCTTATCTTCAGCCATCCGTTTAATCAAAGTCTGAAGATAGCGATGTTGTGACTTTCCTTTTTCATGAGCGTTCGGTGGAGTCACCTTGGATTCTTCTTCAAAAGGCGCGGAGGTTGGTTTTTTAGCCATTGACCTTACAAGCTTCTCCGGTGCAGGCATAGGAAGTACTTCGGCAACCCGTCTTTCCCCGGCAGGTTTATCTTCAACGGCCTTCGCAGATAATCTTTGCCTCTGCTGGGTATGAGTAATAAGCTCCTTTCTGGACATCAGGGAATCTTTTCCAAACGGATACGATAAAAGGAATTGCGCGTATTCATCCTCTTCCATCCCCAGAACTTCCCATGCAGGTTCAATTTCTACGGTCTGAAAAGGAATAACCCCGCCCTCAATCTTGTGCTTCGCATAGCAGACGCGCGGCGGTAAATCTTGCAAAGCTTCCGTATAATATTCCCATCCTCCGCCCTGACTAGCTTCTTGTTCTGAATACTTGAAAGTTTCTTTGGCCAGAAGCTGGGCGTCCTGACGGTTGACCCGAAAGCATACCTGCATGCCGATATTGCCCAGAATGAGGCTTCTCAGTTCGGCGGATATCTGCGCCAATGTCTGGTGGGCCATGATCAGAGACAAGCCGTATTTTCTGGCTTCCGACAGAATGACCGAAAACGATTCAGTGGCGAAGTTCTGAAATTCGTCGATGTACAGATAAAAAGGAACCCTTTTGCTCTGGGGAATATCTGACCGGGAAAAAGCGGCGATCTGGATTTTAGCCATAAGCAAAGAGCCCAGCAAATCGGCGGCATCCTTGAGCTTGCCTTTATCAAGCTTCACCAAGAGCATTTTCTTCTTATCCATGACTTCCCGCATATTAAAGGAGCTCTTGGTAGAAAAAAACATCTGTCTGATCCGTTCATCGGCCAGAAATGCGTTTATTTTATTCATTACCGGTTCGATCCACGTAATCTGCGCCCGATCAGTCATCGTATTAAATCGGGTAAAGTAGTCCTGTACGAGTGGATGATTGACATCGATCAAAACATTTCTTCTAAACGCACGATTGGTCAGAAATGCTGGCAAATCTGCTAAAGTAAGTTCCGCTTCTCCGAGAGCAATAAGGGAATTCCTCATAAGGTCTTCCATCCTCACGCCCCAGGCTTCGGCCCATATCCTGCGGAAGGAACCGATCAATTCGTTGGCCTGTTCGGAAATGGAGACACCGGGCAGCTTCTCCAGCGGATTGAAGGTGACGGTAAACTCAGGATTAGTTGGATCAATGAGGACAACTTTTTCCGCTATGTCTTCGTCACTTGCTGCATAATGAAGGGAGAGTATGCCTTTGATGTCCTCGATCAAATCACCGTGCGGGTCAATGACGCCGAAGCCGTTGCCCTTTTCGATATCCTGCAAGATCAGATACTCCAGAAACTTCGTTTTGCCAGATCCGCTTGCCCCGATGACGTAAAGATGGGTGGCCCTGTCCTTCTGACCGATCTTGGCCATCTGGAACTCGTTTTTATTCTCGCTGTAGTACCAGCCGAGATCCAGTGTTCCGGGAATATTTTTATCGGAAAATCCCGGATCTGAGGTGTTGTTCTGAATGGAAGTTTCTGCCGACTTATTTTTTGAAACTTCCTGCTTTTCTCCATTAAAAAGTTTCTTCCATAAACTCATTCTATTTTATCCTATGAGATTCCCAGGAATCCTCTGGATTTTCTGTCTATCTTCGACGGATCTTGTTTGAGGTCGAACATCAGCTTGTCGACGCTCTCAAGCACCGCGTGGTGAACAATTGTACCGTATGCCCGCAAGTCCTGCTGATCAAAAAGATCAAGTTCGCTCAATGCCTGGGATGCTGCCCCCACAAAGGGGGTCAGTAAAGCGAGCGCCTGCCACATGGAGGGCCGGTAGGTCATGTACCATGATACGTCAAGGTTGTTGCCGAAGTCTCTGGCATTGACGAAAAGTTGGTATGGCTTGATCCTGAAGTTTCCGGCGTAAATGACCACCAGAAATTCTCTTGCCGATCCCAAAACGCTTTTGACAAAGCCGGGAGCAATCGACTTCTTCTCCATCACCAGAGAAGGCACATTGTTGCCCTTTATGAAAGCCTCGGCATTGCGGAAGATTTCTTCAGCTTTGCCGTGAGCGTTCTCGATAAGCGTGCTCCATGAATCTCTGACTTGTTCTTTTCTGAGCACTCCATTAGGACCCACTCCAATAACAAATCCGGCAATTATCGCGACGAGACCGATCATAAAGAGATAACGGTTGAAAGCCATTCCAAGAAACAAAAATATGAAACCCACGATGATGAGAGCCACGATTGCTGATTTTGACATTTTACCCTCCTTTTATAATTGGCTATTAGCCTGAATTTAATAAGTGAAAGACGACTTCAATATAGTGTCACTTTGAAAGAATAAATAAAAAAATCCCATTCTGAGATACTAATGAAAGGTAAACATTATAGAACAAAATATCTCAAATAAGCCTATTCTTGGATTTTAACACTTGAAGGCGGAGGCCATGTTAAAATCACGTCACCACAAAATTTAAATGAAATTCCAAATTTCATCTTCCATTCAGTAGATATTTCGATTCTATCTAATATAGGTATAACTTTGTCTGATATTATTTTAGCAATATCGGTATTGCTTCTTTTCCATGCAGGACTATTAGGCACAATACTTCTAAATGGAACGTAATTCAAAGCAATGTTAATTTCTGATATCCCCATATTATTCTTTGTGGTAGTCAAATCTGAAAGCTCACAGCTTTGGATGGCTAAACCACCGTAATCATTTTCATATCCCGTTTGTCGATCCCAGATTTGAATTTGATCACACAAAATTAACAAAGCGGCTAAAGGGTAACTCGAAAATCCTATTTTAGGTACTTTAATTTTGTTTGGCAAACTTGTTCCTTCTTTAATTCCTATATTCATAAGGCTATGTAATGCTACCGACAAAGCAGCTGCGCTCCCATAAGGACTTTCATGGAACATACTAAGCATAGTTATACTTGATAATACTCCATGATCTATATGTCGTTGATTTCGATTAAATTTAAAATTAAAGTAATCAAGAATATCTCCACCTAATTCTGATTTGAGTTTACTTATCAAATCTTTTGCTGCCTCACTCAATTTATACATTTGAGGGGAATGTTTTATCTGAAAGCTTTCCAGAGGATATATTTTCATAATATTGTTGCATCTGTCTATCAGGTTTGACATTTTTTCTCCCAGAAGCCCAATATCATGCAATAAAGAAGCTAAAAACCATGTAGCATTAACAGCTATAATTATTTTTTCTTGATCAAATTTATTATTCTTCTTTAAAATACGATCACCAATTTTCTTGACATCCAATATTCCACAATTCAAAAAATAGTATCCAAGCCAAAATACATTTACTGCATGCCGTAGATGACCCCATGCTAAAGGATTAGCAGCTACATTTAATGGCTCCGCGTCCTGTACTTTTTCAAAAACATGTTGGAAATGTCCACCCACACCTAATTCATTAGCAATCTTCATCACATAAATCTCAATATCTTTGATTTGTTGGGATTCCAAATCCGAACTCCTATATGCCTCAAGCATGTCAATCATATGCTTACGCCAAGGAAGTGTTTGACCTCCTGTTTTTAATAAGTCCATAAGTTTGGCAATTAATTTATGTTCAGGTAACTCTCTTTTTTGTTCTTCAAGAATACGTGTTATTTGCCAATATATAAAATCTGGTCCTGCGGAATCTTTATCCCACAAGTAATCAACGGTATTGAGAGCATCTTTATACTCAGTCAATAATTTTGATGAAAAGTTTGTCAAGACGACGATTTTTACTCTTTTATTGTTTACTCCTCGAACTTCTTGTACGATCTCATTAAGCATACATCGACCATCTTCAGATTCAGGATCATGATCGGCATCCTCTTTCAAGAAAAACGCATCTGTTATCACAACATCGTATTGGTAATTTTTTAGTTTTTCGCGTAGCAATTCGACTTTTGGTTCTGTAATAATATCGACATTAACACCAGCAAGTTTCAATGCTGCTGCTACACCTAAGCGTTCAAGTGTATGCTCTAAATAGAGTGCATTGCTCATCACATTTTCCCTTTCATAAATATTTTGGTAATTCAAATCCTAGACAAAATTCGAGGACGATTACATTCTTATAAAGAATCCCTTCTTTTTCGTGTTTATCAACTTTAAAAGAACCTTCTATTTTAAACAACTCTAAATCGCGCGCACCCAATTCAGTCATTCCCGAACCACTTAAAGACTTTTGACTAACGTAATCATAATCACGATAATTTGTTCTTAATGTGAGTTTTACACGTCTTACGTCCTGTTTGACATCTAGAGTAATATAACATATTAATTTTTTATCACCGGGCTGATTAGCGCCTGTTTTTAGTATGTAATTATCTAATATGCCTTCGATCAATTCTCTGTTTCGTGCTATAATATAAATTGATTTCCATGCTTCTAAATTCTCATCAAACTTTATGAGAATATTCTCAGCCGACGCTCTCGATTCTATTGATTTTAAGACATTAAATAATGACACTTGAGTGTCAGCAAGTTTTTGGAAAAGAGGATTTTTTACCTGATACGGAAATAGATTTTTTACTTTCGGAGCAAAATATTTTACCTTCCTAGATATATCCTGAATAGATTCACCACGACCCAGTACCTCCATAAGTTTGTGCAGATAGTGCATAAATGCTTTATAAACTGGTTCAGCAATCGGATCCAGCAACTCAGGATATTTTTCGACAACCAATTTCATACACCGATTAAAATAACTCAAAGTATCCAATAGAATGCGATAATCTCTGTTTGAGAAATTTACTTCTTTAACCAGCTTCTTCAACATTACAGGAATCAGATAAGAATGATGTGTACTTCGTGCTGCTCTAATAGTATGATCGAGAACAAAATAGAAAGATGGCAAAAAAGTGTCTTTGCTTGCACTTGCAGAAACTATTTGACTGAGGTTACGAAGCGCCAAGGATGAATATGTCGAAGATTTTTGCTCGATTTTCTTCTTTAAGAAATTGAAAATTTGCTCCTCTATATCCTTATGTTTCTTTTTTGATGGTTCAAAATTTTCTTCTTTTTTACGATATACATACAATAAATAAAATAGTAAACAGCCGATATACAGATTTTCTTGTTTTCTTTCTGCATTATCCGATACTTTGCCAAAACTGACTAATGCTGTAATTCCCTCTTCAAACAGCTCTCGCAGAACTTTTGTTTTGGCATTTCTTTCGCCCATTTTATATCCAGCTTCAATTAGAATAACTCGCGCAAGATCACTACCCTCACGAATAATTGGCAATAATTCTTCTTTCAGCGTTAGACCCGTCCACTGACTTGTAATCATTTGCCATTTTTTTATAAACGTTCGAAGCATTTCTTGCTGCAAAAGAGCCAGACCTTCATATTTTTGAATATCTCGCGTTAAATCTTCCGTGAAAATATTCTTGTATTGCTTTATTAATGCATGCATCGGATAACCGCTTTGAATCTGGCTTAAGAACTCCAGATACGCGAGTTCGAAAGTGCTTGCATCAACCCTCCCTATTTTTATTACTGTGGGTAATTTCTGCTGCTGTTGATGTATAAATGCAGGGCTCTCTGTCGAATTCGCTTTAAGCTCTTCAATTCTTTTCCGCAACACCAATATCGCACTGTGATTGTCGGGAAGCTGATCAGTCTCTATAAAATGCGTGAGATATCTACGCTCATTGCATACCTCACACGTTTCAGCTTCGGTTACTGGCATATCTAAAGCAAGCCATCGATCATATGAGAATTCAAACGACCAAGCGTCATTCTTTCTAGAATTTTCAGATGGCAATCTAATTGATATCTTATCTATACCTTGAATCAAGGTACCTTTCGCTATCCCTTGTCGATCTAGAATCGAAAATACATAAACCATTTCAACCGGACATTTAGTTAAATTTTTTTCTCCTGCGACCTCTCGGCATTCTAGCACTATTGCTCTAATAATTGTCTCAAGGGTTCTGCCAGATGATACAGCATCGTCTAAAATCAAAAATCGAATACCATCACCACCTCTAGAGATCATTTCTGCCGCAGAGCTTATGGCATTTTTTATTCTTGTTGGAAGCAGATAAAATGGTCTCTCTGTGAGCGTTTTTGTTGATACACAAAATGTATAATCCAAATCTACACCATAATGTAATGATAGTGCCGCAGATATTTTCGGAAGTATTCGTCCTATATTTGAATGCAAAGGAAAAAGAACATGTGAAATCTTTTTTGTCTGACATATGTTCATAAGTTTCGATATAATTGGGCCCAATACTTCATCAGAAGACAACAAACGTTTAATATCCACTGATACAATGAAATGATGCGTTCCATAGACAAGATGTCCATATCGCAGAGAATCTATTTTCTCTAACGATAGAAGGTCTTCAACGTTTACACTTGCACGTCTTCCCTTCTTAGGATTGCTTCTAGATAAGGATTCATAATCAAAAAATTCTAAACTAAAAGGCTCAATAAAAAAAAGGTTTGATTCACCCAAATTCCAAGCTTGCTGTTCTGACACTAACTCCGGCCTTTTCGTTTCGGTCACGTAGAAAGTGGGAATATTGCCGAACTTCTCACGTCCCGGTATAGAATTCCAGAACATACCTTTTCTAAAAATATTTTCTTCGGCATTATCTGAAAATCGTATTAATGCTATAATTCCTTTTATAGGCAACCCAAAATTATTAAGTAAGTTAATTATTTCTTCTACTGTGTTACCGCTGTCTATAATATCCGCCAAAATAAATGTCGGGAGATTCCAGTCGGTAGCATTTAATATATTCTCTCTGTCAAGGTAGGAATAGTATCCTAAATTAAGAACAAAAACGTCATGACTAATCATGGAATTAGCTATCTGCAAAGCAGCCAATTCCACTGGCGCCGTGGAACATACTAATAATAGTTTTTTTTCGTCATTATCCAATTTATCTCTGATTGCACTCGCCATCCATTCAGCAAGTTGTTGAGAAGCAATACGATCCTGAAAAAGAGGCGTTGATTGATAGTAGCGTTTTGTGAATTCGAATTTAGATGGCAACTTATATAGACCTTTATTGTGAACACATTTAAGTCTTTCCAGCATATCACCAATTGCTGTACTCACAGATAAACCTTCAAGCGAAAACAATACTGAATAACTTAATTTGCTTTGCCATTTCATTCCTGTGCCTTCAGCGTTTTTTCGCGATTCGAATAATCCCTTGTTGGCATCCAAATATATAAATAAGATTTCTTCTATCCGGGTTCCTCTTTGAATCCCCACTCGGCGGATGATATCATCAAAATCCACAAATTCTTGTATAGAAAGTAAATATTGGAATCCATCATCAAGCTTATACTTGCCAAGACCAAGCCACGTGACTTGATGATTATTGTCAAGCAGCACAAAAAGGCGATGTTTAGTTGATAACACATCAAATAAATCGCTTAAATCTTCTCTCCACTCGGGCCAGTCGGAAGACTCAAACATTTCTCTGTCGCGCAACGATTTAGCTAAACCGGCGTGGCAGTTTACACCGATGCAGACATGTGTGTGCAAAACACTTTTCTGAGTCTGTAAGAATTCAACAATATCTTGTTCTTTCCATATCCCACCTCCCAGATCGTATACTATCAATTTATATGCAGGCTCTATCATTAAGTTACCAGCAAGGTGTGCCAACTTATCAGTATCAAATTTACTTTCAAATTCTTCGGTTTTAGATTCCTGAAAATAGGCGGCGACTGCTACTATACGAGCATTCGGTTCCAAATAATTTAACACTGTTCTTTTAGTACCTCTTGGCACAATTGTTGCGCTGTTTTTAAGCGGTTTACTCAAAGGCAATAATATTTGAATTTGCGTACCCCAAGGATGTCTAATCCGATTAACATGACTGGGTTTTATACCAAGGCCCAAATCCCCACGTTCAAAACTAGAATGTGATTTAGCATCATAGATTAATTCGAATCCTGCTGTTCTCAATCTTAATAGGCCATGGTACTTTATAGTACAACGAAGGATTCTATGAAGGGCGTGTACGCCACCCAAGCGTTCTGAAATAGATTTTCTACTTCCAACTTCATCAAACGCATACGCAATGACAGCGAGATTCTGGTCTGACACCTTTTTACCAGATCTTGTCATAATATTTTTGTAACTTTCCGTTAATGTTTTAGCAATGCCTGCACCACGATCTCCAACACATATTTCTAAAAGTCCTCTACTGTTCTCATTTTCGTTAAATAGATGCTGGAATCTTCCAGGAAACGTGTTTTTTAAAACGGAAAAATTTTCAGATGCGATAACTCGCATAGCTATTGCTCCAAGGGCACCTACTATACCTTCAAACTTGCTTCCTGCATGCTCAATTATATTCATGACTAATTGATATCCAAGAACTCTTGAGAACTCGCCATCAGCAAATACCGGTGCCTCTCTGATATTTTGGGGAAGTTGCTCTACCCACGAAGTAATAACCTCACGACTCATAAAAGAGTCCAGAGGCGACCTTCTCCTGATAGGTAGCATAGGTACGACTTTGCTTGAATTGGAACGAACTCCAGCATAATGATATAAGTTTTGTAAAAGTTCTTTATCAATTCCTTCAAAAACAACTCTATTCGCGTCATTTTGTAAACCAAGAGCATCAAAAAAGCCAAAATTATGAAAAAAACCGAGAAATCGATAAGTAACATCTGTATTTTCGTATTTTTTTTCACCGTTTTGAATACTTCGAATATCTAATCGTTTTGCTCTTATTTCATCATAGATTTTTTTCTCCAAGAATGGTGTTTTTACTTCATGAGGGCCCAGTCCTGTAAATCGTAGGTTAGTTACTCCTTGGCAAGCTTGACAAAAATCAACTATCAAATAGAGCGTTAGCAAGTCAAACAATGAAACAAAACTTCGATTACATAGATTAATTACTATATTCCCTCCTTTAGAAAATTCAGGTAACATTGGAGGTAGCGGCATTAAGGGATCAATATCCCTGGCCAACATAAGTTCATTAAGCCACGCATCATCTATCACCGTATTCTTTTGCATTATAAACTCCGAACTTTCAGAATTGTAATTCCTTATACGTTATCTCGTCTGTTGATACTCCATGATCCTTCGTAAAAATTATACAGATTCAAGAATTCAATGTATTTATTATCAGTCGTACAAAAATATTTTAAGGATTAATTTTTTGATACACGAAATATAAGGATATTCAATTTGTATGTCAATTACTTTCTCCCAAAACGATTTAATATACATGAACTAGACTTATAACAATAAAAAATCCTCCGTGCGTTCTAAAAACTACACGGAGGACTAAACTAAAGAAACAAACTTTCAGTTCAATCAAATTTTCGAATTGAGGCGAGACCATAGTATTCATCACGGCAGTCATCTTGAAAGCAAGAAATTGCGACACCATCCGGACAAAATCTGACAGCAACACGGCGACGACCATCTAAATCCGAATCTAAACAGCGCGCCCAAGAACTGCAAAAGAGCATTTCTCCGGTCATCAAATAATACCCAGCCATAGCATAAACGGTAACGCGAGCCGTCGGAGTCTCTTCGTTCTCACCGAGAAGCATCTGCTGTTCCTTCCATAGTTTATTCGTTGACACCGGGATTATCCATTTGGATACTAAACGCCATGCAGGATAGCCCTTACGAACAGCAAATGTCAGATTATTGTAATTGAAACGAACATCGCTGTCATAATTTGCAATGGCTCTCTTCCCCTCAACATTGGCACGAATTTCAAGAATGGAGTTGGAAAATACAGCCGCGAGAACATGAGTTTCTTTCACCTCTTCCAATTGCTCATCCGTTGTCGGAATCTTTTTGAGACATGCAATTTCGAACCGACTGGGGTTTACGTGAAGGTGGGTTACAGCATCCTCTATACCAAAGAAATTATCTCCCATGATCT
>Ga0181520_10008345_pt1 | contig 14775 bp, 19 predicted proteins | sample PEATcosm2014_Bin_29_FD_132451 | JGI IMG/M metagenome (GOLD analysis project Ga0181520, IMG submission 132451) | Peatland microbial communities from MTU Mesocosm Facility, Houghton, MI, USA - PEATcosm2014_Bin02_30_metaG | ecosystem: Environmental > Terrestrial > Soil > Wetlands > Peat | place... | reverse complement strand
GTGCTATTGGGAACCGAAGGAGTCTACCAAACTGGAGTTGCTGTCGAAGTACTTCGGCGCGTTCAAGAAATCCACCTTGGAAGATCCTGTTACCGCTCTGGAAAACGTAAATGGGGCTGACTATGAACTTGCGCCATTATACGAGACCTCCGTTGACCCGGAACTCTTTACGGCGCTGTTTTACCTAAAACAGCTTGTGACTCCACCGAGCCATCCCTCTAAAATAAAGCTGGCGAAGAAGCTTGCCGGCCGAAAAATCCGCAAAATACTGCAGCACCACCTTACAGAGAACTTTGGCCTGCGATCATACAAAGAGTCGCGAATTTGCGACGAGGGCAATCTGTTTTGGGCAACCTGTCTTCTGTACAGCATCGAAGGCCGCAAATTTACCATACATGGCAGGCCTTCAGGGGTGGAAGTATTCGAAGATGCGGTCTTGACGTTCCTTGACCGGAAAGCGCACGAAAGAAAGATACCTGCTCCTACAGAAATAGTGTTTGAAGTGACGCCGGAGATATACACGCGGGAACGTACTAATCTCTACATCATGGAAAACCTGCTCAGCGTAATGTCGCTGCATGGCGATGGATTGAGCGACAATTTCAAAATGGAAGTGCGGAAGTACTTCGATAACATTATCACAATGTTCGTATTTCCCATGGCAGAAGATACGAACCTCTATTTTCAAAGTTTGCGGCATGGATGTCTCAAGAAATACTGTGACGTGTTCGGAACGAACGACGCTGAGTCTGTGTGTAAGGGCGTTCCTCCACGCATCTCATTCGAAAGAGACTACAGCGAGCTTCTCGTTGACGGCAAAAGATACGGCGATATGTCTCTTACCCCCCTTCATGTGCGGATTATCAAGCATTGCATAGACCTGAAGAAAGAGGGTGGCACCGTGTTTGACTACAACAAGATGCCAAATGCGCCAAAGTCAATGAAGCTATGTGACGTGTTCAGAAGCCGTCCTGGCGTCTATGATCTGCTGTTTGAGAACCGTCGTTATCAGGAATATATCATCAAGTTTTAGCGTGTTCTGATAATATCGACGCGTTTTCGACGTTTACCGACGGCACGTCGACGATATCGACGGAGTTTCGACAGTCCTTGTCTTTCTTCCTCCCCCGACTATCCGGCAAAATAGTCCCATGAATAAAGCCGGATTCCATAGACATATGGCTCGTAATTCATCGAGAGAACTCGATGAGATAGCTGCGTATCTTCCCGGTCAATTCCAAAGCATCCGCGACCGGCTGTGCAAGCTGGAAGACGCCATTCAGAAGCTCAACGATGGTCTTCTCCGGCGCGCGAATATCGTCTCCGGCGGGGCGAGCGAGCATTCTGCATATGAAATCTATAACCTTAACGGTTGTCGTCCTGCCGCCGAGGAGGATGCTGATGCACTCAGGGAGCGGTATAAGAAGTTCGACCTTTTTGTTGATTACGGACGCAACGAAGTCTTCGTCGCCGGCGCGCCCCGTTGCCTGTCAAAGCTTGAGACGGAACTTCTGTGCTATCGCTTGCGCTTCTTCAAGGAGGCGAGTCCCGTCGACGGCGTATATGCTGATGTGTGGGGTGCCATCGGCATCGAAGGGCGCGCATGCGATACAACAAGCGCGGTCAGATCCGCAGTCAATGGCCTTAACGCCGCGCTCAGGTATTCATCCCTGATATTCTTGCGCGTGAGCCATGGGCGCGTTTCATGGCAGACGCCATTCGAGTTCTGTCTGTTGGCTCGCAGAGGCGAACTCCTGACTTGGGGCAAGTCTCAGGACATCTTTCAGTCGGGAAATTCCAGCAACAACTCAGCAACAAGATAGCAATCGGGTTGTGGGATTATGTCGGCCAAGAAAGGAGATGAAGCATGAACAAGACAAAACGCGTTGTGAAAAAGGAGAGCATGGACATGACTGGCGGCAAGCGGTTCTCGAAATGGGTTGAATGCTTCAACCAAGTGATCCGGAAAGGGGGATTCCCCGGTCAACTGGATGGCAACCGTCTGCATGTTCAGAGTCGGCAGTTTGACATGATAAAGGAGTTTATCGGGAACGAGTGGGTGGCATGGTCGACGCTCCTGCTGTTCATAAAACTCGTTCCAAGGTGTGGGGAGCATCTCTATTTGGAAGAACGTGCCAAGGCTGTGTCTGCGCTGGGCGAAGAAGCGGCCAGCAGGTTGATGGGCGATTCGGTTTTGGAGTCGAGCCTGGATAAAGCGGGACGATTATGGTTGCCGCCCGAACTGTGCAGACGGACAGGGATTCCGGAAGGATCGGCCACGACGGTCATATTCAGAAGCTATGCGATCGAAGTTTGGCGCGCCGATGCGCTGGCGGAAGCCTATTCCGAGACTCGGTCCGCGGTGGCGAAGGCCATCAACGGTAAGTTCGGAATCGTACAGTCCATTCCCGAGACATCCAACAAGACACCTGCGCTTCCCGTCCACGAAGCGCGGATGGTGTGATGAAATATGTCGGTAAGAAGCCGCGGTCTTCATCGCGGGGAGGATAACAATGGAAACGCTAAATCGGAGCACTGAGACAGCAGCAACGAACCGTATTATTATGGCGCCTGCACTGGATGAGTTTATCGCGAAACTCAGAGAAAGCGAGTCGGGTATTGTCCGGCGCGAAGTCGAATCGCAGCATTTGAAACTCTATCCGGATGACACCATCCAGATTGAAGAGGGCGGCGTTCGGGCACCCGTGTCAAACGAGGCGTTAACGGACTTGGGGCGATTGGTTCGCATTCCGTCGGACTATTTTCTTGAGACCTGTGAGCCGGAACTGCGCGCTTATTCGTTCAACTATCTGCTCAAGAACACCGGCAGTGAGCATCCGACGGTGAGTGTGGAGATAGAATCTGGAACGGTATCGCGGATCTATCCGACTTCGCTTATCCCTGCGCCGCGGTTGGGGATACTTGAAAGCGTTCGTAAATCGCTTCCCGCAGACCTTGATCCGTCACGAGTCAAGTTCATCACGCATCGTTGGAACGGGACATTTGATGTGTGCGTCGTTTCAGAGACCAGGACTTGTGAGCCGCAAGTCGGCGATGTCGTCGCATTTGGCGTGAGTGTCGCGGAAGATTTGAACGGAGCCGTGCAGGTTCAAGCGGCATCCTATCGCCTGTCCTGCAAGAACGGCGCCGTCAACAGGATTTGCGACAACAACCAGTACCGGCTCCGGCGTCCCATGTCCCACACAAATCGTCATGACGATTACCTGCGTCGCGTGAAAGCGCTATGCGATGAGGCATGGCGGAAATGGACGGAAAATGCGGACAATATCAAGAGTCTGGTGGTTGTGCCGATCTATGAGGAACGCCTTCAGGAACTCAAAGCCACTCTTCGTAATGCTCCGTTCTTCTTATCAGCCGCAATGGTGAATCGGGCGATAGCGAGAATGAGGGTTGAGGTCAGCTGGCGGCGTGGTGAGCCGACAGCCTGGGATTTGTGGAATGCACTGACATACATCGGGAGTCACGAGGAATCGTCGGTGATGATGAGTTACAGATTGCGCCGCGCGGCCGGTGAACTTGCGCACCATTCCGCCAGGACTTGTGCCACATGTCGGCAAATCATTCTTTCCAACTAAACAGGAGGCGGGGATTCAAGGCGAAGAAAACAGCAATCATGACTGCGACAACCGGAAAGACAAGGGGAAGGGTGTCAGTATTTCTGGATCGGCCCGGCGACTATTTGTTGCGGGTCGAATCGACGTACTGGCACGTCAGTCAAACTGGGAATGAGCGCCTGGTTGTCGTGAAGGCGGTGGGATTCAGATCTGCCGATGCGCGACACGTCGCTTCTTTGCGCGATGATAAGCCGTCCCACAATTTACCTGACAAAACCAGCGGGCTCCAAGCATAGCCGCTGACGCGCTGCAGGCGGAGTGATTGAATAGTGGCAGGTTTAAGAAAGGATCAGGGCATGAGCAACTCAATGGACATGCAGAAAGCGATCATGGACGTTGACGACCCGATCAACGGCGTAACGAGCGTGAAGTTTATCGGCAGGGGCACAACGAACTTGCCGGCGGGCGCGGTGGGGAAAGTGGTGAAGATAAATCAGCGGACCGCCCGCGTGGATTTCGGGGAGTACGGCAGTTCCTGGTACGTGGATGCCTCGCTCCTGGAAGCAGTCTCCTGAGATACGGTTGAAAGTGAGGCGTCGCCAAAAGTGAGGCGAAAGGAAACAACAATGAACGTTTTCCAGATAATGTTTTTGCCGATTCTGACGGCGTGTAACCGGCTTATGCGGAATGGCGGGATTCAAACCGTCCCGCCTGCCGCAACGCAACCGCCCCAACAGAAAACAGCCGGCAACGCCGCAGCCAAGCGGTTTATGAAGCGCGGTCTTGCACGCAAGCGCATTTACGAAGTCGTGTTCAAGGCCGCAGACGGCGCCACGAAGGTTGTGCGCACAAACAACCATGTGAAAGTCGGGTACACGATCATGGATGGTGACGCGATGACATATACGGCGGTTTCAGTGAAACGCGTGCGTCCCTCACGCGACGTTGAATGGGGATCGTAGTCCGCTGCTGAGCTGGCGGCGCAAAGTCAACGGGGAAACGTAAACGTCATAACGGTGTACGGGAGAACAAATACAGCAGAAAGGAGTGATGACAATGCCCAACATCAAATCAGTACTTGAGAATGAGGAGTCAATATTTCTCAGCAAACCTGGCAAGTACGGCATGGCTATTGAGACCATCGCATCTCACCGGAGTCAGTCAGACGGCAAGTGTTTGCGCGTGACCATGCGCGTCACGGAGGGAGAGGAGGAAGGCAAGTTATTCAGCACAGTCCTGTCCCTTTCAAGCAAGGCCGCGTTCAAAGTCAGGCAACTCGTTCATGCCTGTGGTAAGGATATTGCGCAGGTGGAAGACACGGATGAACTGATCGGGTGCGAGTTGTGCGTGGTATTGGTCCAGGAGGAATGGCAGGGGGAACTCAGGCTGAAAGTCAAGTCCTTCCAGGAAATCAAATCGTAAAAGCTTGCGCGGCGCGGTCACAAGCCGCGCCGCGCTCAATCATGGTTGCAAGGGGATCAGATAATGAAAATCCAGGCAGATATTCGGACGGAAAGCGAATCAAGGTTTATCGAGTCGCCGGGCGACTACTTGCTGGAGATAAGGTCAGCAGAAGCGCACGTCAGCGAAAAGGGCAACGATTGCGAGCAGATAAACTTCTTCAGTGTACGGTCTGCACAAGGCGGAGAAACGGGCAGACTATTCACGGCCTATTTCAGCAAGTCGAAACAGGCGCTTCCCCACTTTAAGAAATTCATCCGTGCATGTGGCAAGTCAGAGTCCGCCGTTGACGATCCGGAAGAACTCGTTGGCGCCAGGGTTTGCGCAACGCTTATAATGAAAGAATGGCAAGGGCAGGAGCGTCTCTCTGCGGGCGCCTTCTTCAAGGATCGCAGCAGAGTAAACGCAATCGCCTCCGGGGCCGCCGATCATAATGACGCCGGAGCGCCTGCGCCCGTTGCGAGTATTATAAGGATAGCAGCGTTCAAAAATGTGCAGCCGCGCCTGGGTTTTGAGAATCTCAGCTTTCATTGCACGGTCGCGCAAGTTGCGCAAAAGACGCGCACGAAATCCTCCAGCCTGTTCGTTATCCTGAAGATTGCATGGGGTGAATACGCGAGGCGCGATATCGTCATTGAATTCCCGTGCGACTCCTCCATGTCGTTTGAGTTCTTCACGGCATTGTCCGTTCCGACAGCGAACAACATCAACATTACCAGCGACAAATTGGTTGGGCGGGAATTGATGGTGGATGTCGAGCGCAAGAACACCAACATGATTTACGACAAGGTGTTGGGATTCAGGGCTATCGCTGCTCAATGCAACACGACTCCCCGCGATGATGACCCATCCCACAGTTTACCTGACAAAACCAGCGAGCCCCAGGCATATCCGCTGACGGGGTGAACACGTGATGATTTAATAGAGGCAAATCCATAAGAAAGGATCAGGGCATATGACACTTGTTGGATCAGAACAGACATCGCAGTGCATTTCCTGCGCGTTGAGCATTATTCCGATAATGGGCGGTTTTGGTTTAGGCATGATCTGGCTCCGCCATTATCTCTGCAAGAGCGCCGGGGGCCGCATCGCGGCAATAATCATTGGAGTCATGGCGGCTGTGCCGGTCGGCAATCTCGCCGCTGGTGTGTTCCTGCGTTATTTCGAAAACCTACGCTACCAATCGGCGGATGCCATCATGCTGTTCTTCATAGGCGGTTGCATTGCGATTTGTGTGTCGCTGCTTTCGCCGCCCGATAACACGCCGCCGACGTCTGGTGGAACAACAATGCCGACTCCAGGAGGATATCCATGAGCGTTAACGAGAGAACGATATTAAAGCGGGTAATTGTTGATGCCCCGCAAACACCTGCTGCCCTGCCGATGACGGATGTGCTGCACGAGGCGATGGGGCCCGGTCCTCTTGATGGGGAGATAATCACAACATCTGAAGTGGAGTACGTGGACGCTTCGGGAAGTCTCATAGGAGCAGGTACACCAATTGTGCGGGACGCCAGCACCGGCAAACCGGTCGCGCTGTGGAATTCCTTCATGTGCGACATGTGCCGAAGGTATAATAGTATCACTTTTCTGGCGGAATACACCGACGAGCCGGAACAACCATCGCCAATGATTCCTCAAATTGCGGGGGTTGATCCGAATCCTGCCGGGGCGGCTGATGCGAACGCCAGCATCAATGCCAACGGCCCCAAGGTGCGGCATGGGGTATGCGTAGCCTGTCACGACGCGACAAAGTGGTCCAGGCGTTTCGCGATGCTCATTCGCTGCACGCTTCGACTCTGTTACTTCATTGTGGCGCCTTTTCTGCCGCCAAAGCCAGAGAATGGAACATCGAGCAACACGTCGAATCCGACCGGAGGAACAACCTGATGAAACAAAGAATAATACAATTTCTAATCCTATTTCCAAGCATTGCCGCGGTGTTGGTGTTCTGCGCCGCGCCCGCCAAATCAATGACTGCGCCACCCGACCTCTTTTTGAGTGACCGGACAACGAAAGGATGCGACATGAATCAAAAACCAAACATACCGGAGGAGGACATAGTACTCGTTCTTAACGAAGCTGTCCGTTACGGCATTGATGCAATGCGCGGGAATCACGGCGCTCACTGTTTTCGGCGGATATCTGAAGCTGTTGAGAAGGGGATGCCGATTGACGCAATGGACTATCTTGATTTGAAGCGGCTTGTTGAGCGGGCGGAGAAGATCGTGACGCCCATGGACTTCAGACTCGCGTTCAACAAGGTCCCGCCGCCGGACATCATCGGCCTCGGCGATATATTCCCGTACACGCTGGCGGACGGGACACCGGTTGGTGTTGGCTTCTCTGAAATGGTTGAGCACATTCGCTGGACCGGAATGAGCGGCTCCACGAAGACAACAGGAGCGACAGCAACTTTGGACGCCAGTATCGCGGCGCGCAAGTCATGCTTCATCATAGATTCGAAAGGCGAGGGCCAGCTGGATTATTTGTGCGGTAAATATCCCGGTCGAGTCCTCAAGGTGCGCATTGGCAAAGAAGTCTTCTTCAATCCCTGGAGATACTACCATGATATAAGAGAATACTTCCTCCGAATATTCTATCGGAGGGACAGCAGACTCGTGGCTGATGCGGCCTATGATCTAAGCGAGAGACAGAACAACATATCCGGCGCGCTTGCGGTCATGCACAATCAACTGATCGAAAACGTGGTCACAATAACAGCGCCGCCTGATTTTCCCAAAATCCCGCAAGACTTCATACGCTCGATGTGGAGCTGCCTTTATGACATCCAACAGTCGGCGTTATCAGAATCAATCCGCTGCCAGAAGGGATGGGACCTGACCGAGATTATCAAGAGGGGATACAGTGTTCTAATAGACAGCTCGGCAATCGCGGCCACTTCGTCCGAAGAGTTCATTGTGTGTTCATTGATCAGCGCGATCAGGGCTGAAATCAAGGCGGATCCTGACCTGAGCACACGGTCAGGCGCGACAGCGATAGTCTATATAGATGAGTGTATCACTCTTGCCTCGGCTGTGCGCGCCGATGGCGAACTGCCAAGTCTCGTGCATCTCGCAACGCTTGTTCGGTCGTCGGGCCTGGTCTTGATATGCGCTTACCACAGTCCAACCGGTGTCCATCCCGTGTTGCACTCAGGGTATTTCTGCTTTGCGTGCACGGTATCAAACGGCAACGATCTAAAGACCTGCCAGCGGATGTTCTGCCTGTCCGACATGCAAATGAAAGCGTTGTCAACGCTTCCAAAAGGCGTGGCCGTCATGCGCATGGCAGGCAGATTCACGGATCCAATTTTAATTGCTTACCCCAGGCTTCCAATATCAAGGAAGATGACGGATGCGGAAGTCCTGGCGAACAATGGCCCTATACTGGCGACGCTGCCGGCAATCGTGCCTGAAGATTATGTGCCTGTGATCCGTGTTTCGACGGCAAAAGCGTCACCGCCGGTGACGGCGACAACCGCGGCCGCGGCGGCGGCGCCCGCAACAGCGGCGGCGACTGCGATACCCTCTGGAACCCCGCCGAACGATTACCTCATTATACTGCGGGATCTTGTTCATAATCCTTTCTGGAAGGTCAGTGATCGCGCGAGCCGGCTTCTAATGTCTTCGGGCAAACGTCTTACCATCAACGAACTCAAGGTAAGGCTGACTGAACTTGAGAAACAGGGATTTTGCGGGTTTCTGGAAATCCAGGTGAAGTCGAGAAACGGCACTGGCGGACATTATTATTTCCCAACTGCGGCCGGCCATGCTGCGATAGGATCGATCCACACGACCGGACGGGGCGGCGACGCACATGATTTCGCCCAGCGTTTCGTGCAGGACATCCTGGCTAAAAAAGGAATAACCGCGGTAATTGAAGACCGCCTGCCCGGCACATCCCAGCCTGTTGATCTCGGCGTAAGACATCCGATGCCTGTCAGCCTGCAAATTCCGATCAGCACGGTGGGTTCCGCGCATGAATACCGGCAAGCCATGGACAATTTACGCTACGGGTGGGCGCGAGTTATCGAGGTGTGCGTGAATACCGGCGACCTCAAAAAGTTGATAGCGGAATTCCGGAAGGCGGGGGTGACCGATCCCAGGATTTCCGCATGCGTGGTGGCCGATATCAATAACGCCACGATGCTCAGCGACATTTACGACAATGCGAGTTTCTTCGTGTGACATGGATTAGGAAATTACCGGCTGAATCATACGTAATGTGCGTCATGACGGCCGGAAATAGCAGGGAACAAGGAGGCAAGGATGAAGAGGACATGTTTACAGTGCCAGGCGCAAATTGATGTGCCTGAGGGTAGTGCGTGTCCGCAGTGCGGCAATACGCCGGTAGTTGCTGCGGCGATCAGCGAGATGACAATGCCTGTGCGTCTCGGAAAGCACCCGGTGAAACTGAACCTGGTGCTCCAGATAGACCGGACAGGCTCGTCAGGGGCGTTCACGACCGGGATCGCGAGCACAAATGAACGTGTGTTGGCGATCTTGAAAGAGACGGTACAGGAGATTGTGGTGACCGTGTCAACTCATGGCGACCTCGATTACGGCGAGCAGTACATGAATCTCGTCACACAGGGCACGCCGGACGAGGCGTTATCCGCTATTCGCGGAGTAACGTATGCCGGCGGCGGCGACGAAAACGAGACACATGGACAGGCGCTCCTCACTGCGCTGGAGACCATGGTTTGGTCGGCTGATCCGATGGAGCGTAATATCCTTATCGCGTTTCTGACGGCGGACAGCAAGGACCTCAAGGACGGCAAAACCTTCGGTCAATTGGGCAAAGAGTTCAAAACCAGGCGGATCAAGCTCGTGCTTGTTTGCCAGCCCACCGCGAAGCTCCAGGAACTCTGCGACGCGGCCGGCGGCCAGATGATTCCGATCTCCAACGATCCGTCACAGGATGAGCTGCGGAAAGTTGCGGCGAGTCTGACCAAAACTCTGACAATCATCGCAGGGTCGAGCGGGACAGTGCGTTTGCCAGCTCAGAATGCGTAGTAGCGGTGTTGCGAGAAATGCGTGTGTTCGACATTACACAAACGGAGGTAGCCATGGACAACTATCAAAGTGGCGGGGTGCAGGACATGATCGAACAGGATGTGGAGAATCTGGTGCAGGGTTTGAAAACACCAGGGGCGATGCGCTGGCAGCGCGTTTACGTCGCCATTGCCTTTGACACGTCAGGCTCGATGGACGAGAACGGCAAGGCGGTTGACGCGTTCAACGGCGTGAAAGGTATGCTGGAAAACATCGCGGCGGACAGGTACGCGGAAAGATTCATGTTCGCGATAGCGGAATTCGATTCCTCGGCGCGAGTGACTTATCCGTTCACCACGGCCGCTGAGTTGATCGCCAGTTTTCGTCAGCCGCGTCCTGGTGGAAGCACGTGCATCGGCGCTGCGTTGGAGGAAATGCACGGGCTCTTGCTGCCGGTGAAGCAGGAAGACCCGCTGGCGCCGGGAAACGTCGCCTTCATCTTCTCTGACGGCATGAATATGGAACTCTCGCCGGATCCGATTGAGGCGGCAAACAAACTCAAATCCGTAGCCACGGTTGTTTCGGTGTGTTTCACCGAGAAGTCGGACCGGAGTCTGATGTCGCAAATAGCGACGAATCCTCAGACTTGCTACGACGTGAAACAGGGCGGATTGACGGGCTTTCTCAAGCGTTTCGGCCGGACCCTGACCCACACTGTCAGGATAGGCCAGAAGGTCGCCAATACCATGGGGCAGATCGGCCAGAACTAGGAGGGAATATCCGGGGAGGGCGCAGGCATGAGAGTGCCAATTACAAGAGACCAGCATGATTATCTTCGCAGGATCGGCATTTCCGAAAGCGATCTGCCGGACTTCGTGGAAAATCCTCCTGCGCCTCCCCGATCATCCAAACCACCGGCGCCGCCTGTGGAATATGTGACAACAACAGGAGCGGCGGCTGTTCCATCGCCAGTAGCGCCGGTAAGAACCAGGCCGCGCAGCCGCGCCGGAATATCGGCGATGCCCTTGCGGCGGGCGTTCATGTCGAATCCGGACAGACGCCTGGCAACGGTGTTTGCGATTATCTTTTTCATAACATTACTCATAGCGCTTATTTCAAAATCATGGAGGTGAAATGAAACCGTACAAATATCTTTTTCAATTGCTTGTGGCCGCGATATTTCTCGTAAGCATATGCGATGCGGCGGAAGTCGACAATGAAGGCGGTGAACTCGCAAATGCAGTGTCGAACCTGACCGTCAAAGCCGCGAAGGACAGCGAACGAAACGGGAAGGCTGTCCAAGATCTCAAGGGAGTTATCGAGAAGAACCGCTCACTGTGCGAATCAAGATTAGCGAACCTTGAAAGCACGATCCGGCAATTGAACAACAATTTGCATGTGTCGTCGGTGGACAGGGATCAGCTGTCCCGGAGTTTCAGTTGTCGGATTGACGATGCGGAAGCGGCGGTAGCTTCCTATAGAAGTGAAATCGAAGCGCTGAAGGCGCGGGTGAAATATCAGGATGGCCTGACACAGCGGCAACTGCGCGATCTGAGGATCGGTCTCTTTCTCGTGTCATGCATGGCGTTCGCGGCTGTTGCCATTGCGTTATATTGCCAAACCCGGCGGATCAGGGGCGTTCGTGCAACACCGCCGGACTGCGCAAAGAAACCTGATGCGCCGCAGCCATCTGCAACGCCAACGTCCGGTGAAACACCGACATCCACCCAATCGCCTGTGCCGCCTCCTCAGCCGGAAAACAGGGGTGACAAGGCAGCCGCATCTGCAACTGGTGAACATCAGGAAGCAGAGCATGTTGGGTTGCCGCGAATACTTTCCGCCTGTGAATTCCTCGATAACCTGATTGCAGAGGCTAACATCAACGCTGATATCATAAATAAACCGGTTCGTAGTTCCCGCTGCTGGCAGGTGGGCTATCAATCTGTGACCGGGAATGTGAGAGAAAGGAACGAAGACTATATTCTCTGTTTCTTCGTGGACACGGTTTGCTGCTGCATCATGGGTGACGGGTGTGGCGGTGAGAATAACGGCATGCATGCGTCGTATTTCGCGGTATCCACTGTGGCCAAATATCTTGTGGAGAAACTTGGGAAAACCATTGATTTGTCCCAACTGGGCGAAATCGCCAGGGCTGCCATCGGGGAAGCGGCCCGAGCTCTTGCGGAAGCGGAAAAGATATATTCTGCCAGCGGGCTGGCTACCACATTGGCGGTGCTGATTTGTCATCCGGATGCTGGGTATCACTGCGCAAATCTCGGCGATGGGGATATTTCCGTTGTTCGCGGCGACGGCAGCGTGGAGAAGTTGTTGAAATCCCAGAAAGCGGCGGCGGATGTCCCGAATGTGCTGGCTGGCTGGGTGGGGCCTGAGTGCCGGGGCGATATCCAATATTGCACGGCGCCTGCTCTGGAAAAGGACGTCGTTATCGCTTGCACGGATGGAATCGCCGATATTGCGCCGTCTGACTTCCCCGGAACTGTGTCTAAAATAGCCATGGAAGCGGGAGCTAATCTTCAAGCTGCTGTTGATGCCATTCTAAAGCGTTGTACGTCCCACAAAGACGACAAGGGATGGGTGTGTACGGATAATCTTTCACTTTTTGTAATGGTGAGGAAGGACGCGTGAGTAATGTCTATTATCAATCAGCGTTTTGCCACTGAATTGGGATATACGGCGATTCCATATAAGCAGATGGGCGAGGGCGGCGGCCAGGGCGTGCCTTATATGGCGCGGCTATCTCCTTCAATGCCTGGCGAATTCGTCATGAAGGTGTTCAGCGACGAGTTGGATCCCAAGGTCATAAAGATGAGGAACCGGTTTCTGATTGCCCAGCAATTCCACAAACTGAACCCCATATTCTGCACTCCCTTTGACCAGATTGTGCATCCCACGCTGGCGGCGCATATCGCGTCGTTCGCGCCGGGCGTGGCGTTGAACGATTTTCTCGCGAATGCGCCTAATCTTATGCAGCGTCTTTGTCTGGCGATTGCCATCGTAAAGGCGGTGTTGATCATGCATGCGCGGAACATCGCGCATGGCGACATCAAGCCGGAGAACATTCTGCTATCGTGGTACGGAAATGCCATACAGGTTCATTTTATAGATTGCGACAATTTCCGCGCCAATGGCGCTCCGCCGCCGACTTCCTATGGCGATCCCGCTTATGTCCCTGCCGAGATACACACGCCCATGGAAAAGGGACTTGTGGCGCTACCGGATAGGTATAGCGACGCTTTCTCGCTTGGTGTCGTGCTGCACATTGTGTTTTTTCTAATCCATCCATGTGCGGGATTTGACGACAATCTCGCTCTATATAAGAAAGCATTGTGGGAAGGCAACTGGCTCCATGACCCGTATCAATATTCACTTTCCAAGTGCAAGTGCGGCAAGCCGCCCGGAATTCTCAACGGTCAGATCGCGCAATTGGTTCGCCGGTCGTTAAGCCTCAATCAGAAAGAAAGACCGACTCCGGAAGAATGGCTCAGGGCGTTGATAAAGGCGTTGCGCGAGGTGTGTCCCTGCCCGGATTGCGGTGGACTTCTTCTGGCTGAACCAAGTCGAAGAATCTGCCCCTATAAGAATGTTCCTTTTTCGAGTCTCAATATCGTCACGCCGGACGGACGCCGGATCCCGATTGATTCCAGCCACGTGGCAATAGGCAGGGACCATCTGATATCGAAATACGTTTCAGGCGAGCATGCCATATTCAGGAAGGTTGGCTGCGAGACTTACATGGAAAGGCGCAGTGATAACGACATCAAGCGCTTTGTGAATGGCGAGTGGAAAAGTCTGGCGAAGGGATTGCAGGTGTGCATTTGCAAAGGCACGCGGCTGAAGCTGGCTGACGTGGAAATTCTTATCGAATAACCGAACAACACAAATTGGAGGGATCATGAAACCTATTATTATCTATGCGGTGGGCGTGCTCATGGCGTTGGTGTTTGAGTGGGGGTATCGGCTGTATTCCAGAAAGCACAGGGCCCCGGCATCGAAGTCGCAGTGGTGCTGTTTCCTGTGGACAAGCGCTTTGCTCCTGTCAGCCATTTGCCTGATGAAGCCCTATGACGCAAGGACATTTGTGGACTGGACGCCGATGTTTCTTCTGGCGTTCTTCCATGTTCAGCAGTGCCTGCAGGTTGAGGCGCTGGAACGAAACAATGGGAAGAACAAGAGCGGAGGGACAACACCATGATCGCGACACAATTACATGGGCTGATTATGGCGCCGGTATTCTTGGTTCTGGGCATGGCAGGATGGGTCCTCTGCATTGTCGGCTTCGAGATTTTGTGGCACGCGTTCAAACCGCAACTGACTGAGTTCAGCAAAACAACCTTGTGCAAGGCATGGTGGGGCGGGCTTTTGCTGATATCAATGTTGTCGTCTGGCTTGGCTGGATTGCTGGTGAACATGTTGGTGGCGCTGCCGCTTGGCGTGGGCCATGTGGACTGTGTTTCACGGGCTTGCACAGATAATCCGGTGACCGTCATGCAAGTGGTCAAAAATGTGCCTGCGGCATTACGCAGTGCTTGGTTGCGAATAAGGCCATTCTTTAAGTGAGCAAAGTAGGGGTTATATAAACGTGCTGGTCTTTGAACGACCCGCCAAACAAGAACGAGTTAGACAACATAGAGAGGTGACCGATGAATATTCCGTCAATCTTCATAGTTATTGCGGCTGTCATACTTGGCTTTGCGTTTGAGGTGATCTACGCATGGCTCGAT
>Ga0181520_10008344_pt1 | contig 14775 bp, 12 predicted proteins | sample PEATcosm2014_Bin_29_FD_132451 | JGI IMG/M metagenome (GOLD analysis project Ga0181520, IMG submission 132451) | Peatland microbial communities from MTU Mesocosm Facility, Houghton, MI, USA - PEATcosm2014_Bin02_30_metaG | ecosystem: Environmental > Terrestrial > Soil > Wetlands > Peat | place... | reverse complement strand
TCGCACCCCAGGCCGCACGATCGAGACCCGTGTCGCCGGAGCGGCCATCCAGTTGCATGTCGGTGACCTGGCCGTTGGGCAACACTTTGAAGCGAACGGCGACTATACCCGATTTGAGGATGGGCGGGTTCACTTCGTCGGGGATCAATGGGTCCCAGGTCATTTGCGTAATGTAGTGCCAGCGCGCCAGCCAGGAGCTGAAATCGACGCCCTGTGTGTCGGAAAGGACCTCGAAGCCGCTGCCCGCGCCGGGGTGCCTCGCCAGCCCGCCCCCGCCGGAAGGTTGGTTGCCGTAACCCTGCCCCTGCCCGCGCATGGCGTGTTGCATATCCTGGCGGAGCTGATCGGCGGGATTCTGCGGGCCCATGGCGAAGTTTGGCTTTGCGGGGACGGCCTGTGGGCGCGGCGCCTCGGGTGCCTGCGACTGCGGATTAGGCGGCAGCGGCTGCGTGTCCTGCGGTTTGGGCTGCTCCGGCGCCTGCTGCTGCGCGGGTGGTGGCGGAGGCTGCTCTGACTGGCGCTTCATCTCTTCCATCGTCTGCTTGTCGATGAGCGGCTTCGACAGCGGCTTGGGAGCAACCTTCGGCTTCTGCAGTTGGCGCAATGCATCGGGCAACTGATCGAGAGCGATCTGGTCCTGGTGCTGCTTGATACGGTCAAAGTCATCGACTACCGGCGTCTTGAGGATGTACCTGGGAACCAAATAGAGGCAAAAGAGCAGAACAATATGCACCAGCACCGCCCACAGAACGCCTTCGCGCAGCCGCGCCCAGCGTCGCTCGTCTTCGAGCTCGCTGATCATCTCCAGCAATTCGTGGGTGTCGTAGTCCAGCCAGCGCGAGCCGCGTACTGGGGGAGATGCCCCATCGGCGGGCTCATCCGGCGAGACCTCTTCACGCGGCTCGAGGTCGCGCGCGGAGAAAGTGTCCAAGCCCAGGATCGATCCCGTGATAGGGGTTTCCTGCGCAGAGCTGCCGGTTTGCGCGTCTGGCGAGACGGGTCCCTTGGGTTCGTTTACTTCGGCTGGCGCTTCGCTGGTGGGCATTCAGTGCGATGGAGCCGTCCAAAACACACGTCCTCTGTTGCCGGCTCCGTTCTCGAATCCTTTCCTTCTATTCTCTCATTTTCGGCAAAGCCTTGCGCAAGAGAGCAGTTTCAAACTGCTGTCACGCGCCTCGTACAATGGTTCTTGTTGAATTGACGCAGGATGGGGCGGAAGGGGCAGCGTTTGAAGCGGTTTTTTCTGGCACTTATGGCGGAATGGAAGCTGGTGATTCTGCCGGCGCTGTTCAAGTGGGGGATTTGGGGCGTGGGCGCGGTCGCGGTGCTCGATTCGTCGAGCATTCCCGTCCCCATGGACGCGATTCTTGCCCTCTACGTGTGGAATGACAAGCGCCACTTCTGGCTCTACTGCCTGATCGCGGCTGCGGGTTCGGCCATCGGCGGGTTGCTGCCTTACGGGTTGGGCCGCGCCGGGGGCGAACTGTTCCTGCTCAAGCGCGTGGACCGCGCAAAATTCGAAAAGCTGCGCGACCGCTTCCAGCGCCAGGAGTTCCTGGCCGTGATGATCCCCTCCATGATGCCGCCGCCGACGCCGTGGAAGATGTTCATCTTCGCCTCCGGCGTATTTGAGATGCGCGTGCCCGATTTTCTGCTGGCTGTGTTCGCGGGAAGAATGGTGCGTTGGCTGGCGCTCTCCCTGCTGGTGCTCAAGCTCGGTCCCGGCGCCGTCGATCTGGTGGCGCGGCACGCCCTGGTCGCGGTGTTAATTGTGGGCGCGCTGGCCGTGCTCGGATTCGCGTGGTGGTGGATGCGCAAGAAGCGCCAGGGCAAGCTGCTGGAAGATTGACGGCCGCCAGGAAGACGGTGAACTGCGGGCCCGAAGCTCTGTCGAGTGCGAGGAAAGGCGCTCTAGTCCAGCAGCTTTTCGATCGCTGAAAGGTCGAAGCGGCAGGCACTGCCGGGAAGATCGAATGGCTCCGGAGGCAGCGGCTCCAACTTTCCGTCAAGATAGCGGAAGTGCCGCCCATTCGGGTCGAGGACGAGAATCGTCTTGATCCCCATGCGTTGGTAGTCGGCCAGCTTGGTCATCATGCGGTTGAGCGAGTCTTCGGGCGACAGAATCTCAATGACCGCAATCGGCGCATGGGTGATGATCTGCTCGGTGGGAAGATTGCGGTCCAGGATCGTCACGTCGGGAACGCGGAATCGTTGCCTGGCCACCTGAATTCGCAATTCCGGTCGCACTCGAATGGCCCACTCCTGGGAATGTTGGGCAAACCAAAGCTCAAGTGCATGCTGCCAGGAAGAGTGGTCGTATTCACCCATCGGTCTTTCCTCGATCACGCCGTCCACGTACTCGGCGTCGGGCTCAAAGGAGGATTTCAGATAGACTTCCAGGGGCACGTAGGTGGGTTGTGTCGCCGCTGCCATTCCTCCTCCTTTCCCGAGCTTATACTCCAAGAAACAACGCTACTTTCCTACCAGCGCCTCTTGCGCGCGAGCCGCATGCGTTCGGCGCACCAGCGTGGGAATGCCCAGCGCCACGGCCAGCACCAGCGAAGTCGCGACCAGGTCATTGCGGTAGAACGGCACGCCGGCCCAATAGCAGGCTGCAAGCCCGGCCAGCGTGTGCGGATACGTATTGAAGGGGTTGCAAACCCACGCACCGAAGTTGGAGACAAGAAAGAACGAGGTCGGCCCCAGCAGTGCGCCCGCCGCCCCGCGCGCCAACGTCACGCGCTTCCGCAGAAGAATCGAGCCCAGCACCATCGCGGCCAGGTACCAGCCCCAGGAGAAGGCCGAAAAACCCCAGTTCATCGAGTAGCCGGTATACCGGAAGAGCGTTAAATAGCAGTCGGTCGTGATCAGAGCCGCCAGAGGCGCGAGCATCTCACGCCACGGACGCTTGGCGCCAAAGTAAAGCAGGCAACCGGTGACTGCCGTAAAGTTCCACCAGGGAGCGTGAGGAATCACGCGCGATAAAACGGCAACCAACAAGAGCAAATAAGCGGCCATGTCCACCTCATGACGCCGGGTCTTCCGGAGATTCCGGACCCAACTGACCTTATTACTAAAACAAAGGACTTCCTCCATTCTGCGGTGTGCGCGCCGTGCGGTCAACCCAGACCCTTCCACGAAAGCAACAAATTTTTCCGCCGTGGCAAACTGTCGAAGGTTTGTTCCGGTTCCTGGAATGGTGGCGGCGAAAGCTGGACTTTCCAAATCGTGCCAACAGACCCTAGCGCTGTTCCCGGCCGTTCAGGACCTCGCCGGCGTCCTCGTGCCCGTCCACGATGTAGACCCAGGCGCCGAGCGGGGCATGGCCCGCGCCGCCACGCGTCGCCAGGAACGAGTAATCGAAGCGCAGGTCGGTAAACTGGACCGTGGTCCAGGTGCGTCCTGGCGGCAGATTCGGAGGTTCCAGCCCCGGCACTGGGCCCGGAATCGGTTCGGGTCCCACTTCGCGCACCACGGCCCACCTTCCCCAATCGAGATACACGCGGCCCAGCAGCGTTTGCTTGGCGGCTTCGACGGCAGTGGTGTCCGCCGGCTTGTAGAGCACATCGCGACGCGGATCGCTGTCAATGGAGCCGGTGCGCGTGTCAATTTCCGCGGTCTGGTAGAAATTTGGCGTTTCGACGATTGCGTGCCAGCGGAAGGGATTCACCATATAGGGCTAGGCGGCGATGCGCAGAGCCGGCTCGGCGGAGATTTGCGTTTTGCTGACCATCGCCAACGCGTGGGCGTGCTCGGCCCAGCGCCAGCAGCCCAGCACCAGCATCGCGCTGAGCGCAAAGATGGCCCAGCCGCGGCCCCGAAACCTCTGTTTCCGCGCCCCGATCTCGCGATCGGCAAGCCCCAGCACCCACGGGATGAATAGAGCCAGCAAAAGCAGCAGCCACACCACCGGCTCGGCAATGAACATGAAGCTGCCCGCATACCAGTGCGGATTGAAAGGAAAGAACGGCCGCACGCCGTAGTTGTTGGTCCAGTCGAGGAGCAAATGACTGAGCGCCGCAACGCACGCTGTGAGATAAAGCCAGCCCCAGTGAATCGGCTGACGTCCGCCCCCACCCTTGGTATTTCGCCGCCGCGCCTTGAGCGCGCGATCGAGGAGCCACACTGCGCCCACCACCGCAGCTGCCACCACGGGAACCGCGCAGAAGGTGTGCGTGATGCCGCGATGATGCTTCAGGACCTCCACGGGCCCCGCGAAGCCCCAGAGCACGTCCAGATCGGCGGCCTCTGCGGCCAGCATCGCGGCCAGCGTGGCATAGGCCGTCTTGCGATTGAATCCGGCGCGGCCGATGCAGGCGCCGGTAAGGAAATGCGTGACAGGTTCCATGCGTCTCGGGATCCGATCTCAGGTTTCAGACAGCGGTTGCCCACTCGCCCCCGCGCATCAGCGGCTCGGCGACGCCGGATGCGGTGATGCCGTCGATATCGAGCTCCGCGGAGCCGATCATCCAGTCCACGTGGATCAGGCTGTCGTTGGCGCCTTTGGCAGCGAGTTGTTCGGGTGTGAGCTTGTCTCCGTCGCGCAGGCACGACGAATACGACTGGCCGAGCGCGATGTGCGATGCCGCGTTCTCGTCAAAAAGCGTGTTGAGGAAAACGAGTCCGCTTTGCGCGATGGGCGAGGAGTGGGGAACCAGCGCCACTTCGCCCAGCCGCCGCGCACCCTCGTCAGTGTCGATGAGCTTCTCCAGCACTTCCTGTCCGCGCGTGGCGTGAGCCTCCACAATGCGCCCCTCTTCAAAGCGAACCTGGATGCCTTCAATCATCGTGCCCTGGTGCGAAAGCGGCTTGGTCGCGGTCACGGTGCCGTCGGCGCGGTCCTTGTGCGGGGCGCTGAAGATCTCCTCCGTGGGCATGTTGGCGATGCAATAGACACCATTTCCCGCTGTCGTCCCGCCGCCCAGCCACTCATGATCGTCCGCAAGGCCGAGGCGGAAATCGGTGCCAGGGCCGCGATACTGCAAGGCAAAGTAGCGTTTGGCATTCATAAAGGCGGCGCGCTTCTGCAATTCGGCGTCGTGCGCCCTCCATGCGCCTACGGGGTCCACTGTGTTGACGCGCGTAGTAGCGAAAATGGCGTCCCACAGCTTGCGCAGGGCATTTTTGGATTTGTCGTTGGGAAACACGGCCGCAGCCCAGGCAGGCGTGGCGCCGGGAACGATGGTCCAGTTGATTTCGTGGCGCGTGATGAGCTCCAGAGCGGGACGGTAGGCTTGCGAAACGGCGCGATTGGCGCGCCCCACTTTGTCGGGATCCTCGTTCGAAAGCAGTGCAGGATTGGCTCCCGCAATGGCGAGGCCCGCGGCGCCGCTCTTGAACGCCGCCGCCATGCCGTCGTAGAGCCACTTGGCCGCGTGATCGAAGCTGGCATCGGGCGCGTGCCGGTAGCGCAGAAGGGCAGAGTCCTCGTCGTTCAAAAGCATGGTCACGAGCGAAGCGCCGGCTCGATACGCGTGCTCGGTGATGCGACGCGCCAGTGCCACGGAATCGAGCGACGCGGTCATCACCAGCTCCTGGCCCGGCTTGAGACCCAACCCCACGTTCACGGCCACGTCGGCCAGCAGGTCCAGATTTTCGGCTTGGGTGCGAGCTTCAGGAGCAGTTGCAGGTTGTGTCATTGCTTCTCGATTCCTTTGGACTCCGTCTATCAATTATCAATCAATCGCAGCCGCGGGTTTCAGGGCCGCTGGCCGGATGTTGCTATTGTAGGGGGTCTTGCGTGCCGTCTGAGAGCTCGAAAAACAACGCGCGGTCATCCTGAGCGACTCTGAGCGAAGCCGAAGGGGATTCGAAAGCCTGCCCTGAGCGGAGATCGCGTAGCGATCGTAGTCGAACGGGGACCTGCATTTGTCTTTCCCTCACTCCCCTGAGCATTCGAGAGCGGCTCCGCAAGGTCTCCTGCTTCGCCTACAATCGAGAATGGATGAACAGGCTTTACGAGGGGCCATATCGTCATGATGAAGCTTCATATTCAATGGGTGAAGAGGAGCATTTTGACTACTGGAATTTCCGTGTTGCTGGGGGCAGCGTCCGCCTCCGCACAAACGCAGACGGCAATCGCCGAATACGGACCGAACAACCCCTTTTACACGCCCAGCACTTTGCCGTTTCAGGCGCCGCCCTTCGACAAGATCAAGGACAGCGACTACCAGCCGGCGATTGACGCGGGCATGGCGATGCAGATCAACGAGGTCGAGGCCATTGCCAACAATCCCGCGCCGCCCACCTTTGAAGACACCTTCGTTGCTCTGGAGCGTAGCGGCCAGTTGCTCACGCGGGTGATGGCCGTGTTCAACTGCGTTACGGGCGCGAACACGAACGATGCTTTGCAGAAGGTACAGGCCTACGAGGCCCCACGCCTTGCCGCGCAAGAGGACGCGATCTACCTGAACTCGAAGCTTTTTGCGCGTGTGAAAGCGGTCTACGGCCAGCGCGCATCGCTTCATCTCGATCCCGAATCGCTGCGCCTGGTGGAGTACGACTTTCAGCAATTCGTGAAGGCCGGCGCCAACCTCTCCGACGCCGACAAGGCCAAGCTGAAAAAGATCAACGAAGAAGAGTCGACGCTCGAAAACACGTTTGAGAACCAGTTGCTCGCGGCCAATAAGGCGGGCGGATTCTCCACCTCGGACATAAAGGCGCTTGCCGGATTGAACGAGGCGCAAATCGCCGCCGCCGCGCAGGACGCACAGGCGCACGGCTGGCGGATCCCGCTGCAGAACACCACGCAACAGCCGGATCTCGCGTTTCTCACCAACCGCGCCACGCGCAAGGCGATCTTTGAGAATTCCTGGAACCGTGCGGAGCGCGGCGACGCCAACGACACGCGCGCCGTTATCGCCAGGCTCGCCCAGTTGCGCGCCGAAAAAGCTGCGCTGCTCGGCTTCCCCAACTACGCGGCATGGAACCTGACCGATCAGATGGCCAAAACGCCTGAGGCGGCGAAGCATTTTCTCGATGCGCTGGTGCCGGCTTCTACGGCCAGAGCTGCCGGCGAAGCCAAGGACATCCAGGCGCTGATTGACGCGCAACATGGCGGGTTCAAGGTCGAGCCCTGGGATTGGGAGTTCTACTCCGAACAGGTACGCAAGGCGAAATACGACCTGAACGAGTCGGAGATCAAGCCCTATTTCGAGTTGAATAACGTGCTCGAGAACGGCGTCTTCTACGCCGCGCATGAGCTCTACGGCCTTACCTTCAAAGAGCGGCACGACATTCCAGTTTGGCAAGCGGACGTGCGCGTCTTCGAGGTCTTCGACGCTGATTCGAAGCCGCTGGCCTTGTGGTACTGCGATTACTTCAAGCGCGACAACAAAAGCGGCGGAGCGTGGATGGACGTGCTGGTCGGCCAGTCGAAACTGCTGGGCCAGTTGCCTGTAGTCTTCAACGTGGCTAACTTCGAGAAGCCCGCGCCGGGCCAGCCCGCATTGCTCAGCTTCGACGATGTGACCACCATGTTCCACGAGTTCGGCCACGCACTGCACGGCATGTTCGCCAACACCGTGTATCCCATCCTGTCGGGCACGCAGGTGCCGCGCGACTTTGTCGAATTCCCTTCGCAGTTCAATGAGCACTGGGCCAGCTATCCGGCGGTCTTTCAGCACTACGCGCGCCACTACAAGACCGGCGCGCCCATGCCCGCCGCGCTGGCCGCAAAAATCGTAAAGTCGCAGACCTTCAACGAGGGCTACGACTTCACTGAGATTCTCGCCGCGTCCGAGCTCGACTTGCAGTGGCACTTTTTGCCATCGAGCGCGCCCCTCCAGGATCCCGACAAGTTCGAAACCGAAGCGCTCCAGCGGACGCATCTCGACCTGAGCTATGTGCCGCCGCGCTACCGCTCCAGCTACTTCCTGCACATTTGGGCAAATGGCTACGCCGCTGGTTACTATGCATATTCGTGGAGCGAGATGCTCGACGATGATGCCTTCCAGTGGTTTCTGGATCACGGCGGCATGACGCGCTCGAACGGCGACCGTTTTCGGCAGATGGTGCTCTCGCGCGGCAATACCGAGGACCTCGAAAAGATGTACGCTGCATGGCTGGGAGGCCAGCCCAGCATCGAGCCCATGCTCAAGTTCCGTGGGCTGAAGGAAGAAGGCGCGGAGTAACCAGAGAGAGCAAGAATCCTGGTTCGTGCCACCCACCCCAGGCGCAAAAACGGATACCTGGTGAGGGTTAACCCCCGGACGAAGATCTGTCCGCGGGGCCCCAGGGTGGGCAGCCGTCGGTCGCGGCTCACTATAATCCATAGCTATGAGCGAGCCGGCTGTCGCACGAAAGATCGAAAAGCTGCGCCAGGAGCTGCGCCGCCACGAGCATCTCTATTACGTTCTCGACAAGCCCGAAATTGGCGACGCCGAGTACGACGCGCTGATGAACGAATTAAAGAAACTGGAAGCAGCGCATCCCGAGCTGATCGCGCCCGACTCGCCGACGCAACGCGTGGGCGGCAAGCCCGCCGAGGGCTTCAAAAAGGCTCAGCACTCGCGGCCTATGCTCTCGCTCGACAACGCGTACAACGCCGAAGAGCTGGCCGACTGGGACCGCCGCGTGCACGAGCTGGCCGGCGCGTTGCCCGTCGAGTACACCGCCGAACTCAAACTCGATGGCCTGAGCGTGGCGCTCGTCTACCAGCCCGGCCCCGACGGAGACGCGCGGCTTACCATGGGCCTCACCCGCGGCGACGGCCAGACCGGTGAAGACGTTACTTCGAACATCCGCACCATTCGCAGTGTGCCGCTTTCTCTCTCTGCCGCAAAGCTTCAAAAGCTGCGCCTCCCGCAGGGAAAGGCACATGAAGTGCGCGGCGAAGTGGTGATGCCCGAGGCGGCGTTCGTGCGCCTCAACGAGGAACGCGAGCGCGATGGGCTGCCGGCGTTCGTCAATCCACGCAACTCCGCGGCGGGAACGCTGCGCACGCTTGAGCCCTCTATCGTCGCCAACAGGCGACTGGTTTTCTTCGCGTATTTCCTGCTCGTTGATGGCGAATATTTCGCCGCTGGCCAGACGGCCACGCTCGAAATCCTCTCCGCACTGGGCTTTCGCGTAAATCCGCATCGCCGGCTCGTGAGCACCGTCGACGAGATGATGAAATTTATCGACCAGGCCGAGAGCCAGCGCGCGACACTTGGATATGAGATCGATGGCGTAGTTCTCAAAGTCGATGCGCACGCCACGCAGCAGCGCCTGGGCTATACAGGCCGCGCGCCGCGCTGGGCCATCGCGTACAAGTTCACGGCCAAAGCGGGCATCACGCAGGTGAAGGACATTACCGTGCAGGTGGGCCGCACCGGCAAGCTCACCCCTGTGGCGGAACTCGCGCCGGTCTTCATCGGCGGCACCACGGTGAGCCGCGCCACGCTGCACAACGCGGAGTTCATCGACCGGCTGGGGCTGAAGATTGGGGACTACGCAAAAGTCGAGCGCGGTGGCGACGTGATTCCCAAGGTCGTCGAGGTGATTGAAGACGCCGATCACCCGCGCGGGAAACAGCTCTTCGAGTTTCCGTCCGTCTGTCCCGAGTGCGCCAGCAAAGTGGTTCGCGAAGAAGGCGAGGTCGACTATCGCTGCGTGAATGCGGATTGCCCTGCAAAGCTGCGCGAGACTCTGCTGCATTTCGGCCGCCGCGAGGTGATGAACATCGAAGGACTGGGCGAGGCGGTGGTGGAACAGTTGGCGGAAAAGCAGCTGGTCAAGAGTGTCGCGGATCTCTACCGGCTGGATGAGAAAGATCTGCTCTCGCTTGAGAAGCAGGTAACCCGCAAGAATAAGGCCACTGGTCTCGATGAAACCAAGACCGAGGGATTGCTTGGCCCCAAAGCTTCCAATACGCTGCTTAGGGAAATTGAGGATTCCAAGCGCGCGGGACTGGCGCGCGTGCTCATGGGCCTCGGCATTCGCTTTGTCGGCGAGCGCACCGCCGAGCTGCTGGCGCAGGAGTTCGGCTCCATCGACGATCTAATCAACGCGAATGCCGAACAACTGGAACGCGTGGAGGAGGTTGGCCCGAGCATCTCGCAGGCGATTCTGGAGTTCTTTTTGGCGGCAGCCAATCGCGCGCTCGTTGGTAGCCTGAAGCGCGCCGGTGTCAAAATGACGGCGGAGAAGAAGCAGCGCACCGCGCAACTTGAAGGACTCACGTTCGTTCTGACGGGCACACTGCCCACTCTGACACGCGACGAGGCCAAACAAAAGATCGAAGCTGCCGGCGGCAAAACCGCGGGCTCGGTGAGCAAGAAGACCAGCTACGTGGTGGCCGGCGAAGAGGCAGGCTCCAAGCTCGACAAGGCGCACGAGCTCAAGATTCCCGTGATAGACGAAGCGGGGCTGTTAGCGCTGCTCGCAGGGCGGACGCCGTCAAATTAGTGCATCCCTTCGATCCTCAATTCACTGCCGGCGGCAGGTCCCGCATGCGGCTGGCCTTGTGAATATCAGAGGAGTCGTGGCAACAAGGATCAAAATCAGATCAAACCACATAAAAGTTTCCTTGGATGAATCAGTTCACGCACTGGTGCGGCGTCGCGCCGCAATGTCTGGATGATTCTCGATGGCGCGCAGTTCGCGTTCCCGCTCCCGCTCCCAGGCCTCGGCGTGCCAGCGGCGCGAAGCATAGCGCAAGGTGTCGGCAGGGAGCGGCGGGAATTCATGAGACGGCTGCCGCGACGGCATGGTCACGAGCTCCGGCTGGGGACGATGCAATAGTTTGGGCTGCACCGGCGCGGGCGCAGTTAACAGGCGCGCCGAAGATTCCAGCTCTGCAACTGCCTGCGCTGCCGCAGCCTCTTCCTCCGCTGCCGCAGCAGTCGCCAGGCTGGTATCGGTCAGCACCACTGGCTCCGCTTCAGTTTCGACGGCTTCGCCTCGGCGCTGCGCGCGCACGGCAATGGATTTGGCCATGAACTCGTCAACCAGCTTGTGCAGACAAGTTTGCCCGCAGAGATGCTTTGAGTCCGGCCGCAGCCGGTGGCGCGAGGTCCATCCGCTCACGCGCAGTTCTCCGCCTTGCTCGTAGGCGACAAACCAATGGTTGGTCTGCCGCTTCTCCGCGGCGCAAATATCGCACGAGATGGCCTGCCGGATCATCGCGATTCCCTCACTCCGTAAAGGCTTCCTACCGCATCGCCGATACCCACCGTATGGATCGCCCTCCCGTACGAGCGCAAACGCAAGCTTCCACGGGCGCGCCGGAAGGCAACTTGACCTTCCGGGGAACCTCAACTTTTATTTCATCGTGCGGAAGTGGAAATGAATGAATGTGTCCGTCAATGAATCCAAATGTGGTTCAGAACAGAACAAAGGAGGGGATTGTCCTGAATTGGGACACGTCGTGCGGACCGTAGGAGCGAGGTTCGGGGGAAGGCAGAAAGAGCGCGGTTCTCACCGCGCTCTCAAGTGGATTTATGCTGCATTTGGCCGGCACCCTCGTCACTGGCGCGGCGCAAAGTAGCCCTTCTTGGCGCGCACCTGATAGCGGCGATCGTAGCAATAGAGATAGATGCTGCGGAAGGAGCCGTCCATCTTGAAGTCCGCCGGCGTGTAGATCAGCGCATACTGGCTGCGCAACTCTTCCTCGATATCTTTAAAGCTGGTCGCCATATCTTCCACCGAAGGCGGGAAGAAGACCTCGCCGCCGGTCTGTTCCGCCAACTCCTGCAGGTGCTTGTCGCCCTCGCCACGGCTGGGCGTCCAGTTGGTGCTGATGGCGTAGATGATGGTCTCGGCGCGCTCGCATTCCTTGATGGCTTCAGGCTCATACACGCGGCTCTGGTTGTCCTCGCCGTCGGAGACCAGGATGATGGCCTTGCGCACCGGCTCGGGGCCGCGCTCCGTCAGCAGCTTGTCGCGGCAGGCGACATAAACAGCATCGTAGAGCGCCGTGCCGCCTTCGGGGCGCAGTTTGTTGACGCCCGTCTCCAGAGCGTCCTGGTCGTTGGTCCAGTCCGCGGTCACCGTGGGCGTTACATCGAATCCCATCACGAAGGCGCGGTCGTTCTTGGCGCGCAGCACCTGCAGCAGGAACTCGGTGGCCGATTGCTGCTCGAACTGGAATCGGGAGCGGATCGAGCTGCTGGTGTCGATAAGGATGCCCACGCGCAGCGGCAGATTGATCTGCTGATGAAACGAGTTCACCCTGGCCGGCGCCTTCTGGTCGTCGAGAAGCGCAAAGTCGCTCTGATTCAGGTTGGGAATATAGTGGCCGTGCCGGTCGTTGACCGTAAAGATGAGGCTGACCTCGTTCACGGTGGTGCGGATGGTCGGTGTTCCCACATCGGCCGGTGCGCCATTCTGGTCGGTCTGCGCGGGTGCGGCTGGCCCGGACGCGGGTTGCCCGGCTGCCCCGGGAGCGGGCTGTCCGCTGGGGCTTTGCGCGGAAAGGCTGACGACGGAAGCCGCGACAAGAAACATAGCCGCAAGCGCGATCAGGAGAATGCGTGAGCCCCGCTGGCGGAGCTCTGCCGTTGGGGTGAAATGTTGCTGGGTCATCACGTCCCTATTTTATCAATCCCGCAGTTGCCCGTGGGGAGGCCGTCCTGGTGGAGGTTCTCACTCGGTTAATGCAGGTGGTTTGGGCGCGCGCTTTCGCGGTCAGGCGGATTCCAGGCGGTCAAGAAAGGCGTTCAATTCCGGGGGCAGCGGCGCCTCCAGCCGGAGCGGCTTGCCGGTAAGCGGGTGCGTGAGTTCGAGCCTGGCCGCGTGCAGGAAATTGCGGCCCAGGCGGAGGGTTTCCGGTTCGGATTTACGCCGCGCCGCGCGCGTAGGCGTTGCCTCGAGCGCCCGCTGGTCGCGCAATTGTCCCGCGCCGCCATAGAGCGTGTCGCCCACCACAGGATTCCCGATAGACGCCATGTGCACTCGGATTTGGTGTGTGCGGCCGGTTTCAATGCGCACGCTGACCAGGGTGAATTTGCCAAAGCGCGACTCCAAACGCCGCAGCACATGGTAGTGCGAGATCGCCGTGCGCGCATGTTCGCTGGGGCGCGTGGTCATGCGCGTGCGCCGCACCCGATCGCGGCTCACCGCGGCGCTGATGGTGCCTTTCTCGCGCGCCACCGCGCCATGCACCAGCGCAATGTAGGTCTTTTCTACGCGCCGCCCGGCAAACATCGCGCCCAGGGCCGCGTGGGCGCGATCGTTCTTGGCCACGACGATCAGTCCGCTGGTTTCCTTGTCGAGACGGTGCACAATGCCCGGCCGCAGCTCGCCGCCCGTCGACGAGAGCGCCTGGAAACGATGCAGCAAAGCATTCACAAGCGTTCCGCGACTGCGCGCGTCGTCCGTCGCGCCTGATCCGGCATGCACCATCATCCCGGCAGGCTTGTTCACCACAGCCAGGTCGGCGTCTTCGTAGACCACATCCAGCGGAATCGCCTCCGGCACGGCCTTGAGCGGCGCGGGATGCGGCTCGCCGGTGATGGTGATGCGCTCGCCGCCGCGCAGCTTCAGCGAAGCCTTGTGCGGCTCGCCGTCCACCAGCACGTCGCCCTGGTCGATGAGCAGTTGCACGCGCGAGCGGCTCACGCCCTCGAGTTGGGTGGCCAGAAAATGATCGAGGCGCTGGCCGCGGGCTTCCGCGGGCACTTCGATCACGCCAGAGGCGCCTATGGGGGTGCGCGCGGCGCTCATGCGCAGCCGCCGTTTTCGATGGCAGGCGCGGCTTTGCGTTCGCGCAGCACAAGCGCCCCGGCAATCACCAGCAGAATGGCGGCAATCTGCGGCCCGTCGAGCGCCCCGTCGAGCAGCGCGCCACGGCCCGCGGGATCGCGCCAGAGTTCGGTGAAGTAGATGGCGACGCCGGCGCCCATCAGACCCAGGCCGGCCACGTCGCCTTTGCGGCGCTCGACCGGCAGCCAGACCAGCAGAAACAATGCCAGCGTGAGAAACGCAAGGGCGGCATAAGCCTGCACGGGATGCAGCGGAACCCCGAGTGGCGCGCCGCTCCAGATAGCAGCCAGCGGATTGGTGTAGGTGACAGCCCAGTGCACGCGGGTTCCCGCCTCGACGCCGTAGCCCGACCCCGAAGCCAGCGCGCCCAGTTGCTCGAAAGCCAGGCCCAGAGCCAGTGGCGGGGCGAGCGCATCGGCCGTGGCGCGGAGCGGCAGCTTGCTGTGCCGCGCATACCAGAGAGCGCATCCCGCGCCCGCCAGCGCGCCTGTCGCGGCCAGCAGCGGATGATGCACCATCGCCAGTTCCAGCAGCCACGCGGGATGCAGGCGCAATGCGCTCCAGTTCACGATGACGAGCAGCAGCCGCGCCGCGGCCAGCGCCGCAAACAGGCTCAGAATGCAGAGATTCCACACTTTGCCCGCGTCCACTCCAGCCATGCGCGCCGTGCGTAGCGCGAGCCCCAGCGCCAGCAGCACGCCCAGCGCGGTGACCGCGCCGTAGGACGGAATGAGAACGGCCCCGATGTGAAAGAGGACTGGATGCACTTCTAGACAGGATAAGACAGCGGGGCTAGCGGATTAGCGAGTGGCGTAGGGTTCTGTGAAAGGGCACGACTTTAGTCGTGCCGAGAATCGCCGAAAAAGGTGGGGGCTTTAGCCCCTGAGGGACGTTTCGTTCAAACTGACCCGATCCCTGGAGCCTGCCGCGCGAAGGAAAGTAGAATCCGACCCACTGGGCCGTGGACAATGCGCTGGTGAACCCGTCCTAAGACGGTGGAGCTCTCCGCGGTTCATTAGGCATTCCGGACTGGCGGACACGGCACACAGAACCGATTGTCGAGTTGAGCCCCTGTTCATTGAATGTTGG
>Ga0181520_10008340_pt1 | contig 14778 bp, 10 predicted proteins | sample PEATcosm2014_Bin_29_FD_132451 | JGI IMG/M metagenome (GOLD analysis project Ga0181520, IMG submission 132451) | Peatland microbial communities from MTU Mesocosm Facility, Houghton, MI, USA - PEATcosm2014_Bin02_30_metaG | ecosystem: Environmental > Terrestrial > Soil > Wetlands > Peat | place... | reverse complement strand
GCGGAACCGCGTGTAAAGTTCGAATGCTCGATTGAAGGGTCCACCATTCGCATCCGTACTTTGGGCGCGAAGCAGATCGAAGTGAATCTCGGCCCCAGCGGTATGAACGTAGCTGGGCGCGTAGAGGTGATCATAGACGGCAGGACCAGGTTCAGAGGCATTGCGCCGGTGAAGCCGCTTTCGTTGAGTCTTTAGCTCCGGGAATTACTGCGAGGAAACGATCCCCAGAGGCGCTGTTTGGATCACGAGTGGTTGACCGGCACTCGGAAATAACGAGAAGCAACCGCGGATCCTTCCGCTGCGCGTCAGGATGACAGCTATATTTGTGCCAGTTGGCGAGTGGCCGGCATCTCGTCAGTTCCCTTGTTTCGCCTCGAAGGCGCGGAAGCGGCGTTCCAGTTCCCACTGGGCGGCGGCCTTTTCGTTGCCGTCCAGAAACGCCTTGCAGGCGGGGGCTGGCTTGGCATTTCCGAGCGCCTCGGCCTTGCAGGCAGCGGCGGGAGCTGAAAAGGCATCTTCTTTGGCCCATAGGCTCTCGCCCGGAAGGAAGCTGTGTTCCATGCCGGCGCGCGCCAGCTCCTTCAAGTCCCGGTAGCCGAGATGGTAGTCGAGTGCGGCGCGGACGTACTCGCGGGTGATGTCGATGCGGCTCACGCCCTCGTCGTCTGTCGAGAGCGCCACCGGCACATGGGCGGCGCGGTAGAGCGGGAAGGGGTGTTCGGCGCCCTTCACCCCCAGAATGCCCTCGTTGGAACTGAGGTTGACCTCGATCATCACGTGCTTTGCCGCCAGTTCCTTGAGCAGGGCCGGCGCGCCGTCCTCGTACATCACATCCACGCCATGGCCGATCCGCTCGGCGTGGCCAAGTTCCACGGCCTGCCGGATGTGGAAGCGCAGCCCCTCGGGTGGAACCAGTCCGGGCGCGAGTTCGCCGGCATGCAGGCTGATGTGCACCTTCGGATAAACACTGTGCAGATAATCGAGCATCTTCATCTGCAAGGTGTAATCGCGCATCGAGAGGAAGCCGTCCTCGGGCTGGACGAAGTTGATGCCCACAAAACCGGGCTCGTGGGCGTCCAAGGCAGCCTGCACGGTCTCAAAGCCAAGCAGAGTCTGGGCAAAGACCTGCTCGGGCGGCGCGCCGCGCAGAACCTGGTAGATGTAGCGAATCTCGACCTGGCAGGCGGGGGCGGCCTGCGGGGTATCGCAGTGTTCGATCTGGCGGCGTTGCGCCTCGGCGGTGCGCACATCCTCGCGATCGGCGGCCACCTCGTCACGTACTCCGTTTTCGAGGAGCGCCTGGCGGAACTTGGCGAAGTCCGGATCGAAGCCGATCTGACGGGCAATCTGGGCGGAATGGCCGAAGGGAGGCGTCTGCATCAGCTCAAGATACTGCTGATTCTGGGCGGCGGCGCGGCTGGCTGCTTCGTCCACCCACTCGCCGGTATGGCTCTTCTTCAGCCCGCCAAACTTGCCGAAGGTGGCAAAGAACTGGTCGTGACCGCTGAAGCCCGGAGTGGGCACAAAGCTGCGCATCGAAAAGGAGTTGATCAGCCGGTCGTAGAGGTCCTGATTGGCTGGAACCTGGGCCGCGGGGACCAGGGGCGCCACGCAGGGCGGCTTGGCGAAACTCAGGGCTGCGGGATCCACGCACAACCCGTCTTCGCCCGCCGCGCGGATGAAGCTCTCGGCATAGACCGCTCCGGAAAGATGCACGTGCAGGTCGGCGCCCTTGGGAAAATCCGCGAGAAACGCGCGCAGGGCCAGCGGGCCGCTGCGGACGGCTGCCTGGTAGGCAGCGGCGGCTCGCGCCTCGGGCGCTGGGGCGCTCGTGGCTGGCTGCTGGGTCTGGGCGGCGGTTGCGGCAAGGGCGAAACAGGCGAGGAGACAGACAAAGCTGCGCATGATTGCCTTCCAGTGTAGTGCAGGGCGTTGCGCCGCCGGGGAAAAATGCCAGCCGGGCCGCCTGATTGCGGCGGACTGGCTCTTGAGTCAACCCTCTCAATCCACTTCCAGCACCAGGCATTTCAAGTATTCGGTCTCCGGCAGGTTCAGAACCACGGGATGGTCGAGAGCCGCACCGCGCCGTTCCAGTAGACGTACCTGCCGATGTGCGTCAACGGCAGCCGAGCGCACAGCGGCTTCGAGATCCGCCCAGCCCACGTGATGCGAGCAGGAACAGGTAACCAGCAGTCCGCCGGGGCGGAGCATCTTGAGGGCGCGCAGATTGAGTTCCTTGTAACCGCGCAGGGCTCCCTCGACGGCCCGCTGCGTCTTGGCAAAGGCAGGCGGGTCGAGCACGATGGTGTCGAAGACCTCGCCTGCATCGGACCACCCGCGCAGGATCTCAAAAGCGTCGCCCTCCACCCATTCCATCTGCGCCGCAAGGCTCGCGCGGTTGGCCTCCAGGTTGCGCTCCGCAACTTCGAGAGAGGCCCGGGAGGAGTCAACGCCGGTGACCTGCCGGCACACCTGGGCCAGGTGCAGCGCGAAGCCGCCCTGATAGCAGCAGACATCCAGAGCCCGTCCGGTGGTTCCCAGGCGGGCGGCCCAGGCGGCAGCGGCGGCGTAGTTGGCGCGCTGATCGAGGAAAGCGCCAGTTTTTTGCCCGGAGTTGGCATCGAACTGGAAGATCAGGCCGTTCAGGCGAAACGCGGTGCTGGCAGGTGTTGCGACGGCGGCATCGGCAAGCCAGAGCGGCGCCGGGCTGGGCGCGGCGAGCCCCTCCAATTCGCGGATGCGGGGATCGGGGCGCTCCAAGATGGCCGCTGGGGCCAGTTCCTCGCGCAAAATGCGGACGCAAGTCTGGCGCACGGCGTCCGAATCCAGGCCCTTGGCCAAGAGCTGGAGAATCACCAGGTTGCCATACTTGTCCACTACCACACCGGGCAGGCCGTCGGCCTCACTGAAACAGAGCCGGCAGGCGTTGGTCTGCTCGGTCAAGAAGGGCTTGCGCCGGGCCACTGCGGCGCGCAGCCGGGTGGCCAGCAGTTCCAGCCATGCGGCTTCATCGATAGCCTCGCGGGAGACCATGCGCAGCGCAATCTGCGAAGCGGGGCTGTAAAGCGCGGTGCCCAGCAGCAAGCCGCGGCTGTCGGCCACGGGAAGCAGAGCGGGCGGATTGGCAGTATCGGGAACGGCAACAGTCTCAATGTCAGAGGCGTAGACCCAAAGAAAGCCCTCCCGCAGCCGGTCGGCGGCGCGGCGGGTGATCTGAGCGCCGAGCGCGATGCGAGGCGAAGGGTTGCGCGGTGCGGGCCGGCTTGCCGGGCGAGGCGGTGCAGGCCGGGTAGACGCAGAGCCGTGGTGCGCTTGGGGGTGGCTGGCCGAGCTTGCCGCGGCAGCGCGCGTCGCCGCGGGCGGCCTTGCTTTCGAGGCGCGGCCTTCCGCATGCTGAGTTGGGGAAGGGGCACTGGGAGTCCGTCCAAATGGGGATTTCGACTTGGCAGCCTGGGGTGTCTTTTGAGTCGTGGCGGGGCGGGGGGTGCGCGGCTTGGTCATATGCTCCCTTAGGGTTTGGTCGGACCCTTGACCGGAAGCAGATGGGCCGCCGGCCCTTACGTGACCGGAATGCAGTCCAGGAAACGGCTCGGCGTGCGGATTCCGAACGGCCTGTTCTGGGGGACGGTCTGGTTCATCTTACCAAGGATGGCGCCTCACACGGGTATTGCGCCGGAACCGAGCGGCCGAGACGCGGGGCCGTTTCTCGGCGCGAAAGAAGCAAAAACGGGCTGTGCTATGCTGCACGCGTCAGGTTCCCCATGGGATTTGCGCCGCCGGTCTTTTGCGCGGAGTGCGGATGCGAAGTGGTCCCGGCGGCTTGGCTTTGTGCAACCTGCGGCAGCTCGCTCCATGTGCCTGGCGCGATGATCTCGACCCGCCCCTATTCGGTCGGCCCACCGCAGAAATCGCAGCCTGCCCACAACCTGTCCGGGAGGATTTTCGGCACGGCAGGGACCGTGGGTTTCTGGGTCTTGTATGTCGCTCTGCGGCGGAACCGCCTTCCCACGGTTCACGGAAAACACCTTGAGGGTCCCCTCATGGGATTGTGGGTAGTCCTGCTGCTTATCATCTTCTGGGCTGACGGAATCTTCGACCGCAGGCGTTGACTGAAGCGGCGTTCACACCACGCCCGCGCCCCAGGCCAGCGCCTTGGCCGCGCGCAGGGTGGCGACCGGCTCGCCGGTGGGATAAAACTCCATGGCTACATTGTGCCGATAATGCAGCTCGACCAGTTTCTTGTAGATGTTGGCGTAGTTGATTTCACCGGTGCCGGGCTCGAAGCGGCCGGGCACGTCGGCGATGTGGATCAGACCGATCACGTCGATGTGCTTGTCGAGCTTCTCGATCAGGTTCCCGAAGCCCATCTGCTCGTGAAAGATGTCGTAGAGAAACTGCACTTGCGGATGGTTGACCGCGCGCACCACATCGATAGCTTCGTTGGCCGAAGTCATGAAGTATTTGGGATTCTCCTCAACGTGGATGCACTCGAGCAACAGGCGCACCGGCTGGCCTGCGATCTGCTTTCCCTCAACCAGCTTGGCGGCCTGCTTCAGCGTTTCGACCGCGCAGCGGTGCTGCTCGTCGCGCGGCATTCCCGGAACCACATTGCCCGAGAGCACAATCATCGCCGGGCAATCGAGCGTCTCCATCGGCTTGAGCGCCTGGGCGAGTTCCGCCAGGAAGGCCTCGCGATCCGCGGGGACGGCTACGCCGTGCTTCAATCCGGCAGTCGCGTCAAAGCTGATGCCGAGGCGCTTGCGGGCCTCGTTGGCGCGGGCAAAGTCGGCCTCCGACCAGTTGGCGTACTCGCCCACCAGCTCGATGTTGTTGTAACCAGCCTCGGCCACCTTGGCCAAACGCTGCTCGAAGGGCAGGTCTTTGAAGACGGTCCACAGCATCACCGAGAGCGGAAACGGCGTGTTTCTTTTGGCGGTTGCGGCGGCAGGCAGCTTGGATACGGCGGCGGCAGCTACGGCGGCGGCTGCCAGCGATTGGGTAAACGTGCGGCGATTCATTCGGTTCTCCTGAACAGCGTTCACAAAACTTGCGGTGCATCAGGGCACGACTCTCGTCGTGCCGGAATGCGGTTGAAAATCAGAGGGCTTTAACCCCCGAAGAAGCTACAGACGAATTCCCAGCGGCAGTCTTGAAAACGAGTCTCAGGACTTTTTTCCGGACTTGGCGGAGCGGCACAGCTCTTTCCAATCCTTCTCGGTCTGGTCGGCGTAGAGCGAGCCAAACTTGGCCAGCGCCTCGGCAAAACCGTCACCCGAGCCGATATAGCCGGCCAGCACCAGCGGGTCGCTGGAGCGGGCATGACCGCGCGCCAGCAGCTCGCCGCATACCTCGGCAAAGGCCACCAGGCCGCCCCCGGCCAAGCTGTTCAAGTCGATGGAACCTTTGTGGTCGTTGAGCTGGCGCACCAGGTAGTCTCGCCCGGCGATCTGCGTCCAGCCCAGGAACGGATCGGATTGCACCTGCATGGCACGCTGTCCCTCGGCCACGCGCTGCCCGTTGTGGTGAGCAGGGTGCGCATCGGGCAGATAAGCGGCATATCCCGAGGCCGGCTCCTCCTTAATCTGCAAGAACAGTGGATCGTTAGGACCGTTGCCCTCGAAGTAGATGCAATAGTCGCGCAGCCCCACCGAGCCGGTGCCTACCACCTTGAAGGCCACGTCAACCGGTCGGTAGAGCGAGAGCAGGTGTTGCCGCTGTGGCTCCAGCATCTGGCGATACGGCCCCAGCCCAGCCAGAACCGCGACGGCCTGCTGCCCCGTAACGCGGGTCAATGTAGGCTTAACCTCCTTGAAGCGCCGCTCGGAACCTGCCGGTTCGGTAAGTTGCTCCAAGGTGTGCTGCGGCGTGGCCCGTTCGGCCTGCACCAGCGCCTCATGCACCGGTTCGACCGACCCCAGCCTGTGTACCTGAAAGCGCGCAACTTCTACGGTGGGCATCTCGGCAAAGGCGCGCATCTGACCGGCGTAGCGCTCGATGCACTTCTCCACCGCCTGCCGCGCAGCGGTTTCCTTGTGGCCCGATCCCCTGCCAGCCAGCACAAGAGAAGCGGCCATGCGCTTCAGATCCCATTCGAAGGGGCCGCGGATGGTCTCGTCGAAATCGTTGATGTCGAAGACCAGCCGTCCATCCGGCGCGGCAAAGGCGCCCAGGTTGCGCACGTGCGCGTCGCCGCAAAGCTGGCACACAATGCCCGTATTGGGCAGTATGGCGAGGTCCGCTGCCATCACCGGAACGGCGCCGCGGAAGTACGCGAACGGAGACTCGGCCATGAGCTGGTACTTGAGCTTGATCAGCGCCGGGACGCGTCCGCGCATCGAGCGCTCCAGGAGCGTCGCGGCTGGAGTCTTGCGCGCCTTGGTGTTGAGTTCGTTGTGTGCTTGGCGGCCCACCTGCTTGCGCCGCGCCTGGCCTAAGTTGCGCCGTTCTTCCGGAGTGCTCCAATGCATGACCGGGAACATACACCCTGAGCCTTCAGGACGCAACCCCCAAAGCCTGCCGAGTTACACTTCAGCCAGGAAGCCCAGTCTCTTGGAGCTACACTCCGAGTCCAAGAGCGGCTTTGTCTCCGGAGGATCCCTCTTGCGTCTCACGCCCGCCATCTTCGTCTCGGCCTTTTTCGCTGTTCCCCTGGCAACGCTTCCCCTGGCCGCCCAGGCGCCCGCTACGCCCCTCACGGTCGAGGCCATCTTCGGCCATGGCTCGCTGTTCGGCGTGCCCCCCGAGGGCCTTACCTGGTCGCCGGATGGAAAGCACCTGACCTATCTCGACGGCGGCGAGTTGCTGGAGATTGACCCGGCCTCGGGCAAGCCGCATGTGCTGGTGAGCCGCGCCAAGCTGGCGACGCTCTCGGGCGCAAACGCCACTGAGACCGACCGCGACCACCGCGACCGCTACAAGATGGCCAACTACTTGTGGGCGCCGGACTCCGCGCATCTGATGTTCGACTCCAATGGCCGCCTTTGGATCTACGACCTGCACGGCGGCGTAGGCATCGAAATCGGATTCACGGGAGCGGCTTCCGGCGACGACCCCAAGTTTTCGCCCAGCGGCGAATCCATCTCGTTTGTGCGCGATCACAGCCTCTCGGTCATCCGGCTCAAGGACCCTGGCACACCCATCGTTGCAGTCGCCGCCGCGCCGCCCACGGAAACGCATCAATCCGTGCTCAACGGCGAGGTCGATTGGATCTACCTGGAAGAGCTGGAGGTGCGCAGCAACTACTTCTGGTCGCCGGATTCAAAGCACCTGGCCTATTTACAGATGAACGAGTCCGGCGTGCCGGAGTATCCCATCGCCGACTGGATTCCCACCCACGCCAAAGTCGACGCACAGCGCTATCCGCAGCCGGGCGACCCCAACCCCGAAGTCCGCGTGGGGGTGGTGAGCGCGTCGGGCGGCAAGACGGTGTGGGTCAAGCTGCCCATCAAGCCGGGGCAGGACTACATCCCGCGCTTCGGTTGGGTCGACGCCAAGACGCTTTGGATTGAGACCCTGACCCGAGATCAGAAGCATCGCGACATCTACTTTGCCGACGCTGCAAGCGGGCAAACTCACCCGGTGCTCAAACTGACCGATGAGAAGTTCTTCGACGACAAATACAACGTCTCGGTGGGTAACGGCGCCATCGTGCTCACCAATTGGAGCGATGGCCACAGCCACATTTATCTCTACAGCTACGACCGGAACGATCTGCCCAACACTGCGGCAAAGCTCGAGCGCCAACTGACGCAGGGCGCCTTCGAAGTCAGCGAAGTGCTGCGCGTCGACCCAATCGGCAAACAGGTCGTCTATGCCTCCAACGAGGGTGATCCGCTGGAACAGCAGTTATGGCAAGTGGGCTTCGACGGTCAGCGCAAGCAACTCACCACTGGCGCAGGCTTCCACACCGGCAGCTTTGCCCCGCTTGGCACAGCGTTTGTCGACCGCCAATCGACGCGCCTCGACCCGCCCACCGTCCGCCTTTGCCAACAGGCCGGCAATTGCAACGTCTTTTGGCAGCCGCACGCCATCGAGCCCTACCACCTGCGCGCTCCTCACCAGCTTGAAGTCAAAGCCCAAGACGGCAGCACGCTCTACGCCACGCTGCTGCTGCCCGAAGGCAAAGGTCCCGCCAGTGTCCCGCTCATCGTGAATCCCTACGGAGGACCGGGCGCCATGACGGTGGCCAACCGCTGGGGCGGCAACAGCCAGCTCTTTGACGAACTGCTGGCGCAGCGCGGCTTTGCAGTGCTGCGCGCAGACAATCGCGGTACCGGCGCCCGCGGGCGTGAGTTTGCCCAGGCAGCCTACCATAACTTCGGCCCGGTGCAACTTCAAGATCAGCTGAGTGCGATCGACGCGGCCCTCGACGAGTACCCGCAACTCGACCGCAAGCGCTTGGGCTGGTGGGGATGGAGCTGGGGCGGCACCTTCACGCTCTATGCCATGTCGCATTCCGATCGCTTTCGCGCCGGGGTTGCGGTGGCTCCAGTGACAGACTGGCGCAACTACGACTCGATTTACACCGAGCGCTATATGAGTCAGCCCGCGGAGTTCGCTTCCGGGTACAAGGATTTCTCGGTCGTCAACTCGGCGGCAAACCTGAAGGGCCGACTGCTGCTGTGTCATGGCACGGGCGACGACAACGTGCATCTTGAAAACTCAGTGCAGTTCGTTCAGAAGCTGATTGAGGCGGGAATTCCCTACGATCTGCAGATCTATCCGCGCAAGACTCATTCCATCGCAGGTCCGGATGTGCGCCAGCATTTGTATAACCGAATCCTGGCGCACTTTGAAGAGTATTTGAAGCCGCCGGCGCAGTAACCAGGAAGGCCAAGCCCGCTTTTAGTGGAAGCGTGGGCGGCCTACTCTTCTCCCAACTCGTACGGAATCCCGAAGCGGCCAATCTGAAAGAGCGGCTTATCGCTGGGCGGCCAGATGTGCAAGCTCTCCACGCGGGTTGTTCCGGGCAGGCGATGAGCAACGGTCGTGCCCACCAGCGTGCCGGTGGCTGCGTGGTGAAAGTGCACGCTCAGCGCATCGGCGGAGCGCGTCCAGCCAAAGACATATTCGCCTGGCTTGAGCGCAACGCCGCCGATCTTGATGGGCGTCTGCACGATCAGATAATGCGAGTACTTGCCGTCGGCCGAATAGCCCGCGGTGATCAGCACCACCCCAGCGACGAACCGGCCCCTGCCGTTGACGATGCCTGAGGCAGTGCGCATCTCGGTCTCAATGTGCTCCCGCTCCACCGGAGCGCGCGCGGGCAACAACGAAGCCAGTTCGGCGTCGCTGGCCTGACGCCACGCCGGCTTTTGCGCATGCAGGAACGGACAAGTCAACAAAAGAAAAAATGCGGAAAGAACGATTCTCTTCATGGTTTCGGCTTTCTCAGGGATTCGAGGGGAACAATCCCGCGCTGGATGGCGGCAGTGGCGGCCTGGGTGCGATCAGTCACGCCCAGCTTGCCCAGCAGGCTGTTGATGTGGGTCTTCACCGTCGCTTCGGAGATTTCCAGCTCGGCGGCAATCTCCTTGTTGCTCTTACCATGGACAATCTGCTCCAGAACGTCGAACTCGCGCGGCGTCAACTCCTCGGTACCCATGCGCTCTGCCAGCTTTTCGGCGATGGCTGGAGGGATATGCGACTTGCCGGCATGCACCGCCCGGATGGTCGCAATCAGCTCGTCGGTCGTCATGCCCTTCAGCAGGTAGGCGCGCGCCCCGGCCTGCAAGGCGCGGAAGATGTCTTCGTCGCCGTCGTAGGTGGTTAGCACAATGAAGCGCGCGTGGGGCGTCTCCATGCGAATGCGCTGGATGACCTCAACACCGCTCAGCCGCGGCATGCGCAAATCGATCAGCGCAATATCCGGCTGGTGCTTGCGATACTGGGCGATAGCTTCCACGCCATCGGCCGCTTCGCCTACCACCTCAAGGCCCTCCACCACGTTAATCAGCGCCACCAGTCCCTGGCGCACCACGTGGTGATCCTCTACTACCAGAACGCGAATCGGTTCCTTTGCCACAGGTTCTCCCACGATCACTCTCTTTCTCAACCATCGACTCTGGGTGCCCCTGGTCTCGACTTTGAGACCAGGGAGCGAACCGACCCTAGGGCATTTCTAAAGTTCCTGTAGGGTCGATTTTGAGGTTTCCCACCCATTTCACGAAGGACGCGAAATGGATGGGCACGGAGCTTCCTTACACCATCAGTGAAAATGCTCTAGTCTCTTGCCATCTCTCTCGCCGCCGGCGCGCTGAGCCGGACTACTGTTCCCGCATCCGGCTCACTCGAAATCTCCAGCGTCCCGCCGATGGCCGCAGCCCGTTCCCGCATACCGGTCAATCCATAGTGTCCCGGGGGCGACTCCAGCTTCCCATTCGCCGCAAATCCGCGTCCATCGTCGCGTACTTCGAGGGCGATCTGGGCCGGTCCGTATTCCAATTGCACAAACAGGTGCTTGGCCCCGGCGTGCTTCTTTACATTATGGATGGCTTCCTGGGCCACCCGGAGCAATTCGCGTTCGGCGCCTGGCGGCAGGGGCCGGTAAGCGCCATAAATGCTGAACTTCGACTCGAGGCCGTGCCCGCCATCGGTTTCCACCATGCGCCTCATGCGCACCGGCAGGGTGGTCTCGCCCGAATCCTGCGAACGCAGCGCCCAGATGGATTGCCGGGCGTCGGCCAGCCCCTCGCGCACGTAGTCGCGGGTGGTGTCGAGATGCTTGGCGGCGGCCTCGACCTTACTGTGGCGCAGCAGCTCGGCCAGCACCTCGAGCTGCACGCTGATGCCCACATAACCCTGGGCCAGCGTGTCGTGAATCTCTCGGGCGATGCGGTTGCGCTCGCCCAGCACCGCGTTGAACTGGCGCTGCGCCACCAGCAGCCTCCGCCGCAGCAGCAGCACCACCAGCGCCACGCCCGCTGCCAGCAGCAGCAGATAGAACCAGGCGGTTTGATAGAAATGGGGCCGCAGCTCGAATTGCAGGGCCGCGCCCTCGGAGTTCCACAGGCCGTCGTTGTTGGCCGCCTGCACGCGAAAAGTGTAGCGGCCCGGCGGCAGCGTGGTGTAGTAGGCGGTGCGGCGAGCCCCGGCCTCGGTCCAGCCCTTGTCAAAGCCCTCCAGCATGTAGCGATAGCGCACCTTTTGCGGCGCGGTAAAGCTCAAACCGGCATAGTCGAATTGGAAATGCACATGCCCGGCGGGAATCTCAGTCAAGAAGCCGGCTGCGTGACTCGTTTGCACCACGTCGTCTACCGCGAAGCGCTCGATGGCCACCGGCGCGGGCACCGCATTCACCGGGAAGTGCGCCGGATCGACCTCGACGAGGCCTTTGGGCGTGGCGAACCACAAGTGACCATCCGCGGAGCGCCACGCCGACGGGTGGCTGTTGGTGGCCGTCTCCCGGCTGCGCAGGCCGTCGGCCGCGCCAAACTCGATCCAATGGGCGCAGCCGCCGCGCATATCGCAATCGCAGCGGGCGATGCCGTTGCCGGTGGCGAACCACAAATGATTGCCGCCGTCGTCAAGAATGGCGTGGATAGTGGTCTTCTCCAGACCCTTGTCTGCAACCGCCTGGAACCGCTTCCCGTCCCACGCGTTCCAGCCGTGGTCCTGCGTGCCGATCAGCAGGGTTCCATTGGCGCGGGGCAGCAGCGCGGTGACCACGTTGCTGGAGAGCCCGTTCGCCGTGGTGTAATTCTCGATCTTGCCGCCTTTGAGCCGGGAGAGACCGGCAAAGGTGGCTACCCACAGATCGCCGCTCGTGTCCCGAGCCATGGCGCCGACCAGGTCGCTGCCCAGGCCGGTCGCCTGGGTATAGGTCTCCATCTGCGCGCCAGGCCGCAGCTCACCCTTGCCCATCCAGTGGGTCAGGCCGCGCCGCGTTCCCACCCACAGTGAGCCGTCGGCGTCGGCCAGCAGCGAGCGGATGAAGTCGTCGGGCAGCCCGTCGGCGGAGGTGAAGGCGGCAACCGCGCCGCGGCGAATCCGGTTGAGTCCGTCCGGGGTGCCCACCCACAGGTCGCCGTTGGGCGCGGCAGCCAGCGAGAGGATCACGTCGCTGACCAGACCGTCGCGGACGGAATAGTTCTTTGTTGCCACGCCTGGCTTATAGGAGTTGAGTCCGCCCCCGGCGGTTCCCACCCACAGCGCGCCCGCGCCGTCCTCGACCACGGTGGTGGTTGCATCGGAGGAAAGCCCTTCGCGTGCGCCGAGAGTGCGGAAGCGCTGATCGCGCAAGATGTGCAGCCCGCCGGTCTCGGTGCCCACCCAGAGATTGCCCTCGCGGTCCTCCATCAGCGCCAGCACGGAAGCTGAGGCCAGCGGATCGGTGACCGGGAGCTTTTGCAGCTTCCCCGCGACCCAGCGGGCCAACCCGCCGTTGGTGCCGATCCACAGGCTGCCTTCGCGATCCAAGAAAATCGCCTGAATCCGGCTACCTGGCAGATCCTTTCCAGCCTCCATCCGAGCCGTGACGAAATCCCCATGCAGCACCTGCACCAAACCTTTGGTCGCCACCACAACTTCACCCGTGGTCTCCTGGATGAATTCGGCGCCATCCTTGGGAAACACCGGTTCGAGCTTTTGCTGAAAAAGGGGCGATCCCCAGTGTCCCTCCGCATAGCTGACGGCACTTTCATGCGTCATCACCCACAACCCGCCATTTCCACTCGTCGTCACAGCGGCAATCGCGCTGGCTGGCAACCCGGTCTTGGCTGTGGAGTCAACGAACCGCCCTTCGTCGGTAAGTCGAGCTAATCCTTGATCTGTCCACGCCCATAGATAGCCGGACTCTGCCAGCGCACGAATGTCATTCCCCGGCAGTCCGTCTTTGGACGTGAATGAGGTTAGATCGCCATCTTTCCACCGCGCCAGACCCTCGCTGGTGCCGATCCACAGCGCCCCGTCGCTGGCGGCGAGCAGGCAGCGCACATCGTTTCCCGGCAGCGCCGGGCTGGAGTTGCGGTCGAAGATTTGAAAGCTACTCCCGTCGAAGCGGACCAACCCCACCTCGGTGCCAAGCCAGACAAAGCCGTCTTTGGTCTGCGCCATGGCCTGCACGGTGTTCTGCGGCAGGCCGTTTTCCATCACCCAGGACTGGCGGCCATAATTCTGGAGCGGCGTAGACGGCTCCAGCGCGAACCCGCGGAGCGAGCAGCAAACCAACAACACGGCGGCAAAATAAGCCGTGGCCAGACCGGCTCCGGAGTTGGCATGGCCTCCCTTGAAACGGCACGACCTTATAGGCTGCGGAAAAACACCCGATGCAGCAAGTCTTGTAACAGGGCACGACTTGAGTCGTGCCGCCAGCCGCCCAATAGAAGATGTGGGCTTTAGCCCCTGCGGGAGCGTCTCGTCGTCCAATTTCGTTCCTTCGATGGCCTTGCAGGCGGCATTTGCAAGAGAGACTTTCGCAAGGCATCCCTCAGGGGCTAAAGCCCCCGTGTCTTCGACGGCCTGATCGGCACGACTAAAATCGTGCCCTTTCAAAACGCGTGTCTTCTCCGCCGCCAGTTCAGCCGTGCGCCCTGATGCCTCGGCCCTCAAAGGCACGGGCGCGCGCCGTCCGCGTCTTCCCGCGACCTCCTTCGAGTTGGCATGTTGTTGGGCCACGGGAGCGGGCGAAAATCCTCCAGAAAGGAAAAGCAGCGCGAGACGGCGCACATCCACAGTAATTCGAAACAGCCCCGGCTGCACAGCAGCGTCCCCAGAGTAATTTGCGAAGGTGGGTCTCAGTCTCCACCCATGGATGTAGAAAATAGTCGTTCCATTGGGTCAAGACTTAGCATCGACCTGCCGATAGTCTATGCATGTCTCCTGAATTGGCCTCCGAGGGTTAAACTTCCGGGTGGCTGCCCAACTCGCTGGGCAGCCACCCGATTCCTTTTTTGGGCACCGCGCAGCTAATTCCCTGAAAGCTAGTTCGCCTACTCCGCCTTGATTGCCGTGGCCTTGTTGCTCACGTAGGTGATCGTCCAACGCTTCCCGTTCTGGTCGTAAGTCACCGTGCGGTCGCCTTCCTCGCGGCTGGCGGTGTGCCGGTTCTGGCCGATAGCCAGCCGCGTCTGCAACTCGCTCATGCCCACCTTCGCCTCATGCGCATCGATGGCTGCCCACACATCCTTGGGCCAGTAGTTGTAGATGCCATGCGGGTCGTCGTAGAAGTACAGCAGGTCGCAAAAGTAGTTCTCGTCGTTGCCTTCCATATTGCCGATGGGCGTGGCAAACATCTCCTGGCCGCTGGGCAGCGTGAAGACCGCGAAGGCCTGCCGGCTGCCGTGCCCGATGCCGTCATACACATTGGCCGGCACCCCGGACTTGACGATTTTCTTCACATCCAGCCGCTGCAGCGCTGGAATAAGCCCCATCCGCCTGGCAAACTGCACCTGCCCCGCGGCATAAGGGAAATAGGGGATGGCGTAGCCGTTCTTCATCCAGACCGAGGTTCCCTGCATGGCGAGCAGGTCTTCAAAGTGCGCGGCAGACAGCGACCGCACCACTGCTACGTCGTCCATGTTTACCTGCTGGCTGGCGTCCTGCCTGCCGATGACGCCGGGGTCCTGGCGGTGCTTCCAGACGGAAAGCAGATAGATGCCTCCGATGGCCAGAGTAATAAGGGTAGAAATAACGATCTTCTGCCAGGTCTTCACGCGCGCTCCCTATGAACAAATCACCCAATTGGGTTTCACAGCGCCCCTACGGGGCTTGAGGTCTTCTTGGGCTGTAACCCAGGACTGCGCTTCGCTTGTCCTGGGCTATTCTCACGTCGCCCCTCCG
>Ga0181520_10008339_pt1 | contig 14779 bp, 13 predicted proteins | sample PEATcosm2014_Bin_29_FD_132451 | JGI IMG/M metagenome (GOLD analysis project Ga0181520, IMG submission 132451) | Peatland microbial communities from MTU Mesocosm Facility, Houghton, MI, USA - PEATcosm2014_Bin02_30_metaG | ecosystem: Environmental > Terrestrial > Soil > Wetlands > Peat | place... | reverse complement strand
TGGTCCTCGAAGCCCACGGCGCCGGGGCCGCGACCATCGGCCGGCTGATCTGGCGGCCCCTCACCGCCACGTTGCTCTGGAACACCGTCCGCCTGACAGTGGTCGTGACGGCGCTGTGCGTCATCATCGGCACCCTGGCGGCGTGGTGCGTCGAACGGACGGACCTGCCCGGCCGGCACATCTGGGCCGTCCTCGTCGTGGTCCCCTTCGCTATACCCGACTTCGTCGTGAGCTTCGGTTGGGCGTCGCTCAGCACCTGGGTCGAAGGTTTCCGGGGGGCCGTGCTGGTCATGACCCTGGCCGTTTACCCGCTCGTGTACCTTCCGGTGGCGGCCAGCCTCCGCAGCGCCGACCCGGCCCTCGAGGAGATCGCCCGCAGCCTCGGCGTGAGCCGGGCGCGGACGTTCGTCCGGGTCACCCTCGGCCAAGCCCGGGGCGCCATTCTCGGAGGTTGCGTTCTCGTCGCCCTGGTGATCCTGGCCGAGTACGGTGCGTTCGAGATCCTCGGCTACCAGACCTTCACGACCGAGATCTTCACCGAGTACGGGGTATCTTTCGACGTGCCCGCGGCGTGCTCGCTATCGCTGGTCCTGGTGGTCCTGGGCATCGTCGTGCTCGGCGGCGAAGGGTTCGCCCGTGGCAAGGGACGGCCTGTCCGCACCGGCCCGCTCGCCCAGCGGGCCCTGGCCCGTCACCACCTGGGACGGGCCAAGCTGGCAGTCCTGGCCGGCTTCGTCGTCCTGGTCGGCCTGGCCCTGGGCGTCCCTGTCGGGACCAGCGTCTACTGGGTCCTGGAGGGTGGGGCCCACGTCGTGGCCGGCGTCTCCATGGTCAGTGCGGGCTGGCATACGGCGCTGTACAGCGGTTGCGCCGCCGCCCTGGCCACCCTTATGGCGCTCCCGGTGGCCCTGCTCGCCGTGCGCCACAAGGGTCGCGCCGGCCACCTCCTCGAGCGCAGCAGCTACCTTGTGCTGGCCATGCCGGGCGTCGTGATCGCCCTCGCCCTCAGCTACTTCGCCGAGCACTACCTGGACGGCTTCGGTTACCAGAGCGCCCCCCTCCTGGTCGTCGCCTACAGCATCTTGTTCTTCCCCCTTGCCCTGGTCGGGGTGCGGGCATCAGTGGCCTACGCGCCGGTAGCCCTGGAGGAGATGGCGCGCTCGCTCGGCCAGCGCCCTTGGGCCGTCCTGGCCCGGGTGACGCTACCCCTTGTCGGCCCGGGGCTCGCCGCCTCGTTCTGCCTGGTTTTCCTGGCCGCGGTCACCGAGCTCACCGCCACCCTGGTCCTGGTGCCCACGGGCGTCCAGACCCTCGCCACCCAGTTTTGGGCGTACCAGCAAAACCTCTCCTACGGCCAGGCGGCACCTTTCGCCTTGGTGATCATCGCCATCGCCGCCGCGCCGAGCTACGTGCTCGGCCGGTACTTCGACCGGCTGCCGGGCCGCGCCACCAGGCCGGTATGACAGCCGCACCTGAAGGCCCCGGCGCCGGCCCGTGGCCCGAAGTCGTCGTCGCCGACCTCTACAAGGGCTTCGGGCGCCATGAGGTCCTGACGGGGGTCCACCTGGAGGTGCCGGCGGGCTCCTTCCTATCCGTGCTCGGCCCCTCGGGCAGCGGGAAGACGACCCTGCTGCGGGTGCTGGCCGGTTTCGAGCGTCCCGACCGGGGGACCGTGGCCATCGGCGGGAGGACCGTCGACGACGGCCGCAACCACGTACCGGCCGAACAGCGCCGGATCGGCTACGTGTCCCAGGAGGGGAGCCTCTTCCCGCACCTGACCGTGGGCGCGAACGTCGCCTTCGGCCTCCCCCGGCGCCAGCGTAACCGCCAGGTGGGCGACCTGCTCGACGCCGTGGGCTTGAGCGGCTTGGCCGGCCGTTACCCCCACCAGCTATCGGGCGGCCAGCAGCAGCGGGTAGCGCTGGCCCGTGCCCTCGCCGTAAAGCCCCGGGTCGTCCTGCTCGACGAGCCGTTCGCCTCCCTCGACGCCCACCTCCGGGCCACCGTGCGGGCCGATGTGCACTCGGTCCTGCGTGCCGCCGGGACGACCACGGTCCTGGTCACCCACGACCAGGACGAGGCCCTGTCGCTCTCCGACCAGGTGGCCGTCATCCGCGATGGCACCATCGCCCAGCTCGGGCCGCCTCAGGACATATACGCCGATCCCGTCGACAGCGAGGTGGCCTGCTTTGTCGGCGACGCCAACCTGGTCGAAGGCGTCTTCGACGGCACGTTCGTCGCCACCGCCCTCGGCCGGTTCGAGGTCAGTGCCAACCTGGGCGAAGCCACACCGGGCCCGGTCACCGTGCTGGTCCGACCCGAGCAGGTGCAGGTGCAGGCCGACGTCCGCTCAGGTGAGGACAGGGCCGGCGTGGCCGCGCAGGTTATGAGCACGGCCTTTTACGGCCACGACTCGATCGTCCGGCTCGCCCCTGCCGCCGGGGCCCGGGCGCCGATCGTGGCCCGGTTGCTCGGGCAAGTTCGGCTCGTGGCCGGCTCGGAGGTGCGGCTCACAGCCCGCGGCCCAGTGAAGATCTGGCCGGTAAAGATCTGGCCCGTCGCGGCCTGGCCGGCGAAGGACGGGCCGGCGAAGGACGGGCCGGCGAAGGACGGGCCGGCCAAGGACGGGCCGGCCAAGGACGGGCCGGTCGGGGCGGAACGCGGGGACGGCGCCGTGCTCCCCGCTGACTGCTGGGCGGCGCCAGGGCTCCCTCAGCCCAGGCCGAGGGGGACCTCCTCCCGCAGGAAGCGCAGGAACGCCATGTCGAAGGGGTACCCGAGGGCGAACACGAAGTGGTTTATGCCGAGGTCGATGTACTGGCGCAGCGTCGCCGTCACATCGGCCGGGCCCCCGATCACCCAGCTGGCCCGGTTGGCCTCCAGGTCGACCGTGTTGGCGGCGGCGACCCGGGTGGCCAGGGCTTCGGCTTCATGGCGGGAGGCGGCCACGGCCACGTTGGGATGCAGGGAAAACTCGATCCCGGCCGGGTCGCGGCCGATCTCGGCGCAGTACCGCTCGAGTTTTTGAATGCGGTCGGCGCATTTCTCAGGAGAGCCGATCATGTTGAAGCGCGTCGCGTGTTTGGCCGCCAGGCGGACCGTGGCCCGGCCCATGCCGCCGACGGTTATGGGCGGGTGCGGCGACTGGACGGGCTTGGGCTCGCACGGAGCGTCCTCGATGCGGTAATACCGGCCGTGGAAGGTGGTCCGGGGCTGGCTCCAGAGCAGCTTCACGATCTGGAGCGCCTCGTCCAAGCGGGCGTGGCGCTCCTCCAGGGGTGGGAAATCGATCCCGTAGGCCTTGAACTCCCTCTCCGCCCAGGCTGCTCCGAGGGAGAAGTCGAGCCTGCCCCCGCTCATCTCGTCGACCTGGGCCGCGGCCTTGGCCAGAGTGGCCGGGTCCCGGTAAAGGACGCCGTTGACAAGCGAGCCGATACGCACGCGTTCGGTCAGCAATGCCATCGCCGACAATGTCGTCAGCGTCTCGAAGCACGCGCCGTCGTCGGGCCCGGAGAAGGGCAGCAGGTGGTCAAAGTTCCACACCGACCCGTAACCAAGTTGCTCGACAGCCTTCACGGCCGCGGCGTAGTCGGCCCAGTTGGTTCGTTGCGCTTGCAGTTGCACCCCAAAATGCAGCGGACGTCCACGCACTTCCATCGGTCCCAGCTCCTTGCTCGCGAAGTACCGAGGAACCTCCTCGAGCGTCACATTAGCTACCAAGTCAAAACAACTGCCCGTTCAGCTCGGCCAGGCCGGGTCTTCGGCGCCCGCTTCGCGGAACCCCTTTTGGCGCAGAAGGCAGGAGTCGCACGTGCGGCACGGCCGGCCGTCGGGACCGGGGTCGTAACAGCTATGCGTCAGCCCGAAGTCGACCCCCAGCCCGAGACCGAGCCCGATTATCTCCGCCTTGGTCAACTGGGACAGCGGGGCGTGGGCCCGGACCCGTTGGCGTCCCTCGACGGCCGCCTTCGTGGCCAGGTTGGCCATGGCTTGGAAAGCCTCGATGAACTCGGGCCGGCAGTCCGGGTAGCCGCTGTAATCAAGGGCGTTGACACCGATGAAGATGTCGCCGGCCCCGAGGACCTCGGCCCAGGCCAGGGCGAAGGACAGGAATATCGTGTTGCGAGCCGGCACATATGTGACCGGTATGCCGGGACCGATCTCGTCGGCCCGTTCGTGGTGGGGAACGGCCAGGTCGCTGGTGAGGGCGGAGCCCCCGAACTGGCGCAAGTCGATCTTCATCACCACGTGGCGCTCGACCTGGAGAGCACGGGCCACGCGTCGAGCGGCGTCCAGTTCGACCTGGTGACGCTGGCCGTAATCGAAGCTCAATGCGTGCGCCCGGAAGCCTTCAGAAATACAGACTGCCAATGCGGTGGCCGAATCGAGGCCCCCGCTCAAGAGCACGACGGCGGGAAGCCGCCCGTCTGCCTGGTCCATCAAACCTCTCGATCGTCCTGTGAGCGCGACCGGCTGAACGGCCGCTTCAGTCCTTGACTTCTATCAGTTTCGCCGCGTCGGGCAGACCGGAAGAGCTCATGACGCCGTTCGGGCAGTCACTGGTGATGGTCCCGTTGACGCTGAAATCGGCCCGGTTGTCGCGGGGAAGGTAAGCGCGATCTTGCACCTGCTCGGCGTACCAGTAGAAAGGTGGCTGTAAATTGGCAAAGCCGGCCGGGAAAAATGTCTGGATGACATTGCCCGCCTTATTCGTACGGACGTTGCCCTCCACCTGGTTGTTGGTGGTGCCGAGCGTGGCGAGGAGCGTCCAGCCGCTTGGCTCCCACCCCGCGCCGCGGTCTTCGATCTGCAGCTGGACGGCGTCGGCCGGGTCGGCGACATCGCTGCGGTGCTGGAAAACGTAGATCGTCCAGGAGTCGTAGACCCCCGAGGGGGCCGGCGCAAAGGGCTTCGCGAACTTATAGTCCACCAGCAAGCCCCCATAGCTCGGCGTAATGGTCACCGCCTCTATGGCGGGGACGGGGCTGATGTGGGGAGTACCGTACACGCTCGACGCCCAGCGGGAGCTGGCACATGAGGACGCCCCGCCGGCGGTCACCGCCGACTTGCGGACCGCCGTCTTGGGGACCGGCGCCTTGGCAACCGGCGCCTTGGTGGCACCGCACGCAGCCGTACCGAGGGCGACGACCGACAGCAGCGGCACCCAGCGCCACTTCCAACTGCTCAAACTTCGCCGGCGGGCTCCGGTGCGCGGCACGAGCGGGATTTTACAAAGTGCACTATCGCCAGAGATGGTCGGTGTGGGGCGAGAGGTCCCGGAAATCCGTCCCGGGGTCGTCAAGACGGTCATAGCAGGACTGGATCCCCACCCTCCCGGGACCGAACACTCTCAACCAGAGGTAACGGTTGCCCCATGTCCGCCACAGTTTTACGCCCGCAGCAGGGTACTCGACATGTAACTGCATTCCCACGGTCGGGTCCTTGAACAAAAGTGCGGGTGGTTTGACGAGGATCGACTCCCCGGCCGCCAGGTCCCGCACATAGGCATTGCCGCTGACCTGTACGAGGACCAAGCCGGGCTTGTCACCGGCGTGGAAGCGGTCGATGTACTGGCCCACCGGGTAGTGCCACGTCGGTTGGTCGTTGCGGTTGCGGTCGCGGTCGTTGCCGGAGGTGGCCCCCGCCAGCTCAAGGCCCATCTTGAGCAGCTTCACGCCGCCCGCCTGGTCCTCTTTCTGCTCCTGGGTGGCCACGAACCACACACCCGTCTCAGCCCAGTCGTAGGTGACGCCCAGGGTGGCGGCGAGCAAGACGTTTTCGCGCACGTCCACCGCCGCGCCCCGTTGCAGCGGGAGGGCGATGAGCTCGCCCGCGGCGTCGTGCGAGAAGGCAAGGCGCCCCGGGCCCGAGGCCTGGAGCATGACAAGGGGCATCCCCGAACGGTGCCTGGTCCACGGTTTGGTCATGGCCATGGCGTCCACGTGGACGCCGGGCTCCTGCCACAACAGGACGTCATGGGTGAAGTAGACGCCCTCCTCCGCCGCCAGCTTCATCTCCGCCACCGGCACCAGGCGGCCCTCGACCTGGCAGGTCGACTGGCCGAACTGGATCCGGGCCATATCGGCGATCGAGGGCAGCTCCGTCCATCCCGAGGCCGTGGTCCGCAACTTGATGTCGACCGGTGCGCCGCAAGTCGGGCAGCTGGTGCCCGCTCCCGTGGAGGTCTGCTTGCAATAGGGACAGGTGTAGGTGCTCTCGGGCGCGGCGATGTCGGTCACGGTCGGCCCCTCATTCGCTCTTGTGCTCTACGAACATCGACTGGATGCCCAACCTGCCCGGCCCCGTCAGTCGCATAACGGTCGAGCCACCGCCGCCGGCCAGGCTGGCCGCCACCCCCTGGAGGCCACCACCAGAGCGCAAGCTTCCGGCCGCCGAGGCCAGCGCGCCGACGTTCAGGACCGACTTCGCCCCCATAAGTCCCTTGAGGCCGCGTCCGAAGCGCCCCTGGGGTGCGGCAGGCTCAGCCGCCGCCCTACCCGCGGCGCCGGCTTCGCCGGGCGCATCTGCCGGTGGCGAGGTCATGGCGCCCTTGAAGTTGACCTGGGCCAGTTCCATGGTCACGCTGGAGTCCTTGTAAAGGAACCCTCCGGGCTCGACGAGGATGGTCTCGCCTTCGCCGAGCGTCCGCTCGAAAACGTTCCCGTAGCCGTGCAGCACGAGCAGGCCCGGGGCCGATTGGGCCACATAGCGGTCCAGGTACATCCCGGTGCCACCCACGAGCATGGCCCGCAAGCCCGGCAATTTTTCGAACGAATAGGTGAGCGTGCCGCTGGCGAGCAAAAGTGCGTGCTCACGTACGTCCACCTCGCGCGGGGCCTCGATGGGGATGACGATTATCTCGCCGGGGGCGTCGCGCGAAAACGCCACCCGTCCGGGGCCGCGAGCCACGCTGAGGACGAACGGCATCCCGGACAGGAGCCGCTTAGCCCCGCCGGGCATGCTCATAACCGCCATGGGGACCGTCTCGTCCTTCCACAGCATCGTGTGGTGCTCGAAGAAGACCGAGTCGGCCGGGTCAAGAGTGATCTCGACTACAGGGACAACGCCGGCATCCAATTGACAGGTGCTCGCCGCCCAGTGGAACTCGGTCAGGTCCCGCAACCGGGGCGCCTGGCGCCACCCCGAGTCGGTTACAGCATCACGGACGTCGAGCGGGGCGCCGCAATGATCGCACGTACGCGCCGGACTGGGGCTCTGGGCGTGGCACCACCGGCACTGGATGCGCTGCTCGACGTCTGTCATAGCGGCCACCCTCATGGTCGGGGACGGAACGTCGTGGACGTTACCACAGGGCCCTTGCGTATTGTGAAGAACCTGCCTTGCCGCGACATCGCTTCAACCCTGGTCCCCGTTCCAGCTGGTCCGGACGGGCCATACCCGAGCGGTGGCCGACGAGGACGACGCCGTGGGACGTTCAGCCGGATTGTCACCCTGCTCGCGCTGGCGGCGGACCTGGTCGCGATGATGGGGATGACCGGCACCGGGACGACCGGCACCGGGACGACCGGCACCGGGACGACCGGCACCGGGACGACCGGCACGGTGGCCGGCACGGCCTACGCCGCGCCCGCCCGGGGCGGGCTCATCCAAACCAGCCTGGTCGAGGCGGGCCCCCGCCGTCCCATCGCTTCCAGCACAGGCCAAGGCCTGTGGCTGGTGACCCGGGGCGGACGGGTGTTCGCCTTCGGCGATGCCCACGGGTACGGCGGTGCCCATGCCTCGACGCCCGTGGTGGGCGCCGCCGCCACCCCCAGCGGGCGCGGGTACTGGCTGGTGACCAAGGGTGGCGGGGTGTACAGCTTCGGCGACGCGGGCCGCTTCGGGTCCCTGGGCGGGCGCCCCCTCACCAGCCCGGTAGTGGGCATGGCCGCCACCGGCGATGGGAAGGGCTACTGGCTGGCGACGGGGGCCGGGGCGGTCGACGCCTTCGGCGACGCCGTAGGCCACGGCGTCAACGCCGGTACCACCCTGGTCGCCCCGGCCAAGGGCGGGGTGACAGGCCCGGTGGTAGGGATCGTCGCCGACCCGGGAACGGGGGGCTTCTGGCTGGCCACCTCCGCAGGGGCAGTGCTGGGCTACGGAGGCGCCCCGACGTACGGCCAGGCCGACCTGCCGTCGGCGGTGGTGGGCGTGGCCGCCACTCCCGACGGCCGGGGGTACTGGCTCGTGGCCAGGGACGGCCGGACTGCCTCTCGGGGCGACGCCGGCAGGCACGGCGCCCTGAACGGCGCGTACTCGTGGCCGGTAGTCGGGATGGCTGCGGCCCCCGCCGGCAGCGGCTACTGGCTGGCGACGTCCGACGGCCGCGTTTTCGCCTACGGCGCCGCCGGGAACGTGGTCCCTCCGGCCGGCTCGCCGAGTGTGGTCGCCATCGTGGCCGCGCCCCCCGCGGCCGCGCCAGGGGGCTCCAGCGCCGGCGCTCCGGGTGGACCGGCCAGCGCCGCGGCGCTGGCCGTAGCGACCAACGCCTTGCCCCCGGCTTCGGTTTCGGTGGCGTACACGGCCCAACTCACCGCCGAGGGGGGATCGCCGCCTTACACCTGGGCGCTCATCGACGGCGCTCTTCCCCCCGGGCTGAGCCTGAGCGCGCAGGGCCTGATCAGCGGGCCCCCGGCCGCCACCGGTAACTACAGCTTCACAGCGGAGGTCACCGACGCCGACGCCATCCCGGCGCACGCCACCGCGCAGTTCAATATGGCGGTGTTAGCGGCCCCCGTGCTGAGCCAGCTCCCGGTGTCCCAGGAGCCGAGCACTAACTGGTCGGGCTACGTGGCCGGCTCGGGGCCTTACACCGCCGCGTCAGGCACCTTCACCGTGCCCGCTTTGGGCCCCGGGGCGCCCGCTCAGAGCCTGGTATCAGAATGGGTGGGGATCGATGGGGCGGGCTCCGGCCTGGGGTCGCTGGTCCAGGCCGGGGTCACCGAGCTCCCCGACCCGACGACCTCGATCGGCTTCGACGTGTTCGCGTGGTGGGAGGTCCTGCCCGCTAACAGCCAGCCCATCATGACCATGACGGTCAACCCCGGCGACGAGGTCAGCGTGACCATCTCGCAGCTGAGCGGCACCAGATGGGAGATCAGCCTGAACGACGGCACCGACGGCCAGGGCTACACCCAAGATGTGACTTACAACGGCCCGGTGCGTCGGCCGAATGGATCGTGGAAGCCCCGACGGACGGTCAGAGCAACCAGCAGCTGCCACTAGCCCCCTACAGCCCGGCGGTCGGCTTCACCGACCTATCGGTGTCCGGGAGCTCGACCGCTATGTCCGAGGTCGTCATGACCCAAAGCGGCCAGCAGGTCTCCACCCCTTCGGCGCTCACCCCCGCCGGGTTCGGCGTCGGCTACGGGGCCACCGCCCCGCCCCCGCCCTGACCCCCACCCCGCCCCCGCGGCGCGCCCGACCGGCCGCAGGAAAGGGCGCCCCCGGGCCCGGGCCGCGCGATCGGCCACAATGTAGCGCGACAGAAGGGGAGGCGATGAGCCAAGACAGCGTAAAACTGGACACTTTGCTGCAGGGCTACCGGCTGGACACAGACCAGGGGGCCGTGGCGTTCTGCGCCGTCAACATGCTCGAGGCCGTCGATGCCTCCGGCACCTTGCGCCGCATCATCGTCGACACCGGACATACCGGTCGGCGGGGCGCGCTCAAGTCCGAACTGGCCAAGCGGGGCCTGGGCTGCTCCGACATTGACATGCTGGTCTGCACCCACGCCCACTGGGACCACATCGAAAACCTCGACCTGTTCGACAGGGCCGAGATCCTCATCCACCGCAATGAACGGCGTTACATCACCAAACCCCACCGCAACGACACCGGCTGCCCCGATTGGGTCGATGCCGTGTTCAACCGCTACGGCAACCGGATCCGCGAGGTGGAGGAAGGCGTCGTGCTGGTGCCCGGCGTGGAAGTGGTCGATGCTCCCGGGCATTCCGCCGGGACCATCGCCATAACCGCCCGGACGGACGCGGGGACCGCGGTCATCGCCGGTGACTCGGTACAGAACAGCACGGTCGCTGTAGAGCGCCAAAACGCTCTGGTCTTCTGGGACAACGCCATGGCCAGCCGTACCATCGACAAGCTTGTCGCCATCGCCGATGTCATCTACCCCGGCCACGACCAGGCGTTCAGGATCGGCCCTGACAACCAGGTCGAATACGTGCAGAAGTTCGACCTGACGCTGGTAAACGCCAGGGCCGACGACCCTGGCCTGCATTTTGACCCTGGCACCGATTTCCGGCCGGTCATCATGGCCGGGATCGAGGAACAGCGGCTGGCGCCCTGAGCGTCTTGTCGTAAAACCGCTAGCCAAGTGGGCCGACGTGCGGCAGGCTGACGGGGTGATCGAAGATTTCGAGCGGTGCTACAGGGCGGTGAAGTCAAAGGACCCTCGCTTTGACGGCTGGTTCTTCACGGCGGTGACGAGCACGGGCATCTACTGCCGCCCTAGCTGCCCGGCCATGGCCCCCAAGCGCGCCAACGTGCGGTTTTACTCCATAGCGGCCACGGCCCAGCTGGCCGGCTTCCGGGCCTGTAAGCGCTGCCGGCCCGACGCCACGCCCGGGTCGCCGGAGTGGGACACGCGAGCCGACGTCGTGGGCCGGGCCATGCGGCTCATCGCGGACGGCGTGGTCGACCGGGAGGGAGTCCCGGGCCTGGCTGGCCGGCTCGGGTACAGCACGCGCCAAATCGAGCGCCTGCTGGTGGCCGGCGTGGGTGCGGGCCCGTTGTCGTTGGCCCGGGCCCAGCGCGCCCAGGCCGCCCGGGTACTGATCGAGACGACCGAGCTGCCCATGACCGACGTGGCCTTCGCCGCCGGCTTCGCTAGCGTCCGCCAGTTCAACGATTCGGTGCGCGCCATCTTCGCCCAGAGCCCGAGCGATCTCCGGCTGCGGGCACGCGGCCGGGAAGAAAGCACGGCGGTGCCGGCCCGCGTCCCGTCGTCTCAGACGGTGGTACTGCGCCTGCCGTTCCGGGCCCCGCTGTGCCCCGACAACCTTTTCGGGCACTTGGCCGCCACCGCCGTGCCCGGCGTAGAGGAAATCCGCGACGGTTGCTACCGGCGCACGCTCCGGCTGCCTCACGGCCCGGGGATCGTGGCGCTCGCGCCTGGCGACGACCACATACGCGCGGCCGTGACCTTGGTGGACCTGCGGGACCTCGGGACGGCCATCACCCGGTGCCGGCGGCTCCTCGACCTGGACGCCGATCCCCAGGCCGTCGGTGAGGTGCTCAGCGCCGAGCCCGCCCTGGCCCACCTGATCGAAGCCGCGCCCGGTCGGCGCGTCCCCCGGAGCGTGGACGAGGTGGAGATGGCGGTGCGCGCCGTGTTAGGCCAGCAAGTCTCGACCCAGTCCGCCCGTACCCACGCCGGCCGCCTGGCCGCCGCCTACGGGGCCCCGGTCGATGACCCGGGGGGCGGCCTCTCGCGTACCTTCCCCGACGCCGCCGCCCTGGCTGAAGCGATCTCCAGCACCGGCGCCATCTCCGGCACCGACGCCACGGCCGCCTCCGGCGCCGGCGGGCCTGTCCCGGCTCTAGCCGGGCCGCGGTCCCGCCTGGTGGCCCTCAACGGACTGGTCAACGCCGTGGCCGAGGGCAAGCTCGAGCTGGGCCCTGGCAGCGACTGGCAGAAAGCCCGGGCGCAGCTAGCCCAGCTGCCCGGTATAGGGCCGTGGACGGTCGAGATCACGGCCATGCGGGCGCTCGGGGACCCTGACGCCTTCCCCGTCGGTGACCTCGGCCTGCGACGGGGCGCCGCCCTGGCCCAGCTCCCGGCGGGCCCGGCTCAGCTTAAGGCCCGAGCCGAAGCCTGGAGGCCCTGGCGGGCCTACGCCACCCAGTACCTCTGGGCGGCTCTCGACCACCCGATCAACCGCTTCCCGCTCACCAGCGGGGGACCAACGAGAAGGGGGGCGGCATGACCGTCACCATTGCCAGGACTCTGACGACCACTATCGGCAGCCCGATCGGGCCTCTAACACTTACCGCCGTCGACGGCGAGCTCACGGGGCTCCACATGGCCAACGCCGCTCACCCGCCCAAGGGCACCGGCTCGTGGTCCCCTGACCCTGCCGCCTTCAAGGACGTGGTCGACCAGCTGGGGGCCTACTTCGCCGGAGAGCTGACGGATTTCGACGTGCCCCTGCGGGCGGAGGGCACCGACTTCCAGCGCCGCGTCTGGGATGGCCTGCGCCAGATCCCTTACGGGGAGACCTGGAGCTACGCCCGGCTGGCGGAGCAGGTCGGCAACGTCAAAGCCTGCCGGGCGGTAGGACTGGCCAACGGCCGTAACCCCATCGCCGTCATCGTGCCCTGCCACCGTGTCATAGGCGCCAACGGCACCCTGACCGGTTATGGCGGAGGGCTCGAGCGCAAAGCCTGGCTGCTCGACCACGAGCGCCGGGTACGGGCCGCGACCGCCTAACGCTCATTTCCCCGGCTGTTCCCCCGGCGTCGGTACGAAAGCCGCCGGGGTGCCAGATGCGGGCGTGGCTGGCGGCGCGGGCGTGGCTGGCGGCGCGGGCGTGGCTGGCGGCGCGGGCGTGGCTGGCGTAGAGGGCGGGCCGACGGTTGTGGGCGGGGCGACGGGGGCGGGCGGGAGTTGGCCGACGCCGGCGGCGAGCATGGCCGAATTGGGGACCTTCAGCGGCCCGTCGTCGGTCCGCAGGGTGACGTAGCTGAGGCTCATCTCGACGACCCAGGCTTCGAAGATCCCGCCCAGGGCGCCGGCCCGGATCCGCACGTGGTCACCGACGCCGAAGGGCCGGGCCATGAGCAACACGAGCCCGGCGAAGACATTGCCCAGGCTCTGCTGGGCAGCGATCCCGAGCACGACGCCGGCCAGCCCGGCGCCCACCAATAGGTGCTCGATAGAGACCTCTAGCACGGCCAGCACCGAAAAGGCCACGATGAGATAGCCAACGGCGGCGGAGAGCACCCCGATCGCCCCAGCCGCAGTCGGGATGGACTTGCGTCGTAGGAGGTGGCTGAGGGCAGCCGAAAGGCGGGCGGTGGCTATGATCCCGGCCACCAGGACGACCGCGGCACTGACCCAAGCGACCACCTTGGGGTGGAGCTGGTCCGTGTGCATCTCCCCGAACTCGGACCCGACGATCAGGGCGGCCAGGGCAATGGCGGCGGCGATGTTGCCGATCACCCAGTTGTGCCAGCGGTTGTGGCTGATGGAACTGATCGGGGGCCGAGCGGGCACCACGCCTCCTCCGGGCTATCGGGCACGGGACTTTAGCGGATACTTTCCGCCGAGCCTAACTTTCAACTCCTGGCGGGATCCCGGCCAGGCTGCTCGCCCTGGTCCTGTTCGCCCCTGGTCCTGGTCGCCCCAGTCCTGCTCGCCCTGGTCGTACTGGTCCACGCCCAGCGGCGGACGCGGCCCGGCCACGAGGGGCGGCTGGTGCTGCCGGCCGACCGGGACCGGTCCCGGCGCGACCGCGCTGCTATCGACGAGGGTGCCGGGCTGGTGCATGATGCGTTCCGGGCGCGGCAGGGCCCACAATAGGAGCGCGCCACCTTCTGCCGAATAACCGGAGGTCCCTCGATGAAACGCGTCCTCAAGCTCCTGGCCCCCCTGACCGCGCTCAGCCTTGTGCTCTGCTTCGCGCTACCGGCTTCGGCCCTCCAGGCGGGGACGAAAGCGCCGGTGGCCCCGGCGTCCTCTTCGCTGAAATGGGAGGCATCGATTATCCCGGCCGACTACCTTGCCCTCGGCGACTCGCTGCCCTCCGGCCCCGACGGCGACAAGTCCGGTTACGGCCTGACGGCCAACGGCATAGATAACTGGTACATCCTGTGCGGCAAGAGCAGCCACTGCGATTACCGCTTCGCCATTTTCCTGTTCACGAATTCGCCCGAGAAAGCCAACGTCACCTTCCGGGTCCTGTCCCCGACGGCCAAGACCGTCTACACCTACACGTGGGCGTCGGACAACCTTCCCCAGGGGCCGGTGTGGTTTTACGCCGATGCCACGGGCAACTTCAGCGCTGCCGGTACCTACTACGCCGAGGTCTACGGCAACACCACCCTATTGGGGTGGATCCCGCTTCTCTTTACGGCGCACTAGTTGTCGGCAACCGGCACAAAAAAAGCCCTGTTGTTTATGGCCCTGGGAATAGAGGTTGACGGCGGCGCGTTGGCCCGATCATGGCTATTTTCGACAGCAGCATCTCGGCCCTCGACGGAGGCCCTCTCGACATTGACGACCTGAGTGGGAAAGCCGTGCTCATCGTGAACGTTGCCTCCCGCTGCGGCTTGACGCCGCAGTACGAAGGCCTCGAGAAGCTCCACGAGCGTTACCGGGACCAGGGTTTCCGCGTGCTCGGAGTACCGTGCAACCAGTTCGGCCAGCAGGAGCCGGGCTCGCCGGAGGAGATCGCCACCTTCTGCTCCACGACCTACGGCGTAACTTTCCCCATGACGGAAAAGGTCGAGGTGAACGGGCCCGACCGCCATCCGCTTTACCAGCAGCTCACGACCAAGCCCGACGCCGACGGTCAGGCCGGCGACGTGCAGTGGAACTTCGAGAAGTTCCTCATCTCCCCGGAGGGAGAAATCGTGGCCCGGTTCCGCCCCAAGGTGGTCCCCGACGCGGCCGAAGTCATCTCGGCTGTCGAGTCGGTCCTGCCTACCTAAGCCGCCTGTCCACCTAAGCCGCCTGTCCACCTAAGCCGCCTGCCCACCTAAGCCGCCTGCCCACGTAAGCTCTGGGCCGTGACCGGCCGGATCCGCTATGGCGGCGACT
>Ga0181520_10008335_pt1 | contig 14780 bp, 15 predicted proteins | sample PEATcosm2014_Bin_29_FD_132451 | JGI IMG/M metagenome (GOLD analysis project Ga0181520, IMG submission 132451) | Peatland microbial communities from MTU Mesocosm Facility, Houghton, MI, USA - PEATcosm2014_Bin02_30_metaG | ecosystem: Environmental > Terrestrial > Soil > Wetlands > Peat | place... | reverse complement strand
GGGCGGATTGCCGCTGCCGCCCGTGAGAATTCGGAAACCGTCAACCTTTAAACGCTTTGAAACGTATCTTTGAACCCAGGATTTTCAAAAGGAGTAATCACACACAATGGCTCATTCACCTGCCATGCCTTCGCCCGTAGCTTTGCCGGGCATCTCGAAGATTATCGCTATCGGCTCCGGCAAGGGCGGCGTGGGCAAAACCACGGTCGCCGTCAATCTCGCTGTCGCGCTCTCGCGGCTCGGTCAGCGCGTGGGCCTCATCGACGCTGACATCTACGGACCCAATGTGCCGCTGATGATGGGATCAAGCAAGCAGCCTGCCGTGGGCGAAGGCAATCTCATTGTCCCCAACGCGACTCATGGCGTTAAAACCATCTCCATCGGCTATATCTCCCCCGGCGACAAGCCGATGGTGATGCGCGGCCCAATGCTCCACCAGATCATCCGCCAGTTTTTGCAGCAGGTAGAGTGGGGCGAGCTGGACTATCTCATAGTCGATCTGCCTCCAGGCACTGGCGATGTGGTGATCTCGCTGGTTCAAACAGTGCCGCTGACCGGCGCGGTAGTGGTCTCGACACCCAGCGATGTCAGTCTGCAGGATGCACGAAAGGCGCTGGAGATGTTTGCTCAGGTCAACGTCGAAGTATTGGGCATCGTCGAGAACATGAGCCACTTTACCTGTCCGCATTGCCATAAGGAGATCGACATTTTTTCCCGAGGAGGCGCGGAGCGCACTGCGCAGCAGTTCAATGTTCCGTTTCTGGGGTCGATTGAACTGGTCGCGGCCATCCGCGAGGGCGGAGACCGCGGCCTGCCCGTTACGCTGGCTGGCCCCAAGAGCCCGCAGGCGGCCGAGTTCTATGCTGTGGCGGAGAAATTGATGGTCCGTGCCGAAGCTGCCGCGGCCGCAGCTACTGACGTGATTGAGATCAAATAACTATTTGCGACGGGCACAATCTTTCTTCAGCTGGCTGTGGCAAAAAAGAAGCGAGGCTTGCGCCCCGCTTCTCATTTGGTTGAGACGACGATTTACCGCCAGTGCCCTTCGATCAGCACCCATTCTCCATGACGATGAACCCAGTGGTGTGCAACCCAGACCGCGCCCGGACGGGGTGGGCGATCCCAGCGGCCGGGGGTCCAGACGTAGTGATCGCCTTCCCAGCGGTGGTAGCCGTCAATCCACACGAATCCCCGGTCCGGAGGCGGCCCGCGGCGTTCGACGACTGGGGGTGGGGGTCCAATGCGAATCGCAATCTGCGCAATCGAGGCCGCAGGAAACAGTGTGAAAGCGAGCAGCAGTGCCAATGCAATCTTCTTCACGATGAATCAACTCCTTCTGAGTCTGAATTCTGGACTTGAGCTCCGGAACCTTGCCGCCATTCCGGTCTGCTGATGATTCTAACTCCGCGCCAGGAAAATAGTTGCGCGCTCAAAGTGTTTATGTTTTTGCTCGTATCGCCATGAGAATTAGAAAAGTTAGAGCTCAGGTAGAATCACATGACGCAACATTCGATGTGCGTTTTTGCACTACGGCCGTAATCGACGCGGCCAGCATGAACTGATTATGATGACCTTATGTGGGCATCCCAGATTTCAATCGTAAATTTGAAGGGTTGTAAGATTTCGATGCCAACTTCACTGGGAATAAATCTATGAACGAGATTTCCATTGCAGCAGACGACCGCGTCTTCGTTTTGACGGGTGCGGGAATCAGCGCGGAGAGCGGACTGCCGACATTTCGCGCTTCGGATGGCTTATGGGCCGGCAATCGCATTGAGGATGTATGCACTCCCGAGGCTTGGGAGCGCAATCCTTGGCGGGTGTGGGAGTTTTACTCGGCGAGGCGTGCGGCGGGCGCAGAGGCCCAGCCGAATCCAGCACACGTTGCGCTCGCGGAATTGGAACATCGGCTGGGCGACCGCTTTTTTCTTTGCACGCAAAATGTGGACGACCTGCATGAGCGGGCCGGCTCCCGGCGGTTGCTGCATATGCACGGTGAATTGTCCAAGGCGCATTGCGAGAACAATTGCGGCCGCGCGCCTGTAGAAGATCGCGCGATTTACCAGAGCTTGGACGAGGTGGGACGCTGCCCGTGCGGCGGACGGCTGCGCCCGCACATTGTCTTCTTTGGCGAGATGCCTCTGGAAATGGATCGCATCCAGGAAGAAATCCAGAAGTCAACGCTGATGTTGGTTGTCGGCACGTCGGGTTCGGTCTATCCCGCTGCCAATTTTGTTCACTGGGCGCGACTGACAGGAGCGCGCACTGTTTATGTGGGACCGGAGCCGCCGTTGAATGCCGAGGCCTTTACCAATATCGTCGAAGGCCCGGCAGGAGAAGTGTTGCCTGGACTGTTCCACGTGGAGCAATGTTAGTGGTTTTGGCAAGTCGCCGAGCTTGCACCGCGCAATCGCAGGACAAATCTATTCCTCTGTTCGTGCTAAAACAGGCAGTTGGTTTTTTCTTCCCTCGGCTTCCCGGTCGAGACGTGCGCGCTTAGGAACTTCAAGCAAATCCTGATCGTGCGCGGCGCGCTGCACTTCAGCCTGTGCAGGGCGCAATGTGTTGGGGGTGGTTTGCATTTGTCTTTCTCCGTTTGTTTCAGTGCGGCCATAATGGACCGGATCTATTGCTTCAGTCAGTCCTGAGAAGCCGTTGCTAGCGGGACTTGATGTACTCTTTGCGCCGGAAGCGCAGTCCGGTCCAATCTTCGTCGATTGCAACAGCCCGCACAGTATCGAAGCCTGCAGCTTTCAGCGCGTCCCAGCCGGTGTCGCGGTTGAAGTCACACTTGAGCTTCTTCGATGTGCCCTTGGGATAAGCAAACCACACTGTCGCATCGCCCACGGCGCGCGCGGCTACCGGCCCGGCCAGTGCATCCACTTCGGCCTGGCGGGTAACAAACGCAAGCAGGAAACCAATTTGAGGAACCGATTCAATGTGGTGGTGAATGGTGATTACGGGAAGGCGCGCAAGCTCCGGCTGAAAGCTCTCCGGCGCGTGCAGAACGAGGATCTCTTGCTGATCCTTGAGGTTGAGTTTCTCGAAAATTCCGCCCATGGATTCTCATAATAGCCAAGTTCAACAAATAATCTGCAAATTTATTGCGGAGGTAAGCTCAAAAGTGGAAGCGGTAGCGGAGTTCGGCGGAGATCAGGCGTGGATCGTTGAAGTGGAAGCCGCCGATGGTGATGGAGTTATCGAGCAGGACGCGATGGTTGGTGACATTGAGCACGGAGCCGGAGAGCCTCCAGTTTTCGCCGATTTTGTGGCCAGCCGACACATCGAAGGTCGTATGCACAGGGAGATATGGGCCTTGGTAGGGGCCTTGGCCGCTCCCTGCCAGGCCATTCGAGAACCCGGAGCCATAGTAAACATTGGTCGAGAAAAATGTGTGCGCAGGCAGATTAGCCGTGAAGCCGGTGTTCAGAGTCTCGCGCTGGTCATGGTCTAACGCAATGTAGTTTGGGCCGAGGTCGCATGCAGGATCGGTGGGCAGCGAGCAAGTAAAGCCTCCGATGATGTTGCCACGTTGTTGGGCGATTTGATTAGAGTAAGTTAGATGGAATTGGCCGACGCGAGCCAATTCGGGCGAGCGCAAGGTCATCTCCCAGGCGCGGATCAGCGCCCCGTCGACGGCGATGGGGAAATACATATTCGATTCGCCAAGGTTGGAGTGATCGAGAAAGTTATTGACGCGATTCTTGAAGTTAGCCACGTCGAGCAGCCAGGCCTTGTAAGGAATTTGCAGGCCAAACTGGTGCTCTTCATCTCTCTCGCTGGGCAGAGGCGTGAAGGTGTTTTCGCCCGACGGTAGGCTGCCGGCGTAGTTGAGCACGGAACTGGAGACGGTCAGAAGCGGCGCGGGCTGGAAGAAGTGGCCGTAAAATCCTCGCAGAACCCAGTGCAAGCGGGGAATTTCGACGGTTGCGCCGATGCGAGGATAGGCCGCGCTTTCGTCGAGCCCGCCGCGATATTCGGAGAAGCGCATCCCACCGAGCAGCGCAATGTATTGGCCCAGGCGCAGATGGTCGGCGACGTATAACTCGACGAGTCCAGCGTCAGCGCTTGCCGGGGAGTTGGGCTGAGATTTTGCGCTGCCGTCGTTGACTACGACGCCAAAGAGATCGTTTTCTGCTTGGAAAAACGAATAGAGTCCCGCGGAGAAGCTGTTTCTGCCGAAGTCAGAGTGCAGGTCTGCCTGGGCTCCGGAGTAATTTGAGGTTTGATGCCAAGTTGTTGCAACTGGATTGTCACTCGTGAGTGAATCATAGTCCGCTTGGTTGAAGTGATAGAAGGGCGCAACGGAAACCAGTGCGCTGGAGGAGAGTGTGTGGATCCAGTTGGCGATGACGAACGAGTCGCGTTCCAACTGTGCGTCGCGCAATCCGTAAGATGCGTAATAGCCGCTCAGCGCCTCCCAGTCAGTTAGGCTGGGATCATAAGGGACATCAAAATAATCCTGGCGGAATTGCCCATTGAGTCGCAGTTGATCTTTCGGAGTTTGATTGCGGATGAGCGACAGAAAGCCGCTCTCTGAGTTAGTAGCATCGTGATAAATAGAGGCGACCGGCGTGGCCAGACCGTAGTTTGAGCGGGAGCCGGTGAGGCTTGCGTACCACGCGGTTGCAGTGGAGTGGTCACCGAGCGAGAGTTGCGTTTCGCCGGTGTATAGGTTGCCGGCGGAGACAAGTAACTCGCCTTCACGGTTGCGCTCGAAGCCGTTGCGGGGCAACACGTTAAAGACTCCGTAGGTGCGGTCGCCAATGTCGGCGGAATAACTACCGCGTTGAGTTTCCAGCGAGTCCATGTCTTTGGGGTCGATCTGTGGGCCGACATTGGAAGCGATCTTGGTGTTTGGAATCGCAACTCCATCAATCAGCCAACTGGTCTGATGGCCGCCGCGCATGTGCAGCATGTCGTGCGTCATGTAAGCGCCGGGAACGTAATCGGTAATCATCTCCATGCCAATGGTGCGGTCTGCGCCGGGAGTCAGTTCGATGTCAGCGCGGGTGACGAGCGTGGCGGGGGTTGCCGAATCCGTAGCCGAGAGGGAAACTCCCAATCCTTCGACCTCGACGCTCTGCACGGCTGGCGCAAGTTGGAGCGCAATGTGCACAACAGGATTAGTGCCTGAGATCACGGTCATCGGCTGCTCAACCGTAGCGAAGCCGGGAGCCGCGACCCTGAGCCGGTAGACGCCGATGGGCGCTTGGGGCAATTCAAACTCCCCGTCGCTGTTGGTGGTGCCATGCAGAGTGAACTCCGAATCGGTGGCTTGCAACGTGACCTGCACGCCGGGGAGCGGCCGATGGCGTGGATCATGCACCACGCCACGTACAACGGCGAATACATTAGCCAGTGCGGGGACAATGGATGCAATCCAAATGGCCACGGTCAGCGCCAAGGCCGCGGCCGGGAAAATATGCAAAGCTGGAAACGGGGAAATAGTACGCCGCATCTCGAACTCATGCTACACGAAGAGCGTACCGTGAAACGCACCGGATTGCATTGAGCTCCACTCAGGTATCATCGGTTTATCGCCAGCATTTATCCATCCTCAAAAGGAGATGTCCGTGTCTGAAATTAAGTCTTCCCCATCGCCCCAACAGAGTTCTGCTGAGACTGCGCCCGAGTCCCGCGTACGCCGCCCGCTGCGCATTGCGCTTTTTGGCTTTGGAACTGTGGGCAGTGCGGTAGCTCGAATTCTGACCGAGTCCCGGCCGGAGGGCCTGGAATTGACCCACGTATACGTCCGCAGCGTGGCACGAAGGCGTGTGAACTGGTTGCCTGCGAGCGTGCAGTGGAGCGAGGACGCCGATGCGGTGCTGGCCTCGGATGTGGATGTAGTAGTGGAATTGGCAGGCGGCCTCGAACCCGCCGGAAACTGGGTGCGCGCGGCGCTCAAGTCTGGTAAGAGCGTGGTGACCGCTAACAAGAAACTGATTTCCGTTCATGGTGCGGAGCTGGAGCGGCTGGCTGCGGCCGCCAGCGGACACCTGAAGTATGGCGCCGCGGTGGCCGGCGGAATTCCCGTGATTCCGGGGCTTGAACAGGGGCTTGCCGGAGATCGCATTGAACGCATTGAGGGCATTCTCAACGGCACATGCAACTTCATTCTAAGCCGGATGCAGGAGGGCGCAGAGTATGCCACGGTGCTGGTGGCGGCGCAGGGCAAGGGCTATGCCGAGGCCGATCCCACCGAAGACGTAGACGGCTTTGACGCGCGCGCCAAGCTGGCCATTCTGATGCGGCTTGCGCTCGGCGTCGAGGTGGACCTGGAGGAAGTTACACCGCTGCCGATCACGGCGATTGCAGCCGTGGACTTCAGTTATGCGCGCGATTTGGGCTGCACCATCCGGCAGATTGCGCGAGCCGACCGCACGGCGGGACAGATTGCGGCAACGGTAGGCCCGATGCTGGTGGATCTGCATTCGCCACTGGCCTGGTCGCATGGGACAGAGAACATGGTGATTTTCACGGGTCATTACGGCGGCGATGTGGTGTTCTCAGGTCATGGCGCCGGCGGGAATCCCACCGCAGTGGCTGTGGTCAGCGACCTGCTGGCGCTGGCACATGGATCGCAGCGTGTGGAGATTCCTTCAGCTCCGGCGCATGTGAGCGCCGAATTCGAGGTGCCGCATTACATTCGCTTCCTGGTCGCCGATCGGCCGGGAATTGTGGCGGAAATCACCGGAGCGCTGGCCAAAGAGCGCATCAACATTCGCGCCATCGTCCAAAAGCCCGGCTATCCGCAACATGCTTTGCCTTTTGTGGTCACCGTTGAACCGTGCAAGTCCTCTGCGCTTAGACGCGCACTGGAGGCAATCCGCACCAGAGATTATCTGCTTGAAGCGCCGCTGAATCTACAGATGCTGGAGTAGAAAGATAGGGAACTGGAACAGGTTTCAGTTGTTCGTGCTACTGTCCGAGCGCCAGCACGGCCAGCAGAAGCATCCACGCAAGGCTCATGGCGTGCCAGTACCAGGCTGTTGCGTCCACGGCGATCTGACGGTACTCGACGCGCTTGAGGAAGCTCAAGGCGCTCAGGCAAAGGATGAGCGCAGCGACGCCAATGAGCAGATGCGCGGCGTGAAGGCCGGTGATGAGATAGAAGAAATAACTGGCCGGAGTGGAGAACTGGTTAAAGGCAAAGCCCTGCGCTGCCAATTGCCTCCAGGCCACCCATTGTCCTGCGAGAAACAGAGAACCGAGGGCAAGCGTGGCCGCGAGCCAGGGAAGTGCGCGTTTTAGCGCCGGGCGCCCCAACCCAAGCCACTCCTCCAGCGCATCAATCTCACGGAAGATATTGCGCCGCGCCAACTCCATGGTCAGGCAACTGACGAGCAGTGCCGCAGTGTTGAGAAAGAGTATGGGCGGCAACGCGACAGGGTGCCAATCGCCGATTTGCTCGTGGGAGCGCGGATCCATGTGCGTGCCGGCCTGACGCGCGAAAAAGAGCATCACCATCACGGCAAAAAAGAGCATGTCTGCCGCGAGAGCGGAAAAAACAAAGAAACGTATGCGCAGCAGAAGTTCACGCGGGCCGCTGTGCGGATTGCCCCAGTTGTCGTCTCCGTTGCCGCCGCCGCCCGTCGGCCGCCGGACAGGCGGCGGCTGGCCGCCGTGTCCCGGTTCTTTTCGCTGCTCCTTCGCGGGATTGTGCGTAAAGGTGGCAGGCATGAGCGCCTCTGTGTGCTTGAGATTACTCTTATTTTGGACTCGTTGCATCCCGAATCGGTTAGATCGTTTTTATCGTGCGAATCGTTATTTTCCGGCTGCAGCGACGGCTTCGACAAAGAGCCGGTGAACGCGCCGGTCAGTCGAGAGCTCGGGGTGAAAGGTGGCGGCCAGGATGTTGCGCTCCCGGATCAGGACCGGGGAGCCATCGCGGCGGGCCAGGACCTCGACACCGGGGCCGGTCTGGCTGATCCGCGGAGAGCGAATGAAAACCATCTCCAACGGGCCTCCGGCGAGCGCGGTTTCGGCTGTGATGATCACCGAGTCGATCTGGCGGCCGTAGGCGTTGCGCTCGACGGTTGCATCGAGCACGCCCATACTACGCTGCACAGGATTCAGGACTTCCCGCGCGAGCAGGATTACGCCCGCGCAGGTGCCAAAGACTGGCTTGGCGCCGCAGAACTCCTGCAATTGCTCAAAAAAGCTGTGCTTTTCCAGGAATCGCAGCATGGTGGTGGATTCGCCGCCGGGCAGGACGAGGCCATCCAAACCTTCCAATTCGTCTGGTTTGCGCACCTCGACTGGGTCTGCGCCGGCTTCAGTGAGAGCTTGTGCGTGGCTGGCGTAGTTGCCCTGAATGGCTAAGACGCCGATCTTCGGGCGGTCGGGCAAATTGCCCTTCGGAGACACATCTCGCTTGCCGGTTTCCGTCAACTGAACGCTTCACCTCTGGTTAAAATATTCGACAACTTTAAATATCGCCGAATCACGCTGTTGAATATCATTTTATCTGTCACCTGCGATCAGGCAAACGGCCTTCGGCCAGCCGGTTCACAGCCTACATTTTCTGCGAAATCAAGGCCCATTTTGGTGAAAAACGGATTTTCCCGGTGATTTTCAGAGGCCAAATCTCATGATGCGGGAGAATTTGGGGTTGAATGGTTTTTAACAGGCATTGATTCCAAAAGGGTTATAAATAATCTGCAAGGTTTTAGGGGAAATTTATACCCCAGGGGGGTATAGGGGGGGTAGGGGGTACCTGAAAAACTGGGACTAGGGAATAGGGAATAGAAAAAGCCCGGCGCCTGGAATCGCGATTCATGTTTCCATAGTGCGCGTGGGAAGGGGAATTATATGCACTACAGCCTGCGGTGCGGCAGACGCCGATTTGGTTTAGGCCGGGGAACCGAGGGCGATGGCTCGCTAACGCTGCGATCTGCCTCGGAAACGATTTGAATTTCTGGAATGTGGCTGAGAAGGGGATTGCGGTTACAATTTGTGGGAAATCAAAAACAAGTCGATTTGGGTTTGTACGGAGGAACTGTATGTTGCGTACCCTGCGGAGTCTTTCTTTCATCAGCGTTGCTCTTTTGAGTTTTCTTGCATTTTGCCCGTTGCCATCTTGGGCAAAGGACAAAAAGGTCAACGACTATCCTCTGAGCGGCAAGGTGCTTTCCAGTTCTTCCAAGGGAGCGCACTCCTATCAGGTCGAGACCGACAAAAGGATCTACTTGATGCTGTGCGTGAAAGCAAAGGGCTCCCACATGGGTCTGCCGCAGTGCAAGGTGGACGACGAGCCGATTGCGAACGGCGATAAGGTTCAGTTTCGCGTGGATGGCGATTTTGCCTATATGCCGGCTGCCAAGGGGGCGGAGGATGAATTGCGCATTCTCACCACAGAACTCAAAGTGATTCCGCCGATGCCGCCGCCAGCGGGCGGCGATAGCGTCAAGGCCTCCAATGGCGATGAACGCGGTATGGTGATCGGCACCGGCATGCATATCGCAGGGCAAAAGCACGTGGCGTGGTCGACCGACCCGTCCTCCGTGGGGCGGCCGTTCTTTGGCGGTGGTGCTCCGGGCATTGCCATGGCCACTCCGTCAGCGCCTGTGATGGCGACTGGGCCGGTGATGGCCATTCCCGTTACCGGAGGTGCTCCGGTGATGATGATGCCCACCGGACCAGTGGGCGGAGGTCCTGTGATGGGCGTTCCTGTGACTGGCGGCGCTCCTGTGATGGGAATGCCGACCGGTCCTGTAATGGGGATGCCGATGGGCGGAGCGCCGTTCGGCGCGGCCCACGCTGGCGGCGGCGGGGGCGGTCCGGTTTGGGTTCATCTGCTGCGCGTGAAGGCAGGCGGGAGTATCTATCAACTGGAGTGCTCAAGGAAGCCCTGCGAGGTGGACAAAAAGGAGATCGGGCTTGGCGACACGCTGGTGATTCGCGCGGAGAAGAAGTGGGCGTATGTCTCATGGGGCGCGGGCAGCGGAGGGAAGGAAGAAAAGCTCAGAATCCTGAGCGAGACGGAAGAGGACGACGCGCCGGATGGTAAATAAGGTGCTGTTGGATTGTCCGAGATTTAGTCTCGGATGAATGGACCACGCACCGCTCTTGCGCGCGGTCTGTTCTGATCTGATTTCCATCCCAGGTCCGAAAATCCGGACCTGGGGCACCCATTTTCGTTAGAGGGATTTGCGCTGCCATCTGTCAATCTCAGTAAAAATGGCCTGGTAAGACGGATCGCTCTTCAACGCCGAGGGTTCATAACTCATTTCCGCAAACCAGCAGGAGGTTATGGATTTTGTCGTCTCGGAGATACATAACTCGATCTCTCTTTCGATTAGCTCGCGTACAGCCCAGCCATTGGTGGAGAAAGCTGTGCGGATATCCTGCTCAATCAAGGCTGAGGCTGAGCTGCCGCCGGGGTAAGCCCAGCGGAAGGCTCGGAGGTAAATGGCCGCCCCTTCGCTGCAGTAGCGATGGAGTGCAGCAGCATAAGCAGCACGGTTAGGCTGATCGAGAGAATGGAAACATCCGATATCAACAACGGCATCAAAATGATTTTCGTAACCGGAAAGTTGGCAGAGATCCGCTTGCAAAAACCGCGCAGAATTGTTTTTAGAGGAAGCTTTTTGCCGGGCGCGCTCGATGGCGTGAGCCGAGATATCCACGCCGAGCACGTTGCAGCCCAGCTCCGCCAGGCAGAGTGAGTTTCGACCGAGACCGCAGCCCGCATCGAGCACCTTCCCGTGAATCTTGCCGCTCTTTGCCAACGCGGCGATCCATGCGTCGGGTTCTTCAATATCAAATGGAGTGCTTGAATTTTCATATTCTTCTTCCCATAACTTCTGTAAGGGGGAGATGTCGCTCGTTCCCGGAGGCGTTGAGTCTTGCATAAGTCTTTGTCCTGGTAAATTGCCTGCTGTGAATTATTTCGATGAAACGCTTTGTCAAAGGTCCAATCATGGTGAGGGTTGAAGTTAGAGTTCGTCGATCACCTGGGCGGCAGAGTTGATGGCCTCGACGATTTTGTTGATTTGTTCCGGCTTGATGCATTCGCGCGAGACGCGCGCGATTACCGCGCCGCGCAGGTTGAGGAAAGCCTTGATGATCTCCGGCGACCGGCCGCGCTCGAATCCGCGCCCGGCGTCTTCCAGACGCGCGAAGATCTCCTTGATTTGCGTCTTGTTGGCTTCAAGGAACGCGACGCCTTCCGGGGTTAAGGAATAGACCTTTTTGTTGTTGTCGAGGGAAACGGCGGCAAGTCCCTCTTCCTCGATCAGGGTGAGGGTTGGGTATATGACGCCTGCGCTTGGGGTGTAGCCGCCAGCCATGCGCTGCTCCATCGTCTTGATGAGCTGATAACCGTAGCTGGGCTGCTCGGACAGAAGTTTGAGGATTACAAGCTTAACGTCGCCGGCATCAAAGAGACGCCCGCGGCCTTCGCCGAAACCGCGACCGAATCCGCCGTGGCCGCGAAAGCCGAAACCGCGCTCAGGTCCGGCGGGGCCGTGACCTCCAAAACCGTGCAGGAAGCCGTGGTGCTCTCTTTCGCCGGGTGCGCGCTCGGGGCGGTCAGGCGAACCGGGGCCACGGCGTCCTGCGAAACGGCGGTTGCGGTCTTCAAAGAAATCAAAATCGTGTGTGTGCATAGAAAATTCTCCTTTTTCGATACATCTTGCGATATATCTTTTCAATGAATCAAACTATATCGAAAGATATATCTTTTTGCAAGCAGTTTTTTGAGGGGAGATGGAAATATCTACTATTTCATTGATATTAAAGAAAGTTAATTAGACTTTTCAGGGAGGGAAAAATCCATTCAGGGTCGCGGCCGCGCGCTTTGCGGAACATAGATTCACAGAGATCTGCCGGAGGAATTGACACGCAGCAGACGCAAAAACAGCTCCCATGGGCAGGGAGCTGTTCTTACAATCGAACGGCGAGGCACCTGGCGCCAGGCGCGCTACGGTGTTTTGGGAGCCTCATCAGTGGCCGGTCCCCACGGCAGAACGATGGAAGGAACGCAATGTGGGCCTTCCGCAGTCGCCCTCAGATTTCCCTGCGCCTTGCCAAGCACATATGGAAAATCGGCAATCACAGCATGGCCATTCAAGTCCGCATCCATCTGTTGGACAATAGTTTGACCCTCAGATTCCAACATGAGTGGAATCTTGCTTTTTGCGGGGAATCCGTCGGCAAGGACCAAGACGGCCTTTGTGTCAGGCAGAGCGATCCTCACTTCCAGCTTGCAGCCCTGATCTTCCACCGTCATAGGATGGGGAACGAGAGTGTCGAGAATCCGTATCTGCGTATCCATGCTGGAGAAAATAAATCGCACTGGCTCCGCGGTGGCAGTCACAGGCATGAAGACGAAATCATCGTTTGGAGTTTCGACGATCGCCTCCTGCTCGGGCCTGGGCTTGTGAATCATCAACAAACCTTGTGAATTTACATAAAGATCGCTTACACGCAGCGCGAGGTCACCGTTCAACGAATAGTATGAAAACTCAAAGATCTTGTTCTCAGGGGCGCCTTCGACATAGACGCGATATCGGTCTGCTACACGCCCTCCCTGCGATGGCTGCTCGCCGATCTTCACGAAGCGCAAGCGCAAGTTATCCGGATTCCGGCTACCTTGCAGGCCATTCCACTTAGACTGTTGATCCAGGTTGTCCAACACCTGACTTGAAGGGGCAGGCTGGCCAGGGAAGCGGGAGTAATTCAATTCCCCGGACCGCTTCAAGATTTGCCCACGTGAAAAGGACGGGGAGAAAGCCAGGAGGCAGAGTGAGATGCCAATGAAGGGGCGAATCTGAGGAAACATATAAGCAGTGTCCAATATGTCCTTTCAAAAGGCAACTCACTCCCAGTTTAAGCATTCCGGCTTGAAGCCGGAAGGTATTGCTGAGACGGGATCACGCGATGGTTGGCGACTGCCCCCTCGCAGCGGTTACCAGCCGCGGGTTTGGAGTTGGTCCTTCTCTTCTAAGGCGGCGGCGGCGAGGCCTTTCATGGTTCCGGTAACCTGCTCGGCGACCTCGGCGAGAATCTTGGGATCGTTGTAATGCGTGGTGGCGATGACGATGGCCTTGGCGCGGCTTACAGCTTCTTCGCGTTCCTTGGGATCGTTCTCGACATCGAGCGGCGTGGCGCGCTCCTTCATGAAGATTCCTGAGCCGACGAAGATGGCCTCAGCACCGAGTTGCATCATGAGCGCGGCGTCGGCCGGTGTGGCGATGCCGCCGGCGGAGAAGTTGGGCACGGGCAGCTTGCCTGTTTGTGCGACCATGCGGACCAATTCGTAAGGGGCCTGGTGCTCCTTGGCGGCAGCGTAGAGCTCCTGCTCGCTGAGGACAGTGAGCTCGCGCATCTCGCGAATGATTTGACGCATGTGGCGGACCGCAAAGACCACATCGCCGGTTCCCGCTTCGCCCTTGGTGCGGATCATGGCCGCGCCCTCGGCAATGCGCCGGAGAGCTTCGCCCAGATTGCGCGCGCCGCAGACAAAGGGAGTGGTGAAGGCGTGCTTGTCAATGTGATGGGCCTCGTCGGCGGGGGTGAGGACTTCGCTCTCGTCGATGAAGTCGACGCCCAGTTCCTGAAGGATCTGCGCTTCGGCGAAGTGGCCGATGCGGGCCTTTGCCATGACGGGGATGGAGACGGCCTGAATAATCTGCTTGATGAGCGAGGGGCGCGCCATGCGGGCGACGCCACCCTCGGCGCGGATCATGGCGGGCACGCGCTCGAGAGCCATAACGGATGTGGCGCCGGATTCTTCGGCGATGCGCGCCTGCTCGACGTTCATCACATCCATGATGACGCCGCCTTTGAGCATCTCGGCCAGGCCCACCTTGAGGCGCAGACTGGTGGCGGTAACAGGCTTGTTTCCATTCAATTCCGACATAAACTTCAACCTCGCTGGGAGATTCCGGGCTTGATCCGGACTTGATCGGGAGCGCGTACGAGCGCGCGTTGATCTCTTTATCCAGTGTAGCAGTGATGTTGGTTCGCGGGATTGGGGCGGTTGTTTCTGATTACGCGTTGGGGGCATTGTGCTATCCCACCCATTCGCCAAAAAGCGGCGAATGGATGGGGCACCCTAAGTTCACATTGTTCATTAAAACTGCGCTGCAGGAATTCTTTCATTAGTTTTTTCTGATTTTCCTGTCTCGCTTCTGGTCATATTTCTGCTTGTTTTCTCAGCGAATGGCAACCGCACCTCCACAGTTGGCAACCGGACATCCACTGCCGCCGCAGGGGAACGCGCATTCACTGCCGCAGAAGGCCAGCGCGCCAAAGCAGCCGCCGGGACTGACGGCTGTGGCGGAGAGAGGCGGCGAGCAGGCGCTGGTGGCGTCGCCTCAACCGCTCGTTGAAGGCGCGCGGATCAAGCTCACTGCGCCGGTGGCTAGGTTGCCAGTGGAGCTGGATGTGGCCGTGCCGGTGAGGGATTTTCGGGTGCGCAATCTGCTTGCGCTTGAGCTGGGGCAGGTGATCGAGACGAATTGGCCGCACGGCGAGGATATGCCGCTGGCAGCGGGGAAAGTGCAACTGGCATGGAGCGAGTTTGAGGTGGTGGATACGCAGTTGGCGGTACGCGTGACTCGGCTGGCGTGAAAAAGACAGGGACCAGGGACATAGGGACTAGGGACTAGGAATGAGAGCGAGGTTGAGGATGGAAACGAACGGAAAGAAGGTGGGCGGGCTGGCCGGATGGCTGCTCAGTCGTTTCCGCGCTGGATGCCGGCGGAGGCCGAGACTGGAGTTGGTGGAAAGGATTGCGCTGGCGCCTCGCCAGTCTCTGGCTCTGGTGGAGG
>Ga0181520_10008332_pt1 | contig 14788 bp, 13 predicted proteins | sample PEATcosm2014_Bin_29_FD_132451 | JGI IMG/M metagenome (GOLD analysis project Ga0181520, IMG submission 132451) | Peatland microbial communities from MTU Mesocosm Facility, Houghton, MI, USA - PEATcosm2014_Bin02_30_metaG | ecosystem: Environmental > Terrestrial > Soil > Wetlands > Peat | place... | reverse complement strand
GTGAAGCTCCAGTTCTCGGCAACGGTCATGTCGTCGTAGAGGCCGAGCGTCTGGGGCACATATCCCACCCGGCGGCGCGTGCTCATCGAGGGGAGCGCCCCGAAGAGCACCGCGTCGCCACCCGACGGGCGCAACAGTCCCAAAAGGAGCCGGATGAGGGTCGTCTTGCCGGCACCGTTGGAGCCGAGGAGGCCGACGACCTCGCCGCTCGCCACGGCGAGGTCCACCGAGTCGACGGCTGTGAACGCGCCGAAGCGCTTGGTCAGGTGGCGGGCCTCGGCGAGCGCGACCATGGGTCAGACCTCCCGCTCGTCGGCCAGGGCGGCGATGATCACGGCGTCATCGAACTCGGGCGGCACCGCCTCGGCTCCCTCCGGCAGCACGCCGGACGGGGACCACACCCGCCATGTCGTGCCCCACCGCCACGAAAAGCCCCGAGGTTGAGCCGACGACCGGACGACGCCGAGTCTGCCGGACACGGCGGCGACGATCTCGGACGGCGCACCGGTCGCGATCAACCGGCCCTTTTCGAGCAGCGTCACACAAGAGGCGCGATGAGCCTCGCCGACGTAGGTCGTCGTCGCGACCACGGCGGTCCCCGTGGCTGCGGCCGCCGAGATGAGGCGCCAGAGCTCCGCCCGGCTCACGGGGTCCACGCCCGTCGTCGGCTCGTCGAGAACCAGCAGGGCCGGCCGGTGCAAAAGTGCCATCGCCACGGCCAGCTTGCGCTGCATGCCCCCCGAGAGCTGTCCTCCGAGGCGCCCTCGGGCGCCGCTCAGGCCTGTCCGCTCCAACAGCTCAGCCGAGCGGCGGGCGAGCTCCGGCCCGGTCACGCCGTAGGCGCCACCGGAGAAGGCGAGGTTCTCCTCGACCGTGAGATCGCCGTACAGGCCGGCCGTGGCCGGGACGTAGCCGATCTCCGACTTGGAAGGCCGCCGGCTCACGCCACTGTGGAGGGCGACAAGGCCTACGAGCGCCCGCAAGAGAGTGGACTTCCCGGCTCCGTCACCGCCGACCACGACGCTCAGGCTCGCGGGCTCGGCCACGAGCGTCACGTCTTCGAGTGCGCTGCGCGTCCCGAACCGGACGCTCGCGGCCTCGAGGCCCCACGTCACGACGGCACCGCCACGGGACCGGGCTCAAGAGAGCGACCGCGGCGGGCGCTCGGTGCCAGGTCCCGCCTGAAACGGAGCATGGCGAGCCCGAGAACCACCACCGCCATCCCGGCCAGCACGACGAGGGGCTCGAAAAGGGCCGTGATCGGCGTGTCCTTCAGCATCACACCCCGCCCGATGTCGATGTACCACGAGAGCGGCAGCACATAGGCGATCCACCTGACACCTTCGGCCATCGAAGAGATCGGGAAGATCAGGCCGGACAACAGCACCTGCGGCACGACGAACATGATGGCGAGCTGGATCGCCTGGCCCTGGTTCTGCGACACGGTGGAGACGAGGACCCCCATGCCCAAGGTGACGAGAAGGAACAACAGGGCGCCCAGGCCGAAGGTGGCCACGTTGCCTACGAAGGGCACGCCGAAGAGCACCTTGCCAACGACGACGATCACTATGAGGTCCATGGAGGCGAGCAGCAGGTAAGGGACGATCTTGCCGAAGATCACGTCCCAGGGCCTGAACGGCATGACGGCGAGCTGCTCGATGGTCCCGGCCTGCCGCTCCCGGACGATACCGAGGCTTGTTATCAAGGTGCCGACAAAGACCAGGATCAGGCCGGTCAGTCCCGGGATCATGATCCAGGAGGTCTTGAGCCTGGGGTTGAACAGGATCTGCACCAGAAACGCTGACGGCCCGGCGCCCTTCGCCTCGGCCATGTGCGCGAAGGCGCCCTCGGCGTCCTGTGCGGCGAACAGCTGAGTCCCGTCCAACAGGACGAGGACGGGGCGTTGGCCGGTGACAAGACCGACGGCTGCCTTTGCGTCGCGAAAGCGTGACTCGACCAGGGACTTGCCGCCAGACGGGTCGACCTCGACGACCTGGAACGGGGCACGAAGTTGACCGGCTACCTGCGCAGCCTGCGGGCCGACCACGACGACGGGGATGTCGCTCACCTCGAACCTGGCGGCATAGCCGAAGACCACGAGAAGAAGAACGGGCAGGACCACGAGCATCGCAAGGGTTCGCCTGTCGCGTTTGAGCTGCCGGAACTCCTTGACGATCATCGCCCACACTGGCCCACGCTCCTAATTCAATGGTTGTTGAACTCTACGTCCGTTGAATTGAGGCGTCAATGGAAAATGGGGCGTGTCGTTCGTCCGGGACCCCGACCGCTCGCCCTCGGCCGGGAGAGCCTAGGGCGGAGCCGGCTAGGGGCGGGCTGAGGGCCCGGAACCGCTCCGATCGGTCCCTTCTCGCTGCGCAGCCGCGAGCCCCCGGGTGCCTGCCCGGGAGGCGTGCTCAGGGTGCTGAACGTCCGCCCGGGTTATGGCGAGGAACGCCACGAAACAGAAGATGACGATCGTCAGGACCAGGGCCACGTTCCCGTCGCCCCATCCGAGGCCGCCGACGATCTTGGGCTTGCCCATCCAGTCGGCGAAGGAGGCGCCGAGAGGCCGGGTGACCACGTAGGCGAACCAGAACGAGAAGATGGCGTTCCAGTGGAACCACCGGTAACCGATGGCGGGGACGAGGATCAAACCGGCGAACATGAGGCCTGAGTTCAAGTAGCCGAGATGGAACGTCGTGGCTGTGAGGTCCCCTACCGCTGTGCCCATGGCGAAGGTCGCGACGACACTGGCCCAGTAGAACAGCTCGCGCCTGAGCGAGTCGACGGTGTGGATCGACATCGTCTTTTCCGTCTTCTGCCAGCTGACGAACACGGCCAGCAGCACGGCGCCGTACAGGATGCTCGACTCGCTGTAAGGCACCGAGAACCTGACGTGAAGCACGTCGGCGGCCATCGTGCCGAAGACTCCCACCATGACCACGCCGAACCAGTAGGTCCACGCGAGATAGCGGTGCATCGAGAGCTGCAACGACAGGGCCACGACGAAGCCGACAAAGCCCAGGCCGACCGCCAGCTCAGGATTCAGCCTGTGGACGAGGAAGTCGGACGTCGCTTCGCCCATCGCCGTGGACAGGGCCTTTATGACCCAGAAATAGACGGTGATCTCCGGCACGCGAAGCGCCCCGCGCCTTGTGAGCACCGCAGTCACGGAGCGCTCGGTCACGGCCACATATTGCCGCCAAAAAACGCGCGGCGGGCGCGCGCCGGCGGCCTCGGCGCGAAGGGCCGTTCACCGAAGGCCCGGTCGACGCCGGCGACAAAGGGCTGTCGAGAAGGCGTCTCCGGTTCTCGGCACACGCCCGGGTTCTCCTTCAGCGCCCGCGGAGCCGGTCGATCTGACGGCGCTCTTTCTTCGTGGGGCGCCCCGTCGAGCGATCGCGTACGAGCACCGGTGCCATGACCTCGCGGGGCGGAGGCGGCGGGCTGTGGTCCACGATGCACTCGGCGGCGACGGGCGCCCCGACACGCTTGTCGATGGCCCGGACGACCTCGAGAACACGCTCGCGCGCTCCGATGCGGGCCGTGACGGTATCGCCTGGGCACACCGTCGTCGAGGGCTTGGCCGGCCTCCCGTTCACCTTGACGTGACCGGCGCGGCACAGCTCCGTCGAGGCCGAACGCGTCGGTGAGGCGCGCACGGCCCACAGCCACCGGTCGACTCTCGCGAGATCCACGGCAAAAGCGTCCCACGGCCGGGTCCCGGGCGCGGCACAGTAGGGGGACCATGTCCCCGGGCCTCGACCTCTCCGCCATTACCGGGGACCGGGACGCGGCGCTCGAGACGTTCCTCGCCTGGACCGCGGAGCAGGGCTTCACCCTCTATCCGGCCCAGGAGGAGGCGCTCTTGGAAGTCTTCTCCGGCGCCCACGTGATCGTGAACACCCCGACCGGCTCGGGCAAGAGCCTCGTCGCCCTCGGAGCCCACGTGGCCGCACTCGCCAGCGGGATGCGATCGTTCTACACGGCGCCGGTCAAGGCGCTCGTCTCCGAGAAGTTCTTCGCCCTGTGCGCCGATCTCGGTGCCGAGAACGTCGGCATGCTCACCGGCGACGCGTCCATCAACCCCGCCGCGCCCGTCGTATGCGCCACTGCCGAGATCGTGGCGAACATGGCCCTTCGCGCCGGCGCCGGGGCGGAGATCGACCAGGTGGTCATGGACGAATTCCACTTCTACGGCGACCCCGACCGGGGCTGGGCCTGGCAGGTGCCGCTCTTGGAGCTGACCCGGGCACAGTTCGTGCTCATGTCGGCCACGCTCGGCGACATGAGCACGATCGAGCAGGGCCTCAAGCGCCGCACCGGCCGGCCGGTGTCCCTGGTGCGCTCGGCCACGCGACCGGTCCCGCTTCACTTCGAGTACCGCCGCACGCCGCTGCACGCCACGATCGAGTCGCTCCTCGCGGCCGACCAGGCACCTTTGTACGTGGTCTACTTCACCCAGGCACAGGTGCTCACCGCCGCCCAGGCTCTTACGTCAGCACAGGTGACGACAAGGGCGGAACGCGAGGCGATCGCCGCGGCAATCGAGCACTTCCGTTTCGCCCCGGGGTTCGGGCGCACGCTCGCGCGGCTGTTGCACCACGGGATCGGGGTCCATCACGGCGGGATGCTGCCGAAGTACCGCCGCCTGGTCGAGCGGCTCACCAAGGCGGGGCTGCTCCGAGTCGTCGTCGGCACCGACACCCTCGGAGTCGGGGTCAACATGCCGTTGCGCACGGTCGTGCTGTCGGGGCTCGCCAAGTACGACGGGTCCGTCTCGCGCCTTGTGAGCGCGCGGGAGCTGCACCAGATCGCCGGGCGGGCGGGGCGGGCCGGCTACGACTCCTCGGGTCTCGTCGTCGTGCAGGCGCCCGACCACGTCATCGAGAACGAGCAAGCCGCCAAGAAGGTGGCGGGCGATACGCGCCGCACACGCAAGCTGGTCAAGTCCAAGCCACCGAGGGGCTTCGTACCCTGGGATGAAGCCGTGTTCCAAAAGCTCGTGGCCTCCCCACCCGAGCCGCTCGTGCCCCAGCTCCGTGTCAGTCACGCGACTCTGCTCAATGTGCTCAACCGACCTGGTGACGGGTGCGCCGCCCTCGCGAAGCTCGTCACGGACAACGACGAGCCCCGTGCTGTTCAGCGCCGCCTCGTCCGCCAGGCGATCTCCATCTACCGCTCCCTTGTCGCCGCCGGGGCGCTCGAACGTCTCGAGAGCCCCGACGAGCAGGGCCGCCTGGTTCGGGTGACCGCCGAGCTGCAGCCGGACTTCGCCCTGGACAGCCCGCTCAGCCCGTTCGTGCTCGAGGCCGTGCCGCACCTCGACGCCTCGTCGCCGACGTGGCCGCTCGATGTCACCAGTGTCGTCGAGGCCACCCTCGCCAACCCCATGCCGGTGCTCATGGCCCAGCTGGACCGCGTGAAGACAGAGGCCCTCGCAGAACTGAAGGCGGCAGGCGTCGAGTACGAGGAGCGAATCGCAGCCCTCGACAAGCTCGAGTACCCCAAGCCGCTGCGCGACTTCACCTACGACCTGTTCGACGAGTACAGGCTGGCCCATCTGTGGGCCGCCGACTTCAACATCCAGCCGAAGTCGGTCGCCCGTGACATCTACGAGCGGGCGATGACGTTCTCCGAGTACGTCGCCCACTACGGCCTGACCCGTTCGGAGGGCCTCGTGCTCCGCTACCTGTCCGAGGTCTACAAAGGGCTCGTCCGCAACGTCCCGGAGGAATCGAAGACCGAGGAGCTCCTCGACATCACAGAATGGATCGGCGAGCTCGTCCGCCAAGTCGATTCCAGCCTCATCGACGAATGGCAGCATCTCGCAGCCGCGGCGGCGAGCTCGTCGCTCGAACAGGCCGTCGCCGAGATCGGCAACGAGCTGAGGGCCGACGCGGACACCACACCCCCCGTCACGGCCAACGTCCGTGCCTTCAAGGTGATGGTGCGAAACGCGGCCTTCCGCCGCGTCGAGCTCTTCGCCCGGCGGGATCCTTCCGGTCTCAGCGAAGCCGAGATGCCCGGCGGTCTCAGCGAGGCCGGGTGGTCCGACGCGCTCGAGCAGTACTTCTCGGCCCACTCGAACCTCGGAACGGACGCCTCGGCGCGGGCGGCCACGTGGTTCGACCTCGCCGAGCAACCGGGTAGCTGGCTTGTGCGCCAGGTGCTCGACGACCCGGAGGGCTGGCACGACACAGCCATCGTCGCCGAAGTGGACCTCGCGGCCTCCGACCAAGCCGGTGCACCGGCTTGGCGCACGCTCGGCGTCGAGCACGGCTGAGCCCTCGCGGGCGGGCTGGCGAGCCCCGGACCGGCGCTGGCGCCGGTCCGGGGCCCTCAAGTCTTTGTGATGTCGGCCCGTATGTCACGGACCGCCCGGCTTGGCCCGAAGGCTCCTACTTCGCCCAGGGGAGCTTTTCCCCGGAACTACGGAAAAGGGCGACGGCGGCGACCACTTGCACGATGCCGGCGACGATCGTGAGGTAGATGCCGACGCTCGGGCCGTAGCTGTAACCGACAAGGCCCAAGTGCCCGCTCGGCAAGGTGATCCACCGCAGTACGACGATCAAGGTCCCGAGCGCGGCGGCGCCCAGCACGACCACGGCCGGGGTGAGCGGCATCTTGGCCAGGTCGACATCGGACCGCAGCAGCGCCAGGTAGACGCCGGCGACGATGATCAGCAGACCGCCGAGCCAGCCGTAGCTCGTGCTCCAGCCGCTGACCGAAAAGCTGTAAGGGCCGGCCGACCAGCCATACCAGGGCAGGAAGAGACATATGAAGCCGAGACCGGCAGCGCCGACTATGGCCCAGTCCCTCCTCGAAAACTTCTTAGCGTCGAAGCTTGCCATCAGAATCCACCCTTTGCTCGCTCTCCACGGTGTGCGACACCGTGGACCCCCGTGGATGACTATCACTGCGACTGGAACGCCCCGACCGCGCCCATGTCCCTGGCCGCTCGAAAGAGCGTGACAGGACATTACTAGTCGGATCGGCTATTAGCGACGGATCCGTGCAGGCAGGGCCGGACTTCTCGTACCCGGACCGCGGCGAGGTGGTCGTGGCCGCGAGCGGGACCACGACTGGCGGCCGGCGAAAGGCGGCCGGTTCAGTACTCTCCCGCCGGAGAAGGGCCTTGTTCGCGGGGTGGCGGCGGAACGGGGAGGGCCGAGCCCCCGGCACTGCGCTCGGCGGCCTCGTCCAAGATGGCCGCGGTCGCGGTGGCGCCGAATCTCGTGACTCCCAACGAGAACAGCTCCAGCAACCGGTCCAAGGTCCGGACCCCGCCTGCTGCTTTGACCTGTACCTTCGGAGAGGTGGCGCCGATCATCAAGCAAAGGTCGTGCACCGTCGCGCCTCGGGGGGCAAAGCCGGTCGACGTCTTGATGAAATCGGCTCCGGCGAGCTCGCCGAGCCGGCTGGCCTCGACGATCTCATCGTCGGAGAGGTAGGCATTCTCGAAGATCACCTTGACCAGTCCGTGCGCTGCGTGAGTGGCCTGTGCGATCTCGGAGATCTCGTCTGAGACATGGCCGTGCTCACCGCTTCTGAGCTTGCCGATGTTGATGACCATGTCGATCTCGCGTGCCCCTTCGTCGAGCGCGCGACGGGTCTCGAACAGCTTGGTGGCGGTCGTGGAGCTGCCGTGGGGAAAGCCGGCGACGGTGCCGACCACGACACTTCCGCCCTCGAGCTGGCGGGCGGCGAGGACGACGTCAGCCGGCCTCACACAGACTGACCACGTCCCGTACTGCTCGGCCAGCGCGCAGCCGCTGCGCACGTCGTCGTCGGTCAGCTCGGGCCGCAGCAGCGAGTGGTCTATGAGAGCGGCGATCTCATGCACCGCCAGCTCGGTCGGGACGAACCTGGCGACGGTGCTCATGGACAGAGACCCTTCCCGTGAGGGGATGCGGACACCTCAGCTAATCACAAGTGCAACGCGCTCATGTTGCCCGGCGCGCCTTGTGACCTCGGGGGCGTGCCGTCCGAGAAATGGCATGACCCGAGCATGGAGAACCTGAAGGGCCGGCCGGGGGAGGAGAGCCGGGCCGAAGCCGTGCCACCTAGCTGCCGGCGGCCACTCGGGGTGCAGGCGGCCACGCGAGCGCGCCCGGCAATGCACCGCTCACGGCCGACTCCGGACCGCGCCGGGGCGGATCTCAAGTCGCGTGCGTGAGCTGCCTCGGGCCAAGCGCCGCGTCGGGTTAGTTCCTCAAGGTCGCGGCAAGGAACTCGAGCTTGCGGCGCATATGGGTCGTCCCGCCGCCCTCGTGGTGGCTGTAGGGGTAGACGGCTATCTCTTTTTGGCCTGCGTAGTGGTTGAAGGCCGCGAACACAGTCGACGCTGGCGTGATGTCGTCGAGGAGGCCGACGGAGAACAGGGCCGGCACCGTCGTGCGCTTGGCATGGTTCACAACGTCGATGTAAGAGATCGTGCGGAAGACCTGTTCGATCTCGTCATGATGCACACGGCAGTACTGGGCGATCTCCCCATAGGGCAGGGCGTCGGTTAACTCGGAGGCGCGACGCGGGTAGGCGAGGAAAGGTACGTCGGGGAGGGTCGCGACCACGCCCTCGGCGAGATGCGCCGCCGCGACGGCGAGTCCTCCGCCCTGGCTCATTCCCGTGGTGACGATTCGTAGCCCGGCAAGGCCGGGGTGCTGCCGGGCGGCGTCGATGGCGAGCACGGCGTCTATGTAAAGACGGGTGAAGTAGTAGCTTGCCGGGTCGCCGATGCCCCTCGTCAGAAAGCCCGGGCTCGCCGGCCGGCCGCTGTCGCCGGGGTCGTCCGTGTCGGCACTTCGCCAGGCGCCGCCTTGTCCGCGGTTGTCCATTATGAGGTGCCGATAGCCGGCGCTGCTCCATGCGAGCCAGTCGAGGGGATCGCCGCGCCCACCGCCGTAGCCGACGTACTCGACGATCACGGCCTTCTCCGGGCCGGGCTCGTTCGGGATGAGAAGCCAGGCCTTGATGGGATCACCTCCGTGGCCGGCGAACGTCACGTCGAACACCTCGGCGTAGCGGATGGCAGTCTTCACGGGCCGGAACTGCGCGTCGAGGGGGCGCGAACGAGCCTCGTCGACCTCGTGCGCCCAGAAGTCATCGAAGTCGGAGGGCTCGTCGACTGAAGGCAGGTACTCGCGAAGCTCGGAGAGCGGTAGGTCGGTGAACAAGGCGTTCCGTCCTTACTGAGGTCATATGCACACGAATGCCCCAGGTCGGGGACCTCGACTGACTCGGGGCGACACCGTTGATGCCGGGAATGTAGCGCGACGGGCTCAAAGACCCCGGAACCGTGCGCGGCACCAGTCGAGCCAAAGCCGGTGAGGCCTCTCGCCGTCAGTGGATGCAAGGACATCCCCTGGCAATTCGGGCCCGACCTTACGGCTGCGCGAGAACCGTTTCACCGGCTTCGCATCGGCCTCAGTAGACCGAGAAGCGCGGCGGTAGCTCAGCTCTACCGGAAAGGGCCAGGAGCACGAGCTCACCACTGCCTTTGCCCACGCTTAAACGGGTAACAGCTGCGAGGCTCTCCTGCAGCGCTGGCAGAGGGGCGAAGAGCTCGACTCCGAGCGCACGCACGACGTCCAAACCGTGGATCGTGAGCTCCGCAGTCCGCGAGGGAAGGTAGGCGCCGAGCGTCATTGTTCCCGCGGGACTTCCGACCGTCGCTTCAGGGGAGGTCATCTCGACAAGGGCGATCACCTCGTCGGACTTGGCGGAGACAGTCGCGGCCGGGCTCTCCCCGAGCGCCGCGACAGCTCGCCTTCCCCGCTCGGCGACCGCGGCCTCGCTGAAATAGCCACTGTCGGGCGGCTCGGGCGTCCGTGGCTGGGACAGGTAGTCCTCGATCGTTGTGTGCGCCCGGTTCGCATGAGCGACAAGTTCGCGCATGTCCCACCTTCCAAGAGCTGCCGAGTCCCATTTGGATTCCGGCACCGACTCGACGGCCTGGACCAAGAAGCGGGACGCGAGACGGAACGCCTCGACTGAAGGTCCCTCCATCGGCTGTTCTCCTCTCTGGCTCTGAGCATCATGAGAGATCGGCCGCAGCTTGTAAACCGCCGAGGTGGCAATGTCAGTGCGCCCGATCGCGGTTGCCCGCCAGAAGGAGAGTCGGCAACCCAAGAGGTTGCCCGGCCGCCGGGCGGTCCCGAGAAGAGACGGAACGGCCTAGGCCTTGCCGAACTGGCGGCAAGCTCCTGTCGAGTCGGGGGCACCGGAGGCGTGCGGCCCAAGCACCGAAAAAGATCCGGAAACTGCTTGTGCAGCCTTTGCCGCGGCGCTATCGTGCCGTTCCTCGGACCTGTGCCCGGGAGATGTGCATGTCACAGGCGGCCAGCCTGGTCTGGGGGGGTGTTGGCCAAAACGGCGACGGAAGAGGAAGTTGAGAGGGCGGGAACTTCTCCCGCCCACATCCCTCGAGGGTTTCGCGCCGTCGCGAGCATCTCGGCGAGCACCGCCGAAGTCGGTCACTTGACACCCGGTCGAGCCGGTGAACGTCCCTCACACGCGAGTCCCCGGGATCTCGCCGGCACCGCTGGTGGCGACCAACCTCGGGCGTCTTTTCACAGAACGCTGACGCGTAACTGCGCCCGACAGCCCCGGACCGCTGCCCGGAGAACCACGGGGAACCTGCGCTGCTGCCTGGCGGGCACGGCGCGCCCGCCGCCTTTTGACGAAAGGTCGGACATGGCTCAGGTGCCCGTCGACACCGGCGCACGGGGAAAAGGCGCTTTTCCATTTGCCGCGGCGGGCCTTTCGCCCGAGTCGAGGCGGCCACCTGGCCTAGGACCACAGGCGACTTGGACCGGCGGAAGTCGGTCGTCGCGTCATCTCAACGCACAGAAGAAAGGTGAGGCATGGGTACAACTAGTGGAGGAGTTAGGAAGATGTCACAGGCCAGAATCGTTCTTTCGGCGGCGCGAAGGCACAAGCTGTTTTCGATAGCAGCCTTCACGGGGCTCCTGGGCCTGGCGGTCACCATGGTGCCGGCGAGTGTCTCAACCGCCGCCCCCGCCTCGTCGCACATAGGGGGCTCTGTGTCGCTCTGGGCCGAATGGTCCAGCGCCGAGCAGCAGAACTTCGAGGCCGTACTGGTGCCGTTCGAGGCCGAGACCGGGGTCACCGTCAACTACAGCAGCAAAGGCAGCAACATGGACACGGCCATCGACGCCGCCGTGGCAGGCGGAGCGCCTCCCCAGGTGGCGCTCGTGCCCGACCCCGGCACCCTGCTCGCCCTGGCCAAGAAGGGTGCAATCCAACCGCTCGCCCCAGTGCTCGGGAGCGAGGTATCCGACTACGGGTCAGCCTGGAACAACCTCGTCACCTACAACGGCAAGCTCTACGGGGTCTGGTTCAAGGGCGCCAACAAGAACACGATCTGGTACAACCCTGCCGAGTTCGCTTTGGCGGGCATAAAGACCACACCGACCACATGGCAACAGCTGCTCACTGACGCGGCGACATTGAAGCGGGCGGGGGTCACTCCCTTCTCGGTGTGCACCGGCATCGGCTGGCCAGTCGCCGACCTTTGGCAGAACCTGTACCTGAAGACGGCGGGGGCGACCAGCTACAACGCGCTCGCCGCCCACAACATCCCGTGGACTAGCCCAACAGTCACAACGGCTTTCGACACGCTCGCGGAGCTGGTCGGACAGCCCTCGTATCTCCTCGGCGGCACCAAGGGAACCCTCGCCAACGCCTACCCCACGTGCGTAGACGAAGTCTTCCCCAAGGCAGGCTCGATGCCCAAGGCGGCCATGGTGATCGAGGCTGACTTCGTCGTCAACGAGATCGTCGGCAACTCCGCCAACTACACGGCCGGGACGACCGGTGCAGGCGGCAAGAAGTGCACCGCCAACCCCGCCGCGACACCGTGCTACGACTTCTTCCCCTTCCCGGCCCCTGCGGCCGATCAGAAGAACAACTCGGCCATCCAGGGTTCGGGGGACGTGGCGATGTTGCTCAAACCGAGCGCGGCGGCCAAGGCCCTCATCAAGTACCTGGGCAGCCCCGAAGCCGGCGAAATCTGGGCCCACCTCGGCGGTTTCGCCTCACCCAACAAGATGGTGCCGCTCAGCAGTTACCCGGACCCGGTGACCGAGGCTGACGCGTCGGAGCTGCAGCACGCCACGAGCTTCGTCTTCAGCCTGGACGACCTACAGGGCAGCTGGGAGCCGAGCTTGTGGCAGGACATGCTCAACTTCGTGAAGAACCCCAGCCCGTCCAACATCGCCGGCATCGAGAAGACGATGCAGGCCCAAGCGACGGCCGCGATGGGTCACTGAGTAGATGGGTAAGTAGTTGCGGCTCGAATGAACGAACCAGGGCACGCCCGGAAAGCAACGGGCGTGCCCTGGCCTGTCACAGGACCAGGGGGCAGGTGACATGGCAGTAGTTGCCGTAGAACAACAGCTCGGCCCGCCGAGACGGCGCGTCAGGCGCGAGGGCCAGCACCACCTGCAGTCGCTCGCGTTCCTTGTCCCGGGCGCCGTCTTGCTGCTCGCGATAGTCATCTGGCCCGCCATCGCGACGATCCGCTACAGCTTCTACAACGGGACTGCGACCAAGGCAGTCGGGTTCTCCAATTACAAGTCGTTGTTCTCGACCGCCGACACATTGATCGCGTTCCGCAACAACGTCATCTGGGTACTCGTCTTCCCCTTCATCGTGACGGTGTTCGGCCTGGTGTTCGCGGTCCTGTCCGAGCACATCCGTTGGTCCACCGCCTTCAAGACCATCATCTTCCTTCCCATCGTCTTCAGCGTTACGGCCTCTTCGCTCGTCTTCACGCAGATATTCCAACTGGACCCACACGTCGGGGTGTTGAACGCTCTCGTCCAGACCGTGGACGACTACTTCCACCCGCCGGGCGCCTATCCGCTCTCGTCAGGACAGACGGCCGCATCGCTCGCCACGAGTGGCGTCGTCGCCGGTCCTCACGGGACACTCGAGTCGAGCACGGCCGTGAGAGCCGGAAGCACCGTACGAATCGGGCTCACCGGCGTCAATCCGGACACTCTGACGGTGCTGGGCGCCCGCCAGGCGCGCCTGCCCGCCCCGTCACCGGGAGCTGTCACAGGCCTTGTGTGGCGGGACTTCTCCGCGTCGAACCCGTCCAACATCTCAGGGGTGTTGCCCGGTGAGGACGGGTTCCCCAACCTTCACCTGGCTCTTTTGGCAAGCGACGGCAGCATCATCACGACGACCACCACGGACGCGTTCGGCCGCTTCGTCTTCCCGCACGTCGGCACCGGGCCCTTCCGCGTCCAGATCGAGGCCTCCAACTTCACGCCGTCGTTCTCCGGCACCTTCTGGCTAGGCCCGCAGTCGTTGACTCCGACCAGCAACTTGAGCCAGACGGCCCAGGCGCTCCTCAGCGTCCCGCTGATAGACATCTCGGAGATCCTCGCCTACCTGTGGATCTGGGCAGGCTTCACCATGGTCGTGGTGGCAGCCGGCCTGGCGGCACTCGACCGTGAGGCCCTCGAAGCAGCCCACGTCGACGGTGCCACCGAGTGGCAGACGTTCCGGCGCATCACGATCCCGATGCTGGCTCCGGTGCTGACCGTCGTGTTCGTGACCATGGTCATCAACGTGCTCAAGATCTTCGACATCGTCGTCAACCTCGGCGTCGACACCTCTCAACCCGGCGGCCAGTCCAGCACCCTGGCGTCGGACGTCTACTACCTGGGCTTCGGCGGAGGGGTCCATACAGGCCTGGCGAGCGCCCTCGCCGTCATCCTGTTCATACTCGTGGTGCCCGCGATGTTGTTCAACTTGAAAAGGATCAGCGGCAAATGACCGTCACGGCTGTCCCCGCCACTCCCCCGGTACTGGAGGAGGCCAAGAGCCTCCCCCGGGAGCGGTCGTCCCGCAGACGTTGGCGCCCATCGCGCGTGGCCGTCAACGTGGTGCTCGGCGCCATCGCGCTGTTCTGGCTCGTTCCCACCCTTTCCATGATGATCATCTCGTTCCGCCCGGCTGGGCTGTTCGAGGTGTCCGGATGGTGGAAGGTGTTCTCCGCTCCCTCCCAGCTGACGCTCCAGAACTACAAGGAACTGTTCACGGGGGGATCCTCCACCTCACTCGGCGGCGGCGTGCCATCGGGCCTCGCTCCTGGAGGCGTGCTCGACGCGCTGAGGACCTCGCTCGAAATCAGCATTCCTGCCACGATCTTCGTCACCGCTATCGCCTGCCTCACTGCCTACTCCATCGTCTTCGGCAGGTGGCGGGGCCGCAACGCCGTGTTCCTCACGATCGTCGGCCTGATGGTCGTGCCGCTGCAGGTGGCACTCATACCGGTCGCATCGCTCTACAAGGACATGGGGTCTGCCTTCGGCTGGAACCCCTTCGGGACCATAACCGGCGTGGTCATCTTCCACGTTGCCTTCGGCCTGCCCTTCGGTGTGTTCTTGATGCGCAACTTCTTCACCGGGATACCCACGGCCCTGATCGAGGCGGGCCGGATCGACGGCGCCGGCGAGTGGACGCTGTTCAGGCGCGTGGTCATCCCACTCGGTGTGGCGGCCTGCGCCTCTTTGGCCATCTTCCAGTTCATATGGGTCTGGAACGACCTGCTGGTGGCCCTGGTCTTCCTCGGGGGCGATCCGCACGTCCCGCTCACCTTGTTCCTGTACGACCAGGAACGCACGCTCGCGGCCAACTTCTGGATCATCTCGACAGGGTCGATGGTCTCGATCGTCGTTCCCCTGATCGTCTTTTTGGCCTTCCAGCGCCATTTCGTCCGCGGCATGCTCGCCGGCGCGGTGAAATGACAGCC
>Ga0181520_10008331_pt1 | contig 14790 bp, 16 predicted proteins | sample PEATcosm2014_Bin_29_FD_132451 | JGI IMG/M metagenome (GOLD analysis project Ga0181520, IMG submission 132451) | Peatland microbial communities from MTU Mesocosm Facility, Houghton, MI, USA - PEATcosm2014_Bin02_30_metaG | ecosystem: Environmental > Terrestrial > Soil > Wetlands > Peat | place... | reverse complement strand
TTCGCGCACAGATTGATTATCCGGCTCATGGAGCCGATGAAACACTACGAGGAGACTTTACGATGCGAGTTGCTTTGTTGACCGGCGGCGGCGACTGCCCCGGATTGAACGCGGTCATTTATGCCGCCGTCAGAAAAGGCATCAACCACTACGGCGACGAGTTCATTGGATTCCTGAACGGCTGGCGCGGCGTGCTCGATAACAACTTCATACCGCTCACGCTGGAAGCGGTCGACGGCATCCAGTTGAAGGGCGGCACCATCCTCCACTCTTCGCGCACTAATGTGAAAAAGATCCCCGGCGGCATCGACAAGGTGCAGGAAGTCCTCAAGGCCAACAAGATCGACGCCCTCATCGCACTCGGCGGCGACGACACGCAATCAGTCACCCTCTTCTTGAGCGAAAACGGCGTCAACGCCGTTGGCGTTCCCAAGACGATCGACAACGACATCAGCGGCACCGACCAGACATTCGGCTACGACACAGCGGTCATGATCGCCACCGAGGCCGTCGATCGCATCCACACCACGGCCGACTCGCATAATCGCGTGATCGTCATTGAAGTCATGGGCCGCGACGCGGGCTGGATCGCCTATGCCTCGGGCACCGCCGGCGGCGCCCACGTCATTCTCGTTCCCGAGAAGGAAATCGACATCGACCACGTTTGCGCGCTGCTCAAGTACAACTACGATCACGGCAAGCATTACGGCGTTGTCGTGGTCGCCGAGGGTTGCCATCTGCCTGAGGTCGGCCAGGTCATCGGCTCCGAGCAAGTCGACTCCTTCGGCCACGTCCGCCTCTCCGGCATTGGCGAAGCGCTCGCCGAGCTGATCGAGAAGAAGACCGGCTACGAAACCCGTTCCGTCAACCTCGGCCACACCCAGCGCGGCGGCGTTCCCACTGCCTTCGACCGCGTCCTCGGGCAGCGCTACGGCCTCCACGCAATCGACATGGTGCACCAGAAGAAGTGGGGCCGCATCGCGGTCCTTCACGGCACCGACATCACCGACATCCCGATCAAGGAAGCGATCGCAACCAACCGCAAGCTCGACCAGCGCTTCTTTGACGTGATCTCGGACCTCGAAGCCAAGGTGTAGCGAACCTGAACTGGAGGGAAGTATGAAGCGGGCTTTCGGAATCCTTGTCGTCCTGTTCGCGATATCTCTCGGGTCACTGGCTGAGGATCGGGCACGAGTGAGCGATTTGGCCTGGCTGACCGGCGTTTGGCATGCCAACGTCTCTGGCGGAATTGCCGAAGAGACCTGTTCCCAGCCCGCGGGCGGGTCCATGGCTTGCATGCTGCGCATCATCTCCGACGGCAATGTCGTGTGGTTGGAGTTCACCGTGCTTCGCGAAACCGCCGCTGGAATTGTGCTTGACATCCACTTCTTCAACTCTGACTCGCAACCTGCGCAGCCCGCCTCAGCAGAACTTCAGTTGAAGAGCGCCGAAAACCATGCCTGGCACTTTCAGAACCTATCCGGCACGCAGCCGAAGGCAGAGACGATTACCGTTACCGGGCCTGACAGCTGGACCAACCATGTCGAATTCGTCGACGCGAAGGGCAATGAGAGCGTTCTCGACGCTACGTGGACCCGCGTTCGCTAAAAGGCCCTGGATGAACGTCGCCACCCCATTGATTTCTCTTTTGATCGTCGTTAGGCAACGGGACAAAGAACTGCGGCTGGCGTGAGCAAGGCGTCGCCCTCATAGGTCTTGTCGTTCCCCAGTTCCCTCGGTCCCTGCATTCATGCGCTATCGCCTCTACCAGCCCGCCGACTTCGCCGCCCTCTACGCACTCGAAGAACTTTGTTTCCAGCCGCCGATCCGCTACAGCAGAGCCTGGATGCGTAAGCTGATCGCCAATCCCAACTCGGCCACATGGATCGCTGAAGACAGCGCCGGGGAAAACAAAACGATGGCCGGGTTTGCCATCGTCGAGTGGACCACAATGCCGAGAGGAACCGTCGCGTACATTCAGACGATTGAAGTGCACCCGGCTTCGCGACGCCGCGGCATCGCCGCCGAGCTGCTGCAACGCGCGGAAGACTCCGCCCGCGCGGCTAGCGCCCGATCGATTTGGCTCCATGTCGATGTTGAGAATGCCGCCGCGATCCAGCTCTATAGGAGCCGCGGCTACGCGCAAAGGGGCAGGGAAGAGCACTACTACGCGCGCCATCGCCCAGCGTTCGTTTACGCTAGGCCACTGGGTTCCCCGATCCAGTAGTGGGAAGTCCTTGTTCCCAACTTTCCTGTTCCCTTGTTCACTCGATCCCTTGGTTCCTGCTGTTACTGCGCGTCCGCGCTCTTGATGAACGCCGCCACCCGGTCGTGGAGTAGCTTGCGGCATTCGTCGCGTACATACGCCATGTGCCCTGATTCGTACCAGTCGTATTCGATATTCTTCGTCAGCGATGCCGGGATCGGCAGATGCTCTTCTTCGTACTCAGCGGCAAAGAAAGGCGTGGCCAGGTCGTAGTAGCCGTCGTTCACCATCACCTTCAGCCGCGGATTTGTCTTCATGGCCTCGGCCAGGTCCGCGCTTACGTTGAGACCGAGCGAGCTGCGAAAGCCGCTGCCGCCTGTTCTCGCCATGTTCCAGCCGGCGCCGTCGAACAGCGCATGTGGCAAATACGTCTGGCCCTCGCCGTACTTCAGGTTCTGGCGCAGGTACAGATTCACCAGCGAGAAGTACGCTGACGAAATCGCCGCGCTCTGCGGATCGTACTCCGACCCCTCGCTCAACGGATCGAGCGTCGGCCCCAGGAAGCGCGTGTCGTATCGTCCGGTCGTCATACCCTCGGGGTCGTCGAACGTCTTCTCGAACTCGCCGGCGGTCACGCGCAGGTCTGCCTTAATCAGGTAATCGACCGGCAACCCGGTGTAATCGTGCAGCTTCTCCGCCACTGACTGCTTTTCCGCGTCGCTCAGATTGTTTCCTTTGGCCAGCGCGCGCATATAATCGCCCAGCGCAAAGTCCTCGACCTCTTTCAGGAAGGGATCGAGCGCCGGCGGCTCAGGCGACAGCTTCTTGTGGTACCACGCAGTCGCTGCGTAGGTGGGCAGCGCAAGCTCGTAAGGAAGATCCATTCCGGGCCGCGGTCCACCCGTCGCCATGGGAAAGCTGAAAATCTCTCCCAGCAGCATCACCCCGTTCAGGTCGATACTCTTCTCGTTCTCCAGAATGTCGGCCAGCACCGCCGACCGCGTCGTCCCATAGCTTTCGCCAAACAAAAACTTCGGCGAGTTCCATCGGCCATACTTCACCAGAAAGCGTGCGATGAAACGCGCGAATGCTTCGGCGTCCTGGTCAACGCCCCAGAACGCCTTCCCCGCGTCCTTGCCTGCCAGCCGCCCAAACCCCGTTCCCGGCATGTCGATGAACACTTCATCGCTCACGTCGAGCAGGCTGTCCGTATTGTCGATCAGCTTGTACGGAGCTCCCGGCAGATGCGTGTCGCCCGCCGTCTCCACATACTTCGGCCCGAGCGAGCCCATGTGCAGCCACATTGTCGAACTGCCCGGGCCGCCGTTATAAAAAAAAGTAATCGGCCGATCCTCGGCATTCGCGCCCGTCTTGAAATAGGCCACGTAGAACATGTGCGCGACCGGCGCCGCATCGGCCGGCTCCTTGGGCGCCGCAAGCGCCAGCTGCGAGCCCGGCAACGGCTTGCCGTCCGGACCAAGCTGCGCATCGTCCGTGTCGGTCGCGCCCACCGTGATGGTTCCGGCAATCGCCGTATACGCGATATGCTGCCCGCCCACATCGATGGAGCCCTGCGTGGTCGAATCCGGCGGCGCCTGCTCAGAGGCTTTCGTGCTCTTCTCTGCGGTGGTGTCGGAATTCGCGGCGGGCTTTTCTTCCTGCGCGCGAAGGGCCGTAGCCAGAAAAAGCCCCGGCACAGCTAGAACGGCAACCAGAATAAAAGCGGTGGATTTCATCAGAGAGCCTCCAGAACGAGCTGGTCAAGCAGGGGAACAGTATAAAACGCCGCGCAGGGCAAGGAACCAAGGACTATTCCCTACTCACTGATTACTGCTTCACCGTAATCTTCGGCCGCGTTTCCGATTGCAATTCTTTTGAGACTTCCTCGACCTCGCGGAAAACGCGCAGCAGATTTCCGCCCAGAATCTTTCTGCAGTCCTCGGCTGAATACCCGCGAGCCATCAGCGCCGCGGTGATCTTCGGCAAATCGGCAGGGGAGTCGATTCCTTGCGGCAGTTGCCCGTTGATCCCATCGAAGTCCGATCCCAGGCCCACATGATCCACGCCCGCCACCTTGGCAATGTGATCGATGTGGTCAATGAGCACTGAGAAAGGTGGTCGCGGAATGCGGTCCGCCGCGGAGCGCTGCAGCTTGTCGATCTCCGCCTGCGCCGTCTCTTTTCCTTCGGCCTTGTTCTTCGCTTTCAGCGCGTCGATCTGCTTCTGCACTTCAGGCTCCATCGCCTTTTGCGCCTTCCGGTAGTCCTCGGACAGAAACGCGGAGTAGAAGTTCACCATGACCACGCCGCCCTTCGAATTTGGGCCCCCGTAGGTGGCGATAGCTCGCAGCATGTTGTCGCTCATGTTACGCGGCGCGTCGTCGAGCGCCCGCGCCGAGGAGTGCGACGCAATCACAGGCGCCCGCGAGATGTTCAGCGTCCGGAAAAACGTGCGATCGGAGACGTGGGACACGTCCACCATCATGCCCAGCCGGTTCATCTCGTAAACCACGTCCTTACCGAACTCGGTCAGCCCCTGCTCGGTGTGCGGAACGCTCTTGTCGTCGATGTCGCCGGAGCTGTCGGCCCAGCCGTTCGAGTTGGCCCACGTCAGCGTCATGTAGCGCACACCCAGCGCATAGTATTGGCGCAGAAGTCCCAGCGAGTCCTCGATCGAATGGCCGCCTTCAATCCCCATCAGCGCCGCAATCTTATGTTCGCGGTGCGCGCGCTCGATTCCCTCGGGCGAAGTCACCAGCTCCATCTGATCGGAGTGTTTCGCCACCTGCTGTTTCACGGCATCGATCAGATCAAGCGTGCGGTGAGCATACTGGCCCTTGAATCGAGCTGGATCGACCCAAATCGAAAAGAACTCCGCGCCCAGGTTTCCTTTGCGCGCTGTCTCGAGGTTCCAGTCGCCGCCATTCAGCGGATCGCCGAGGTCGAAATTCTCGTCGAGAAAGCGTTGCGGCGTGTCGGCGTGCGTGTCGATGACAATTGCGGAGCGATGAACCGCTTCAGGTGTGAGCGCTTTGGGCTTGGTCATAGTTGACGAGGGACTGGCTGAGTTCTGGCTCCAGGCCAGGGCCGGAATTGCAGCGAAGAGAAGAGCATACACCGGTGCATAGCGCATAGACTTGCGATGAGTCTATACCAACCGTGCAAGAGCCGGGATCCGGCAGGGCCGCCGGCTTGCGCCATCGGCAATTGCTATCCTGACTCCGGGAGCGCGGTGCAAAGGGAAGCCAATCCACCAGACATGTATTCACTCAAATTCAATCAAGTTTACGATCGAGGCATCTTGCTTGAAGCCATGCAGGCTTATTCGTTCGCGACGCTATTCGGTCCGGCGTTCGGCGAACAATCGGGCGCGAGCGCCGTGGCCACTCATCTTCCGCTGGTCGTTAAAGATGAAGGGGAGCATGGACTTATTCAAGGCCATTTCGCAAAAGCCAATCCCCATTGGCAGGCGCTCGCCGGACGTGAGACTCTCGTCGTCTTCGCGGGGCCGCACAGTTACGTTTCTCCGACTCTTTATGTTGAAGAACTCTCCGTGCCCACCTGGAACTACATCGCTGTCCACGCCTACGGCACGCTCTCGCTCGTCGACGACGATCCCGGTAAAGAGGCTCTTCTCATCGACCTCATCGCGTCGCATGAACCTGCTTACCTTGAACATTGGCGCGGATTGCCAGAGGGTTTTCGCCGCACCATGCTCGCGGGCATCATGGGCTTTCGCATTCCCATCGCGCGCATTGAAGGCAAATTCAAGCTCAGCCAAAACCGCTCCGCCGAGGAGCGCAGAAATGTGCATGTTGCCCAATCCGCGGGCTCACCTGACGAGCGGGCTCTCGCGCGGTGGATGGAGCGCTTGTTGGGGTCGAATCTCCAATCCTGACAGCGGCGCATAGGCGTCCCGCGAATCCAGCATTTGTTATACTTGCAAGGGTAGGAATCCCTGCGGAAGTGGTGAAATTGGCAGACACACCATCTTGAGGGGGTGGCGCCCAAAAGGCATAGGGGTTCAAGTCCCCTCTTCCGCACCAAGAATCTTCGCGTCCGTGCCAGTCACCTCGGGCACGCATGGAAAGCAGATTAAGAAATGCAGATTTTCTTTTACTTTGTTGTCACCCTGCACATACTCGTGTGCTTCTTCCTGATCGGTGTCGTCCTGCTGCAGCAGGGCCGCTCGGCTGACTTGGCTGGCGCCTTCGGCGGTCAGGGCTCGCAAACCGCATTCGGTCCTCGCGCCGCAGCCAACGTGCTCACACGCCTCACCACCTGGTCGGCGATCATCTTCATGTGCACGTCCATCAGCCTTGTGGTTCTGTTTGTGCGCTCCAGTGGCTCGCACTCGGTGCTGGAAGGTACTCACACGGCCCCGGCCAGTGCTCCCGCCAAGCCCGGCAAGTAACTAAGCTTGTAACGCCGCTCCGCTAAGCGGCTGGCCTGCGGGTGTCCATGCTCGCACTTATTTCGCCGGCGGCGTCTGCTCAGCAGGTTGCGGGGGCGTGGTCGCATCCTTGTTATCGCCTTTGTCTTCGCCCGTATTCGCGGGCTTTGAAGGATGCAGCTTGTGCATCTCCTTGGCGCCGGTTTCTGGATCCATCAGCACCACCTTGATGCCCGAACCGAACACTCCGGAGCTCCATTTCATGTAATAAGTCTTCCCCTGTACGGCTTGGACTCGAATTCTTTCGGCTTGGCCCCTCGTCTGGTTGATCGCCGCGGCGCTGGACATGATGATGCTGGGTCCGTAGTACATTTTTGCCATCCCGGCGACGACGACCGTGCCCGGGTCCACCTCGGTCCATGCATATTCGCCGTTGAGCAGCGTAGCCAGATAGACGCCATTGACATAAAGATGGTCATGAGAGGCGGAGCCGACGGCGTTCCCTGGCCGGTAGAGGCAGATGATCGCCTTGCCCTCGGAAGGCGCTGCCGGCATGGGCGGCATCTCTTTGGCGGATGAAGCAACCGGAGCAGGCGAAACGGCCGGAGCAGGCGAAACGGCTTGCTGCTGATCCTGTGCGGCTGGCGCGGCTGGTTGCTGATCCTGCCCTGCCGCAACAGAAGAACCGCAGAAAAGTAACAGCGCGCAGTAGCCCAGCAGGATGATTGCAGGTGTGCGGAAACCGCTTTTCCCGCGGCGTGCGCCGGCGACAATACATATCTTTCTTTTCACGGCAAGTCTCCTCGATCGGGTGAGTTCCTTGGGTAGGAATTGAATCGGGGACCCGGGTTGAACCAACCGAAGGATAGTCTTCCGCGCGGGGGTGTCAGTGCGCGCAGTCACCTGAGCGCGTGACGAGTTGTAAGGGGTTTTTGCGGCCAATGAGCAGGGAAGAATTGAGTCTTCGAATCGGGGGCGGCTTTTCTGTTCCCTCGGTCCCTTGTTCCCTCGTTCCCTGCTTATCTACACTGGCGGCATCGCGTCCACCACCGGCACGCCCGCTGGCGGCGTGAAGTGAAAGGTCTCGGCCGGGATCTCAGCCCCTGGCTGCTCTGCCGTGAACGTGAATCGCGTAATCGCTCCGTCGGCCTCTTCCACTTCAATCGCGTTGATCAAGCCTGCAGCCGTCACCGTCAACGCCAGCCGCGTTACGCGCTTTTCCTGGCCTTTGGGCACGCCGGTCAGGGTAAAGCAGCCGTTGGGCGCCTCAGCCACCGTCAGCCCGGTCAACTCCTTTTCGAGCTGGGTGTGGCCCAGCAGAAAACGCAGCGGCGAGCGCAGATCGTCCAGTTCATTCGCCGGGATGCGCTGCACCTGCGCATCGCCCGTTGTGTAGAACCACGCATATTTGCCGTCGAGCAAAAAGATCTTTCCCGGCGGAGTGCTGTATTGCCACATCATGCGGCCCGGCTTACGCAGGAAAAGAGTGCCACTTTCGGTCCGCGTCATGCCCAGCCCCGCATAGCTTTCGCTGAACCCGGCCTTCAGCGATTGCAGCTGGTCGTAGCGGCGGTCGACGCGTGCGGCGAGCTCATGCGCCGAAGGAAGATTTTGCTGTGCAGGAATTAATGTCGTGGAAAACAAAACGGCGGCCACAACAAGGCCGCCGCTCATCATAAACACTCGTCTCTTCATTGGCCAAGCGTCTGCGTGCAGTTCACGCCGCCGGCAGGGTCAAACTTGATTTGTCCAGATTCATCGGTGCAATAGCCGCGATCGCCCGTCTTTCCCACCGACTGCGGCTTGGCAGTTACGGTAAAACTATTGAAGCGGTCGACGTTGTTGGCCGTTACCTTGTCGCCGCAGGCGATCGTGAACTCGTATCCCTGCTTGAATCCTGAAGACAGGTCCGACGGCAGCAGTTGCGAGCTTGCCGGGGTCGGCGGGCCGGAGTGCGGATCGCCACCCAGCGCCTCCAGAGTGCAGGCATATCCCGTTGCGGGGTACGACTCTGCATACATCATCTGCGCCTGAACGATCTTTTGCAGGGAGTTCACCGCTGACAAGGAATTCGCTCGTTTCGTATAGACGCCGATACTTGCGATGGCCAGCAGAGAAAGAATCGCGATGATCGCCATCACGATAAGCAACTCCATCAGGGTGAATCCATTGGTCGTAGTAAGACGGCGCGCGCGATTGCGGCAAGAGTGCGAAAACTTGCAGTTCATGGAATTCCCAAAGCCTCGTGAAACAGGCCGGCTTTCACCGGCCATCTCTAAAGATGCTACACCTACAGACGCAATTGGGAAACGGATCGCTCGAATCAGTGATTAGTGATCAGTGTTCAGTGATCAGACCCATCGTGGGGTGCCGGCGTGTCCCACCGATCCCTGGCCTAGCTCGCCAGTTGCCGGCTGCGCACCAAAAACAGTTGACGCTGATTGTCCAGCGACATCGAACTGACCACTGTCCACTGTCCACTGACAACTGCTTTCAGCACACCAGCCGCGCCCGGCTTAGCTTTACGCCGTCCAGGCGGCCCAGCAGCGTCACGGCGATGTTCTCCGGCTCAAACAGCCGCTGTGCCATCGTCTGCACCTCGCCCGCATCCACAGCTTCAATCCGCGCAATCACCTCGTCGGCAGAGAAGAACTGGTGGAAATACATCTCCTGCCGAGCCAGGTTAGCCATGCGCGCATTCGAGCTTTCAAGGCCCAGCAAAATGTTACCCTTCAGTTGGTCCTTGGCGCGGGTCAGTTCTTCAGCCCCAATCGGGATTTCCTTCAGGTTGCGGAACTCCGCCAGAATCAGGTCCACCACCTCCAGCGCCTTGCCCGCGGACGTGCCGGCGTAAACGCAAAGGTTTCCCGTGTCGCGGTAGGGGCTCATGTCGGAGTAAACCGAGTAGGCCAGTCCACGCTCTTCGCGGATGTTCTGAAACAGTCTCGAGCTCATGCCGCCGCCCAACACCGTGTTCAGGATCGATGTCGCGAAGCGGCTCTCGTCCGTCACCCGCGGCGCGGGAACGCCCAGGCAGATCTGCACCTGCTCCAGCGCCTTTTTGTTGCGAAGAATAATGCGCGCGCTGGGCGCGGGCGCCGACAGTTCGCTGAGCGTCTGGCCGCCGGCCAGCGCGGAGAACTTCTCCGCCACAGCCTCCAAAAACCGGTCGTGGTCCAGGTTTCCCGCCGCGGAGAACACCATATTCCCGCCGTGGAACCGGTCGCCGTGGTAGCCAAAAAGCTGCTGCTGGCCGAGCCGTCCCACTGTCTCCGTCGTTCCCAGGATCGGCTGGCCCAGCGGATGCCCTTTCCAGAAACTCTGCGTGAACAACTCGTGCACTAGCACGTCCGGATTGTCTTCGTCGATCTTGATCTCTTCCAGAATCACGCCGCGCTCGCGTTCGATGTCGGGCGGGGCAAAGGTCGGATTCAAAACCATGTCCGTCAGCACATCCAGCGCAATGGGTACGTGATCTGAAAGCGACTTCACGTTGAAGCAAATGGTTTCCTTGCTTGTGAACGCGTCCAGGTTGCCGCCAATCGAGTCCATCTCGCGGGCAATTTTCTGCGCCGAACGTGATTTGGTGCCCTTGAAGAGCATATGCTCCACAAAGTGCGAGATGCCGTTCATCTCCGCACTCTCGCACCGAGAACCCGACTTGATCCACACTCCCATGGCCACCGAATGCAGATGGTCCATGCGCTCGGTCAGGACGATCAGGCCGTTCGGCAACTCGGTGCGGCGAAGATTTCGCTCAGTGTTCATGGGCATCCAGTCGAACCTCGATTGTAGGCCATCCGCCGCGGCTCTGCGCCCGCCCCGGCATTCGAGCCGGGTTCGAGCATCGGGCTGCGCAAGCGGATATGATGCTCAGAGTCGTGCCCGAGAATTCCGGCCAACTCGTTCCTTTAGACCGTGTCGTCCCTGGCAATGAAGGCCCCGCATCTCTATTTGGATTGGATGCGGCAGCCCTTGCCGGGGTTCTGGCAGAGGAAGGGGAACCGTCCTGGCGCGCCGATCAGATCGTTGAAGCTATTTATCGTCAATATATTACAGAGATTTCATCCATTACTACATTGTCTTTGGATTTACGCCGGAAACTGGCCGCCCGTGGCTGGAGAATCGGCCGTCCGGAGATCACGAAGGCCTTTCAATCCGCCGACGGAACGGAACGTTATTTGATCCACTGCCCTGGTCCAAAGGCCGAAACCGTGGAAGCGGTCTGGATGCCCGACGGTGACGATGGCGAGGCTGGCGACGGATCCAATGACGAATCCGGCGCCAGCCTCGAGATAAAAGGCAGGCGCCGCGCCACCATCTGCGTCTCCTCGCAGGTCGGTTGTGCCGTCAATTGCCAGTTCTGCCTAACTGCCAAACTGGGTCTTCAACGCAATCTAACGGCAGGTGAGATTGCCGGCCAGGTGGTCGCGGTCCTCGATCGCCACGCTGTCCGCGTTGGTCGCGACCGCGTCAATCTCGTTTTTATGGGCATGGGCGAACCCTTTCTCAACTACGACAACTTCATGGCCGCTGTTCGCCTGTTGGTCCACGAAGTCGGCCTGAGTCCGCAGCGAATGACGGTTTCAACCTCCGGAATCGTACCGGGATTAGAGCGCTTTGCCGAGGAACCGCCCGATCTCCGCCCCAAACTAGCCATCAGCCTCAATGCGCCCAACGACGAGATTCGCGCCGAGATCATGCCCATCAATCGGAAGTGGCCGATTTCATCCGTGATCGATGCCGTCCGTCGCGTGCCACTGCGCCCTCGCGAACGCATCACCTTCGAATATGTTCTGCTCGGCGGCGTCACCGACCGGCCCGAGCACGCCCGAGAAGTTGCTCGCCTCGTGCGCCGCACCGGCCTGCCTGCCAAAGTCAATCTGATCGCTTGGAATCCAGGACCTCAGTTGCACTACACTTCTCCAAAGCCAGAAACTGCGGAGCAGTTCCAGAAGGCTCTCACCGCGGAAGGCATTCCGACCTACATCCGCCAGCCGCGCGGCCGCGACATCTTTGCCGCCTGCGGCCAGCTCAAGCGCACCGTGGAAGCCTGAACGTTAAGCCATTCGCGAAATCCCGGGCAGCCCGGGAATCAAGGTGTAAAATCTCTGTAAGATCAGCCAACCGCTGGAGTTAACGTCCGTTTAATTACGCAGGCAGGGTGCAAGCCACCCTCAGAAAGATCTCTGCCATGCAAAGGTGCCGTCTGCTTGTAGTTCTCGGGGCCCTTGTCACATTCAGCGTCGCGTTCTTCGGTTCACCGGCGCTTGCCGTCACGCCCAGCTTCACCATCACAGCTACGAGCGCGACCTTGTCTTCCAGCACTTCCAGCGGAGTAGGTTCCAGCTCCTTCACGCTGACCTCGGTCAACGGCTACACGGGCTCAGTTCGCGTTGGTTGCGATCCCCCCAATCCTCCGGCAGGAGCGAAGGTGCCCTATTGCACTGATGGATATCCAACAGCTGGTGCCATACCAGCGCAGCCGCCCATTCCGCTGACCGCGAATGAGGTGGTCAATGGGACCGTGTCCTTCTATAACCTTGCTGTCCCGGTTCCCGTCAGCTTGCCGCGACGCGGGAGCCACGGGCTCGCGCAGGGCCTGGCGCTGGCTGGTGCGCTGCTGTTCGGCTTTGTCTTCAGGCGGAGGGCACCGCGCTGGCTCATGCTGGCCTTGTTCGCTCTTTGCACGCTGGCCGGTCTGGCGGGAATCAGCGCCTGTGGCGCCAACAATAACGCCGTGACGCCGGGAAACTATGTCTACACAATCTCCGCGACAGACGTCAACACCTCTGTCTCTGTCACCGCGTTGGTCAACGTCACCGTGCCGTAGCCTGATTCGTCTAAATCTGGATTCACTCGCGCGGCACATCGTGGTGCCGCGCGAGCCCGCCTACTGGCTCGCCGGCATCACCATTGGCTTCACGCTTCCGCAGTCGGGACCCTTATAAGTCGAAGTCGACTGCATCGTCATGTCAATGGGCCGGCTATTCGGCCCCATCTGCATGGTTCCCGTAATGTGCATGTTCGTCTTGGTCGTATTTGCATCGACGAAGGTCGTCTCAACCGTCCCTGTTGCATTCATCTGCCCGGTGCAGGTCACTTTCGCGCTCATGCCGTCCGGCCTCATCGAGATGTTCGTTACCTTGCAGCTCCCATTGGGCGGGTTGGAGTATGGAGAGCCGTATTTGTCGATCATGGCCTGAGTGACGCAAACCTCCGTAGTGTGCGGTGCAAACGGCGACGCCGGCATTTGCATTCCCGGCGGCAATTGCGTGCCCGGAGGCATCTGGGGCATCTGCGGCATTCCTGCCATGTTCATCTGGCTCGTTACCTCCCACAGGCCCGCCTTCCGCTGCGATTGGCTCCACGCCAGCGCGGCCAGCGCAATCAAGCAACAACCTACCATTGTCCAAGCTCGGGTCTTGTTCATACATCCTCCTCGTCGCGCAAGTGAGGAGCGCGCGCACTTCGACTCTATCCCATGCCCACTTGGCCTGAAAAGAATTTCTTATTGAGGATTTCGCGTCTGGCCGGTGCGTTTCCCGGCCAACTCCAAAACGGCGTCGGCCACCCGGCTCGCGGTGTGGCGCACCACGTTCTCTTCGCTGGCAAAGTTGCCCGCCACGCAGCGCACACCCAGCCCTTCGATGCGCTTTACGTCGGGCTCGATCGGCGCGGCGCCCTCTGCCGCGTACCGCGCCACTGTCTCCGGCGAAAACTGCCCGGTATTCACAATGGCGTAATCGAAGATCTGCGTCCGGGTGTGCTCGTAGATGCGTTCGATGTGCTCTGAGGCGGTCAGGTTCAGGCTCTCGTTGGCTTGCGTCATCAGGTTGCAGACAAAGACCCGCACGCCACGCGCCGCTCCCAGCGCCGAAGGGATCCCGTCCACCAGCAAATTCGTGATCAGCGAAGTGTAAAGCGATCCCGGCCCCACCGTGATCAGATCGGCGCGCTCGATCGCCTCGAGCGTCTCCGGCAATGGCGCCGGACGAGGGGGGTCAAGCGTCAACTCCACGATGCGCCGCTTGCTGGCTGTGATATTGGTCTCACCGCGCACCTCTGTGCCGTCATCCATGCTCGCCACCAGCGTGGCATTCGCGGTTGTCGCCGGATAAATCCTGCCCCGCGTCGCCAGAATCTTTGAAGCCAGTTGCACGGCCTGCGCAAAGTCGCCTGTGATCTCTGTCAGTGCAGCCACAAACAGGTTGCCGAAGTTGTGCCCCTTCAGCCCATTTCCGCCCCGAAAACGATGCGTAAACAGTTTCGCCAGCAGATCTTCTTCTTCACTCAGCGCCACCATGCAGTTGCGCAGATCGCCCGGCGGCAACATGTTGAAATCCTGGCGCAGCCGGCCCGACGATCCTCCGTCGTCGGTTACCGTGACCACAGCGGCCAGATCGGCAATGGCGCAGCGCGCGTCTGCGGCCTGTCCCGGCGCGGAAACATGTCCGCGAAGTCCGCGCAGCAGCGTTGAAAGACCCGTCCCACCGCCGATGGCCACGACGCGCAGCCCCGGCGCGAGAGACCGGGCGGCATGCTCGGGATTCGGCGCACGCGCGCGTTCACTTCTTACTTTGGAAGCGTTCAAAGCACGACCTACGGAACTTCAGGATAAAGCAACTCGGTGAAGCGCGGATCGTCCACCATGTTCTGGAAGTCGTTATCGACGCGCGCCTGCAACCGGTTCTTCGGATTCAGCTCAATCGCTCGGGCCAGTTTGTCCAGGCAGTCCTGCACATGCCCGGTAATGGCTTCCAGCACTGCCAGCCCATAGAACGCATAGTCGGCTTGGGGATGCCCAGTCAGAATGTTATTGAACTGTTCGCGCGCTTCCTCGTAGTAGCCGGTGTTGAGCTGCGATATGGCGTAGTCGTAATGCTCCTCGGGCGTTAGAAACGAGAGGCTGCCTTTCTCCATCTGCCGCCGGCAGGTGACGATATACACCCGGCAGCGGTCCTGCAGTTCTGCAGGCGCTTCTGGAAGCAGCTTCTCCAGCGCGACGAGCGCCTTCTCGAACTTGCCTTGCTGCAGCAGTTGCACTGCGGCCTGGTAGTGCTGAACGGCGGCCTCATTGCCAGTCCGGCCGCGGCCATCGGACTTGCCGGCCGCTTCTGAAGTCTTCTTGCGGCTGGGGGCCGCGGATCGTGCCTCTTGCGTCATGAGTTTTCCAGAAGCGCGCATTCCTT
>Ga0181520_10008329_pt1 | contig 14791 bp, 11 predicted proteins | sample PEATcosm2014_Bin_29_FD_132451 | JGI IMG/M metagenome (GOLD analysis project Ga0181520, IMG submission 132451) | Peatland microbial communities from MTU Mesocosm Facility, Houghton, MI, USA - PEATcosm2014_Bin02_30_metaG | ecosystem: Environmental > Terrestrial > Soil > Wetlands > Peat | place... | reverse complement strand
TCACCCGTCTCCGTCGGCTGACGGACTGATGAAAACGCCGGTTGCGGTCCACCCTCTCCCCCAAGGGGGCGAGGGAAATAAATTCGAGTTACCTCTCCCCTCGCCCCCTTGGGGGAGAGGGGCCGGGGGTGAGGGGGTCAAGTTGGAACAGCCAGCTTAAGCTAACAGTGTTGCGGCCAGCAGACTTATCCCAGCGTTGCCCCGGGAGCCAGGTAAAGGAGACTTTGATGAACGCCGATCCTCCCCGTCACGGGGCGCGCCCTAAACCGTATTTCCTTCTGCTCATCTTGTGCAATCTAATGTGGGCCTTCCAGTACACCGGAGCCAAGATTGCCACGCGCCAACTGGGCCCGATTACGGTTACCTTCCTGCCGATGGCTGCGGCAACGATCCTTCTGGGCTTCCTTCTTCTTGCCCGGCGCGGAAGGAAAAACGCGAAGTCCTTGCTGGAGCGCGGAAGCTTCCTTCAACAGTTGCTGAACTTTGTCGCGTTGGGGGTCGTTGGGTGTGTCCTCTCACAATTCTGTATAACTGCCGGTATCAAGCGCTCGCTTGCCTCCAATGCCTCGATTATTACCTTAACGATTCCCGTTCTGACCGCATTACTTGCCACGCTGCTGGTTGGTGAAAAGATGAGCCGGCTCCTCTGGGTCTCATTTGCGCTGGCGATTGCCGGGGTACTGCTGGTGTCAGATGTGGACTGGCACACGGTGCAGATTTTCCACGGGAAATACCTGGTTGGCAACGTTTTGATTCTCGCCGGATGCTTCGGGAGCGGATTCTATAACGCTTTCAGCAAGCGATTGCTGCGCACGTTTACGCCGTTGGAAGTGGTTTTCTACAGTTTCCTGGTTGCGGATGTGGCGCTCTTTTTCGCCATGCTGTCGCGGGAACCGCTGTCGCGGAAACTGTTGATGTCACTTGGGCCGGCGGTATGGCTGAGCCTGGCGATGATTGCCATTTTCTCCCTGTCGATGGCGATGATGCTCTTCTTCTGGGTAATTGACCGCATTAACCTTACCCAGGCAGCGCTGTCAATTTACCTCCTTCCTGTCTTCGGTGTCCTCATTTCCACCGTGACTTTGAAAGAGAGGCTAAGGTGGCAGTTGGTGGCGGGGGGATTGCTGGTATTTGTGGGCACCCTTCTCGCGACCCGATACGAGGGACGCAAGAGCGCCCGGGAAGCAAGTGAGCAGGCGATGGGATCAGAGGGCCAAGCCGCGGCGAGCACAACGAATTCCAGAACCTAGTGAAGTTTTCAAGAGACCGCCGGGCGGCCCATCAGTCGTAGCGCTGGCATCCTGCCGGCACCGGAGAATGCCGCCGGGACGGCTGCGCCACGAAGAGTAAGCCGTCACGATATTTTGCGTACGTCAGAAGTGAAGTGCCCAAGCGATAGCTGGGCAGTTCATCAGTCGTAACGCCGGCATCCTGCCGGCACCGGAGAATGCCGCCGGGACGGCAGCGTTACGAAGAGCAAACCGGCACGATATTTTGCATACGTCAGGGAAAAGACCCCTCACCCGTCCCGCGCCCGCTGGTGAAAGCGCGCGGCGCGGTCCACCCTCTCCCCTCGGAGAGGGAAAGCCCGGTTTTCCGCGCGCCCGTGCGCGCGCTGATTTCTTCCCTCTCCGAGGGGAGAGGGTGGCCGAGGGACGAGGTCGGGTGAGGGGTCGTTTCCGGGCGGCGGCAGACCACTTTGGTTAACTAGCCTCGTAACTTAACCGGCTTTGCTGAAGGATGATTACTACTGGTTTGGAGAGGATGCCATGAGCAGGGTATTGTCGAGACGAGAACTGCTTACGGGAGGAGCAGGCGCGGCGATTCTTTCCCTGGCCTCGTCGCGGGCCGCGAGTGGCATGCCCACCGACGCAGGAATGTCACCGGTTCGCGTGGGCATGGTGGGAGTGGGCCAAAGGGGAACCTCGCTCCTCCGCGTCCTTTTGTCGATGGACGGGGTGGAGATAAAAGCCATTGCGGACATAACCCCGGGGAACTTGTCTCATGCGCAGGGGCTGGTTGAGGCGAAGCTGGGCAAGCGGCCGGAAGGCTATGGTGAGGGTCCGGAAGACTTCCGGCGACTGGTCCAGCGCGATGACATTGATGCCGTGATCGCAGCCACTCCCCGGCACTGGCACTCGCCCGTGGCGGTAGCGGCCATGCGGGCGAAGAAGTATGCCGCCACCGAGGTCCCGGCCGCCGTCACCCTGGACGATTGCTGGGAGCTGGTTAACACTTCCGAAGCCACCGGGATGCCCTGCATGATGCTGGAGAATGTCTGCTATTTTCGCGACATGCTGATGCTGTTGAATATGGTGCAGCAGGGCCTTCTGGGAGAACTCATCCATTGCGCGGCGGGCTATCAACATGACTGCCGGTACCTCTGCTTTGATGAGAAGGGAGAATTCAGCGAAACGAAATTCGCCCCCTCCGAAGGCGGACCACGTTACCAGTTGTGGGGCACCATTGACGCGCTGCAACGCAATGGCAATCTTTATCCCACTCACGCGATCGGGCCGATCGCTCAGTTTATGAACATCAACCGTGGGGATCGTTTTCTCCAACTGGTTTCGATGAGCAGCAAGGCCCGCGGCCTGAATCGGTGGGTCAAGGAAAAATTTGGCGCCGACCACCCGAATGCCAAACAGGTTTTTGCCCAGGGGGACGTCAACACCACCTTGATCAAAACTGAGAACGGCTGCACGGTTACGCTATATTTCGACGTTCAATCACCGCGCCCCTATGATCTGGGTTTTCGCGTTCAGGGGACTCAAGGGATTTACATGATGGAGAAGGACTCCATCTACGTGGAGGGCGTGAGCAAGCCGGATTCCTGGCAACCCCTGGATGACTATCGCCAAAAGTACGAGCATCCGCTGTGGCGCAAGTTTTCAGGAGCGGCAGGAGAATTCGGCCATGGCGGTTCCGACTACATCACCGTCCATCAGTTCATACAGGCGGTTCATGACCACGCGCAGCCCGAGCAGGATGTTTACGACGCCGCTACCTGGAGTGCCATCAGGCCGCTGACCGAAATGTCCGTGTCGCAAGGGAGCGGAGCAGTAGCATTCCCCGACTTTACGCGCGGCCAGTGGAAGTCCCGGCCGCCGCTGAAAGTCGCGGCGGGTTAGCTGCGGGATTCTCACGACGGATTTGCCCGGACCTAGGATTGGCTCCGCCGCTACTGTGACGTTGCATTGGTCCTGAGCGAGCCCCAAAGGGGCGTACTATCACAGCCCAGGCCATCGGCCCATAGGTGTTAACATAAGACCGCGATAGTACCAGCCGCGTAGCGGCGTAAGATCGTAGCCCACGGCGTAAGCCGTGGGTCAACGGAGGACCCCGCAACGAGCCCCAGAGGGGCGAAAGAAGTAAGTCGCGGCGAGTAAGGCGAAACCCCAGGGCTGTAGCGGTCGACGTCCATGGTCCCTTTCTTTCGCCCCTCCGGGGCTGGCGGTCATCGTGCGCGCTTCACCCACGGCTTACGCCGTGGGCTACGGTCTTCCGGCCCTCCGGGCCTGTGCGGAGAGCACATTAATTCAGGCGGATGCCTTAGGTTAACGCCCATGGGCCGGCGGCCTGGGCTGTAATAGGGCGCCCCTTTGGGGCTTGAAAGCATCACGGCCCAAAGGGAACCGCTGAGGTTGGTGAGAAGTCCGGGCTAGCGGCAGGATTCGGTCTGCGCCACACCGGCGATGGGGAAGCCAGCATGTCTTGCACGGAAGAGGAGCTTTTCATGTCGTTGCAACGACCGCCTGGTCCTTCACCCGAGCCTGTCCTATTCAAAGCGGGGCCGCAAATGCTATTTTCCGCGCATCGATAGGCGAACCGCCGTTCTTGAAAGTTCAGCTTGAACCGCCAGTCAAGGAGCAACGCGTGAAATCCTGGCTTTTCCTCTTTTCGTGCAACTTAATGTGGGCCCTGCAATTCACCTGTATCAAGCTTGTTCAGGACCAGGTGGGTCCCTTATTCACCGTCTGGGCGCCGATGACCCTGGCCACCCTTATGCTCTATCCTTTCGTTCGAGCCGAGCGGAAGAATGCAACTCCTCAGCCAGGGCGGGGAAGGAAAGACCTGCTCCTCTTCTTCATCCTGGCCTTTTTCGGCGTCTTCCCCGGACAGGTCTTGATAACCTGGGGGACTCGCCTGTCACTAGCCAGCAACGCGGCCCTGCTGATGTTGACGCTGCCTGTCTGCACGGCAGTGTTGGCTTATTTCCTGCTGAAAGAAAAGATGACCGGCGTCCGCTGGGTCAGTTTCGGCCTGGCGATCCTGGGGGTTCTGCTCTGTTCCAATTTCGATCTCGGGAATTTGAATTTCGGAAAGGGCTATCTTTTTGGCAACCTGCTGATCTTTGCAGGCGTGATGGGCGGGTCCTTCTACAACTCCTATGGCAAAACGATGTTGGAACGTTATTCGCCGATGGAGATGCTTTTCTACACGTATGTGGCAATGTTTATCATCGTAACTCCACTCGTTCTCCACCAGGAGACCTGGGTCCTGGCCCGGGTCCCTCACTTCACCCTGAGGACCTGGATTGGTCTTGCATCCCTCACCTTCTTTCACAACTTCCTTTCCATGGTGCTGTTTCTCAAAGCCCTGAAGCAATTGGACGCCATTCAAGCGGCTCTCTCCAATTACCTCATCACTTTCTTCGGCCTGCCCATCGCGGCGATCTGGCTGGGAGAAAGGTTGACGGTCATGGCCATTGTCGGCGGGGTACTCGTGCTCGTCAGTACGCTGGCCATTACGATCTGGGATGAGCTTCGCAAGCCCGCCCTGCAGTGACGGCAGAAAAGCAAAAGACCTTCCCTTGATAAGTGCGATTCATGTCGTCGCGGACTCTCCCGGCACGACTCGCTCGCTACCCTGGACCCCGCAAGCGCCTTCTTTCTTGGGCATTTTGTCGCGTGTTTTTCTTGTTCCTATGAATTCTTACAAGTGGCTGTATTTTCAGTATCTTATCAGGTCCCACCTACAAAAAGGAGTCTTGTCATCCTTTTTTTTCAACATGTTCTCAGGTGCGACCCTGCTATCGGCAAGTGGACAAGAAGTCATTAGGCATTTGGCGGGGCGTTCGGGCTGGGCAAGTAGCATTGATCCCTTCTGTTTTCATTTCAAAGTATAGCCTAGAATGCTGCCATTGTCAAGAGGAGAAATGGCTGCGGCGCCGCGGGCCACGCGGTGCGTCACCAAAGACGCGTCTTCTAATTCAGGTGAGAAGCCTGGGCTAGGACCAATGGTGTTCATTTAAACGAGCAGAGAGGTAATTTGAATTTAATTGCCTCGCCCCTTTGGGGGAGTCCGATTACTGGACCCCGATGGGGTCTATCGGACTCCGGAAATCGGGGAGGGTCGCCCGTAACTGGCGTTTTCATCAGCCGGAGCGGGTCCGATTTCAGGACTCCGAGGGAGTCCATCGGACTCCAGTCATCGGAGACGGTTGCGGGGGGCGCTGGTAACCGATTACCACTAAATGTCCTGAACCCGATTAAGTGAACAGCCTTGGGGGCAGCGCAACGGCCGTCCACCCCTTCGTCGCTAATCCAGACTCCACCCCCGAATCACCCAGTACGCGGGTATGGCAAAAGCTCAAAATGCACGGCCCAAGCATAGCGCCGGAAGAAGTGGGTTCAGACCTTTGTCGAGTATAGTCGAATGATTATTCGACTATGGTTATGTTCTCGAACGACGAGCGGAGTGCCGGAAGATGCTCCTCCAGTTCCTGACCGATATGAACTATGGATATGAGATCAATCTACGCGCGAGGGTGTGCGGCGGATCCTGAACCGACCCGGCGAGCGCGGGAATGGGATATGTTTGAACAGGAGTTCCGAAGATGATAACCTCCACATGCCAGTTAATATACGATGACGAAAAGCCGCGGAGTGATGCCGCTCGAAGCGACATAACTCCGCGCTACGTGCTCTCAAATCATGCTGGACGAGCTTCTAGCGTAGATTAGAGGCGGACGAATTCACGGAATAGCAAGCTGATCCAAACTGGTAAGTGCCACCAACACTGGCGGTCCGATCGGCTCCAGTCGGATGTACCACAACTGGAGGTCGATGTGGAGACATCCTATGATGAGATTATCACCTTTACTCAAAGCGGTGGGGTCTCGCCTTCTCCGTTTGAAAACACCTCTGACGCAAATACGAATAAAGCTGCGCGATCAAGCAAGTTGCACAATATCTTACGTGCGCGCGCATCGGATAGGTATGCTGATGCTGGCCGCTGGCATCATTACCCTTGCAGCCGTGGTCATCTTTTGGCCATTTTGGCTGAGAGAAGTTCCCATGAAGTTGGCTGCACTATCGAAACTCATTTTAAACTTTGCTCATCGCCATCCTCACTTTTCCCGCATCCTCCACATTTCATTGGAGACGGTGCCCGATTTGGCTTTTGTTCTCTTGGCGCTTGCCGGACTGTCATACCTTATGCCGGAATTGATGCAGAAATTCGAGACAAGCAAGGCACTACGCCTTAGTGCATTCGCCGTATTCTTGGTTTTTGGGTTGGCGGCAGTGGTAATGAACTCCGTGAACCGTGAAGATCAAGAAAATCAGCAACAAATCGACAGAAACAAATTTGACAACCTGGGTGGTCAAGTCCACGACACATTACAATTCCTTGTGCAGAGCAAAGGACAACCCAATGAACTAGAGCGCCGTAGGCACATATTAGACACGTTGCGCAGCCAATATATCCTGATAAATCCAGAGGTATCGGCGGCCATGATCTCTGGAAACGCCAATCCCCCCTCAGACTGGATTAACGATCGACTCCGAGAATTGGGGGAGCAATGGCCATACGTTCCACCCCCAGTACCCATAATGGCAGCAATTCCAAGAAGTTACGTTGTTTGGGCCGAGGAGCCAAAATTTGCAGGCGGAGAACATGAAGGCGATCCAATCTCGGTCGCACATGTTATAGGTTTCAACGTGTTTTACAAACAGTCTGGCCAGAATCAAGTCGAGATTAAGAGAATCTCTATATGGCTCTACATAAAACCTGATACTTCCCTAAGAACACAGAAGACTATAATCGAGGACTTTAACAATCGACAGAAGTTGGTAAATCAGCCTATAGAACCTTTAACGCTGATGCCAAACCAGAACCCTAACTTTGTCTCAGCCATAGCCGTTGATGATACTGGTGCCGCATACCGGCTGGCTACACAAGACGACTTAGACAACCTCAGGGATGGTAAGGAATTTATATACGTCGTTGCCTTGATTATCTATAAGGACATAAGCAATGATCCAAGAAAAGAGCATCATTTACCTTTGTGTCTACAGTTGCAGGCCCCAGCAAAGCCACCGGGAATTTGGCATTATTGCGACGCTGGATTTAATCGTTCCGATTAACAAACTTCCCGAACCACCAACACACATATGGGACACCACCTGTTATTGATCTTCCTTGGCAAAACTGTTTGTCCACGCTGGCGCAAGTCCCCTCCTTGCTAGGGGGGGTGCCCAAAGAGTGGGGTGGTGATCGCGAATGCCGAATGCGTCAATCGCACACGAAGCGCAATCGAGGTATTTCTATATCGCCGATTGGAAACACTGCTCGTCCAAATTAGTTCTGGTGGAGGCTCAAAAGGATGCAGGTCAGCCTTGTTCCTCGAAGGGGGACAATATTATTATCCGTAGGTGAAACCTACGGCTCGGGACAGCGATGAATATGTTTTTCCGACCCTGACAGGGTCCAACCGTTCGGCCCCGTCAGGGCCGGGACCTGATTTTCCGGGATATCTTCCCGTAGGTTTCACCTACGGCTACTCATGTTATTCCCCGTCGGGGAAACGTACTGCAGCCCGTTCGCATTCGTACGGAGCTCAGCCTTGGCGAACTTGGACAGCGATGAAATAGTCCTTCCCGAGGCCGGAAAATCCTCACCCTACTTCGAATAAGCCTTGATCACCTTGACCAGTGCCGCCGCGATCTGGTGCATGTCCTCTTCGGTATAAGTGGGATAGGCGAAGCAGGTAAAGGTGTGGCTCTCGTGCCAGATGGCGTTGGGAACTTCCACTTTGCTGTAATCCACGCTCTCAGCATCGGCATATTCTTTTGAGGTGAAGGGGAAGCCCGACCGACCAAAGCCCTGGTGGTCGCGGAAGGCGCGCTCGGTGTGGCATTGCGGCCAGAACACTTTCCAGCAGGGAGCGCCCTCAGCACCGGCAGCGCGGACAAATTCCATGATGTCGCATTTCATATTCTCAATGTCCAGGGAAAAGGCCATGGTGTAAAAGCCGTTCTGCCGTTCCGGCGTGTCGATGGGCAGGTATTTGACTTGCGGAATTTGTTTGAGCGCATCAATCAGGATCCTGGCATTCCGGCGGCGAGTTGGCATGTTCCACGAATCCATCCGGTCCAGTTCCGCCAGCCCAATCGCCGACTGCATTTCCGTCATGCGATAATTCCACCCCACGCGGTTGTGGATGTAGGGGAGTTTCTGCTCCATCTCCATCAGATTCAGCCGTTCCTTCACGTCGTAGCCATGATCGCGGAAGCTGCGGGCGACCCAGGCAAGGTCTTCGTCATCGGTTGTGACCATGCCGCCCTCTCCGCCCGTGGTGAAGGTCTTGTTCTGGCAGAAGCTGCACGCGGCCATGTGCCCGATGGTTCCCGTCTTCTTCCCTTTGTAAGCGCCGCCAAAAGCCTCGGCGTTGTCTTCAATGACGTAGAGGTTGTGCCGTTTGGCGAAGGCCATGATTTCGTCCATATCGCAGACGTTCCCGTACAAGTGCACGGGAATAATGGCCCGGGTCCGCTTGGTAATGAGCTTTTCCGCTGATTCGATGCTGATGCAATGGTCCGCGATGTTCACATCGGCGAATCGGGGAATGGCCCCCGCCTGCACCACGGAAAAACTGGTGGCGATGAAGGTGTAGCTCGGCACAATAACTTCGTCGCCGGGCCCCACGCCCAACGCCGCCAGGGCAACGTGCAGTGCTGCCGTCCCGGTGGCGACGCTGATGGCGAATTTGCTTCCTTGCCACCCTGCGAAGCGCTTCTCAAACGCCATGCCATTGCGGCCGGTCCAATAGTTCACCTTTCCGGATCTGAGCACTTCCTCCACCGCCTTAATCGCGGGCTCGTCGAAACTGGGCCACATCTTCAGCTTGTTGGATACGGCCTTCGGGCCTCCGTTGATGGCCAACTGGTCGGTTGCAATTGCTGTCATTCGTTCTCTCCTCTGGCAGGTTGTTGAATTACCGTCAGCTTGCAGGTCGCGTCTTTGCAGGTGCTGAGGTCAATGTTGTATTTAAATCCGAAGGGTTCCAGCACGCGGCGATAGAGCACGTCGCAATGCTCGCAGTAGTGCTCGTAGGGCTCGATGTGCTTCAACTCGTTCAGGCGGCCGCGGCTGGGGCAATGGCGCATCTCAATTTCAAACGTCCCTTTCTTCTCATCGAGTGTCATGCGGAAGTCCGCCGCTTCCTCCGTCAGCGAGTGGCTCCAGTACTCAAAGCAGCCGGCCAATCCCTTGGTTGCTGTGAGATCGTGCAGGTTGGTCAGGAACTTGTCCGAAAGATCCTCCCAGAACCTGACCACCGCTTCCTTGCCGCCTTGCGCTTCCAGGAATTTGAACAATTCGCTGTAAGCGGGAATGAATTCTGTGCAGGAAATCATGCTGTCACTCCTTCTCCTTCCAAAATTTCTGCACGCATCGGCCCTCGCCGGGCTCGTAGTGGCAACTGCATTTGTAACCTGCCTCGCCGCAAACCGTTTCGTTAACCACCACGGTGGTCTCGCAGAAGCGTGGGGTAAAGAGTTGGTTGATCCTCTTCAGATGGGCAATGGCGGGGCAATTGTGAACGGTCAGGGTCAGTACGCCATCCTGAATCTCCAGGGAGAACGCTCCACCCTCTTTGGTAAAAATCTCCCGCCAATGCTTTTCGAGCGCGGCCAAGCCCTCGTCCCGTAGTTGCTGGCTTAGAGGCGCAAAATAGCTCCGGCCGACCTGCCGGAGATATGCCGTCGTGGCCTCGGGCCCAAAGTGATCGTCCAAATACTTGATGCCGTAACACAGCGCGCCGTGAAAGTCCTTGTGCAGGTACTCGTGGTCGGTGGCTTTGCAATCCAGGACTCGCAGGCCCTGATCAGGGTCGAGCATTAATTCTCCTCCTTGGCAAACGAGCGTGGTGATTTCCATGGCCCGCGAAAGCAAGCAGGCCAAACGCGTCCTACGAAAACGAAAGTCTGAGGCACCGTGGTTCACCCTGTCAAGGGGGCGAATCGCCGCTCAAATCAGAAGGCATTGTTTACAGGGTAGAACAAGGGTGTGCCGGCGTGGCCGTCCCAGCTAATTCTCTACCCGGCCGGCCTGGGATCCTCGGTGTTGCAAGAGCGCAGGGCCATGCGCCCCTACTTCCAGGATAGGAATCGCACATCGCCTCATGGCAAAGAAATCATGACGTCATACTTGCACCCGGGCGCATCAAACGTTGGTTCCAGCCCCGAAAAAAAAGGTTGAATAAGCCCACTTAATTGCTGAATTCTTAAACACCTCCGTGGGGGTTTAAGGCCCACAAGATACTTGGAATCTATTATTTACAAGAATAATCTCCTTGGGGATTGTTCCTTGATGATTACTTGAGAAATCCCTTGACAACTATGTATAGAAATATTACCGTACAATGGTACCAAAACTCTGAGGTAGGACAGATAGTTCGTCGCAGAATTTAGCGTGAGCGTACTCCACGCTATCAGTAGTGCCTGCGGATCGAATTCTCCAACCGCTCACGTGAGCACTAACACTCTCAACAGGCCCCGTCATTGAATGGTTGTACCGATCGGAGGCGACTCTTGGGTAGATTGGCCGCTCACTCTTAACGAGACACTCTGATTCTCTCTCCCTCGCATCAGCAGTCTCCCTTTTCATACCCAGGTGGCAAATAAGGCCTCCTCGCATTGAGCTGTTTGACGAGATAAAGATCGGTCGTTTCCGACGGATCAATGGAGGGGCGGGACTCCCTGCAAGACGGGTGATAGATTGACTCGATAAGGAGAACTCCCATGGCAAGCGACGTATTTAAACAGCGGGGCATCGGGTTTGGGACTCGATCTACAAGGGTACTTCTTGTTGACGAGGACACCGGCGACTTGAGAAACCTTCGTGTTACGCTGGAAGGCCAGGGATACGAAGTCGTTACCTGCCCGACCTATGAGGCCGGTATTCAATGCCTGGAGTCGGAGTCCATTGACTTCGTGGTTGTGAGCCAGGGCTCCCTGGCCTTTGAGGGGCGCAGTGTGCTGGATCGGGCCGTGCAGTTGGACCGGCACCGGGCGGTTTTGGTTTTGACCCGGTGCATTGATATGCGCTGCTACCTCGATGCGATGCAAATGGGAGCCGTTGATTACCTTGCAAAACCTGTGCCTGCCGCGGATTTATTGCGGTTTGTGCGGACACACGTCAATCGGGCGGCTCCCAATGGCAAGCGGCACGACTTGATGGGTCAAGCATCTACACGGCAGACGCCGTCGGTTGCGTGATTTTCTCGAGCTTCGGGGTCAGCAATTGGATAACCCCCATGGTCAGGGGATGCATGACGCCGGCAATAATAAAGAGCGGGAGATACGAGTGATGTTGCAGGATATGGCCTGCAACCCACGCCAGTATTGCTCCGCCGAAAGCGCCGGCGGCTCCTCCGATTCCCACCACTGAACCCACGTCCTTCTTCGGAAACGTATCGGACGGGATGGTAAAGACGGTGGAGGACCAACCCTGGTGGCCGGCCGTCCCGATCGAGATGAAGGCCAGGGCCATCCACGGGCTTCCCGCAAACACTGCCAGGATTCCAAGCGGCATACACAGGGCGCAGGCGAGCAAAGCGGTTTTGCGCGCGAAGTTGACGGAACGGCCGCGGCGAAGCAGATAGCCGGACAGCCAGCCTCCTGTGACTCCACCCGGCACTGCCGCCAGGAAGGGAATGAATCCAAAAAGCCGCAGGTGTTCAACCGAGAAGTGGCGCGCCTCAATGAGGTATTTGGGCAGCCAGAAGATGTAGAACCACCACACGGGGTCGGTCATAAACTTGGCCATAATGAAGGTCCATGCCTGCCGATAACGGAAAATCTTACCCCACGCCATCGGTGCCCCGAGTGCCTCCTGATCTTCGCCGGGTTCGGTCTCAATATGGTGAAGCTCGTCCGGCGTGATCCAAGGGTGCTTGCGGGGCAGACGGTAGATCAGCAGCCAGGTGGCGACACAGACCAAGCCCAACGCGCCCGTCCCGACGAAGGCCATCTTCCAGCCAAACCTCAGGAATAACCACCCCACAAGGGGATAGGAGATCACTGCTCCCACCGCCGTGCCGGAATTGAAAATCCCGGTGGCCAAGGCCCGTTCGCGCTTCGGGAACCATTCGGCCACGGCTTTGATGGAACCGGGGAAACTTCCCGCTTCTCCCATCCCCAGAAAACCGCACGCCACCGCAAATGAGCCCACACCGCGCGCCAAGGCTTGTCCCATGGCGGCGAACGACCACCAGATCATAGCCAGGGCAAAGCCCATTCGTGTGCCCAGCCGGTCGATGATCCGCCCGATCCCCAGCAACATGATGGCGTAGGAAAACTGGAAAGAGAAGATGATCCAACCGTAATCGCTCTCTGACATGCTGAAGATCTTTTGCACGTGATGGGAGAGGATGGAAATGGTGCCCCGATCAACGTAGTTGATGACGGCGCCAAAAAACAAGACCCCGCAAATCAGCCAGCGCAGGTGAGGTATCCGGAAAGAGTTCGAAAGAGGTGGGGGAGTGGATCCTGAGGGTTTCAAGTCCGGTAGTGGTGTAGGCACGATTCTCCTTGCGCGAGGCTTCGACAATTAAACTGTTAGTCTTTACAGCGTCTGACTCTGGTGCGGCGGCCGCAATCACGGTGGCGACCCGCTTAGGGATTCTTTACCCAGGCGTGGCGGGGATCATCAGCCCAGGCGCCATATCGCCGTTCTTCACCTGCGAGCACCCAGGTGTAATGCAGTTCGTAACCGGGCGCCGCCACGACCGGATGATATCCCTTCGGCAGCAGCACCGTATCGCCATCTTCGACGACAAATACGTTGGAAAATCCCTCCGGGTCGCCGGCGGCGGTATAGGTCCAGATAAATCCGAACCCCTGCGCGGGCTTGACGCGGAAATAATAGACTTCTTCCAGAACAGCTTCCTGGGGGGGATTCGAACGGTCATGCTTGTGAGGTGGAAAACTCGACCAGTTTCCCGGGGGACTCAGGGTCTCACCGGCCAACAGGCGTTCCGCCGGTACGTTTTCACCCAATGCCGAATAGACCATCCTCTGCCAATTGTCACGGCCCACCTGCTTGGCAATCACCGTGGACCCTTCCAGCAGCGCGGCCGGGGCCCTGGACTTTGAGGGAGCGGAGAAGATTCCCAAGGCCGCGGCTGAATCTGCTTTGATTTCCAATTGCGAATTGGGCGGGTTGAAGCTAATGACCGGCGCTCCGGAGAACACATCCTCGCGTTTTCCGGCCTTGCTATAAATTTCCTTGCTGCGCCCCACGGTGCTGATTGTCAGGGTTACGAAGCCAGAAAAGATATCGAGGACGTATTCGCGATCGCCAGTCTGCAGGGAGTGGCGTTCACCCTTTTCCAGTTGCAAGGTGGCGAAGTCGAGGAACCGCATCGTGCCGGGTGCCACAACCTGTTGAAACTTCCCATTCATTCGCGCTTTGATAAGTCGATCCATGGGTACCTCGCTGCGACGGAGATGCGCCGGGTGGCGACCGTGTGCCGGTGCTTACTTGCCTCCCGTATAATTCTGATATGCGGCGGCAACCTGGGCCTCGGCCGCGTCGCCATGGTGGATCACCACGCGGTAGGTGAAGGTAAGCGCTTCGCCTTGGGCGATCGTAACGCCGCCGTCACGATTGGGGTCGTGGTAAAAGTCATGTTCGCCAAAAGGATTGACCGCGAACAGCCCATAATCGCGCGCGTGCCAGTAAGTGGGATGCTTGATGTTGGCGGGATTATCGAAGATCGCGATGCCAAGGGGTTCGCCATCCACCACGCCCGAGTAATCCACCCAGTTGGCGCGCTTGCCCCAAATTTCATCCACTCCCACCTTGCCTTCCGAGTTGGTCATCTTTAAGTCGGGTTTGGTGAGGGCGTTGACGACGCGGATGGCAAAGGTGCCTTCCTTGGTGTCACCCATTTTAAGCGGCACGCCTTTATTGGCCTTCAGCGTGAAGCTGCAGTCGATAGTGCGGGTGGAGTCGCTGCCGCTGAAAGTATAATCCTGGATTTCACTGCCGATGGCTTTCCCGTCGGGTCCCACCAGTTCGAACTCAGCCCTCAAGGTTCCGCTTTCGCCGTCGCTCTTGACCTCATCGAGCTTGCGGAAGGCCGTTCTCCCTTTGGGTAACTCCTCGCTCGGGTAACGTATGCCATTAACCGTCTGCGATGCCTTGGTGGGTTGGCCTTCTCCCCAGAAGTCGATTCCGTTGATATTGCCATGAGCGAAGAACAAGGCGCGATGATGCGGGTGATCATGGCGTTCCCCGGGGATATCGTTGCGCATGGGGAATCCGCGTGTCACCACCGTCCCTTGAGCGGAGTGCAGGGGGTGCAGATAGGGCTTGGGTGAATTCGGGCCAAAGTAATAAGTGGTAAAGACCTTCCCGCCGATTAGTACGTCGACGGAATCGGTATGTCTTTGGAACTTTACTGTTTCATTGGCGCCCATCACGAAAGGGCAGAGAAGCAGCATGGCGAGTACCAGCGGGCATCCGGATCTTTGTAGGCACATGGGCTGAGGCCTCACTT
>Ga0181520_10008328_pt1 | contig 14792 bp, 12 predicted proteins | sample PEATcosm2014_Bin_29_FD_132451 | JGI IMG/M metagenome (GOLD analysis project Ga0181520, IMG submission 132451) | Peatland microbial communities from MTU Mesocosm Facility, Houghton, MI, USA - PEATcosm2014_Bin02_30_metaG | ecosystem: Environmental > Terrestrial > Soil > Wetlands > Peat | place... | reverse complement strand
GTCAGAACCTTTCTGCATGATGACGTTGATGACGCCGCCCATCGCGCCACCGTACTCGGCTTCAACACCGGAAGACTTCATTTCCACTTCCGAGATAAAGTCCATGGGCACGTTGGTGTGGGAATAGCCACCAATAATGTTGGCCGTCTCCTGTCCTTCAACCAGATAAGCATTCTCTGAATCGGCGCCGCCGCCCACGGAGAAGCCGAACTGGCCGCCGTTGCTGCCGTTGCCGGGAGAGGTGCCGCCGGTTCCATTGCTTGACGTGCTGTTGCCCATCAAAGGCTCGTTGCGCGCCATCGGGGCAAACTGAATGACCGACTGAAAGGAGGTTCCATGGGGAACGTTGGCGAGTTCTTCTTCGGGGATGTTGGTCAGTGTGGTGGTGGTGGTGGTGTCAATCAGCGGACCCTCAGTGCTGACTTCGACGACCGTCTTGACCGCGCCGACGTTCAAGGTCAGGTTCACTGTCGGAAGATGGCCAACCTCAAGTACCAGACCTTCGCGCTTGAGGGTTTCAAAGCCCGGCGCCGTCACCGTAAGGGTGTAGGTGCCCGGTGGAAGGTTGGAAAAGCGGTAGTAGCCGGTGGAGTCCGTGACGGCCTCCTTGGCGCCCACGAGCGTCGATCCCGTTACCACTACCCGGGCCTGAGCGAGCACGGCGCCCGAGGTATCCTTTACCGTGCCTTGCAGTCCGCCTGTAGTTTACTGCGCAAAAAGCGAGGGCGCAAGCAACGCCAGAACTGCTCCAAGGACCAGCATCGCGCTTTGAAATCGGAAAAATCGCATTGACATCCTCCAAGATAGTCGTTGGAACCGGAGGCCTTTAAGGGGCTCCTCTCGATCCGTGATTGAGCTATAGCGTCTCGGTAGGGGGGATGAACCCGATCCGCGACTGAAAGGTTGTACGGCGTAGCATCAAAGGCTGTATCAGTTTGCCTTCACCTTGGGGTCGTACGCGGCAGACTTCTATCCCCAGAAAGTGAAAGTGAGCTTTTGTGGTTAATATGCACGACGATTGCCATTCTTCTCTCGCATTTGAAATATTTTATTTGTATTGAAAATAAAGTACTTGTCTGTGAATATCGAGAATTATGTTACAGCGCGATATATGAAAAAACGGAGAAATACTGACAATAATTCCGAAAATGGGCGATTGCAGCCGCTTTAGGATCGGCCAAAATCGGCCCCAAATGCCCCCGCAATCGAGCTCAACTCGGATTCTCTCACCAGTCGCGTCGGCAAACGGTTTATCCTCGAAACGATGAATCTCACACTGGCCCATGTTGGCGCACGCCCCGGCTCAAAGGACGAGTTCGATGCAGGCACCGCAATCTATCTTGGACGCTGCTCAACCTTTGCGCACTGCAAGACCGAAGCCTTCCGCACCGAAGATGCTCTGCTCGATTGGCTGGAGCGGCAACAGGGGCGGACGCCGGTGGTGGCCGTGCTGCTGGACAGCAGGGGAAGGCTAATGACTTCCGAGGCCTTTGCCGTATGGCTGGGCGAGCGGCGCAACGAAGGCATGCAGCATATTGTCTTCGCCATTGGGCCGGCCAGCGGATGGAGCGAAAATGCTCGCCAGCGAGCCAGCCTGCTGCTCTCTCTGGGACCGATGACGCTGGCCCATGCGCTGGCGCGGCTGGTGATCTCCGAACAGATCTACCGGGCATTTACGATTCTGTCCGGGCATCCCTACCACGCGGGACACTAATGGCCACGCATGGTGAATTGACGCGCCCCGGCCGTCTTCCCCAACTGATATTGACTGTCTTTTTGTGCGAGCCTACAATTCGGAACGTCTTCATGGTCACGGGAGATTGAGATGGAAAACGAACTGACGGACTGCACACGGCGCGGATTTTTCCGCTTGGGGTTGGGACTTGCGGCAAGTGCGCCTGCCGTGCTTGCCAGCGGTTGCGAGAGTGAAAGCGGATTTTTCTCTCAGCAAGGCATGAACCGCGCCGACGCCAAGGTGGCCATCGTCGCCTGCACCAGCTATTCAACTACGCAGGTGCAAGACGCATTTGATCAGGCATTCACTCTGCTGGGCGGCATTGGCGCAATGGTCAAAGGCAAAACCGTCACCGTGAAGATTAACCTCACCAGCGATGGCGCTTACGAGAGCATCTTGGGCAAACCGGCGGATGAGACATTCATCACCAATGGCAATACGGCTATTGCGCTTGCCTCCGTGCTCTTCGCCGCCGGCGCAAAGATGGTCCGGTTTGTGGATTCGGTGCCGTTCCTGCAGCCGCTGGACCAAGTCCTGATACTCGCTGGATGGGATGTGCCGACGTTGCTCGCGCAGGGAAATGTTGTGCTGGAAAATACCCGCAATCTGGGCAGCGGAACCCAATACTATGATTTGGATGTTGTTGGCACCCCCTATCTCTTCTCTTATTTTGAACTGAACCATTGTTACCACGATACCGACATCTTCATCTCGCTGGCCAAGCTCAAGCAGCACCTTACGGCAGGTGTATCTCTTTCGATGAAGTGTGTTTACGGCTCGACGCCGAACTCGCTTTATGGCACGCAAGCCCCATCCGAGGATGCTATCGGCTACCGCGGTCCGCTGCACGGCTCCGGCGAGGCAAACTGGGATGGCATCAACCCTCCCGGCGCCATCACGAGCACTCCTATGGTCGACGCCGGCGCACGCATTCCGCGCATTGTTGCCGACATCAATGCGGGCCGCCGGGTTCACATCGCCATCATCGACGGCATCACCTCGATCAGCGGCGGAGAAGGCCCTTGGGCTCCCAATGCCGCGCTCACTTCGCCGGGCGTCATCATCGCGGGACTGAACTCGGTCTCGACTGATGCCGTGGGCATCGCCGTGATGGGCTACACCAACCCGCTGGCCGTGCGCGGCACTGCGCCCTTTACCAGTTGCGACAATATGGTGCTGCTGGCCAGCCAAAACAATGTTGGCATCGGCGATCTCTCCCAGATTGAAGTCCTGGGACTACCCATTAAAAAGGTGATCACTCCCTATCCGCAAGTCTTGCTGAGGCCCATGCGCTCGATGTGCTGTTTGCGCCAGCCTAAGCAGTCGTGAGTGACAGCCGGCCGCAAGTTTGACATCTCCGGCCGGCTGGCGCCCTAAAAAATCATCGCTACCGCGCGACGCTCAACCGCGGCTTCAAGATTTGCAGCAGAGCCGCGCCGCCATAGATCACAACCGCAATGAGCAGCAGAGCCTTCATTCCAACGATAAATGAAAGGTTCTGCGCCAGCCCTCCGGCGACCGCGCCGAGCATATTCGCCCCGAAGACGTTGCTTTGACCGGCGCTGCGGCGGAAGCTCTCCGTGAAGATGATTCCAGCAAAGAAAAAAGGCACACAGTAGGCAAAGCAGATGAGAATGCCCACGTGCGTTCCCGATCCCGGAACAAGCGTCCAGTTGATTGCGTAGTTGGCGATAATCGTCGCGCACAGAAGCGCATAGAAGATGCCCAGGTTGCCTGGGCGCCGCATTTTGACATAGACGTTCGACAAGAGCAGAACCGTAAGAATGCCGGTCAGGGCAACGCAATTCACCAGCCATGTTGTGCCAAAATACAACGCGAGGCGGCTGACCAGTTGGGTCTCCATCAGCAGAAATCCTGCCCCCAGCAAAAAGAATTGCCATGAGCTGCTCTCTTTCAGCTTGAAGAATGGTCCGACAAAATAGAGAGCCATGACCAGGATGATCGCGGAGACCGAGTAATAGGTCCGGGGAATGGAATGGCTGAAGTGGTAAACGTAGGGCCAGTCATCGGTTGTTGGCGGCGGAGCATGGTCAATCGCGAGCGGAAAAGCGGGCGGGCGCGCGCTGAGGAACGCAGCCTCCGGCTTCTCAAGACTCTTCTCCCAGGGATAAGTCGAATCTGATTCGATGAAAACGGTTGCGCTGAACAACCCCCCAACCGGCCCGGCGTAGTAGGTCAGCGGCGGGCGGGGAAAGATTCCCCCCAGCATCGCATAGAATCGCTGCCCAATCCATGTCCACGGCTGGCGCACCTCAAATTTGAGAACCATGATTCCATCGGGGTTCAGCAGCCTTCGGGCATCGCGAAACGACTCTTCCGTGTACACATAGTTATCCACGCGCATATTGCTGTAGCCGGAAAACTCCGTGTGCGAGTCGAGCAGACCGAAGAGGATCACGTCATACTTTTCATGGCTCTGGCGCATGAAGTTTCTGGCGTCGTTGTTGATGAGATGAACCTTCGGGGAGGCGTACGGCTGCTCCGGATGGAGGCGCGCGCCCAGGTTCGCGATCAGCGGATCAATCTCCACGGCATCAACGCTGGAGGCGCCATGGCGCAGCGCGGCGGCAACATCATTGCCCGCGCCGGAACCAACCACCAATACGCGATTCACGCTCTTGGCAAATTGGAATGGGCTGTCATACGAACTGTTTTGATAGGTGCTTGCCAGTTGCGGGTTTTTAGCCAGGTAATCAGGGCTGACATTGGCAATCGACATATAGCCCTCGTTGTTTACCAGGATGTTGTATTCCTGATTGCCTGTCTGCATGACGGAAAGCTTCTGATAGGGAGACCAGTATACCGAACCGCTGTTTGTCGACCGGAGAGCGAGCAGCGTGACGGCCAGCAATGCACAGGCAACCAATGCCGAGCGCCAGTTGACGGGCTGGGCAAAGAAGATGAGAGCAAAGGCAAGAATGAACCAGTACGACGGAGGAAGCCAGAAATAGGCGAGGATGGCCAGCAGCCAGATTCCCGCCACGCTGCCCAGCAGGTTGACCGAATAGGCCGTCACCGTGTTGGGCGCGGATTCAAGATAGTATCCTATCCAACGCCCCAGCGGGATCATGGCGATGGCGATCAGCATCAGGAATCCCAAAACCACAATTAAGGAAAACGCAAAATACTGGTAATACTGCTGGGGAGTAAGTCGCAGCACACCGCCCCACAGCGCGGCATCGGGCGTGAAGGAGAGTACGGAAGACATCAGACGCAGAATTCTGTGCCAGGACTCGAAGGGCAGGCTGACGGCAACCACCAATGCGGTTGCGGCCGCCAGCGAAGGCAATAAGCTGCCGCGCTTGCCAGAGGTAAAGCAGCCCACGCCGAAGCCCAGAAAACACACCATCAGCGAGAGATTCTGAAAGAAGGCGAAGATCTTCACCTCCGTGCCGAGCCAGCGAATCAAGACGATTTCCAAAAAAAGCGCAGCAATGCTAACCAGAAGAAGGCGCCCCATGGAGAAGGGTTGCGCAGACTCGGACGAACGGTTGAATTTCAAGGTGGCTCCTTTTTTGAACCGATGCTTGGCACACAAATAGCTGAGATGTATTCGCGCCAAAGATCAGTCTACGGGACGCACCTTTGATAGCAGAATCCTATTGCGCAGTCAAGCGCGGATGTTGGCGAGGATGATCTGAGCAATCTTTCGGAGCGAAGGTTTCGCCGCCGTTCAATCTTTATTTTGTGCTCGCGCTCCCAAACTGCCCGCCGCCGCTGACAAACAGTTTTTCGGCCTGGCCGCGCAGAACGCGGTAGAGGGCAAACTGGCGCTGGGTTGCGCCGCGCAACTCAAACAGCAGTTCGCCGCGGTTGTCGGCCATCGCATCCACGGCATCGATGAGGCGCATCCGCGGAGTCTCGTCCAGATCTGCGCCCCTTGCCACGTTCCTCAGCAGCACCAGCACGTTGCCATAGAGGTCAGGCTGAGCGATGAGGGTCACGAACTTCTGCTGGGCTGGTGGGCCATCCGTGCGCGCCGTCAGCACCAGCGTTGCACCGGAGCTGTAGGCCAGTTCGAAGACGCGAAACTGCTCGTCCAATAGCGGTGCGGGCGGAGGCGGCTCAGGCGGAGGCGCGGGTTTGGCGTTCTTCCGCGCAGCCGATTTTTTGGGCGCAGGCGCGGGCGCAGGCGGATTCAGCCCCATCGCGTCGCGGGCGATCGTTTCCAGAGCCGACTTCATCTTGGCCTCGTCGTCGGGGTTGGCCCAACTGTAACTCCACGTGTGCTCGGGGCGGCTCCTGGCGTCGGAAACGGCGACCGCCTGCTGCAAATTGTCAGGCAGGCCCATCAGCGTGGGAATCAATTCGGCGCCGTCGCCGCTGGACTTGCCCCGTTTGAGCCGGGGCCGGTCGGGATCGGTCACATCAGGCAGCGAATCCACGTGGGCTGTGTCTTCCGGCGGCTTCTTCCTACTCTTCTTCAACACCGGCCGGTCCGGATCGTCCGGCTGCTCGCTGGCGTTGTCAGTCGAGCCTTTTTTATGCAGCGTGGGCCGGTCGGGATCGGCTGCCGGAGCGTTCGGAGTCGAACCGGAGTCAGAGCCGCTGTTTGGCGCTTGACCATCCTCGGCGTGATGCTTGCGATGCAGAATGGGCCGGTCGCTGTTTTCATCGTCGATTTTGATTTGCTCCGGCTTCGACGGCTTGGACTTGAGGCTGGGCAGCGGCTTCCACGCGCCATACCCTACCCACGAACCCTGCTCCTGACCGGTTTTCTTGAGGTCAAAAAGGCCGATTGGCTTGCCGTTCTGCTGCAACTCGTACTCAACCGCTCCAGCTAGCGCCAGCGGCACCGGGCGAGCCAGATAGATGCCGCCATCCTGAAGCTGGTCGCCCAGGAGCCGCCCGCCGTCGAGCACGGCCACGGGCACCAATCGGCTGGTTTTTGGCTTGCCTGCCTCGCCCGTCCACTCAAGAACGGCAATCGAGCGCAACTCGGGCGCCTCCTTGCTGGCGTTGGCCACCTGGCCGGGGTATTGGGCCGGCAGATGCGAGGCGGCCAGCAGAACGGCCGTCGCCATCCCCGTGCGCAGGGCCCTTTGCCTCTTGCCTCTGAAAAAATCGAACCCGATGGCCACCAACGGCCCTCCAATCTACAGACGAGGTGCTTTTCCATGGAAATTAATCAGCAAGTCGCCAACTTCACGCTGCAAACCGACGAGAACAAGCCCGCAAGCCTCACAGACTATGCCGGCAAGCCGGTCATCCTCTTCTTTTATCCCAAGGCGGACACCCCAGGCTGCACCATCGAGGCCTGCGGCTTCCGCGATACCTTCGAGAAACTCCAGGCAGCCGGTGCGGTGGTGCTCGGCATCAGCCGCGATACACCCAAGGCCCAGGCCAAATTCCGCGCCCGGTACGAGCTGCCGTACACACTCCTTGCTGATGTAGACGAAAAAGTCTGCAATCAGTTTGGCGTATTGAAAGAAAAGAATTTGTACGGCAAGAAGGTCTGGGGCATCGAGCGAACGACTTTCCTCATCGGCCCAGACCAGACGCTGCTCCACGTCTTTTCCAAGGTTACGCCCGACGGCCACGCCGAAGAAGTGCTCGCCCTGCTGGCGGAATGGAAGAAGAAGCACCAAGAATGATTGCGTCTTTTCAGAACCCTATCTCCTGCTCAGCTTTTGCAGATTATTTTCAGTTTTCGATTACTCTGCTCTTGGGTCAGCAAATCGAGCCGGCACGGAAACCGTTTTCACCCCCACCCCCCCTACCCTGTGGAGGCCGCTTTTCGGTCTGTTTGTTGGATGTAACTTGTTCGTAATGAATAGCTTGTATTTTTGCACTGTTGGCAAATCAGTAACTGCAAACTCTCGGTTTTGACCATTATTGGCTCGAAAAACCGCCCAATTTACCCCAAAATCGCCGCTTTTTCGCTCTGTTTTGACAGGATCGTGAGCCACCACGAACCCTCAGCAAGCGAAGAGTGAGCCTTTGGACGCATCCCAGGAGCCGAGCGGCAAAGGCATGGTCTTGCATTCATGCATCTTCCCCGGCTTTGCAAATGAGTCGCCTGTTGAATGTCAATGCCCGGAGTACACTATCATCGATACTGTTCATGAGAGGTTGCTTCCGATGAAGGACAATAAATTCGCCCGTTTGAATCTGACTGACTGGTTTTGCTTTGGCGCCTTTGCGCTTGCAGCCTTGCTCATGCTCAATTTGCCGTTTTCCGCACCGCTCTGTGCTGCGGAAGACGCTTCCGCTCACCCCACGCTGGCCCTCGGCTCGCAGGCGCCGGACTTCTCGCTGCCGGGAATCGACGGCAAGACCCACACCCTGGCCGAGTACAAGGCCGCCAAGGTGCTGGTGATTGTCTTCACCTGCGATCACTGCCCCACGGCACAGCTGTACGAATCGCGGCTCAAGAAGCTGGTGGAGGATTACAAGGGCAAGAGTGTGCAGTTCGTGATGATTCAGCCCAATGACCCGAATGCTGTGCAGATCGGCGAACTGGATTATTCCGACCTGAGCGATAGCCTGGACGAGATGAAGATTCGCGCCGCCTACCGGCACTTCAATTTTCCTTATCTTTACGACGGCGCCACGCAGGCCACTGCCGAAGCCTACGGCCCCAAAGCCACGCCGCACGTCTTTATCTTCGACTCCCAGCGCAAGCTGCGCTTCGAGGGCCGCGTGGACGACAGCCAGCGCGAGTCGCTGGTGAAGACGCAGGACACGCGCAACGCCATTGAGGATTTGCTGGCCGGCAAGCCGGTCGCGGTAGAACATACGCCCGTCTTTGGCTGCTCCACCAAGTGGAAGGAGAAGTCAGCCGGCCGAATTGAAGAGTTGAAGAAGATTGAGGCCGAGCCGGTGACGCTGGAAGACGCTACGGCCGAGACGCTGAAGAAGCTGCGCACAAACCCCACCGGCAAGATGCTGCTGGTGAACTTCTGGGCCACCTGGTGCGGCCCCTGCACGGTGGAGTTTCCTGAATTGGAGAAGACCTTCCGAATGTATCGAAGCCGCGACTTCGAGATGGTGACCGTAGCCACGAATCTGCCCGATGAAAAGCCCGGAGTGCTGAAGTTCCTGCTGAAGCAGCACGCCAGCAGCCGCAACCTGATCTTTGCCACCACCGAGACCTACGCTTTGCAGGCCGCCTTTGATCCCAAGTGGGAGTCGGGCGTGCCTTACACGGTGCTACTGGCGCCCGACGGCAAGGTGCTCTACCAGCAGACCGGCGACCTGGACGTGCTGGCGCTGCGGCGGGTGATTCTGGCCAATCTCGACGATTCGGATTACCTCGGCCATCGCGCGTATTGGACGGGCAAGTAGAGGCACATTTTGCGGAGTTAGCGTCGCCACAAGGAGGCTGATAATAACCAAACGTCTTCCACGTTTTGTTTTTGCGATTCTACTTCTGCTCGCCGCTGGCCTGCCCGCGCGGGCGGTGTCGAGTTCCTTTGATGCGGAGCACGTGCGGGTAGAACTCCTGGTGCAGAACGACACGCTCTATATCGGCGATTGGAACAAGGCTGGCCTCTATTTCAAGTTGGAACCCGGCTGGCACATCTATTGGAAGAACCCCGGCGATGCGGGTGAGCCGCCGCACGTTCTATGGACGCTGCCTACTGGAATCACCGCAGAACCTATGCTGTTTCCCGCTCCGAAGCGTCTTCCCCTCGGCCCGTTGATGGACTACGGGTATGAGGTGAGGTTCTTTTTCCTCTCAAACTGATCGTCAGTAATGGAGTCGAACGAGAAGGTAAGATCGGGAATGTTGGTCCATCTACTCTTCACGCCCACGTCGATTGGCTCGTTTGTCGAGAACGCTGTATACCAGGCAAAGCCGATTTAGAAGTCGAGCGCAAGGTATGGATTGGTCTTTACACACTGCTAGGCGACAGAGGACCATCGCTAGCTGAGCAATTCTTTCACAATGGCCACAAGCCGCTGCCGGAGATTCCCAAGCCACTTCCAGCCAGCGCCAAGGCCGTCTTCCAGACCACGCCAACCGGCTTTCGCCTCACCGTCGAAACCGGCCAGCGAGAGAGTTCCGCCGAGTTTTTCCCGGAAGATCAGGACATTATTGACAATCCTGCTCCGCAAAAGCTCACACCAACCGCGAATGGGCTGATTCTCGACCTGAAAAAAGATGCGGCTCTCACCGCGAATCCGGCGCAGTTGCGCGGAGTTCTGGAGCTTTCCGGTGGGCGGGCCTATGAAATTGTGGCGCTGCCGGGAACGATTGCGGCAGCGGCCAGTGCGGGCGAGCCTTCCCAACAGCAGGCCGCCGGGGCTGAAGCTCCGGCCAACCAGTCCGTTCCCTTCAAAGCAGAGAACAACTCCTCGGCAAACCGCGCGGCCTCCGGTTTTTGGCGGACGCTCCTGCGCTCCACCGGCTTGGCCTTTTTGGGCGGCTTGCTGCTGAATCTGATGCCCTGCGTCTTTCCGGTGCTCTTCATCAAGGGCCTTTCGCTGGTCAACTCCGGCAATGAGAAACGGGCAACAATGCGCGCGCATGGGCTGGTCTATGCAGCAGGGATTCTGGTTTCCTTCTGGGCGCTGGTTGCTGTGCTGCTGGGGCTGCGCGCGGCGGGAGCTACGCTGGGCTGGGGATTTCAATTTCAGTCGCCGGTTTTCTTATCGCTCATGGCCGGACTGCTCTTCTTTCTGGGTCTCTCGCTCGCCGGACAATTTGAAATAGGCCTGACACTGACCAGCGCGGGAGGGGCGCTGGCCCAGAAGCACGGCTACACGGGCAGCTTCTTTACCGGCGTACTGGCGGTTATTGTGGCCACTCCTTGCACCGCGCCCTTCATGGGAGTGGCCATCGGCTATGCGCTCAGCGCATCCGCTGCGGTCACCTTTGCTGTCTTCACGGCGTTGGCACTGGGACTGGCCGCGCCGTATGTCGCGCTCACGCTGCAGCCGGCCTGGACGCGCTGGCTGCCCAAGCCGGGCGCATGGATGGAAGTGTTGCGCCAGGCTGTCGCCATGCCCATCTTCGCCACGGTGATCTGGCTGGCGTGGGTCCTGGCCGGCGCTTATGGGGCCAGTATGCTGGCGGCGCTACTAGCGAGTTTTCTTCTGCTTGCGATTGCCGGCTGGTTCCTGGGCCGCTGGCCGGCGAAGCGCTGGGCGACGATGGTCGCAACTCTGATTCTGTTGGCAGTGATTGGCCTCGCGTGGGCCGGCCAGCGTTTGGCCACCGAGCAGAAAGCATCTGTTAATCAGGATCATACCGCAATCAACGGCTGGCAGCCGTGGTCGACTGAGGCGGTCAGCCGATCCCAGGCCGAGGGGCGGCCAGTCTTTGTGGACTTCACCGCTAGCTGGTGCTTGAGCTGCCAGGTGAATGAGCGCGCGGCACTCGGCCAGCCTTCTGTGCAGCAAGCCTTTCAGGCCGCCGATGTAGTCCTGCTGCGCGCCGATTGGACGCGCCACGACGAGGCCATTACGCAGGCGCTTGCGGCGCTGGGACGCAGCGGAGTGCCCGCTTATGCGCTCTACACGCCGGGGCAAAGCCTGCCGCGGATGTTGCCTGAAGTGCTGACGCCGGGGATCGTGACGGATGCGCTGAGTAAGCTGCCAAAATCATAATAATGAGCTGCTTATGGTGTTTCTGTCCGTCGCAAAACGGTAAAAAACCGAGTTTAAGGATTGATGGAGATTTGCGCGGCGGCAATCTTCTGGAGGCTCAGCCGCTGCCGGCCCTCGCCGTCGAAGTTGGCCGGGGCAAGCCAGGCTTCAAAGGCGCGCTTGCGGGCTGGCCACTCGCAATCCAGCATGGAAAACCAGGCCGTATCGCGGTTGCGCCCTCTGACGACCATGTGCTGCCGGAAGATGCCCTCGAAGGTGAATCACAGACGCAGGGCGGCGCAGCGGCTGGGATGATTCTCCGCGTCGCACTTCCACTCGAAGCGACGGTAGCCCAGCTCGAAGACGGAACGGGCCATCAAATATATCGCCTCAGTTGCGGCGGTGGTGCGTTGCAGCGCGGGCGAAAGTAAAATGTTGCCAATCTCGACGACGCCATGCGTTGGCTCCATGCGCATGAAACTCGCCCAACCCGCGGCCTGGGCCGTCGCCGCAGGCACAATTGCCAGGAAGACAGCGGCGGTTGCCGTCTGCTTTGCTTCGATGCCCCGGCGCAAATCCGTCTCGGTCGAATAGGGTCCGTCGGCCAACCAGGTCCACAGTTCGTCGTGGCAGTTGACCGCCTGCCAGAGAGCTTTAGTGTGGCGTTCGGCGTTTAGCGGCACCAGCGTGACGTAGTGGCCGCAAAGTGTCGCGGAAGGAATCGGCGGAAGAGGCTTCCAGTTTGTAAACTGCGCGGGCATGCATCCAGCCTATCAGCCTCCGCGCAAAACTATGCTGCGCTGGCGGCCGGCTTCTCTTCGCCAAACTTCTGGTTGGTGATCAGCGGCTTGGCCCAGAGCGAAACAGCAAAGACCCAGCCAAAGGTCAGGTACAACAGGCAGAGGCCGGTACGCAATCCGAAGGAATCGGCAACACGCCCGATGAGCAGCGGCATGACGGCTCCGCCCATGATGCCCGTGCAGAGAATTCCGGCCAGTACGCCGGGATGTTCGAGCACCGAGTTCATCGCGAGGGAGATAAGGATGGGCCACATGACCGAGGCGAAGAGGCCCATGCAGGGAAAGGCATAGTGGGCGACGGAGGCGGGTCCGAAGAGGGCGAGTGAGAGGCAGGTGAGCGCTCCGATGGAGAAGGCTCCGAGTACGCGGCGGCTATCGAAGAACTTGAGCAAGATCATGCCCACGAAGCAGCCGATTGTCATCAGGCCCCATAACCATCCAACAGCCGAAGCGCCTGTGGTGTCTGGATCGAAATGGTGGTACTTGAAGAGGAACTCCGACATCCAGTTGGAGGTTCCCTGCTCGGAGGCCACATAGAAGAAGATGCTGAAGAAGTAGAGCCAGACCAGCGGCTTGCGCAGCAGTTGGCCGTACATGCCGGCCGTGCCTGAGGACTCGTCCTCTTTGCGCTCGACCTTGGGAAAGCGGGTGAAGAGCAGGGCGAGCAGAATGGCGGTAATGACGATGGCGAAGATCCAGTACATGGAGATCCAGCGCATATCTTCAGGCACAATTGTAGCCAGCGACGAGATCAGCAGATTCTTGCCTGGTTCGTACTCCAAATTGCGGACAACGTAGGAGAAAATCTGCGGGCTGAGGAAGGAAGCGATGCCGAAGATGAGCTGCGCGAAGGCCGAGTTGAAGGCGAAGTGCTCTTCGCCGCCAGCCACGCGCAGCAGCGGATTGATGGCCACTTGCAACGCCGCCATGCTGCTTCCGATGAGAAAGAGCGAAGCGATGGCGATGGGAAAGATGTGCAGCCACGCGAAGAGAAGCGAGCCGACGAGCGCGATGGAAAACATGGTAAGGATGACCCGCTTCTCGCCCCAGCGTTCCACCAGAAAGCCGGCGGGAATGGAAAAGACCCCATAGGCGATGAAGAAGGAGAAGGGAAGAAGCGCAGTGGCGAAGAGGCTCAGATGAAAGCTCTGGATGATATCCGGAACAATCGGGCCAAGGATATTGGTCACCAGCGAGATGATAAAAAAGATCGCAAATACAATCGTTACCAGATACTTGCTGCGCTTCATCAGGAGCTTTTCCTCGGCTTGAAATTATTCTTCGCTTGTTACCTTGGTGGCATGAGCAAATTTTCCGGCCTCGCGGCCTGCCATAACTGCCAGGGCCAAAGTCAGCATCTGGGCGGTCAAAATCTCCAGAATCGGCAGCAGATGAACCGACACGCCGGGGATGCGCAGAGCGGCGATCTCCGCCGACGGCCCAATCAGCTCCGCTCGGCCGGTGCGCTCGCGAATATCGGCCACCAGCTTGCGATTGAGCGCGCTCACATTCTCTTCGCCCTCCATCACCAGCACCAGGGTCTCCGGCTTGGCCATCTCCATCGGACCGTGGCGGAAGGCCGCGCTGCTCATTCCCTCGGCCTGGAAGCTGACCGCCTCTTTGACCATTAGCGCGCCCAGCCCTGCAGCGGCCAGCGAGCGCCCGCGTCCTGTCAGATACAGGTTGCGAACGCCTTGCAGCAACTCGCTCAGCTCGACAACGTGCTCTTTCCAGCCGCGCAGATACGCCTCGACCATATCCGCCGCGCCTTCCAGCACACTCATGCGTTGCGCCAGATCCTTGCCGCTCAGCACCGCTCCCAGCGCCTCGTGCGTCATCAACGCGGTCACATAGGTCTTGCATGAGACCGAAGTCTCCTGTCCGGCCTCGGTGAGCAGAACCAGCTTCGCCTGCTTCGCCAATGTACTTTCTTTGTTGTTGGTGACGCCAAGGACGACGCACTTGTCGCCGAAGCGCTCCAGCAGCCGCACCGTCTCCGCGCTTTGGCCGGATTGCGAGACCGCAATCACCAGCGAAGAGGGCTTTAACAGATGCGCGTGGTGATGGATCAGCTCGGAGTTTTCCATCAGAATCGGCGTCCAGCCATCTTCGCCCAGCTCAATGCTCAGCGGGTGCATTCCAAAGTAGGAGGATCCCATCCCGGTGAGAAGGACGCGCGGAAACCTCTGCTTGTCGCGCAGTTGCTTGATTTCGTACAGAACCGGATTGTTGCTCAGGCTCGTCCAGGTTGCCCGCAGCGCTTCCGGCTGACCGAGAATCTCTTCCAGGTAGCGTCCATTGATGACCGACAAATCCACTTTCAACGTATCCTCCATTGGCCGGCTTCCGCCAAGCCTTCTTGCAGCGGCCTCAGATGGTGCCGCGCAATGGTTGCTTTCGATTAGCCGCGAGGAAAGCGGCGATGCCAGACCTGCGCCGCGCCGATCAAGCCCACATCCGGGCCGAGCGAAGCCAGCGAAATCTCGCACAGTTCGTATGGAACCAGGCGGCAGTTCTGCCGCAAAACTTCCTCGACGCCGCCCAGCAGCAGATCGGCGCTGCGCATCACGCTGCCGCCCAGCACAATAGCCTCGGGCATAAAGTTGGTAACCACAGTGGCCAGCCCCAGCGCCAGATATTTTGCCTCGCGCTCGACGGCGGCAACCGCCGCCGCGTCGCCCACTCGCGCCCGCGCACATATT
>Ga0181520_10008326_pt1 | contig 14796 bp, 11 predicted proteins | sample PEATcosm2014_Bin_29_FD_132451 | JGI IMG/M metagenome (GOLD analysis project Ga0181520, IMG submission 132451) | Peatland microbial communities from MTU Mesocosm Facility, Houghton, MI, USA - PEATcosm2014_Bin02_30_metaG | ecosystem: Environmental > Terrestrial > Soil > Wetlands > Peat | place... | reverse complement strand
GGCCCCGGTGCTCCACCCCAAACCAAACCGTCCGGTAAAGTGGAAGGTGCTCCCCTGGCCACACACGCTTTCCACCCAGATTCGTCCTCCCATCAACTTCACCAGGTGCGAAGTAATTGCCAAGCCCAGCCCGGTCCCTCCGTAACGTCGAGTCATTGAGGTATCTGCCTGCTCAAAGGGACCGAAAATGATCTGTTGTTTTTCGGGGACGATTCCGATGCCGGTGTCACGAACGGCAAAGTGCAGCGCCACATGGTCATCGCTCTGGGATTCCACCTCGACATGGACCGCAACCTCGCCTTTCTCTGTGAATTTGATGGCGTTCCCCACGAGGTTGAGGATGACCTGGCGAAGCCTTCCCGGGTCCCCGATCAGGTACTCGGGAACCTGCGGCGAAATCGAGCAAGCCAGCTCCAACCCTTTCTGGGAAGCGCGGAAGGTGAGTGACTTCAGGGTATCGCCGAGGCTCTCGGGCAATTTGAATTCGATGGCGTCCAAAGTAATCCTATGGGCCTCAACCTTGGAGAAATCCAGGATGTCGTTTACCAAAGTGAGCAATGCGTCCGTAGAGGACTTCAGCATGCCGAGGTACTCGGACTGCTCCGCGGAGAGGGTGGTGTCAAAGAGGAGTTCACTCATGCCGAGGATTCCATTCAAGGGAGTGCGGATCTCGTGGCTCATGTTAGCCAAAAACTCGCTCTTTACCTGGCTTGCGGCCTCCGCGCGTACCTTGGCGATCCCCAGTTCTTCAAAGGCCCTGGTGAGATCGCGCGCGTTCCTCTCCTGCATATCGCGTGCGACCTCCAGTTCTGCCGCGTAGGTTTTCAGCTTTTCTTCCGCAATCATTCGATCTGTAATGTCGCGGCTGATCCCTACGAGGCCGGTGATGCGGTCCCGCAAATCCCGCAGGGGAATCTTGACAGTTGAAAGCCAGCGGAACTGGCCGGCGGCCAATCGCACCCCCTCCACCCGGCCCAGCAGGGGCTGCCCGGATTGAATGATTTGTTCTTCGTCGTGAATGGATCTCGCAGCATCTTCCACGTGTAGGAAGTCAAAGTCCGTCTTGCCGATTGCCTGCGTGGGGTCGGGTAACCCCAGCGCATGGGCATGTGCCCGATTGGTACGAATAAACCGGCTCTGGCAATCCTTGAAGAAAATGAAGTCCGGGATGTTATCCATCAAGGAGCGGAGAAGGTCGCGCTCCCGGGCCAATTCCTCAACCAGTAGCGCCAATTCCCTGGTGTGTTCTTCCTGGACGATCTTCGCCGCTTCCAGGTCCGCCGCGTAGCGTCTGAGTTTTTCTTCAGCCTGCTTGCGCTCGGTAATATCAAGGTAAAGAGCGTAGATGCCGCCGGGCTTTCCATCGATGCGTAGCGGGACAGCGCGAAGTTCCACGTCCAAAAGCGTTCCGTCTTTCCTCTGTCTCCGCGTGGTGACATGAATGGTCTCTGCCTGGCTTACGCGATTGTTGAGGCTTTCGGCTTCTTCGGCAAGCTCACCGTGGGCAATGAACTGGTCCACCTGCTTCCCTAAAAGCTCCTTTTCCGAGTACAGGAAAAGCCGTTCGAAGGCGGGATTACACATCACAGTTCTTCCCTCCAAATCGAGGGAGACGATAGCGGCAGGGCTATAACGGACGATGGCGTTCAGGTGGGCGGTCCGTTCAGCAGCAGCTTCCTCCGCCTGTTTCTGCTCAGTGATATCCGTCACCAGGATGTCGAGGGAGATGAATCGGCGGTCAGTGTCAGAACGGCAAACCGGCGTACACTTAACCCAGCGAATTGACTTGTCCTTGCGAACAATTCGAATATCAAAGACCGGGATTTCTTCTCCGCGGAACAACCTCTCCACGTATGCGGTTGCAGCCGGTCGATCCCGCTCATAAACCATCTGGAGCCAGAGGTTTGGATCATTCTGGAGTTCTTCCGGGGTATGCCCGGTAACGGCCTCGCAACCTATCCCATAGACGGCTCGGACCAACCGCTCCTCAACAAGGTCCACGCTGCAGATGAAGTCGGTCACCGCCCCCACCAAGCGGCGGTAACGGCTTTCGCTATCCTGCAGCGCCTTCTCTGTGCGTTTCCGCTTGGTAATATCGTTCATTACTCCTATGTGGGCTACGATTTGGTCGTGAGCGTCGAAAATGGGGGCGGTGGAAAGCTGGATATCCATCCAGGATCCGTCCTTCCGCTTGCGACGGAGTTCCAGGTTGGAGACAGCATCACCCTGCATTGCCCGGGAACCAATTGATCGGTGAAATTCCATCTCCTCCGGAGGAACACAGGGAAGTGGCCCTCCCAGGCTCTCCGATTCACTCCAGCCAAACAACCTTTCGGCGGCAGGATTCCATATGCGAACAAGACCGGCGGCATCCAGGGCGGTAATGGCTATAGGAGAAGCCTGCACCACGGCCCTTACCAGTTCGTTGGCTTTGTGAAGGGTTTCGTCGGCCTCCTTGCGCTGCAGGGCAGCTCCAATGGTCCTCGCCGCTGCGCGTAGAGCCTCCGTCTCCACGTTCGACCATTGGCGTGCACTAATGCAATCGTCAAAGCCAATGAATCCCCACCACGTTTCACCCACAAAGATGGGCACGGCGATGAGGGACTTAATATTCTGCCCTTCCAAATGCTGCCGTGCTCCTTCGGGGAGATCAGCAACCACCCTCTGGACAATTCTCCCTTGCTGGAATTCCTCCACCCACTCTTGCAGGCCGTTCGCTTTCCAGGAAAAATCCATGGTTTCGGGATTGTCAACCTGCGATCTAATCCCCGGCGCCGCCCACTCATACTGTTGGCTCGTCATGGGATCACCTGCCGTGCGGGAATGGTTCTGGAAGATATAGGCCCGGCTGACGGACATGGACTGCCCCAAGTGCTCCAAAACTGCTTGGATGCTCGCTTCCCAGTTGCCTTCCGAGAGAAGCTTCTGGGCGGCAAAGCTGACAGCCTCCAATATTGCACTGCGCCGCTGGAGGGCCTCGGTTATTTCCGCCTGCCCAGTGACGTCCCGATTGAAACTGAGAACCGCCGCTTTACCGGCATACTCGACGACGGACAGGGTCACCAGCACCCTGATAGCACTGTCGTTCTTGCGGCGGTGGACAGTCGTAAACTCGGAGGGACTTTCCCCCCTCTGTACGCGGCGGATCTCCTCCTCGTACCGGCCCAAGTCCTTCGTCAGGGTCTGCAGGCTGGAACCAATCAGGGATTTGCGATCCCATCCATACATTTCACAGGCTTTGCGATTACAGTCCAGGATGACGCCACTTTCGCCCTCGTGAACGAAAATGGCGTCCGTCGCGTTTTCGAAAAGGCCGCGATACTGCCGCGAAAGCGATGCCTCACGCCGCAGCCATTCCTGGACGACGGAGACCCTCCCGCCACCCGCCCGCCGATGCAAAAGGAAACCAACGAGCATCCCGAGAAGACCCGCAATGGTCATCGCTGGAATCGATGGCAAGCGCTGCCCAGCCAGCAGTCGGGGTAACAGAAGGGCGGTGATGGCAACTACCCAAGGTGCATTCACTTTGTCTTCTCGGCAATTCCGTGCAAACGATCAAGTTCCGGTTGGACGAATTGTGTGTAGCAATCTGGACAAATTCCGTGGCTGAACTGCGCTTCGGTGTGGTCGCTGATGTATCCCTCAACCTGTTGCCAATAATTGCGGTCGTTGCGGATTTTCTTGCAGTAGGAACAAATGGGTAGCAATCCCTGGAGCGTCTTGACACGTGAAAGCGCATCCTCCAATTCCCGGACACGTTGCGCCAAGGCTCCCTGGAGTTCCAGGACGCGGATTCCGACTTGTACACGTGCGCGAAGCTCCTCACGGTTAAAGGGCTTGGTGATGTAGTCGTCGGCTCCGGACTGAAGGCCATGAATCTTATCTTCCTGCCCTCTCCGCGCCGTTAGAAGGATCAGATAGATTGGCCGTGTCTGCGGCCTGCTGCGGATCTGCTGGCAGATTTCAATTCCATCCATGCCCGGCATGAGCCAATCCAGCACCACCAACTGTGGACCTTCTTCCGCTTGCAAGGCCTCCCACGCCCGGGTACCGTCTTCGACCGCCGTTACGTCATAGCCCCACTTGCTCAGGTTCGCCACAAGGATGTGGCGGGACACGGCTTGGTCTTCTGCCACCAAAATCCTCATGGAAGAGATCCTTTCCCATCTCCCCTGCTTGATTACTGCTCGCCGGCACTTCCGTTTCCGAATGGAGACTGCGCCCTCAACGGGGCATCCCCGCACCCGCCTTGCGAAGCGCGATGGAAAGCCCTTCCAGCGTATAAGGCTTGCCAATGAACGCCGCTGAGCGCGCGTCGGGAGCGTCACGCAGAATCTCGCCGGTGCTGTAGCCAGAAGCGAAAACCACCCGTACCGAAGGATCAGCCGCTCGCATCCGGCGAAAGGTTTCCAGGCCGCTGATTTCCGGCATGATCAAATCCAACAAGACGCAGTTGATCTCCTCGCGATGCTGCTCGTAAATCTCCAGGGCCTCCTTGCCATTTTCGGCCACCAAAACCTGATACCCGAGCCCTTTCAATCCTTCCGTCGCAAAGGCGCGGACCAGCGGCTCATCGTCAACCACCAGTACGGTTCCCTGTCCCGGTTGTAGTTTTCCCAAGCCCCGGACTTCTGTTTGAAAGGATGGAGCAGGTATCAGCGGAAGCGAGATGGTGAACCGGGCGCCATGGCCTGGCTCGCTTTCCACCTTCACGAACCCATCGTGGTTCTTTACGAATCCGTAAACCATGGCGAGGCCCAGTCCTGTGCCGCGACCCTGCTCTTTCGTCGTAAAGAACGGCTCAAAAACTCGGGGCAGTGCCTCTGGCGCTATTCCGGTTCCCGTGTCCTCCACGGAGATGCTGGCGTAGGACCCCGGAAGGCAATTTGGCGGAATCCCCGCTTGTTGCGCGTCGAGGGTAACCGTTTCAGACTTAACGGTCAGGGTTCCCCCTTGGGGCATTGCGTCGCGGGCGTTAATGCACAAGTTGAGCAGGGCCTGTTCCAGAAAGCTTGGTTCCGCGTTCACCCAATGCGGATCGGTTCCCTTGTGGACAGCAACGGTGATATTTCGATCGAACGTCCGCTCCACCATGCGCCTCACCCTGTCCAGAACCTCATCGATACACACGGGCTTTACCTGCTGCCGTTCAGGCCGGGCAAAACCCAGGAGTTGGCGCGTCAACTCAGCAGCGCGCTGGGCCGACTGCTCGATCATGCCCATAGAGTCTTGCAGTGGATCGTCAGAACTCAAGCGCTGACGAGCCAGTGATGCAAAACCCAGCATGACGCTCAACAGGTTATTGAAGTCGTGGGCTATGCCGCCCGCCAATGTTCCCAATGCCTCCATTTTCTGCGCCTGAAAGAGCTGCTGCTGCAACCGGCTGCGCTCCTCTTCCGCGTTCTTGCGCTCGTCGATGTCCTGCACCATCCCAAGAAAGTAAGCAGGGCGGCCCGCTGCGTCGTGGAGAAGTGAAATGCTGGTCGCGCACCAAAGGGACTCACCCGACTTGCATAGATAGCGCAATTCAAGATTCACTTGCCCCGCGCCGTCTTTGAGCAGCGTTTGCAGACGTTCCTGGCTGGCTGCTGCGTCTTGAGGATGAGTGATTTCCGCGAAGTGTTTCCCCTGTAATTCTTCGCAGGTGTAACCCAACAAGCGTGCGAAGGCGGGGTTTGTAGTGGAAAACCGTCCATTCAGGCTCGCGAGTGCCACCCCAAAATGGACCTGTTCAAAAATCGAGCGGAAGCGCTCTTCCGAGACGCGCAGTTGCTTGTAAAGCTCGCTGCGCTCCAGCGCCAGAGCGGCCTGCGTCGCAACCTGGTCAATCAGCTTGCGGGTTACAGAGCGGATCCCATCCGTGTGATTGGCCGCCACATCAAGAACCCCCAGCACACTGGTGCTGGTTTGCAGGGGAACTGCGTACGCGCATCGCTCTTCATTGCTGAATTCCTGACAACGAGGGTCCCTGTCAACCTGGGGAACATAAACCGCGCTCCTTTGGCGGATCGCCCAAGCCAGGAGCGTGGGTTCCTTGAGGGAAACCACTCGCCGCGATCCCCCATTCCTGCCTCCAAAGGCCACCCGCTGAAGTTCCCCTGTTGGCGCGTCCAACCGATAGATTCGGGCGTGGCTCAACCGCTCGCGGTCAGCCAAACGCGACAAGATCCCCCCCAGCACTGATTCGACGTCGAGGGCCCCGGCCAGCGCGGCGTTGACCTCCACCAATAAAGAGAGTTGGTGAGTCCGGGTTTCCAACTCACTGCCTGAACCGGCGACGAGGTGAGTAGGCGCAAAGGCTGATTCCTGAGATCCGGGCAGGTGCACGGAACTCTGCGGGAAAGTGACCGTCTGGCTATGACCAGGCACCATTGTAGCCATCCTGCTCCTTAGTTACGGCGAACCTGCCGCCGTGACGACGAGTGTCCGTTCATCTTCCGTCCCCATTCTCACGCGCGTGGCCGGGCAGCCTTGGGGAGCAACAAGCGACAGTTCAACCCCTGCATACCCGGGAACCCACTTATTATCCTTCGGCAAAACGCAGGTTAAACTTGAGCAATCTCGGAAGGTTTGGGTGAGTTAAGGGTGCGCTGTGGACAATAGGCGGGAAACGAGGTCTGGCAGACTCATGAAAAACGACGTAGCGGCGGGTTTACCCCGCCACATTGCCAACGATCTCAATATCAGATGGCGGGGTAAACCCGCCGCTACGTCGCATCGGAAGGTTTTTTCAACAGCCTACTAAACCGTCTGGGTCACAATATTCAGCGAGCGGGGTTTATCCGGGTCAAGTCCCTTGATCTCCGCCAGCAACGCCGCGAAAATCTGGCCGGGCACGATGTAAGGAATGGGCGAATAGATTTCGGGCGTTCCACCTGGAATCCGGATGATGCGGTTAGCGGATGCAATACCTGTTTTGGCGCCCGTGATGGCCACCACCTCAGCACGTAACGCGCGTAGTCGCTTGGTCAATTCGCGCATGTGGTTGAAGGTCTTGCCCGGTGGCATAAACACGAAAGCCGGGAAGTCGCGTTCAATCAGCGCAATAGGTCCATGCACAAAGTCCGCCGCCGAAAATCTCTCGGCGATCACGTAGCACGTTTCCATGGGCTTAAGCGAAAGCTCGAACGCATTGCCATAATTAATGCCACGCCCCACCACCACGCAATGATTCATGAAGCGGTAACGCTGCACCAGGTCGCGCAATTCGGGGATTAGCTTCAGCGTTTCCGTGACGCGGTCGGGAATTTCACTGACGCTGTCCAAACTGATGGACGTGCCCAGCGCCGCGGCGAGCAGGTAGAAAAGCATGAGCTGGCCCGTATAAGTCTTGGTGGCGGCGACGGAATGCTGTCGGCCCGCGTGGACCAGGAAGACGTCGTCGACCATCTTCGCCATGGGCGAATCTTTTTCGTTGGTGATGCCGACCGTGTACCCGCCCTGGCGTTTGGCGGCCTCAAGAACCAAATTAATGTCCGTGCCTTCGCCTGACTGCGAGATCCCCACCACCAGCGCCTGCCGGTAATCCACCTTGGCCCGATAGAGGGTGTGGACCGACGGCGCCGCCAGTGAGGCTGGAATACCCGTGGTGATCTCCGTCAGGTAGCGGCCAAAACGCGCCGCATTGTCCGAAGTTCCCCGCGCCACCAGCACCACCATGCGGAAATTCTGCTGCCGCGCAAACTTCGTGAATTCCAGAACATGCGCACGCTCAGCTCGAAACGTATCCCGCAGGGCCTGCGGTTGCTCCAGGATTTCCTTCAACATCAATGACATAATTTCCCCATTCAACGCTAATTCAGTTTCGCCCTTTTGAGGCGGACCTGTTCTTCTACAACATTAAGAATGATAAGCAACCCAGTTGCCATGAGCAATGGAGATTGGACCATTTGCACCGAGTAATTGCACCATTGCCTTGCTGATCCGCTATCGCCCTGCCCGTTCTTTGCGTCTGCTTGGTTCGTGTCACTTGCCACTCGTGACGGGCCTTTTGAGTGCGGTAGCAGCGGCTGCCGCATTGGAATTCCGTAGCGTCAATATCCACCTCTATATCGCGAGCAGATCGCATGGGTGGAAAGGCGGCAGCTTCGCGGCCGCCCTCAAGACGCCTGCGGCGATCACTGTGGTAGCGACATCTTCGAGGCGCTTCGCTCCCAACGGGACGCTCGTTTCCGCTCTCTTCGGGCTTATGTTACAATACCGTTCCAATTACATGACGGGTTCATTTATCGGAGTGGCTTCATGAAACGATACGGCGAGCATCGTTTTCCCGGCAAACTGTTTGTAGTAGAGGGAATCGACGGTTCAGGAAAATCCACCCAACTCATGCTTCTGCATCAATGGCTGCAAGCAGAAGGCTACGGTGTGGTCTTCAGCGAGTGGAACTCCTCGCCGCTGGTCCGCGAAACCACCAAACGAGGCAAGAAAAAGCAAACCCTTACACCCTCCACTTTCTCCCTGATTCACGCCACAGACTTCGCTGACCGCATGGAGCACAACATCCTGCCCTTGCTCAAGGCTGGGGCCGTGGTGCTTTGCGACCGTTACATTTATACGGCGTTCGGGCGCGATGTGGTGCGCGGCATGGATCCCCAATGGGTGCGCGAGCTTTACAGTTTCGCCGTAAAGCCCACCGCGGCATTCTACTTCCGTGTCCCCCTGGACGTTGCCATGAAGCGCATTTTGGAAGGGCGCAGCGGAGTGAAGTTTTACGAGGCGGGGCTGGACCTGGGCTTGAGCGAGGATCCAGAGGAGAGTTTCGGCATCTTTCAGGGCCGCATCCTGGACGAGTACGAAAAAATGGTTCCGGAGTACGACCTCACCACGGTGGACGCCACCCGCCCCATCGAGGAGCAGCAGACTTACATGCGGCAGATTGTCAAAGCCAAACTGGCCCAAGCCAAGAGATTGAGGGTAGCGCCGTGAGAGAGACTTATGCCGCCCCTCTGCCGGGAATGAACCTGGCGGAATTGCCTGGCAAACTGATTGTGATTGAAGGGACGGACGGCGTGGGCCGGTCCACCCAGATCCGCCTGCTGCGCCCCTGGCTGGAGCAGCAAGGCAGGGCGGTTCTGGACACCGCGATCAAGCGCTCCGAGCTCGCAGGTAAAGGCATTCAGCAAGCCAAAGAAGGGCACACGCTGGGACGCATTACCCTGAGCTTGTTTTACGCTACGGACTTCGCCGACCGCCTCGAACATGAAATCGTCCCCGCGCTAAGGGCCGGCTTCGTCGTGCTCACCGATCGTTATATTTATTCCTTAATGGCGCGGGCCATCGTGCGGGGCGCAGATCCCCGGTGGATTCGCAACGCTTACGGCTTTGCGCTGAAGCCCGACGCCATCTTCTATTTGCGCACTGGCGTGGACGATCTCATCCCGCGCGTGGTGTTCTCCCGAGGATTCGATTATTGGGAATCCGGCATGGATATTCATCCCAGCGAGGATATGTACGATAGCTTCCGGAAGTACCAGACCGAGCTATTGGCGGAATTTGAGCGCCTGGCGAAGGAATATAACTTCGAAATCATCGACGCCACGCCCGACGTGCGCACCGTGTTTGAACACCTGCGAACGGGAGTGGCACGAGTGTTGAGCGGGGAACCGCGGGAACCGCTGTTTTCCGTCGCTACACCCCCGCCCGGCGAGCCTCTGGAGGCAGCGGCAAAAAGGGTTCTGGAAATGCCTGCGCCCACCCGGCCCGCCGCTTCAACCCCGGAGGAAGCACCGCCCTTGGATCAACCCTTGGCGAGAGCTGTCGATGGCGACGCCACCAAATAGGATATCCACTCTTTCAGCCGGTTCATTTCCACTGAATCCTGCGACATCTTCGCGTACTTTTCTTCGAACCCACCCTTGCTTTCCCGGTTGCGCAGAATAAGCTTCTGCACTTCCATCGCCAGCGGCAGGTGCTCGCGCAAGTATTCCGGGCGCGCCAGCATCTCAATCATCATCTGCTCCAGAACTTCCAGGTCGTGCCAATCCCCCAAATGGTTTTGCAGTTGTCGGAGCCACACCAGGGCATCGGCGCTGCCGGGAACGCCGAATTCGTGGAAAACTTCCAGAAGGTAGCGTAGCCGCTTGGTGGCAATGCGTGCCCCGTGGATGACGTTAGGACGGGCGTCGCGGTGAGAATGCTCGATCTGTTCTTCAAAACGGCCCCAATCGGATTCCAGCGCTGCAATCAGGTCATGGGCAAAGCTGGAGTGCGGCGCTTCAACACGATCAGCGTGATGATCGGCCAGGTGATCGTGCGCCTTGTCATGATGGAGGAATTCCTTCAGGTTCACGTAAAAGTCTGTAAGGTTGATCTTGCTTAATTTGCGCATGGCCCGCAGAAAGCTCTTGGACCTTCGCATCATCAGAAAATGTTGCACCGCCGTCCAGGCCTCGCGCCGCGCGGCCCGCTTTCTTTTCAGCGAACCCCCCACAAACTCCAGCAAGACGTCGCAATTACGCACGTCTCCCAACGCCTGGCGGCAGCCGCGAATCTGGCGGCGCAGCCGTCGTAGCTCCTGCGGGCGTGGCTTGGGATAGAGCAGGTCGAGAACCTGCTGCAGTCTCCGGCTGGCTACCCGCATGTCATGGATGGCGCTGCCATCGTCACCCTTCAAAACCTTGGCTTCGTAGGAAATGAAGCGGTTGAGTTGACGCAAGGCCAGCTCCCGCACTTTCTTGCAGCTTTCATCGTAGGGCAACAGCAATGCGCCCTCGGACCCTGCCGGGTCTGCCGCCAGTTCGGGTTCCACTGCGGCGGGTGAATGGCCTGGGATGAGTTCATCTTGCATAGTGTGTGCCTCGAAAAGGTTGGAGGGTCAACCCCCGCCCCCACGGGGTATCGGGAGGGATCCACCTTGCCGGACCCCAAGGATTCCAGGAAGGGAACCTCGTTTTAGGAAGTCCATAGTCTACCCCTGAGGGCGCTACAGAGGCAAGGTAGTGTTATGATGAGCATACAGGGCGAAATTCCAGAATGCGCGGAATACAGCGATCATCAGAATCCGGCTGATGGGCGGCGCGCCGGCAACGTGCCCCAATCCTGCAGGTCTCCGGATATTACGAGTCTGACCGCAAGGGCATTTATCATCCACGGGAGGCTATCATGCCGAGTAATTTGAAGCATCGCAGTCACATCATCACCGACGGCCGGGATCGCGCTCCGGCTCGTGCCATGTTGAAAGCCATCGGGTTCACAGACGAAGACTTGGCCAAGCCAATTGTGGGAATCGCCAACACCTGGATTGAGACCATGCCCTGCAATTTCCATTTGCGGGGGCTGGCGGAAAAAGTGAAGGCGAGCGTGCGCGCGGCGGGCGGCACTCCCATGGAGCTCAATACCATCGCAATCTCCGACGGCGTAACCATGGGCACCGAGGGCATGAAGGCTTCTCTGGTCAGCCGCGAGGTCGTGGCGGACTCCATCGAACTGGTGGGGCGCGGACACATGTTTGACGCCATGGTCGCATTGGTCGGCTGCGATAAGACTATTCCCGGGGGAGCGATGGCGCTGATCAGGCTGAATGTCCCCAGCGTGCTTCTTTACGGCGGATCCATTGCCGCCGGACGGTTTCAGAACCGCGACGTCACCGTGGGCGACGTTTTCGAAGGCGTCGGCGCCAATGCCGCGGGATTGATGACCGACAAGGAACTGAAAAATCTGGAAGACCATGCATGCCCCGGAGCAGGCGCGTGCGGCGGGCAGTTCACGGCCAACACCATGTCAACGGTGATGGAATTCATCGGTCTCTCTCCTATGGGAATGAATAGCATTCCCGCACTCGACCCCAAGAAAGATGAAGCGGCATTCCAGTGCGGCCAGATCGTAATGGATCTGTTGAAGCGCGGAGTTAAACCGCTCGATATCCTGACGCGTAAAGCTTTTGAGAACGCCATTGCCAGCGTCGCGGCCACCGGCGGTTCCACCAATGCCGTGCTGCACTTGCTCGCCATGGCGCGCGAAGCCAATGTCCCCCTGGCGATTGAAGACTTTGATGTCGTCAGTTCGCGCACGCCGATCATCGCGGATTTGAAACCCGGTGGCCATTACGTGGCGGTGGACGTGCATTACGCCGGCGGAATCCTGGTGATCGCCAAGAATCTGTTAGCGGCTGGTTTGATTGATGGTACGCAGATGACCCCCACAGGCAAGACCATCGCAGAAGAAGTTGCGAACGTCAAGGAGACGCCCGGCCAGCTTGTGGTGCGGACCGTTTCCGATCCCATTAAAAAGACCGGTGGCTTGGTGATCCTGAAGGGGAACCTCGCTCCCGACGGATGCGTGCTGAAAGTGGCGGGCGTCGAACGCACGCTTCATCGTGGACCAGCGCGCGTCTTTGATTGCGAAGAAGACGCCATGACTGCCGTGACGAGCAATGCCGTCAAGGCTGGGGACGTGGTGGTGATCCGCTACGAAGGTCCTTGCGGTGGGCCGGGCATGCGCGAAATGTTGGGCGTCACCGGAGCCCTTGTGGGCGCGGGCCTGGGCGATTCCGTGGCACTGCTCACCGACGGCCGGTTCAGCGGCGCAACGCATGGACTGATGGCGGGTCACGTAGCGCCGGAAGCCGCGCGCGGTGGGCCCATCGCCGCCGTGGCCAATGGCGATACCGTGGTTTTCGACATTGCCAAGCGCCGACTTGACATGGAGGTTTCCGACGCCGACATCAAAGCGCGCATGGCGAACTGGAAAGCTCCCGCACCGCATTACACGCGCGGTGTGTTCGCTAAATATGCGGCACTGGTTTCCTCCGCATCCGAGGGCGCGGTGACTTTTGTAAAGCCGTGACCGCAGGCTGAGGAAAAATTCCGCGGCGTCAACGCGTGCGCGCCGAGATTTGGGATACGGTGAGTTAGCCCGTTAATTTCCACGACTCTCTGCGCAGCCTCGCGGTAGAACTTTGCTTGACAAGGGACGATAAGTCATTAATGTCACCCTTTGGACCACTCAACCCCATCATTTTAAATGACTTACAAAATACCCCCTTATTCCCATTTGTTTTCAATAACTTAGCGGAAGTAATCCTCGCGCTTTTCCTGCTCATCCCGTCCGGTCGCACAAGGCGGGAGGCCATACCGCTTGCTGGCCAATTCAACGCTGCGGACGGCAGCGATGCCAGGTCAAAACAACTCTTGACAGAAAAACTACATCAATAGTAGCTTGACAAACGGGAGTAGTAAAACTAATGGGCGAACCGAAACTTACCAAATTCGAGCTGCAAATCATGGATGAGCTCTGGACGCGGGGCCAGATCTCCATTCGCGAGATTCAGGAAGCTTTCCCCGAGGAGAATCGACCCGCCTACACCACCATCCAGACCACTGTTTACCGTCTGGAAGGAAAGAAGGCTCTGCGCCGCGTCAAGAAGGTCGGCAATTTTCACATCTTCGAAGCGGCAATTTCCCGCGATGCCGCGCAGCGCAGGTTGATTGACGATCTGCTGGCGTTGTTTGGCGGACGCGCTCAGCCGGTGATGGCGCGCCTGGTTGAATCCGGCAAACTGGCGCTGGCGGATGTGCAGGAAGCGGAGAGGACTCTGCGCAAGCTCGAGAGAACGTAGCGCTGGCATCTTGCCGGCACCGGAAAAGCCGCCAGGATGGCAGCGGTACAGGTTCCGTAGCGCCGACCGAGACCTGTCCCGACAACGTCGGGAGGTCGGCACCTGTTTTGTAGGGCCGAACAGCGTTCGGCCTCAGAGTGCTGAACGGAAGTTCAGCGCCACCACGGATCATCCCAACCCGTATGCCCTATTCCGCCACGCATCCGTGATGCTATCCTAAATATCTATTGTGACGACATTACTTGAATATTAGAGGGGGGTGTATACTCCCCGCGACAGGAGTAAGGATGTTTCAGGAGATCAAAGAATCTCTCCAAGAGCTTTATCTGGAAGACAAACGGCCCTGGCTGGTCGGATTTAGTGGCGGCAAGGACAGCACCCAGGTTTTGCGCTTGGCAAACCGACCTGCCGGTGTTTATGCTCGCATTGAGATTTGCTCCCCGTCGGACCAGCCGCAAGGCCTCCGGCGGGGATTTGCTTTTAAGCGCTCGGCAACAGGAGTTCTTTTGCGCGTTGTGTTAGAGTAGTGGTCAGGGGAGACATCTATGAGGAACCGGGCTACCGAAATGCCAACCGCGCCCGAGGGGAAGGGATTGCCGCCCTACCAGCCGCGCACATCGCTGGGGAAGCGCCTTTGGGAAATTCGGGGTCAGATTGTGGCCTCGGGAGAAAGACCGTTGGGCTGGGATGAGATTGAGAAGGAAGTCTGCGAACAGCGCCACGACCCCGGGCTGGAGAAATGAGCAAGCTGACCTTTGTGGATTCGGGCGTCCTGATCGCCGCCGCCCGCGGCGCCGACGAGGTTGCCCAGCTTGCCATGACGGTGCTCGATGACCCTGAGAGGATCTTTGCCTCGAGTGCCTTGGTGCGGCTCGAAGTGTTGCCGAAAGCCCTCCGACATCACCGGGAGAGAGAGGCCCAGTTCTACGAAACCTTCTTCCAATCCGTGAGTGCCTGGGCGCCCATCGGCGAACCGCTTGCCGAAGATGCGTTTTTGCAGGCCAGGAACTTCGATCTTCACGCCATCGATGCTCTTCACATCGCGGCAGCGCTATCAGTGGGAGCCGAAGAGTTCATCACCACCGAAAAAGCAGAGAAGCCGATCAATAAGCTCACCGCCATTACCGTTCGTACCATCCACCCGTTAAATCAATGATCGCTTTGTGTTTCGTAGCCGCCCCCGCGCTCGCCGCCTTCTGCTTCCTGAATGCTGCCTCTTGAATCTTGAATCCTATCCCCCG
>Ga0181520_10008324_pt1 | contig 14798 bp, 18 predicted proteins | sample PEATcosm2014_Bin_29_FD_132451 | JGI IMG/M metagenome (GOLD analysis project Ga0181520, IMG submission 132451) | Peatland microbial communities from MTU Mesocosm Facility, Houghton, MI, USA - PEATcosm2014_Bin02_30_metaG | ecosystem: Environmental > Terrestrial > Soil > Wetlands > Peat | place... | reverse complement strand
GCGCGTCTGGAACCGGAAGATGAACCAGGACCAGACAAAGATCAACTGGCAGTTTACGCGCCAAAAAGCTCGGCACAAATTCCACTATAAAAGAACTGACTTCATGCGGTCGGAGACCTAGAGTCGATTTGCCAACACCTACACTCCCGGAAACCAGGACAATTAGTTTCGCCACGGTGGCCTTTCATGGAGCGAAAAGTCCCGGGAGTGACGGCTGCTTCTCTGGCGTGGTCTTCCCGGGCAGATCATAGACGGTAACTGGAATTCCATGTGAAGTGAGGTTCATCTCTACGAGTTCACCTACTATGTTCCAGCTGCCGCCTGCTTCCCCACAGCCCAACCGAGACATATGGATAGATGCATGGATTTCTTTCGCTTTCTCCCCAATCTCGGCGAGCCCACGTTCTAAAGCCCCATAGCGTATCCGGGGGCGCGCTGAATCGCCATAGCCGGACTGTGCAATGATGCTCGCTACAATAAATCCTTCTGCCGCGTTGGTAAAGTGGACCTTTCCAAGACGAGGAGAGGTCACCTCTTTTGTGAACCAGTTGGTATATGCTTTCTGCACTTCCGGCCATTTGAGGCGGACCGCAAGTGAAAGTCCCCCGCCCCAGGTCTGAGCCTTGTCGTTAACTAACTGAGTTAGGATCTTTGGACCTGATCCTCTGACTTGAGTAGCATCGCCGCGAACATAGCTGATCTTTGGTAGTTCGGGTTGGGCCAGGCCTGGGTCACGGAGTATTCCGAGTATCCGCGGCTTAATCTGTCCGGGGTAGGGAGGTACTCCTACGCATTGGATCTTGATGGAGCCCATAGCCGGCCATGTCTCGGAACCCTCTGCAGTGAAACCGATCGCAGTGCAGTGGGTGACCAGAGAATTCGAAGGCAGGGACATTCCTTCCCAGACGCGTAGGCCAGGAGACGCCGAAATCACATAGTTAATGGTTGGTCGATTAGACTTTGCATCCAGACTTGCAGCAAATACCGAGAGCCCACAAAGTCTAGCCATTCGCAGCAGCAACGCTTCCGTGGAAACCTTGTATTGCTGCCGTAGTTCAAGGAGTTTTGAGAAATCGTCAGAATAGATCGGGCACTCTAACCCCGACCCAACCGGCATGAGTATCTCCGCTGCACCAATATTGCAGAGCATCTCCAGCTGCCAGTTGTCGCCCTCGTTACCGTGATAGGGCTTTCGGTGCCGAATTGCTTCAGCACAGTCAGGGAATAAGGTATGGGCGACCTCATGGGCAACGGAATATCGTGCTCTATTCACTCCCCGGTTTGGGTTATATTCAATACGAAACTTAGAGCCAGCCGTTACCGTCCGAGCTTCAAGTACATCTTGTGAGGGAACAACGTCAATTCCCAGTAATTCGGCTAACTGAATCGGATCGAATGGCGGCCCAATCCATCCGCGTTCGATCGCGTCCAAGACAAGCGTCCGAATCCGCTGCTGCATTGCGTAAACGGGCTGTTCGTCCCCAGCGAGCTTTAGTACTGACCGATTTGTCCAGTAGCCGCTCGTCGCGATGCTCCTGTTTGCTACATTCTGTGCTGCCATAGCTCTTTCCACAATATTGCGTTATGAAGTTAGTACCGATTCCGTCAACGCTGTTCTATCCTGACAAGATGAATTCACCTGGGCCTACAAGCGCAAAGTCGCGCAGAATCGGGATAGTTCAGCAAATGCATCCGCCACGGAACGGTCGAGTTGACACTCGTCTGCCAGTCGTTCATATGGCATGCTCCAGTCGGTCGGCGGAGGTTCCAGCACCGCGGGAATAGGGTGAGTTGCGCGGCGATCGAATGTGCGCAAAATCGCCTCGGCTACTGAAGAAGTGTCAAGCGTCCCCGAGTGAATCAACAGAATCATATCAACCAAGTCGCGTACCCTGCTGTTTACAGCTCCGGAACGCGGGAGCGTGTACGCATGCAGCTTCTCGGCGAATTGCTGCTCTCTCTGGATTATGGGCACAGATATTGGCGGGATCGCCGCGAATCCAAGCCAATCTTGCGTCTGTACATGCTCCAATGGCTCGATCACCACATCGCCAATGCCAACATCCAGGTGGAACTTCGCAAATGTGCGTTGAGCCATCGCAGCCTCGACCGGATACCGGGAACCGCCGTAAGGAGCACCATCGAGGTCCATCATGGGAGCACCCACTCGGAATGAAAAGAAATCGTTCAGGTCGCGCCGGCCCGTCTCTTGAAGATATCCGAGCACGACGTCTCCTCCCTGTGTGGAGACTGTGCGCACCGTAAAGTCGAGGTCTTTCGTGGTTCGCGCAACCTGGAAGCGAAGTTCCATCGCATAGCCGCCCTTCAGGACCCACTGTGTGTTCGCACTATGGAACAGGCGGGCCAGAAAGCGGTCGAAAGCGACTTGGCGCCGGAGCCTTTGCAGCTCGATGTTTTCCGTTTTCGCGATCTGCCTCAATCTTTCTTCGAGTGCAGCACGCAATGCCGCGCCGGTGGCATATTTGCCCTTTTCGGTCACGCCGCCTCCAGTTCCCGCGCAATGGGTGCGAACCGGGAATCATGCAGCAGGTCAGCAGCTTGTTTCCTGGTGATCTTTCCGCTTGATTTGGCCTGCTGAAATGCCTGACGCAGTGTGTCCCTCGGAAGCGAGCCTTCCTCCCACACATCGAGGATCGTGCGAAGAGCATTGGTCGCAGGGACGCTGAACAGAACGTCCTGTTCTTCATCCGATATATGTCCGTAATGAAGACGCAGAATTCTTGGAACTGGAACCCCACGGCGAAACGGAGACGGCACGGTCATATCCAGCCGGGAAGGATTCACGTCGGTAAGTTCGTGCAGGCTCAGGGCTGTCTGGTGGCTGTAGATGCCGGCCGGTCGATCGGTTCGATCACGAGACCAAAGCCACCACAGGATCAGATCCGGTCGATCAGGCTCCGGGAAGAGAGCCAGCCTATAGATTCCGCGATGCTCGCGGAGCCAGTTACCCGCCTGAACGTGGTAGACCCGCTTGTTGCTGGCGTACCCGAGGGAAGCTGCCTGCTTGGTCGTAAAGTACCCCCCTTGAGCTTCAGCGATTCGATACAGCTCTCTTTGTCGCTCATTTCCAGTCGGCATAATAGGTCAACTTTCCTGACTTATTATGCGGCCAGGAGGCATCCAGTGCAAGTGTCTCTTAATGATCCCAAGGAGCCGGACAGTAAAGGTCCCGGAACAAATAGCAAATAGGGGGCTTCCGGCGAAGCGCCCAAGAGAGCAAACCCCATATAACCCAAAATAAGGAGACTGGAAATCCCGGAAAGGCGCATGAATCTCCGGGAAACTTCGGGTTTTAGCCGGAATTCGCCCATGACGGGCAAACCGTTCTCCAACCCCAATTCAACTCCAAATAACAACTCCCCCTACCTATTCTCAACTACTTGGGGCTCTTCAATCCCACCGACCATACCGTTTAACTAATTTAAAATAATCAACTTACGTCGCTCATAACCCGAAGGTCGCGGGTCGAAATACTGCCCGCGATTCGCTTCAGGGGCTAGCAGCCGAGATGAGAATGGGGCAAATCAGACCAGATGCTTTGAACTTGACAGCACCTCGACCATACCCAAGATCTTCAATTCCATGATCTCGACGCTTGGCTGGCGGTTGCGCACGTAGGCGATCACTTCCTCCAAGCTGAGCGCCGCGAACACCTCTGTCGATGCCGTCGCCGAGCTTCCATCCTCCGCAGCCGTCTCACCCTTCAGCTCGATCAGAAGGGCTCTATGCGGTCGATTCAAAGATGGAAGAACATCCCGATCTTTGCTTTTTGCCATAACAGACTCCCCAGGGGTTAAATCGCGGCGCCCAGCTCCCGACCGTGGCGAATCAGACGCCGCTACGTGGGTGGTTCCACCCCTGGAACCGCAGAGCCGTACAAACAATGTGTCGCATAATACCTCTATTGTGTGGTGCGGTAGTACCATAAAAGCCGGTGGCCAAAAGGGATCATATTCCTTCCCGGCGCACCGGCAAGACCCCACTTGGAGCGAAAGTGTTCTCCTACTACACCCAGGAAGAACGTCGGCTGCTGGAGAAAGCGGCGAAACAGGAACGCCGCAGTCTGAGCAGCTTTGTCGCCCTCGCCTCTCTTGAGCGCGCACAGCGGATTATTGCCGGTAAGTAAGCGCCTCGTACAGCGTCCACCTTGCTCTCGTCTTCGTAATGCTACCATTATGCAGTGTTACACTCACCTGCCTCGGACGAACGCCCAGCGAATCTGTAGCATCTGACCCGAACTGTTCTCTGCTTGCGGAGCGATAGATCTCCTATGTCCTGCATATTCTCTCAGGCACCGCGAGAGAACGGCAGGCCGCGCCCTGCGGCGGGCGGGATTCTGCTTCGTCTGCCGGGCCAATCGATTCCCAGCCAGCCTAGCGAGCTACCTGGCAGACGCCCTGCGGGTTTCGGCTCCCCCTGAAGGTCTCCCCCGAAAAAGCATCCCGCCACCTTGGGAGCGGCCATCTCTCGCGCCCTCCGGGAGTGTGTCCTGAGAGATCACTCCGGGACCACAAAGGAGATCAAGGTCATGCAAGCACAAACTACAGTTCAGAATCAGTTCATCAACAGCATCATGCAGGGCGACTGCATCCAGGTTATGCGCGAGATGCCGGCAAACAGCGTCGATTTCATCCTTACCGATCCGCCGTATCTGGTGAACTACCGCGACCGCGATGGTCGCTCCATACAGAACGACGCGAAAGCCGACTGGCTCAAGCCAGCGATGAGAGAAGCGTACCGGGTGCTGAAGCAGAATCGCGTAGCGGTCATGTTCTACGGCTGGACTAAGGTCGACGCCTTCTTCACAGCGTGGAAAGACGCAGGTTTTCAGCCTGTCGGACATATCGTATTCCGCAAGACGTATAGCTCAAAGAGCCGGTTCTTCAGCTATCGGCATGAGCAGGCGTATCTGCTGGCGAAGGGTAGGCCGCCACTGCCGAAACAGCCGCTGGCTGATGTAATGGACATGCCGTACAGCGGCAACAAGCTGCATCCAACCCAAAAGCCTGTAGAGGCGTTGGCTCCTCTGGTTCGCAGCTTCACGTTGCAGGGTGAGTTGGTACTCGATCCCTTCGCTGGCAGCGGTAGTTCCTGCGCGGCAGCGTTGCTGACAGGTCGCAGGTATGTTGGCATAGAGCTAGATGCAGAGTATTTCCATCAAGCATCGGCTCGGTTGGAGCGTGTACAGGAGAGGATCGCTGCAAGGAAGCGGCCCGCTCAGGTTCTCATTCCCACCATGAGGTGAGTGTGCCCGCGTGCTCATCGCGCCTCAAGGCGACGTTCCTCCTGAGTCGTGATCTCACAGCCTTGACCCGCGCCGAGCCCGCGTATTCTTTGCCTGACATGGTGGGAATGAGCATATCCGCGCAGTTTGCGCAAAGCTCTCAACTTCCGCTAAGCCGATTCGGGAGTAATCGGTGTTGGCGATTTCATCCGCGATTTCACCCTCGTCCTCTTTGCGAAACCAGATGAACTTCAAGTCCAGAATTGTAAAGAGCCCTGGCGAGGCCCGATTAGACCAACCGAGAGCCAGAGACGCACACCCCAACCGTCTCTGCGGATTCCGGATCCACGAAGTATCGGCGTTGGAAGTATAGAGCTAGATTCACAAGCGCGATCATCACCGGTACTTCAACAAGAGGGCCGATTACGGCGGCGAATGCAGCGCCGGAGTTGATTCCGAACACCGAGATAGCGACAGCAATCGCCAGCTCGAAGTTGTTTGAGGCGGCTGTGAACGCAAGTGTCGTTGTCTTTGAGTAATCGGCACCAAGTTTCCGGCCCATATAAAACGAGACCAGGAACATCACCACGAAGTAGATCAAGAGCGGTATGGCGATCCTCAGAACGTCCAAAGGCAGACGCACGATGTAATTGCCCTTGAGCGAAAACATCACCACAATGGTGAAGAGCAACGCGACCAGCGTCATAGGCGTGATCCGTGGAACGAGGCTGTGGTCGTACCATTCGCGCCCTTTTGCCCGAACCAGAACCGTGCGTGTCAGGAAGCCGGCGAGGAACGGGATACCCAGGTAGATGAAGACGCTCTTTGCAATCTGACCGATGGAGATGTTCACCACGGCTCCGCGCAGCCCGAACCAGCCAGGCAGCACCGTAATGAACACCCAGGAGTAGACCGAGTAGAAGAAGACCTGGAACAACGAGTTGAAGGCAACCAGTCCGGCTGCGTACTGTGTATCGCCCTTCGCTAGTTCGTTCCACACGATCACCATCGCGATGCAGCGTGCGAGCCCGATCATGATGAGCCCGGCCATGTATCCCGGATATCCTCGCAGGAATACGATGGCCAGCACGAACATCAGAACTGGGCCAATCAGCCAGTTCTGAATGAGCGAAAGTCCGAGCACGCGCTTATTGCGGAAGACCTCGTGCAGCTCTTCGTATCGGACGCGCGTAAACGGCGGGTACATCATCAGGATCAGTCCGGCAGCAATTGGGATGGAGGTTGTGCCCACACTGAAGCGGTTCAGAAACGGCACAACACCCGGCGCCAGCCAGCCGAGAACAACGCCGAGCGCCATCGCTGCGAAGATCCATCCTGTCAGGTAGCGGTCCAGAAAAGACAACCGGCTCTTTTTCACTCCTGCCTCCTACGACCGACCGATCTGGTCGATTTCGCGCTTGATAGCCATATCCTCAAGTGTCGCGAGCGGCAGCGAGAGAAACAGTCCTATCCTGCGGTCGAGCACTGTAAAGGCGTCACGGAAAGCGCGGGCGATCTCCTCTGGAGTTCCCTTGACCGCAGCCGGATCAGCAATACCCCAGTGGGCCGTCATCGGCTGACCAGGCCAATACGGACACTGCTCCTTCGCGGCGTTGTCGCAAACAGTAAAAACGAAGTCAAGCTTCGGCGCTGACGGACCCGAGAACTCGTCCCAGGACTTGCTGCGCAAGCCCGCCGTCGAGAGTCCCGCAGACTCGATTTGCTGCAGTGCTTCCGGTCGTGGTTGTCCAGTCGGATGGCTACCTGCGCTATGGGCCGTGAACTTCCCTTTGCCTTTGTGGTTCAGGACTGCTTCGGCCATGATCGAGCGGGCTGAGTTTCCGGTGCAGAGAAACAAGACGTTGTATTGAGACATAAAACTCTTCACAATCCTTTCGGCAACCAACGAAGCGCGAGCATCGTACGGTCATCAGTTGGTTGTGCACCGTCTGTATGGTCAACGATGCTGCGATGGATAGCCTCTAAGAGCTCAGGCGCAGACAGGGTTCACTCAGAAATAACTTCTTCCGCCACTCGGGTCAGGTCAAAGTCGTCTCCGGCATTATTGGTGGATTCTGTTACTCCATCCGAATACAGGAACAGAGAGCTTCCTGGACTCACGCTGTGCTTCGAGGTCACGAATTCGGTTGCACAAAACATTCCCAGCGGCAGGCTTGCACCAGGAATCAAGCGCACTGTCTTGTTTTCAATAAGGAAAACAGGCGTGTGCCCCGCATTCACAAATTCGAGATTTCCAAGACGATCTGCCTTTCCCAAAACCAGTGTTGCGAATTGGGCGGGAAGCGTGCTGTGGCAGAATGTGCTACTGGCCGCCCCCAATACTTCTGCAATTGTCTGCATGGAAGGGAGCAGTGTTCGAAGGGTGGCATGTAAGTGAGACATCAGAATCGACGCCGCAATGCCTTTTCCCGAAACATCACCAAGCGCAAAATAGAATTCGTCGGCTCCAGATGGAATCAAGTCCACGTAGTCTCCGCTGACAAATCCTGCGGGCTCATAAGAAAATGCTACTTCCCAGTCGTTAAGACAGCAACGCCGCTCCGGAAGTAAGCTCAATTGAACCTGACGCGCCAGCTCCAATTGAGCCTGCAACCCAGCGTCGAATTGTGATGCTGTCGTCATGCGGTTATGCTCGGCGGTTCGCAGGCTTGATGGCGTATACCTTAACGCTTGCCGCGGCCGCATTGACGTCGTATTGCGAGAGGAGTGTCTTGAGTTCCTCATGTAAGGAAGCCGCTCTGACAGGTGCAGAGGAACAGCACGACGCCTCAATGACCTGAAGCGGATTGGGAGCGTCCATCGTTGGGGAGCAGCAACCAGACTGGTTCTCAACCTTGGCGTATGCGTTAAGGTCCGATCCGCTATCGACGATCTCGACATGCTCGAAACCGGCAGCCAGCAAGCCAGCACGATAAGCGTCAATCTGGATGGCTCCTGCGATGCAGCCCACGTATGCAGCGAGGCTCCGCGCGACATCCTCTGGAAGTTCCTGTTTCAAAGCAATGTCGCTCACGGCCACGCGCCCGCCTGGCTTTAGTACGCGGGCAATTTCACGAAATACCGCTGGCTTGTCCGGTGCAAGATTGAGTACACAGTTGGAAATGACGCAATCAACCGAAGCATCCGGCAATGGGATCCGGTCAATTGTGGACTGGTAGAACTCAACGTTCGTGTAGCCGCCCGCCTGGGCATTTGTTCGCGCACGCTCAATCATTGCCGGCGTCATATCAATGCCGATGGCGCGCCCTTCCGGGCCAACCATCTTGGCGGCGAGAAAGACATCGAGACCTCCACCTGAGCCGAGGTCGACAACTACCTCACCCGGTCTTATATGTGCCGTGGCCGTGGGATTGCCACAAGACAAGCCCATATTGGCCTCGGCCGGAATTGACGTAAGCTCCTCTGCCGTATAGCCGAATGCCTCCGCCACTGCCTTGACGCCGGCATCGTCGCTCGACAGTGAACTCTCTGCCACCGCCCCATACTTTGACTTTACCGACTCCAGAATCTGTTCCGTCATGATCTCCTCCAACAACATATTCGCCAAAACGACTATATCGCTTGCCATCATATTCGTCAAGGCGTATAAGTAATATGGGCTGGGCGGTGATCGTCTTCGACCATGACGGCAATTCAGTTTCAGTTTTGAGGAGAAACAACTCGGAGAATACTAGGGAGCTGAATATGGAAAGAATGGATGTCTCAGACAATCCCTTGCAGTGTGCGTCAAGTAATTGCGGATCAAGCGAAGATGCAACAGGGGCGCGCCTTGGGGCCGTTGTCGTTGAAACACCTGTGCAGAGTCTCTATACCGATGCAGTCGCTGAACTGGTTGCAATAGGCGCTGCCATTGCCGCAAGTTGCGATTCCTGTTTCAAATACCACTTTCAGCAAGCCAGGAAACTTGGCATCTCACGCGAAGACATGATGCTCGCAGTGAAAACGGCTCAGAGTGTCAAAGAGACTCGGGCGCTGGCTATGTTGCAATTGGCGCAACGGTACCTCGAAGGCGATCCTGTTGGCTTGCCGACCGTGCAGAGCTGCTGCGGATAAAATCTATCCATCGAAGTCAACACGCTTCGTCAATAAGGTTAAAGAATCCATGGCGACAAAATTGGTTCAGTACAATATGGAGCGCTTCTTCCAAGCGTTGGGTGACAATACCCGACTCCGACTGCTCAACCTGATGAACGGCAAGGAAGTGTGCGTCTGCTATTTCGTGGAGATACTTGGACAGGGCCAGCCCAAGATTTCACGACATCTTGCCTACCTGCGTCGCGCGGGCATTGTCGCTGCTCGCCGCGAAGGAAAATGGATGCACTATAAGATCGTCGTACCTAAGCACGCTGGCGCAGCAAGAATCTTGAATGAAACGCTCTCCGTGCTCGGTGCGGATAAGGCGATGCAGGCAGATCGAGTGAGATTGAACAAAGCGTGCTGTTCCACGCAGAAACCTTCTGCACTGGAGGCGGCCCCGCTTCCCATTCCTATCGAAACCGTGAGTCTCTGCGCCTGTTGAACTGACGAAGGCAGTCCAATCCGTTCACTGAGCGTCAGTTACGCGCAATTCTCAGGGTTACTCCCCTAAACGCGCTTATGTTGGTCTGAGAATCTGACTCTCCGATCTGCCGGTAGCCGCTATATTTCCATGGTGTCCTGGCAGGACACCGGGTGGAAGATTTTTCCACTCTTTCGATCCCTCCCTCGCCCTACCTTCACATCCAGCACGTTGCACCGAGAGTGGCCACTCGACGGCAAACCACCAAAGGAGAACCCTGTGGAAAGCATCCGTCCGTCGAAGCGGCGCCCTTTCTTCCGTTGGGCGCGCAGCCGCCCCCTCACTCGTCTTGCCGTCCCGCTGTTCCTGTTGTCCGCCCTGCCGGTCTACGCGCAGAGCACTGGCAGCGACCCGTGGGACAACGCAGTCAACGTCCTCAAAACCGCTTTCACCGGCACGATTGCGACCGGGCTGTCGTTGGTCGCCATCGTCGTCGGGGGACTGATGTTCGCGTATGGCGAAGGCCAGTCCAAAAAGACCATCGCCGGAATCGTCTTCGGCGTGGGCATGGCAATCGGCGCAGTCAACTTCATGGCTTGGCTCTTTCCATGAACAAAGAAAGAGAGGAGGTGATCCATGTCTAAGCCAGCGGGCGTGAGGGTGAGTCCGGTGTTCAAGGCCATGAATCGTCCGCTGACTGTCCTCGGAGCGGAGCGACGGCTGTTCTTCGTCGCTCTAATCTCCGGGGGCGCGATCTTCTCTCTGCTTCATTCATTGCTCGGCGGGATTGGCCTGTTCATCGTGGGCGTCGTCATCGCCCGCGTTGTCACGAAGCATGACGTGGAGATTCTGCGCGTGTTGTTCAACTCCGGCAAATTCCGCAGACGCTACGACCCGATGAAGGCCGACGCCACAGAGATACACATTGCGAGGCGCGATGGTCAAAGTTGAGCACATCACGAAAGATTGGCGGGAAGCAGGCTCATTCGCCGCCCAGGTGAACCTGTGCGGGTTCTGGGATGAGCACTCGTTTCTGACGAAATCGGGCGACCTCGGCGCCGCATTGCATATCGGCGGAATCGATTACGAAAGCCTGGACCACTCCGGCCGGGATTACGCTGTAAAGCGCCTTGAAGCGGCCTTCCGCTCGCTCGATGACAAGTGCCGGCTCTACCAGATTTTGTTCAAGCGCAACCGGCCCGCGATTCCCCACGCCGAGTATGAGAACCCGCTGGTGCGCGCGGCTGTGGAACAGCGTAGCGCCTTTCTCGAGTCGAAGGCAGACCGCCTCTACAGTATCGAGATTTATTGGGTCGTCATGATCGATGGCAGTTACGCCAAGACTGGCTTGCTTCACGCTCTGGCCCAGCTTCCGAAACAGCCACGCGTGTCGCTGCGCGACCTGCGCGCGCTGTTCTCCGGCAATAAGGAACGAACGCTGATCTATGAGCAGATCGAGCGCGACCGGCTGCGGCTGCAGCAGAAAGTGAATAGTTTGAGTGGGCAGCTAAGCGACCTCACCACGGTCGAGCTGCTAGGGGCGGAGAGGACCTTCCGGCTTGTCCGGCGTCTCGTGAATTTCCGCCCCTCCAAAATTGATGGCGCGCCTCTGTGCGGAGCGCGTCATCTGGACTGGCAGGTCTGCGGATCGGAACTGGAAGCTCATCGCGGTTACCTGCGGATGGACGACGACTATCTCCGCGTTCTCACGCTGAAAGAGCTTCCCGCCGAGACCCGGCCGCTGATCCTCAATGGCCTGCTCGACATCCCGGCAAACTTCCACGTCGTCACCGAGTGGCATCCGGTAGACAACGCCAAGGCCCGCAAAGAGATTGCGTCACGGCGGCGTCACCACCACAACTCCAAGACCAGCTTCGTCTCCAACCTTCAGGACCAGCAGAACACCGGCAACCAGGACAATCTGGTCGATGATTCCAAAGCCGCCGCCGTCGCGGAGTTGGGTAACGCGCTTACGGTGATGGGCATGGAGGGCAAGAACTTCGGCGAGTTCACCCTCTCCGTGGTGGTTTACGACGAGGACCGCATGAAGGTCGAGCACGCGGTCGCCGAGTTCCAGAAGCTGTTTACGCAGCACGATGGCCTGCTATACGAGGAACGGTACAACCTCCTCAATGCTTTCTTTGCCACTGTGCCCGGCAACAAGCAGTTCAATCTCCGCAAGCAGTGGGCGCTCAACTCCAACTATGCCGACCTGTCGTTTCTCTTCACCGTCGATAGCGGGGCGCAGTGGAACTCGCATCTGGAGCGGGAATATTTGGCCGTCCTCGAATCGACCCACGGCACGCCTTACTACCTCAACATCCATAGCGGCGATGTGGCACACACGCTCCTGCTTGGCGCTACAGGCAGTGGCAAGAGTTTTACGTTATCCACCACGCTTCAGTCCGCGCAGAAATACGACCCGCTGACCTTCATCTTCGACCTCGGTGGAAGCTATGAGACGCTGACACGGGCCTTTGGCGGGACGTATCTGAATGTCGGACTGAAAGACCCCGGCTTTACGATCAATCCCTTTTCGCTCGAAGCAACCCACGCGAACATGAACTTTCTGTACCTGTTCCTCCGGGTACTGATTGAGGCTGGCGGACGTTATGAGCTTACACCGGAGGATGAGAAGGCGCTCTTCGCTGCGATCGAGCGGATCTATAAGCTGCCCGCCGAGATACGGACACTCACCAACTTCGCGTCCATCCTCGGCCCGCTCGGTGAGCGCCTGCATCGGTGGACACGAGCTGGGCAGTTCGGGCACCTCTTCGACAATCCCCACGACACGCTCACGTTCTCGCGCTTCCAGACTTTCAACTTCGATGGCTGGAGTGACTACCCGGACATCCTGGAGCCGCTGCTGTTTTACGTGCTGCAGCGTGCGTCGTCCGAGATCGAAAAACCCGTGAATACAGCCACTTTTAAGGTCTTCGTAATCGACGAAGCATGGATCTTTCTTAAGAACAAGACGATCCGAGACTGGATTACTCGGGCTGAAAAAACCTGGCGAAAGAAGAACGCCGCCATGATCCTGGCGACGCAATCGGTCGTGGAGCTGGCCGCGTCCGACATGCTGCACATCGTCAACGAGTCCTGCCCCACCAAGATCTTCCTGTCCAACCCCAACATCGACCGCAGGATGTACGCCGAAATCTTCCAGTTGAACGATACCCAGCTTGAGTTGCTGGAGTCGCTTGTGCCCAAGCGCGAGCTGTTGCTGATCCAGCCGCGCGGCACGAAAAAGCTGGTGCTCGAAGTCGATGCGCTGGGGTATTGGATGGCGACCAATAACGCCCGCGACAACATGCGCAAACAGGATTACTTCGCCCGCTTCGGGCCGGAACAAGGTTTGATCCGGCTCGCTCACGATTATCCTAACCCAGCCAATTCCTGACTTAATTTGCTGGTTTTCTCATAAGGAGATTTCATGCGCCCATTACCCATCGTCTCGCTCCTGCTTGGCCTGGCCGCAACCGTGGCCAACGCCCAGCAGACCGCCCGCCTCGTCAAATACCACGCCAACGACATCGTGAATGTCCGCGCGAAGATGCGCTACACCACGCTCATTCAACTACCGGCCACCGAAAAAATCTTGGAAGTCGCCACCGGCGACAAGGATTTCTGGATCATCGACACGGTTGGCAGCTACTGCTTTCTGCACCCTGCCAAAGAGGGCATCCACTCCAATCTCAATCTCATCACCGACCACGGCAGCGTGTACTCATTCACCCTGGACGACGTTGAGTCCGGCGACCCCGACCTGAAGGTTGTCATCGAGCCCTCCGACCCGTCCTCGCTCGCCGCCGCCAATGGCGTCACGCAGTTCGCCCCAGCTAGTGAGGTAGAGGCCGCTCGCGCTCAGGCGCAAATGGCGCAGGCCCACGCCGCCACTGCTGCTGAGCAATTCCGCGCCGAATACCCGACTCAGGCGCTGAAGTTCGATTACAGCTTTCACAACAAAAACCCGTTTGATGTCTCCGCCATCTATCACGACGACAAGTTCACGTACATCAAGTCCACGGCCTCGGAAAAGTTTTCGGTCTACGCATTGAAGGACGGTCAGCCCGATCTGATTACGTTTCAACTCAAGGACGGGACGTACATCCTCCCCACTGTCGTCGATCGTGGTTACCTCGAAATCGGCAAGCACAAGCTCGATTTTCAGCGGAGAGGCCAATAGCGATGGCAGAGGAAAAACTGACCAACACAACTCCGGTCTCGGAACAGGAGACTCTGGCAGCATCTTCGGCGGTCCGTGACAAACGCAGGCTGCCGGAAGGCGTCGTGCCCAAACAGGCGCAGAGCTACGTCATCGCCGGACTTGCAGTATTGATTTTGCTGGCAGTGATGTTCTCGAAGAACCACCCCAAGCCCGCTCCAAAGGATGTTGCGCCTGGTTCCGTCGCAGTGTCCACGGACATGAACCAGCGGAAGATTCAGGAGTTGGAGCAGGACCTCAGCGCCGATCAGCGCCAGAGCCAGCAACAGGCACTGAAGGCGAATGCAGCGGCACCGACAGGTATGGCGATGGCAACCAATCTCGCACAACCAGGCGTAGCGTCTCCTGCTGCGCAGTTGCCGCCACCCGTGGCGGCTCAACCCACGGAGCCGCCACGCGATCCAGTAGCGGATGCGGAGAAGGCGCTGGCCTTCAAAGCCCGCTTCGCCTCCAATCTCGTCTCTTCCGATGGCGGCGCTCCACGGCCATCGGTCGAGTCAGTCGATCTGGGGGAAAGGTCCGCTGGTCGCCCTTCGAGCTTGCCGCCGATCACTTCCACGCAGGTTGCCACAGCTGCTCCTCCCATGACCGGTAACAAGCGTGCGCCGGAGGTGAACGTCAACTCTGCCCACGGCCAGCCCTTCGTCGTCTTCGAGGGGACGACCATCGACACCGTGCTAGTCAACCGGCTCGACGGTGAGTTTGCCGGACCACTGAAGGTCATGGTGACCAACCCCATCTACAGCCAGGATCGGCAGCATCTTCTGATCCCGGACGGCACATTCATTTTGGGCGATGTGCAGAAGGTC
>Ga0181520_10008323_pt1 | contig 14798 bp, 14 predicted proteins | sample PEATcosm2014_Bin_29_FD_132451 | JGI IMG/M metagenome (GOLD analysis project Ga0181520, IMG submission 132451) | Peatland microbial communities from MTU Mesocosm Facility, Houghton, MI, USA - PEATcosm2014_Bin02_30_metaG | ecosystem: Environmental > Terrestrial > Soil > Wetlands > Peat | place... | reverse complement strand
TGGCGGGCGGCGGAGCGGTAGTCGGCGGCGGTCACGACCCCGAGCACGAGAACGGGCACCAGGGCCAGGGCGGCATGGGCGGCTAGTGTCCGCCCAAGTGCCTTGGGCCGGTCGGATGGTCCCCTCACCATCGGTCTCATCGGCCCGCGCCCCGCTGCGCTTGAGGCACAACCCAGGTCGAAGGGACCACCGCCAACGCACCAGAGCAGCGCCCCACGGCCAGATGTCCCCGTCGTGCTCTCGCTGCTTGGCCCCGAGGGCGGCCTAACGCAGGCCGGCTTATGGTGGTCACCGGGGGGCCCGCCAACAATGGGCAGCCCCTATCGCCCCGGCGCTCCCGAGGCCGGCCCGGTCCGACGTCACGCACATGACACCGCCTTCGTGAGCACCGAGCGCAAATGGGGCCCCCCGAGTTCGACAACTTGTCCCTCAGGGAGATCCGGAATTGCACCCCGTGAACCGGGGCTCGCCTGTCAGTGCCGACGCTAGGTTCCTCTTACCGTCCGCCCGCTGCCCGGGCCAGGTTCGCGTTGCCCGGGATATTCCCACCTATGGAATTGATCTCCTCGCAGGCGCTTTCCGTATCTCCCGGGGTGTCCCGCCCCTGGTGGGGCTCTCGCCCTACCTGAGCGCCGCAGCGACCATGGCGGCCCGCAAGGCCGTAGACCCCCCTTTCCAGGTCACCTACGGCCCAGTCCAGGTGTGGCTGCCCCGGGGGGGCGGCGACTATGCCTTTGGGGGGGCGTGGGCCGGCGACTCGGTGGACGCCGCGTCGGCCATATTCAGCTGGTTCTACGACGACGGCTGGGGAGGTAAGGGCAGCACACCGAACTTCGCTTGTGCCAGCCTCACTGCCAGCGGGTGCTGGGGCCACCGCGACGAACTGCTCGGGAAGTGGGCCGGAACGACGTGCACCCAGTGCATTGCCGGGGCCGGTTATTCGTCTCCCGCGGCGAATAATAGGGAAGAGTCGTACGACTTCCTCATAGTACGGCCCGTCGCGTTCCCCACGCCCCTGGTGTTCACATGGGAGGGCGGAGTCGTGCCGTACTTGCCGGCCGGGTGGGAAAAAGTGGCGGCCGTCCGAGCTAGACCACGGCCCGGATCACCTCGGTCCGTCTCATCAAGTCGGTGCTATGCGAGAGCCCACCAAACTTCCTCGTGGCGGGCGACGCCAAAAACCTGGCGTTCGAGTCAAATTAATCGCACGTTGTTCCAGCCACGCAAGATGAGCTGTACTCTCTTCGTCGCTTCCCGAAGCAGCCAGGGGGTCGTCAACGCCGGGCTGGGTGTTACCGGCATCTCCGGGCCTGCCAGTGCTCAAAACAGGCAGCGAAGAGCCTGCGCTCCAGGAGCCGGCCCTGGCGCAGGATGAAACTGCGTCCAGCGGCAAAATTGTCCTCCATACATGAGAGGTTAGGTATATGTGAGAGGTTAGGCCGCCGCTGGCCGACCTGTCGTAAATAGAGCCCGACGGCGTGGTGCCGGCAAGGGCCACGTAGCACGGCTGCCAGCGAGCCGCCGCACGGTTCTTGGCAAGTTAACATCGGGCATTCAAGTAATTCTTAGTTGCCGGGTCGAGGATGGTCGCTCAGTACCGGAGAATGACCGCGGGACAATACGCGCGCGGGGAGCCAAAACACTGCACGCTGCGAGGGTTAATCCGCACCGGGCCCTGCCTACGGAGAATTGCAGTCTACGGAGAATTGCGGTACGTAAGGAAAGGCAGACCATGTACATGGTTTATGGGCGCGCCGAGTTGTGGCGTCGCGTGACATTGCGATTGGCTCGGGTCGACTGGTCGCGAACGGTGGTGTTGCCGCTGGCGGCAGTGGCTTGGGTAATCCTGGCCGCGGGCAGCCCGCCCAGTGCCTCGGCGAGCACGCGGGCCGGACAGGACGCCGTTGCGGCCTCGGTCGGCGCCTCGCCCGCCGACCTGGCGGCCAGCGGGGGCCCGGTGGCCGTGACGGGCACAGTCGATCACGCCACGACCTGCCAGTTAGAGCTCCTGTCCCGCCAGTCGTTCCCGGTGGTCTACTCCCATAACTCGAAGGACTGCTCCACGGGCTCCTACTCGGCCCAGGTGACGATCGGTCCCAACCCCACCGCGGTCCCGCGGACGGTCGCGTTTGCCCTAGTGGCCCGCAACCAGGCATCGGTGTCCGCCGCCCGGCTTTACGTCTTGCTGGCCGGCGCACACGGGGCTCCTACGGGCCCCGCCTCGCTCCCCAGCAGCAAGAGGCCCGCGAGCACGGGCACGCCTCCGACTACCACCGTGCCTCCGACCACTACGGTGCCGTCCACGACTGCGCCGACGGTCTCGCTCACGAGCGACCAGAGTTCCAATTGGTCGGGCTACGTGGCTGGCGGCGGCCCCTACGCCGTGGTCAAGGGCACCTTCACGGTCCCGGGCCCTGTCGCCGGGGCGCCGGGCGACGGCCAGGTGTCCGAGTGGGTGGGCGTCGACGGGGCAAGCCCCAGCGATACATCACTGATCCAAGCAGGCGTGGCGGAGTCGGCCGATCCTCAAAACCCGGGCGGCGTCTCAATTCAGCCCTGGTGGGAAATACTCCCCGCAGCGGCAACGAACATCTCGACCGTCCCCGTGAGCGCCGGTGACAGGGTAACCGTTACGATCTGGCACTTGAGCGGGACGAGCTGGGAAATCAAGCTGACTGACGACACCAACGGGCAGAGCTACACCACGCCGCCCGAGCAGTTCACCGGCGCCGGCTCCAGTGCCGAATGGATCGTGGAGGCACCCGCGCAGTGCCAGGCCCAGGACCAGTGCCAGCTGACGGCGCTCGCTCCTTATAGCCCTGACGTGGTCTTCAGCAACCTCGGCATGAACGGCCCAGAAACGTCGCTGGACCAGCTCACAATGGTGCAGGCAGGAGAGAGCGTTTCGACGCCCGCCGGGCTCAGCTCCGGCCAATTCAACGTCAGTTACACCGGCCCGCAGCTATCCGGCCGGGCCATTATGCCCCCCGTCCCGCCATTGACCGCAACAAGGGCGCTGTCAGCGTAAGCGCAGGTGAACGGAGGTCCGTCGTCGTGGGCGCTGTTGTACAGGCTGATGTAGTTCTTCTGCAGCGCGAGGCCGATGATGGGCCAGGTGACAGGGACGGGAGAGCTCTTGACGGAGTACTGGAACTGGCCGTAGCCGATCATGGTCATCGTCATGCCGGGCTGGCCGTCGGGGGTCCCAGGCACGAACCAGCGCAGCAGTCCTGGCGCCGCAGCGCGGATGAGCTTATCCAGCGTCCGCAGCTCGTCCTCACGGACAGGATCGAAGCGGAGGTACTCCTCGGTGGAGCAGGCATGCACCGTGAACATCGTCAGTCGCTTTCAGAACGGCCCTGGCGGGAGCGGGACCTAGGTGTGGTGGTGCATCTGGAACTGACGGTGAATATGCCCCGGGCCCAGGCACGTCGGTTGCCCGTGCCCCGGGTACCAGGATACCCGGCAGTCCAAGCAGCCGACCACTGTGGCCGCTTGTCATGGCAACACATCTGGGTCTATGGTCGCGGATGACGACGGTCTGGGCGTTCTGACCAGGTAGGCCCGGCTCGTCTTGGGGCCGGCGCGAGCCTATGGCGGCGAAGGACGCCGGCGACGCTGGTCTTGGAGACGGGGATGTCGAGCCTCTTTAGCTCGCCGATGGTCCGTAGGTAGCCTCACCTCGGGTTCTCCCTGGCCAAGGGGCAGACCAGCTCGACCGTCTCGTCGGGCAATGATGGCCAGTTGGTGGCGCAAGACGAGTATCCCGGCGTCTTTCGATAGGGCGTCCATCTGGTGGACGCGGAGGAGCGCGAGAAGGCGGCGCAGGAGCCGGTACGAGATATCCCTGAGGATGGGTGGACAGGCCTTCGCAAAATAGGCCGGACGCCGGCGGGGACAGCGGTACTGGCAGATATCCCCAGCGCCGAGCGCAATACCGGTGAGGTGTTTGTCAACACCGCCCCCGGGACCTACGAGGTGTACGCCGGTGATACTGGAGGTTGAGGCCTGAGGCTAACCTCCGTCCTGGTCCTCCTCAGGGCCGCCTTCGCCGGGACAGTCGTGCGGGAACTCGGTGAAGGAGCGGCACAGGCCGCACCAACCGTACGCACCTTCGCCTGTGCCCGGGACCGCGCCCATCAGTCCCCCCACGTAATACCTGTCCTCGGCCGCGCTCGAAGAAAACCCTCCGAAAAAGTCCACCTGGGCCTCGTTGCCCTCGCTACTTGCTGGCCCAGGAAGTCCGTCAGCTCCATCGGGGCGCCGGTGCATTGGTCGTCCGGGCTCGCCCACGAACAGGTCCGTGCCGGTCGTACCGGTGGCTTTGATGGTCATCCTCCGGTGGCTCTCATACTCATGCCGTCAAGAACCTCGCGTTCGCCAAGCCTGAGCGATCGACGGCGCCCGACTGACATGGGAGTTCCCAGTAAGTAGTTGCACTTGTCACGGCGTCGGGGCCTTCGAAGGCTCCACCCGAAACGCCCTCACTGCCGAAGGTGGCACGACAGTAGCCCTCACGAGCGGAGCTGTCAAACGGTCAAGTTATTGTCTCCGCTGGTGGTCCCGGGCGTCGAGACAAAAAATTGCCGAGGTTGAAGTTCTCTTACTGGTCCGCCTAAGGACCCGACAAGGACCCAAGTCCAGAAGTACAGCGGATTTTCGGTCATAAGTAGCCGACAAACCCACAGGGTGCACAGCGTGTGGATAAAGAAGGTGCTGTACCTACGGGCTTTTAGTTGTCTGGGCCTCCTTGTGGTCGGCGAAGGACCACTCCGTCACAAATACGGTGGCCGTCTCGCCGAGCGAAGAAGAGCTATCGCCTTCTTCGCGCTGGCCGTTGCTAGACGGTCCTACGGTGGATAACTCAACGATTGTCAAGTCCAGCTCTTCATGGTTCAAGCAGGGGTTGGTGCGTAAGCCGTACCCAAGTTGTGAACGCTCACGCCGCTCATCGAGGGCGCCATCGTGCTGCGGATCCATTTGGTGCTTTATGTTTCCACTCGTAGGGGACGGACCGGCCTGAAGCGGGACGGCGTCATCGTCCCAGCACCGCGGGTCGCCCATGAAAACGGCGATAGCGAACCTCCTCAGTAGGTCTTCCAGAGACGGGAGCTTCTTTGCACCTCAATTCCTGTCCTAGGATCTACTACACGGGACTTGGTGCGGTAGGGCCGAAGGTCCCGACCGCACCAACCGCCCGAGAGGGGACGCGCCCGACACGCGTCATTGGCTTGCCCGCGGCCCGAAAGAAGTTGCAGGGAGATGGTGTTCAGCCGCACTCCAGGGCCGGGACGGTCACGAGATGCAGACGAATAGCCGTTGACAGGCGGCGCCCCTCAAGCGCGCACAAACAGGCTGCCCTCCGTCGCACAGAATATGTGCACATAATCACGAGGCACAAGCGTCGCCCCTGGGTGCCGAGAACGTCATCCGGTCTCGTAGACCAGGACTTTCTTGAGGTGGCGCCGATGCCGAAGATGGAGCGTGGCCCTCTCGTTCCTATATATTGGCTTCGTCCGGGTCCTTCAGCTGCTCCGCCTTTCATGCCGTGGGCAACAAGACCTGGTCGTTGAGGTCGTCATGCTCCGTGACGAGGTTGCTGTCTTGCGCCGTCAAGTTGTTCGCCCCGCCCTGCGGCCGTCGGACCCACCCAACCAACCCGCGCCTCGAGCCAGGGCGCCTCTCCCAGCAGGTCAACGCCGACCAAAAGGCGCGCTCGCTCTCGTAAGCCTGCGGGGAAATGTCGAGGCACAGCTGGTCGACCAGGCTGTGCCTTCCACCGCGCCAGGCCGCGGGCAGTGGACGGTCGGCCTTATCGCCGTCCCTCACGACGCGCGGTCGGTCGGCTAGTACCGAGGCTTTGCCACCTGGCGACGTAGCCCGACCAGCTGGTGGCGGAGCACGGCGATCTCGACGTCCTTCTGGTCGGGGAAGGCCCCAGCCGCACGAGGTCAAGGAGGCGGCGGACGAGCGAGAAGGTGACCGAACAGCCCATGCCGAGGATCTTGGCAGACCGGCATAGCCGCTGCTCGGACGCTGGATCCTGAGCGTGCACCCCTCACGGTCGACGGTGTCGCTTTTCCTGCCTCACCGACAGCTAGAGGCTCTAGGGTCGACCCTTGTTGGCAGTATTATGCCGGGCGCTTCGGGCGCAACGAACTTGCAGGGGTCGTAGAGCCTCTTCGGCTACCTTTGGGTCACGAAACCCTCCCGGCCACAGGAGGCCTTATGCATCCCTCTCACACCCAAGGCCCCGCCGGGGCGCCCTGCCAAGGGCATCCCAACCACCCAAGCCTTCGGAACAGGCGCTCTCGGCTCAGTCCGATGTGGAAGCCAGCCAGGTTGTTGGCCATCGGCGCGGTTTGCTGTCTGATCGCGCTTTCTGCCCCCGCCGGGGCCACCGCCGTCGCGCCCGCCGGGGAGGCGCCGGGCCTGGATGTCGGGCTTCTCGGAGGCATTGCCCGGTTCGGCGAGGCCAAGCAGGTCCCGCTGAGCGCCACTAGCCGAGCAGCGGGCATAGCAGCGACCTCGGCCGAGAGCGCCTGTCCGCTTCCCCTGACCCATGACACCTACGACGGGTTCCACATCGGAGTGCCGTCCGGGTGGTACCTCTCCACCCTCCAGGGGGCGATCGCGGTCAGTGCCAGCCCATCGGGTACGCTCGGCTCGCTGCTCTACCCGGCACTGCTTACCAACGGGCTCACCGCGACCAGTTTCTTTTCGTCCTATATGCGCTACCAGCAGAGCTTGGTGAGCCAGGAAGGGGGCTCCCTCAGCTTCCAATTGGGCCAGGCACGAGGAGGGTTGCCAACGGCGTCCATAAGCCTGAGCTCCGGCCAAACCCACCTACGGGGCGGAGCGACCGTCATGGTCCTGCCGCTTAGGACCCAACTGGCGTCCCAAGAGGCCGTCTTCTTCGCCTATTGGGCACCGACGGCAAGCCTCTCCGCCAACGCGGGCCTTTTGACCGCGATCGGGCGCTGCTATGGGCCGGAGAGGGCCGACCTGTTCCAGGTCTTCCAAGACCACGTCTTCACCTACATCATGCCGCCGGGCTGGACGGTCCTTGATGAGGGCCAGGACAACATCGACCTCCGAGGCCCGGAGGCGTCACGCGTGAGCTACGTGCTTTACGCGATCCTGCCCGGGAACGGGGTCGACTCTCCCCAGACGGCCATCACTTACATATTTGGGAAACTGGGTATCACGGTCACAGGTGTACTTAGTACGGAAGTGTTCTCCAACCGGGACGCGTACCAGGCAGAGGAGTACCTGGAGTTCACCGCCCAATGGGCAGGCGTGGCCGTCCACGGGCTGGTCTTTGTGGGCACCAACACCTTTACCAGCGGGACCTACGGAGCCATGCGCCTGGCGACGGCACCGACCGCCCTGTGGAACTCTCTCAACGGGGGCATGATCCAGATGATGGGGGCCATCCAGCACAACTTCAGCCAGGACTTGCAGTCGCTCCAGGCACTGAACCACCAGTGGCAGGATTTCAGTGGCCAAGTGGCCAACTTTGACGACACCCTCAACAGCCAGCAGTTGGTCAAGGACCCGAGCACTGGAGGCTATTACGAAGCACCCTATTCCTCGTACATAGTGGACGGTCCCGACGGCCCCGGCTACTACCTCCCCAATGGCCAGCGGCTAAACCCCGTGGAGCAGCCATAGGCAGAGGAGCGGAGGGCGGCACCACGTCCCGGACCCCGTCTGTGGGAATGTGGGCCAGAGCCCCGACTGCGACGAGGACCTGCTCGGCGGTGATGCTCGCGGCCGAAGCGGTTAGCAACCTCAGCTGAGCGTGGTCGAACAGGAACGCCCCATAGACGTCGCGGTCACGGATCCGTACCGCCAGGCTCTCACGCTTAAAGTCACGTTGGGCACACCCTTATTCCGCGCCTTATCGGCGGGAGCTGGCGGGCGCAGTAGAGGACAAAGGCCCTTCCGAGGACGGCCCACTCGTATTGTCAACCCAGCCGAGCACGGATGTGGCCAAAGGACCCTGCTTCACGTGCTCGAGGTGCTCGTCGTCGAGGTTGTGGTAGACGGCGAGCAGCAACCCGCTTGGGCGCACCGTGTCGAGCAACGTCCGCATGGCGGGCTCGCCAGCGGCCTTAGGCGGCAGCGGGTACTGCATCGACAGCAGGTCGAACGAGCGGGCCGGGAACGGTATCTGCGGGCTCGGCAAAAAGTGGACTGACCTTCTCCTCCACGAAAGATCCTTCGACTCTATCTAGGTGCGTCGGGTCGGTGTCGATGAGGGAGAATGAGGGGTTGGCGAAGGCGCGCCGTACGACGAGCTGGTGAGGTTCCACGGACGGAAGGAGCCGACGGTCGGGAGCGGACGCGTTTTTGGCGGGCCCTGGCCTCGTGGGCCTATGCCGGCATGGGACTGCTTCTCATCGGCGTTTATTTTGCTAACCCGCACGTAGCCGGGGTACCGCAGTGGGCACCGCGCTATCCGCTCGACGTCATCGTCAACGCGTCGGCCGTGGTTGCCCTCATTGTTGGCATTCGGCGGTGGAGGCCAGATCCGGTCCTGCCATGGTGCTTGATGGCAGTCAGCCAAGCCGTTTACACCATCGGTGACTTCGTCTACTATCGGGGCCTCTACATAACCCACTCCACCCCCTTCCCCGGCCTGGCCGATGTTTTTTACCTCGGCCGGCTTCCGTTCATGGTGGCCGCCCTGGCCTTCATGATCCGTAAACGCAGCGGCCGCGATCGCGCTGCCGTCATCGACTCGCTGATCGTCGGCGTTGCCGCCAGCCTCTTGTCGTGGGTGGTCCTTATAAAGCCGTATACCGAAGGTGCGCTCGCGCTGTCGGTTCGCCTCACGTCTATTGCCTACCCGGTAACCGACCTCATGTTGGTCGTCATGGCCGTGCGGCTGCTCGCCGGTAGCGGGCACCGGGGCGCGTCATTTCGTTTTCTCACCGGTGGGCTCATCCTACTGGCGGCCACTGATTCGGTCTACGGCTGGTTCAACTTGCACGGGGTTACCTACAGCTCCGGGTCGGTCATCGAGGTCGGCTGGCTTGCCTACTACATCTCGGTTGGCTTCTGCGGCCTGCACCCATCGATGCGAGAGCTGACCATGCCGAGGTCGGGCGAAGAGACGAAGGGGTCACGATTGCGTATCGCGGCACTGGGTGGGGCCACACTGGTAGGGCCGGGACTGCTGGCGACTGAGGTCTGGCTGGGAGAACGCGTCGATGCTCTCCCGATCGCCTTCGTCTCGATCGTCGTCATAGGACTGGTCATACTGCGCCTGGCAGACGTCATGCACCACCAGGAACAGGCCGAGGCGAAGGTTCGACATCAGGCGTTCCACGACCCGCTCACCGGGCTCGCCAACCGGGCTCTGTTCTACGATCGTCTCGAGCACGCCCTAGAGGCCAGTCGCCGCCACGCCCGCGGTCTGGCCGTCCTGTTGATCGACCTCGACCGGTTCAAACCCATCAACGACAGCCTCGGCCACGCCGCCGGCGACGAGTTGCTCGTCACCGTCGGCCACCGCATCACAGCATGCGTTCGTTCGACGGACACCGTCGCCCGTCTAGGAGGCGACGAGTTCTTGGTCTTGGTGGAGAGCGACACCACAGTGGGCGCAGTCGCTGCTATGGCCCAACGATTGATAGACGCCGTGGCCGAGCCGCTGTCGCTCGATGGCCATGAGGTCTCGGTGACGGCAAGCGTGGGGGTCGTGTTTACTCTGGCGAGCGCCGACACCGATGACGCCGACGAGCTGCTCAACAACGCCGATACCGCTATGTACACGGCCAAGCGGGAGCTGCCAGGGACCTACCGTATCTTCGAGCCCTCCATGCACGTGAGCCGTCCCGACGTCGGTCTTGACGTGGAACTCCGTCGAGCGTTGGCGAACAGCGAGTTCGTCGTCCACTATCAGCCCATCGCCTCCCTTAAGACCGGCAGGATCACCGGAGTAGAGGCGCTGGTGCGCTGGCAGCACCCAGAACGTGGCCTATTGCCGCCGGCGGAGTTCATCCCGGCCGCCGAGGCGAGCGGAGCCATCGTCGACATCGGCAACTTCGTTCTCCGCCAGGCCTGCCAGCAGATAAAGTCCTGGCACGACCAATGGCCTGAGGATCGCCTCCTGCTGAGCGTCAACCTCTCTCCCCGCGAACTCGCGGAGCCGGACCTCGTCACCCGTATCGAACAGGTCCTACGAGACGCCGATCTCGATCCTTGGTTCCTTGTCGTGGAGCTCACTGAGAGCGCGTTGCTGATCGACCCCATCCGAGCAGAGGAGCGCCTGCGGCGACTCAAGGAGCTCGGCATCAGCTTGGCCCTCGACGACTTCGGGACGGCCTTCTCGTCGCTCAGCCATCTCCGTCGTCTTCCCGTTGATTGCTTGAAGATCGACAAATCATTCGTAGACACAATCGCGACCGAAACGGACGGCTACAACTTCATCAAGGGCGTCGTCGGGCTCGCGCACACCCTGGGGCTCGCCACAGTGGCCGAAGGGGTCGAGGACGCGGGTCAAGCAGCCTGCCTCCAGCGAGCAGGCTGCAATCTCATGCAGGGGTACCTCATCGCCCGAGCGCTGCCCGCGGCGGAGTTGGAAGCCATGATCTGCCTTCTCACTCCGAGAATGACGTCGGATATCTCGGAGCCGTGTGGCCAGACACCACCCCACCAGCACCAGAATGAGCTGCCTCCCGTTTGTCCATCCAAATAGCCGGGCTAGCTAACTCCGAACCCGTCCTGGCCACGCTCCCGACGCCGGGTAGCCCCGGGTTCCCGATCGCCCTTTACCCGCCACCTCGTCCGGCCCTGGGTGTCGCTTGCCACTGGCTGCCTGCCCAAATGCCAGCGTACTGATGGCGGGTTCTTGTCGTGAGCCGAGGTGGGTAGTTCACAGTCCCGGGACCAGACAAGTGCTAGATTCCCGCACCGATACCGAGACCGGCAACAAAGTCTCTTCGTCGGGTGCGCGGCCGGAGATTTGCCCGACGAGAGCGGTTACCGCTTGGCGACCGATCTCCACAAAGGGCACGCGCACGGACGAAAGGCTTGGCGTGAGAAGCTCCGCGAAAGGCAGATCGTCACAACCTATTATTGCTACATCGTCAGGGACACGCTTGCCAAGCGAACGTAGTTCCCTCAGTACCCCAATGGCCATTTCGTCGCTGTGCACAAAGACGGCCGTCATACGTGGCTCGCGCTCCAGAAGGATGCGGACAGCCTTAGCCCCACCAATAGCAGACCAATCGGCTTCAGCGACTAGGTCCTCGCCCATGACCGCTCCCGCTACCCTTAGCGCGTCCTCGTACCCCAGCAGCCGGCTACGTACCGCCCGGCGGCGGTACGGTCCTGTGATCGAGCCGATAAGCCGGTGCCCATTCTCAATCAAGTGCTCAGTGGCGATGCGCCCTGCTTGGCGGTCATCAGACCCTATGAAGGGTACACGCCCACCTAAGACGTGTTGAAGCACAACCGCGGGAACAGAACGCGCGACCTCTGCGAACTCGTGGTCCTCTTCTAGGTGCGGTGATTCCAAGATGACGCCGTCAACTCGTCGCTCCAGCAGTATCCGCAACATGTCTGCAGCGTTGTTGTCCCGTGCCGGCAAACTCGCAAGCAGGATAGCGAACCCGCACCGAGCGGCCTCCTCCTGCACCCCGACGGCGACACGAGCTGACACCGCGTCGGTCATGTCTGCAATCAGCAGACCGATCGTCGCCGTCGCGCCGTCGAGCAGGCTTTTGGCAAGCGCGTTGGGCCTGTAGTGGAGTGTCTCGGCAGCGGCAAAGATGCGCCTAGCGGTCACGGTCGAGACCCTGACATCGGGGGTCCCGTTCAGCACCTTCCCCGCAGTCTGGAAACTCACCTGAGCAAGGGAGGCAACATCCTTGAGCGACGCATAGGCCGCCAACGGAAACACCGCCCCCCTTCTGTGTGCACCTTGCCTTGATCGAAGCCTCGCTCTAACCAAATCATAAGGTCCCAACAGTCGTTTCGTCAAGGTAAAGGGGGACAAGACCTGGGCCTGACCCTGAGCTGGCCGTTTGGGACGGTTGGCTCAGTATTGGCTGTGGCTTTCCGCCTTCTTCACCTCGGTCTGTGCCGGGTCCTGTCACCCTTATCTTCCCTCCCGGCGCTGCGAGGCGGGCAAGGGGTGCCGACTCCGTCGTCCTCGCTTGTCAGGCCCGGGTGCTTGAAGAGCCATCCTCGCAACGGCGTTCAGTCCCGGTCTGCCGAGGTGCGCACGCGTGCGGATGACGACGACCGTGCGAAAACGCAAGCTGAGCTGGCGGTTCACCGAGGCGGCTGAGGTGATGGGGCCGGTCCGACCCGAACAGACCGGTCCGGTCTCGGCCGACATGGCGAGAGCGGCCTCGCCGAGCCATGGCACCTCCCACGACATTGCCATCCGGACTAATCGACGACCTCGTCGCCGGAGTGGGGCTCGGCAGCACGGGGAGCTCCAGCCTAAATAGGAGCGGCTCCCGGCCGGGGAGACCCGTTAACGAGTTCGCCCCGCCGCCCCAATGGATGGGTTCCTGTCGTTCCGGCTCAAGTTGGCCATGGCTTGGGCCTCCTACTACGCGTTGGCAACTGTGGGGGCCTAGCTGAAGGCCGGGCATGGTCTGGCCGACACGGTCGTGCGCGTGCGCTCGGCGGCCGGGGCGGCCGTGAACAGGTGGGAGCCGACGACCACTTCCATGCGAAGGTAGATCGGGCCAGGCTCGCAACATGGAGGCTCGCCCGGAGGGCCCCTTTCTAGCAGGACATCTACTACGCGTCTTTAGCCACCGCGAAAACGGCGCATGCCAGTTGCTCCCCGAACAGACCGCGCACGGCAGCCGTCCCGCCAGAGAGGTCGATCTCTTGTTGTCCCGTTCCCCTCCCCTCCCCACGGCTGGCCGCGCTGCGAGTCCGTGGCACCGGGGGTTCCACACCCCTGACTACCTTCCCGGGATGCCTTGACACTGCGCTTTGCCCAGGCTACCCTCCCATAACGACGATTCATGCAGTACCGCATAGATATTCATCCAGTCCAAGATGGGGTGCCGACCCAACGGAGGCACTCGCAAGGAGCGTGGGTTACGAATGCCAAACTCAAGCATGTCCAGACGCAGTTTCTTGGGGTACGGAGCCGGGGCCGTTGCGAGCGCCGCGGTCCTCCCGGCGCTGAGCCGTTCCGGTCTCCTGAGGCCTGACAACCTCTCAGCGCGAACCCCCGCGGGCTCTGCCTCCTATTCGTACACCCTATGGGGTTTCGACGGAGCCGCCGAAGAAGCTCAGGTGAAGCAATACGAGGGGGCTTACAACAAACTGGGAAGGTACAACGTCACACTCGATATCAATGAATTGCCCGGGTCTGGGGCAACTTTGTACCCGTCAAAGATCCAAAGCCTCATCAGTTCAGGCGCGCCGCCAGACTTGTTCGAGGACTGGGTTGGGAGCCTGGCTGCGCCTTTTATCCAGGAAGGGGCGGTACAGCCCCTCACGGCGTGGTACGACAAATACGGCTGGTCGAAGATCCTCAACCCAGTTGCCGTCGATTACTGCACCGTGAACGCGAAACTCTACGGGGTCCCGACCGCCCTTCAAACCATGCCTGTTTGGTACAACAAGACACTGTTCGCAAAGGCTGACGTCTCGGTGCCGACCACTTACGACGAGTGGGAACAGGTCAACACCAAGCTCCTAAAGGCCGGCATCACTCCGGCTGGCGAAGCCGCCATTGACGGGTGGGACATCATGCGCCTGTTCGAGCATCTCCTGGAGGTCACCGCCGGGCCGAAGCTGCACGACCAGCTGCTGGCTCTCGAGGCGAGCTGGAACACCCCAGCAGTAGTTGAGGCTTTCAGCCTCTTCAAGAAGTGGTCCGACCAAGGGTGGGTCGAGAAGGGCTGGCTCGGTTCAAACCCCAACGAGACAGTCGCACTCTTCACCGCAGGCAAGTGCGCCCAGCAGATCCAGGGACCGTGGGGGACGCTCAACATCACTTCGGCCGGCGCAAACTTAGCCGACTTCGATGTCTTCGCACCTCCGGGCTCCGCCGGCCCCGCACGCCTTGCCGGTTTTGGTCAGCAATACCTGATCAGCACGCACGTGACTGGCGCTCGCCTGGACGCATTGGGTGATTTCTGGAACTGGTTCATCCAGCCGGCTCAGTCACAAAAGTATTTCTATGGTGGTAGTACAGCGACAAACAATGGATTGCCTATGGGCGCCTCCGAGGCTGATGTCCTGGCCCACAAGATCTTCAGCTTCGGGAAGTACGGTGGCTACCTGATCCAGGACGAGGCCCTGGGCACTGAGCTGGTCGACAATTACTTCACCCTTCAGACGGCGGTGGGCGGAGACAAGATGACCCCGCAGGACGCCGCCGCCCAGATGCAGAAGTTTGTCGCCGCGGCCAAGAAGTAACCAGCGCCTCGCGCCATAAGTCGGACCTGCCCGCCAGCACCCCCCGGCGGGCAGGCCTAACCGTTAGGATGTGGCACACAAGTGGGCACTCGTGGCCCAAGCACTCTGGCGAAAGGAGGACCGGGGTCATTGTCTCTGCCCCCAGCGCGCAGGACGGCCTTAATCGGCGACGCCCCTTCTCGATCGCTTAAGGAGCCTTCGTCTCTTCGGCGTCGGCTTGAGGACTTGGCCACACGCGGCCTTGTCCCCTACGCGTTCCTTGCGCCTGCCGTCCTTATCTATGCCGCCTTCCTAGTTGTCCCCATGCTAACTAGCCTTTGGTATAGCCTTACCAGCTGGTCCGGCCAGGGTCCCCAGCATTTTGTCGGCCTACAAAACTACGAACACCT
>Ga0181520_10008321_pt1 | contig 14800 bp, 8 predicted proteins | sample PEATcosm2014_Bin_29_FD_132451 | JGI IMG/M metagenome (GOLD analysis project Ga0181520, IMG submission 132451) | Peatland microbial communities from MTU Mesocosm Facility, Houghton, MI, USA - PEATcosm2014_Bin02_30_metaG | ecosystem: Environmental > Terrestrial > Soil > Wetlands > Peat | place... | reverse complement strand
ATCCGTGGTGTGTACGTATTCGAGCACTTTGCGATTGGCCATCGCTTCCAGCACGCCCTGCGGCGAATGGACGTTGAGCCGGGCCGTCAGGCCGGCTCCGACAAGATCGCCGTCGATCAGCAGAGTGCGCGATCCGCTGGCCGCGAAGCTCAAGCCCAGAGCCAGCGTCAGGCTGGTCTTGCCGTCTCCGGCGCTGGCGCTGGTGATGGCAAAGACATTGCGCCCGAACGTCGAGCCGTTGATTTGCAGCAGCGTGCGAATCTGATGCACGCAGTGCGCGGCGATGGCCGCCTGGCCGGGATCGGTCAGCAGATCGGGAAGATTGGGGAGAATGCCCAGCAGCGGGGCGCCGGAGAGATCGCCGTTGGCCTCGTCGGAATAGCGGAAGCGGCTGTCGATCAGTCCGAGCATGAGCAGCAGGGCGATGGGGAACGCCGCGCCGATCATTCCGCCGACGAGGCTCATGGTATTGCGCTTGTCATTGGCGATCTGCGTAAGAAGATTCCCCTTGCTCAGGACATCGACCAGGTTGTACTGGCCGGAGGTGTCCATCTTGGTTTTCAGGTCTTCCACATAGTGTTTGGCGTCGTTGAGTTTGCCGGTGGTGCCGTCGATCAGGTTGCGCTGCTCAATGATGGCCTGATTCTGGGCACTGAGATTGTTGGCGTAACTGACTTGTTGATCGTACTGGCTCTTGAAGATCTCAGCATTGTGCTTGGCCAGTTCGACATCCGCCGCGATCAGCGCCCGCGGCGGGGCGTTCTGGCCGGACTCGGTTGGAGCCGGCGCCAGGCCGGTATAATTGGCCATGAACTGATCGGCTTCGGCGCGAATGTCGGTGGCGGTGGCCTCAAGCCTGGCGCGGGCGGCGAGCGTCTGCGGATTGTTCGGACCGGCGGTCTGGATCAGATCCTGGAGTTCAACCGTTTGGCTCGCCTGGCGGTCCAGCAACACGCTCATCATGTGGTCCATCGTGCCGATTTCCGTGTCCGAGAGCCGGGATGGCCGGCTGGCCGGCGACTGCGATTGCTGTGCGTCATACTCCTGCTGCACCTTCTGGAATTGGTAGTTGGCGGCGTCGGACAGATGTCGCAGGCGATCAGCCTCCATAAGATTGGCCTGGACCAGGGGGCCCAGATCTCCGGTGCCGGATTGCTTGATGAGGCTGGCGAGTTTCAACTTTTCGTCGGCCAGCTCATTAGAGAGATCGCGCACCTGGGCGTCCCAGTATTTCGCTCGCGCCTGGAATCCCAGCGGATCGGAATCGTCGAGGTACGACTGATAGGCCGTGCAGATGGCTTTGGTGCCGGCCTGTGCCACGGCCTCATCGGGATCGGTGAAGGAGACGACGACGATTTCGCTGCCGGGCGACTGCTCGACATCCAGATTGTTGGCGAAGTTCTCGACATCCCTGTCGGTGACCGGTGGGCGGCCCAGCGACTTCCATTGCGGCAACTCCATGGCGCGCTCGACCAGTTCCGGCGAGGTCATGATCTGGATCTGCGAGTTCACGAAATACGAATACGCCGGAACCACGTCCTGCATGCCCGTGACGTTGGGCGTGGTCATGTGGAAGATGACCTGGGCCCGCGCGCGGAACTCGGGTTGCTGGCTTCGGTAGCCGATGACCGCGCCCGTGCCGCCGCAGAGCAGTCCGAGAATCACGGCCCATGCGTAACGGCCGCGCAGCAGTTGATGCAGGCGGCGCAATCCCTCCGGGCGGGCGGTGGTCACCACCGGATGCGCAGCGCCATAGGCCAGCGATGTGCGCGAGGTTTCGTTGGAGGGAAGCAACAGGATATCGTCGTCGTTCATCATTTGATCCCTTCGTGTAGGAATCGCAACACGTCCACATACGGTCCGAGCAATTGCACCAGTATGTCGTCGCGGTCCGCCTCAGGCAGATCGGGTGACACCAGCAACTGCACTTCGGTCGCGCCGAAATATCGGCGCTGGTAATCTTGTCCCACTTTGTAAACCGCATTGATGTCCCGCAGCGTTTCGTCTTTCGAGCCGGGAATCAGGAAGAAATTATAGACGATCTGCGAGTTGGCATCGACACCGAAAGACTGCGTGAACTTGTATTCCATCCCGCTGATCTTCATGCCGCTGACGAGTCCCTGCTCCGTCTGCCGGCCGGGAAGCGCCCAGTCGCGCGGCTGCGAACTCAGCATCGTCCATCCCTGCGACGGATAACAATTGGGCGGGTAATGTCCCTGCATGTCTCCGGCATCGCGGCACTGCACGATCAAAAGCTGCGCCGAGCGGCCGACCGAGGTTCCGGGCCGGTTTTCCAGGTATTGGCGGCTGATGATCATGTTCGGATTGAGCAGATTCACCGCCGATTGCGGCACTTCCATATCAGCGCCGTACCATGTGGTCTGGCCGTTCTGGATCACCTTGGGGATCGATTCCAATTCCGCCCTGGCCCGGCGGTGGAAGGCCTCGACGTCGGCGTCACTGGGCTTGACGCGCCGCGTAGCCTCGCCCATGGCCGCCGCCAGCAGCAAAAGCGCAAGCACCGGCGGCGCCAGAGTGCGAACGATCAAGATTGTGCTAGTCCTTGCCATGTCGATCAAATTCGAGCCAGCCTTGCGATGCCAGCGTATGATGCCAGCAGCACAATTGCACCGGCGAGACCCAGCAAGCCGCCGACAAGGCTGCGGAGTCCGCGTCTGTTGTTGATTTCTTCAGTCCGCAAAGTGCCGTGGCTGAGCAATTCGATCAGGCCGCTGCGGCCGGATGTATCGAACTGGGTCTTCAGGTCTTCGGCATAGTGTAGGCCCTCGTCGAGTTTACTGGTCGTGGCGTCAATCTTATGTCGCTGCTCGGCAATGGCTTGACTCTGGGCGCTGAGCATGTTGGCATAGCCAGCCTGTTGCTCATATTGCCTCTTGGCGTTCTGAGCCGCCAGCCTGGCTTCTTCGATCTTTTCCTGCGTCGCGGCAAGCGATATGGCATTGGGACCGGGCGCCATCCCGCTTGCCGCCTGCGTGGCCGGCGGTTGTGACTGTTGCGCGCTATACGCATTCTGCGCGGCCTCGAGTTGGTACGCCGCATCATTGGCCAGTCGCCGGAGTCGATCGGCTTCCAGGAGATTGGCCTCAACCAGGGGGGCCAAATCATCCGTGCCGGACTGCTTGACCAGAGCCGCCAGCTTCAGTTTTTCGTCGGCCAGCTCATTAGAGAGTTCGCGCACCCGGTTGTCCCAGTATTTCGCTCGCTGCATGAATCCCAGCGGATCGGAATCGTCGACGTACGACTCATAGGCCGTGCATAGCGAGCCGGCGCCAGCTCTTGCGACCGCCTCGTCGGGGTCGGTGAATGACACAACAACGATTTCACTGTCGCGAATCCGCTTGACGCGCAGGTTTCGGCGGAAGTCCGCGACGGTCAGGTCGCTCATCGGCCGGCCGAGGGACTTCCATTGCGGCAAAAACATCGCCCGCTCAATAATCTCCGGCGAGGTCATAATCTGCATCTGCGAGTTCACGAAATAGGGATAGTTCGGCACGATCGTGCCAGTCGCGCTGCGCATGTCGGGAATGGTCATTCTAAATCGGAATTCCGCCTCTGCGCGAAATGCCGGATGCACGCTGAAACACGCGATGGCCGCGCCGCACCCGATGCACAGCAGCATCAGGAAAATCGCCAGACGCGGCGACCGCGCCGGTAGGTTCGAAGTTGTGGTGGTCATTCCCATAAATCCTAGCTCAGCCTTGCGATGCCAGGGTGTACTGCGTCACGGGGATCATGGCCCAGCGGAGCGTCGCGATGATGCCGTAGAGCATCAGGAACGCCAGCGGCAGCATCGCCCATCCGCTGTATTCGTGAAATCCGTCAAACAGCCAGCGGTGATATCCGTACAGCCATACCGTCGGCAACAGGCGAATCACGTTGCAGAATATCGCCACCAGCGGACTGGCCAGCAGGATCAGAAACCGCACAAAATTCTTCAGCGGCATGGTGAATCCGAAGGCGTAACTCACCAGGATCAGCGAGAACACCATGCGCAAACCGTTGCACGCCTCGGCAACGTTCACGGGCTGGCCGTTAATCCGCAGCGCGTTGTTGGTCACCTCCGCGTCCAGGCCCATCGCGTCCAGGCCCTTCTGCGTGATCTGTGCCGTCCACGATTGCAGCGGCAGCGACAATCCCAGCCGTACTCGCGCCGGCACCGGCACCAGGAACACCAGCACCGCGATCGCCGGGAAAAACCGGATCAGCACGTTCTTCCCCAGCACCGACAACACGCATCCGATCATCACGATCACCGCGCCGCCGTGCCAGAACGATTGAATGCCGTAATAGAACCCCACCATCGAAATGATCCACCCCGCCGCGACGATGAGCGGCCCGATGAGGCGGAACGACGGCTTGCAGTGGCGCAGCCGCGTGCGCCGAACCCACACCAGCCACAGCGCCACCAGAGGCACCAGAAAGACGTGGCTCTCCTCTTCGTCCTTGGCCGCGATGTGATGAATATCCATCCACGCCGGCAGCAGGGCCAGGATTCCCAGCGCGCCCATGACCGCCGCGAACACCACGTGCGAAAATCCCAGCCGGTCGGAGGACAATTGCATCCACAATCGCGACAGCGGGGCGCGGGCGGGAGACGCCTGCGCCGCGTTGCCGGCCGTCGGTTGTGCTATCACTGCCGTGATATCGCTCATGGCCGTTTGCCTCTTGTCACCAGTTGATCCACAACCCGCTGTACCTTTGCCACGACGGCGCCGGCACAGACCAGCGACCTGACGACGACCGCGCCGGCTTCGACCACGCCGCCGGCCAGGACGATCGAATCATGAATGCGTGCGGTGGGATCGACGCTGGCGCCGGCTTCGCTGAGCGCGAAAGTCGGCTTCCAGTCTTCCTCGAGGGGATCGCCCACGCTCTGGTCATCCGGGCCGCGGCGATGCAGTTCGCGCAGCGCCTGCACATAATCCGACAATCCTCGCACGGGCAGGCCGGTGGCGCGCGGATAGGTCACCACGCGCACGTCGTATTGACGCGCAATCGCCGGCAGCCCCTGCTCTTTCATATCGACGAATCCAACCCGCGGAATGAGCCGCAGCGCCTTGCACGTCACCAGCATGACGCCGCCGGGCGTGTCGTCGCCATGGGCCAGCAGGCTGACGATTCCGCCTCTGACCTTCAGCGCGGTCGCCAGGCTCGTCAACGATTCGGTTAACACCTGCCCCGCATCCGCCACCAGAATCAGATCATCATCCTCGTATTGATCCGCAAAGCGGCTCAAAACCCCCGCACTGCCTCGATAGTCCGACGCATCCCACTCGACCTGGAACAGCCCATCACCGTCCGCAGTGCGCGCCGGTGCCACCGAGTCGCGATCCAGCAGCAGCCGCACCGGCAGCCCATCCAGCTCCAGCCGCCGTGATAGTTCCGCCGCCCCGTTCATCCAGTGGCCCAAGATCGTTCCCTTGGCGCCCAGCGGCAAATCCAGCACGTTTCGTTCCGTTGCAACGTTGAGTGGTTTGGGCCGCACCGATCCGCCCAGCAGCACCAACGCGCGCAGTCGTGCCAAACTCGTTGCCGCCCGGCCCGAAACCCCGGCACGATCCGAAATCGTCATCAACTCGGCGCGGATCGCATCCACCGCCAATCCCGCATTCGCTTTGGATTGTGCTTCGGTTTGGTCGGCCGGCTCGATCGACTCTACATCCACCGATCGCATCGGCCGTCGGCGCACTCGTGGCGTCGCGTCGGCGTTTGGGTTGCGGCTAGTCAATCGCCGGCTTAATCCCGTCGTGGCGCTGGTCAGCAGCATCCATCCCGCGTAGGGCAGTCCGACGATGACGTAGCGCCGGAACAACCGGCGCGGTTCCTGCGAAAGGCGGTGCAGCCATTCCAGGCCGTTTCGCTGCATCCACACCGGCGCGCGGCGGACGTCTCCGCTCAGGAAGCTGAAACTCACTCCCACACCCAGCCACCACGCATGCGGCAGCGCGGGTCGAATCTGGTCGATCAACCGCTCCTGCTTGGGTGAGCCGAGGGCGACAAACACAATGTCCGGCCGGGCCAATTTCAGTTTCCCGGCAATCGCCTCGATCTGTGCCGTATCCTGATCGAAACCGAGCGGCGGGCAGGCGGTTCCGGCGATTCGCAGAAATGGGTTGCGGCCTTGAAGAATGCGAGCCGCCGAATCCGCCGTTCCCTGCGTTCCGCCCAGAAGATAGATCGACTTTCCCCTTGCCGCCGCCGCCGCCGACAAACTGGATATCAAATCCGATCCCGCCACGCGTTGCGGCAGGGGGGTTCCAGCCAATCGGCTGGCCCACACCAGCGGCATCCCATCCGGCACAACCAGGTCGGACTCGGCCATGATCGCCGCAAATTGCAGATCGCGTTTGCACCGGCGGATGTGATCGACGTTGGGAGTAATTGCCACGCCGCCGCGCCCCGCGTCCAATTCGTCCAGGATGAATTCTATGGATTGCTTTTCGGTCAGTGCATTGAGCAACACCCCGTCCAACTCGACGGCCGGCAGACCCTCCTCGTCAACCTCGACCGTTGCCAGGGGCGTCGACGATGCCGCCAGCGTCTCCAGTGCCCCGGAACGGCGCGGCGATTCACTCCAACTGGCTTCCCTGGTCGGCAAATGCATCAGCTTCTTCTTCCACAACCTGAATACTCCCCCCGCCCGTCAACTTCCGATTTCCAAACCGGCTATTGAAAAAACCCACAAGTCCTGCTGGCGACCGTTCTTCGGAACGTTTCCTGAAAGCAACGCGGCCTATTATACCAACCCGGCCGGCTATGGGTCAGGCACAATCTTGGAACTCCCGCCGCGAATCGGCGGATATGTCCATAAATGCCGTGCAATCAATAGGTTGCATGCACGACTCGCTTGTCATTGGCACCGCGCATGCCACCGTCCTGCGCACGCACAGCCACACACCCACAACATCGGCTCGTTCTTTGCTGAATTGAAGTGGGTTTCCGGCGTTGTACCGTTTATCAGGCCTATCCCGGCTTTGACGTCTGGCCAAGGTGGGAAATCGATGCGTGTGCCCGCCGCCAAACCGCTTCGCCGGCGGCATCGAAATCGCGCGTCGCCCGTCTTTTCCCGCGCAGCAGGCATGCCCATTGATACCGATTCAGGAACCGCCGAAATTCCGCGTCCCCATATCGCGGCTTCCGCTGAACCATGCTCTTGAAGTATCCCCACAGATGCGCTGCCGACCCCACGATGATCGGCGGATGCCCCATCCGTCCCATCGCGCTGGCCACCATGTACGACACGCCCGTCCCCATGAAATACTGCCCCACGCCGTGACGCACCCGGCCGGTCCACCAGCCCTTGTGGCTCGTTCCCATCGGCCGCAGATGCTCGAACCGGATCGACTGCTCATCGCTGCTGGCGGACATCCACCCCAGCATCCGGCAGCGATGTCCGTCGATCCCATCCCACATCAGCTCGCGCACGAATCCGCCAATTTCCGTGAAACACTCGCGCCGATAGAACTTTACCATTCCCACGCAATGCTCGTCGCCGCACATCTCGCGGACCGGCAGGCCCGTGGCCGGATCGTGGTAATACGGCTTGCCGCTGAGCGCGCCGAGCCTGGGCTGGCGCTCCATGCGGGCCATCAGGCTGGCGAAATAATCCGGCGGGAACTCCAGGTCCAGATCGAGTTTGCAGACGTAATCAAATTGCTGTGGATCAATCGCATCGTAGCCAAAATAGAAGGCATCGATGACGCCGCCGCCGAGCTTGCGGAATCCCCGGTCTTCCCGCCTCATCACGCGGATGTACGGATATTTCGCCGCGTATTCCGCCAGGATCGCCGGCGTCGAATCCGTCGAGCCGTCATCCACGATCACCCAGAGCGACGGGGGAGCCGATTGCTTGGTCACCGAGTCCAGTGTGCGTCGCGCGAATTTCTCCTCGTCACGGCAGGGCGTGATAAGGCAATACCGCCGTGAATGCGACGGACCGCCCGCGCCCGCGTTTTCGCTGCCGGCCGTGGCATTGGATGACGCACCGCCAATCGCCTCCTCGATCGCATCGTGCATTTTTGCCATATTCGCTTCGGTCGAGAACTCCTCGATCACGCGCATTCGACCCGCATCGCCCAGTCGCCGCCGCAGCGACGCGTCGTCCGCCAGTTCCGCGATGCGCCGGGCCAATTCCTCGGCCTTGGTGCCATCCACAAGCATTCCGCTCCGGCCGTGCTCGATCAGTTCCGCGATCGCCGGCAAATTGCCGCCAATGCTCGCCACCCCGCACGCCATCGCTTCCATCAGCGCCACGGGTATCCCGTCGCGATCGCCGTTGCGATCCGTCCGGCACGGCAGCACGAAAATATCCGCAGCCGCCAACAGCTCCCGCACGCGATCGTGATCCACCGCCCCCAGCCATGCCACCGATGTACGGCATCCCGATTCACCGGCGATCGACGCCAGCCGATTCCGATCCGGCCCATCCCCGGCCACCGTCAATTCCACCGCCCGCCCGCCGTGAACCAGGATTCCCACCGCCCGAACCAGCGTATCAATCCCCTTTTTCTCCACCAGCCGGCAGACACTCAGCACGCGCAGTGGTCTCATTTCATCCTCTCCCCTTGTACTCAGGGGGAGGGTTAGGGTGGGGGTCGGATTGGGACATGGCTCAGCAGTCGCCGGCCGCCAGCCCACTTCATCGACGCCGCATCGGATGACGTGATACGCTGGCCGGTCTCCCGCGATCGACCGATAAAATTCGCGATGCCAGTGGCTGATGCAGACGACCAGTCGGGCGCGAGATAGTTTCTTCCGCAGAAGTTGCCGCCGTTGAAACAAGTCATTGGCATGGCCGGTGAATCCGAAACCGATGCCCAGTTGCTTGGCCGCATACATCCCGACGCTGGCCGGGGCATGGGCAAAATGGCAGTGAATGTAGGAGACGCGATCTGGGCGCAATTTCCTCGCCAGCGACAATCCCGCCAATGCCTGCGCCAGCAGCTTGATCCGACCGGCCGGCGACAGCTTTTCCCCCGGCGCGGTCGCATCACGGATCGCCGTTGTCAAAGTCTGCGTCGATCGAAGGGGATGTGTCGCCCACTCCGCCAGAGCGGATGCCATCGCCGACCACAAACCGGCCACGCGCCGCGATCCATACACCACGATCCGATCGCGGCGCAAATCGGCCAGTTCCGGCGATTCGCCTTCGCGCGGGTTGTTCAAGCTCACCGTCCGCACGGTCCAGCCATGCGCCCGCAGCCAACTCACCTCGCGATGAACGAAGGTCTCGCTCCGCAGGGGAAACTCGGCGGCGACATAGGCGATCCGATGCGGCATGAATGTGCTTCAATTCGCCCGCGGCACGCCGGTAATCCGCCGGGCCATCTCCTGGGCCACAATACCGTTACCGTCCCGGTCCAGGTGCGTGTAATCGAACAGAATATACAACGGCGGCGTGCGGCCTGTCTGCTGCGCGATGCGCATCCGGCCCTGTTTCAGCGCCGCCAGCAGATCGATGGCCGGGATGCCGATCGGCCGGCAGACTTCCGCCATTTTGGCCGTCGGGTTGATCGTCAATCGGTTCAGGGGAACGTCCTTTTGATTGTCCGACCAGGAATCGGATAACTCAAACCGGGCCGGCGCCATCGCCACAATCAGGGCAGCGCCGTGGGCGCGGCACGCCTGATTCAATTGCGTCAGATCATCCGCGAACAATCCCCAGGCTTTGGGCGCCATATCCGGGTCAAGTCCGCCCTGTGTCCAGCCGTGCGACAGCAGCGCACCGAAAGGCCATTGCGTATTGGCCACCTCGTTGTCCATCACTCCCATGAAATACAACGCCCGCTGCGAATTGATCGACAGCCACGTCGGCAGACATAGCCGGCTTTCCATTGCCGCGGCCGAGTCTTGCAGCCGCTGCATTGCCGTCGGCGTGTACGGCGTCGCCCCATACGCCGGCATCTGTCCCGGCGGTCCCATTCCGGGATCGGTGCGCTCGATGGTCGCCAGCGAGATCATGTTTCCGCTGACCAGCAGGCACACGACATCCGGATGCCATTGCAACCATTTCTGCTCATACGCCGCCGTCAATCGCGACAGGGATACACCCTGCAATCCCGCGTTGATCACTGACACCGGCCGGCTGTCTTCAGCCTGCAACTGGCCCTTCAACTGGATCGGCCAGGTGTCTTCAAACGCGATCCCCGTTCCGAACGTCATCGAATCGCCCAGGCACAACACCCGCAATTCACCGGGCATCTTGGCCATCGGCAAAGCCGGCGCGTTGGGATCATCCGGGCCGCGACAACCTTCAGAGTCGAAAGTCACCTTCGCGCCGCCCGTGTGCGTGTGGTCGTACAGATTGCGTCCATACTCCGGCGCGACGATGCGGAGAACCAGCTCGGCCAGGGCGACGATCGCGATCATGATCGCCGCATCCCGCCCGATCGTGCGCCACGGCCGCCGCCGATCCCCGGAGGCGTCGGCCGTCGCATCCGCCGCAACCGGCACGATCGGCGCAGGTGGATCCACGATGGGCGTGGCATCGTCGGTCGCGCACAGCCGCGTCGAAATCTCAGAATTGGAAGTAGACAAACTCATTATTGCTCGCCCGTGCAAACGTCAATACAAACGCCGTCGCCGCCGCATAGCCCACCCATCGCGCCACCGCCGGGCGTTCATTCAAAATCTCGATGAAAGACCGCTTCACATCCAGCACGTCGGCCAGCAGCACGATCGCCAGATAGACCAGCGGCCGGCCGTCCACGGGCAACCGGCCGGGCGCCAGTGTCACGATCTTCCGCATGATCGTCCACGCCGCCGCGCCGTCGGCGGCCCGGAACATCACCCACGATACGCACACCAGTTGAAACGTCACAAACCACCGCGCAGCGCGCCAGATCAGATTCTCCGGCGGTTTCTCATCCATTCCCGAGAGCCGCTCCACGCACATCATGAGTCCCTGGAACCCGCCCCAGGCCACGAAACTCCACGCCGCGCCGTGCCACAATCCGCCCAGCAGCATGGTGATCATGAGGTTGACGTACAGCCGGGCCGTTCCCTTACGGCTGCCGCCCAGCGGGATGTACAGATAGTCGCGCAGCCAGGTCGAAAGGCTGATGTGCCACCGCCGCCAGAATTCACGAATGCTGCACGACAGGTACGGCATGTCGAAATTCTCCGGCAGCCGAATCCCCAATATCAGCGCCGATCCGATCGCCATGTCCGAATAGGCCGAAAAATCGCTGTAAATCTGCACCGCAAAGGCGTACGTCGCCAGCCACAAACCCAGGCCGCTGCTTCCGGCCACGTCGCCGTAGGCCTCTTTCACGATCTTCGCCATCACATCGGCGACGAAGACTTTCTTGACCATGCCCCAGATGAACCGTGCCGTTCCGGTGCGGACCTGCTTCCAATCCAATTCGTGGCGCAGCGTCAATTGCGGAACCAAATCCCGGCTGCGAATGATCGGCCCGGCAATGAGGTGCGGGAAGAACCCGACATACAGCGCCATGTCCAGGAGCGACGTGATCGGCTCGGTGATGCCGCGATACACATCCGCCACATAGCTGATGACCTCGAACGTGAAGAACGATATGCCGATCGGCAGCGTCCATCTCCACGGCTGGAAGTGCGTTGGCAGCAGGCCAGCCAGCGTGTTCGATAAGAACACGTCATATTTGAACAGGCACAGCACGCCGAGATTGACCGCCACCGCCGCGACGAGCCATGTCTTTCGCGAAAACACCCGCGCGGTTATTGGCTCATACGACAACACGCCGCCGGCCGGCGCCGGCGCTGGATGTGGTGCGACGCTCGGCGCCACCAGCAACCCAAAAAAGTAATTGACGATCGTCGAGCCGACGACCAATCCCATCGCGATCAGCCGCGTGCGCCACGGCGCATCCCACCCGGCGTAAAACACATAGCTGGCCACCAGCAGCAATATCCGCCGGCCCCGCGGCGCGCATTGCCAAAAGACGATCGCCACGCACGTCAGCAGCAGGAGATATTGAACCGAATTAAACAACACGCCAATTCGCCTCGTGCATCGTCATGCCGCCGAATCACCCGGCCGTACCGCAATGACCTTCGCCGGCACGCCCACGACGGTCGCGCCGGGCGGAACATCGCTCAGAACCACTGACATTGCGCCGATCTTCGCGCCGCGGCCGATTCTCACGCCGCCCAGCACCTGCGCGTAGGCTCCGAATTCCACATCGTCCTCGATCACCGGCACCGGGCCGCCGACGATGCGATTTCCGATCGTTACGCCTTGTCGCAGCGTACAATCCGAACCCAGCGCCACATCCTTGTGGAGAAAAATATTCCCAAAGTGCCAGATACGCAGTCCCGGGCCGATCCGGCAGGTTCGCGGCAGGCTGATCCCGGTGAGCGTCTCGGCGATCCGGAACAGCAGCCAATACCACTTGTCCAGCACGGCGCGCACCATGCCCGCCGGGCGACTCTCCAATCTTCGGCCGAATCGGTACACCGCTACAGCCCAAATCGACTGTTCGCGGAACCACGGCCGGGGCGGATAGCGCCGCAAATCCGCCTGCCAATCGGGATCGTTGCGTCCGAAGATCATGGCGTCATTTCCACACGTGAATGGCCAGCCTGCACCGGCGGCGTCGATTTATACTCGATCATGCGTCCGATCTGTCCATGCAGTCGGTCGCGGCGATATTTCCAAATCCCCATCGCCTGGGGGAATTTCCCCAGCATGGTAAAGTACGCCCATGCCAGACTCAGCCGCGGACTTCGACCTCGCCGCAGGCCGGAGATCATGAGCCGCACCACCTGCAAAATCCAAATCGCCAGCACCGCGACAAATCCAAATGCTCCGCCGATAACCCCGCTGGCAAGACATCCGATCACGACAAGAACCAGTGCGACGATCGGAAATACCATCCCCCAATTCCTTGCGCTGCGAACTTGGCGCACGAACAGTCCGTCGCCATCGCCAGCTCTGGTCTTGTCCCCTCTTCCTGTACCCAGGGGGAGGGTTAGGGTGGGGGTCGTATTCCCAAACCGCGCCGCCACGTCGGCCGCTCCGTACCCGCCGCGAACCATCCGCCGCCACCATTGCCCCAGGCGCAGGATATTCGCATCGTGCAGCGTCATTTCGGCTTCGATCCGCTCGATCGTCCATCCGGCCCGGCGAAGTCTCTGGCACAATTCCGGCTCCTCGCCGGCCACGATGCTGACGTCAAACGCCCCGACCTGTTGCAGCGCCGCAACCCGCATCATCGCGTCGCCGCCGCATGAGCGAACCGTTCCGATCGGCGTGTCCCATTCCATGTCCATCAGCCGATTGTAGATCGATCGGCGCACAAACCGCTCGCGCCGCCGGCCGCAGACCGCCGCGATCTTGTTATCCCGATCCAAAGCGGCCAGCGCCCGGCTCATCCAACCACCGACAATTTCGCAATCGCCGTCCACGAACTGAACAAACGGCAGATTCGGATGCAAATCCAGCAGCCGCTCCAACCCGCGATTCCGCGCCCGCGCTGCGCTGAAGGGCAGCGACTTATCCAGTTGCACGACGGCCGCTCCCAATCTCCGCGCCAGGCTGACGCTGTCGTCGGTCGATCCGGAATCGACGTACACGACGGCCGCAGTCCGTGCGACCGCCGATTCAAGGCATCGCCGCAGTCGATCACCCTCATTGCGGCCGATGGCGACCACGCCGACGTCCTGCATGACTCTTTTTGCCAACGGATCATTCGCGGCCGGTTCGCCGCCGCGCAGAATCGTCCCATCGCGGACGGTCCGGAAAAACCGCTCGTATTCGGCGGCCAGTCGATCCCATGTAAACCGCCGCCGCACCAGTTCGCGACGCGCCTCGATCCGCTTGGGACTGTTTTGTGAAATCGCCCGAGCCAGCGCCTCCGCGACGGCCGGTTCGCTGGTCGCATCGACAAGCTCGCTGGTGTCTTCCAGCGTCCATCGCGTGACCGGGCAATCGTGCGTGACGATCGGCAATCCGCTGGCCAGGGCTTCCATGTATGCATTGGCCGACGCCTCGATCGTGCTCATGTGCAGGAACACATCGGCACAGCGATACAATCCGGGCATCCGCTCTCGCGGCAGCGACAGCAGCCGAAACCGGCCGGGCATCAAAGCCTCGCCCAGCTCAGTGACCTGCCCGTTGAGCGGCCCATCGCCGGCGATGATCAAATTCAATCCCGCCACGCGCGCCGCCGCGCGAATCCCTTCCAACACGCGCTTGGATTCGATCAGCGCACTAACCATCAAAGCGATCGGCCCGGACGGATTGAGCCCATATTCCGCACGATTTCCCCCTCCCGGCCGAAACCGCTCGGCATCCACGCCGTTGGGAATCAGCGCTGACGCGAATCGATCGCGATGTCGCTGCCAGAATTCGATGTTGGTGCAGACCAGGCCGTCGCAGTCGAAAAATTTGTACTCGCGGTTGCGGGCGCGGATCATCCAGTCGCCGTTTTGGGTGACGAACACATGCCGCGCTTGGCCGCCGCGCCGCAGCAGCCAGTTCAGATACGGATATCCGCAGGTCACGGTGACGTCGTATTGGCCGGGCCACGCCCTGGCCAGCACGCCGGCTGCGAATGACAATTCCTCGCAGGCGTAGGCGGAGCGAAGCATTGGCAGGGATGGCCAGCGCGAAAACCGCTCGCGCCGGATGCACGGCACGGAAATATACCGGTACGGACGATCCGCCAGCGCGGGACCCGAGCCGATCAATGTGACATCGTGACCCATACGACCCAGGCGCGAGGCGATTTCCTCAAAGGCCACCTCCGCGCCGCGATTGACGCGATGCAATCCGGGCAACGCAAATAGAATGCGCAGT
>Ga0181520_10008320_pt1 | contig 14800 bp, 12 predicted proteins | sample PEATcosm2014_Bin_29_FD_132451 | JGI IMG/M metagenome (GOLD analysis project Ga0181520, IMG submission 132451) | Peatland microbial communities from MTU Mesocosm Facility, Houghton, MI, USA - PEATcosm2014_Bin02_30_metaG | ecosystem: Environmental > Terrestrial > Soil > Wetlands > Peat | place... | reverse complement strand
TCGCCCTCGAAAACGGCTTCCAGGCCGCGCTCATGGCCCCCACCGAAATCCTCGCCACGCAGCACTACCTCGCCGCGCGCACGCTGCTTGAGCGCTCCAGCCGCCACCCCCGCATCGTGCTCCTCACCGGCTCGCTCGACGACGACCGCAAGCGCCAGGTCCGCCGCGAAATCAACCGCGGCAACGCCCAGCTCATCATCGGTACCCATGCCCTCATCGAAGAAAAAGTCGAGTTCGATCGCCTCGGCCTAGTCATCGTCGACGAACAGCACCGCTTCGGCGTTCTCCAGCGCTTCAAGCTGATGAAGAAACCGCGCCCCGACGGTTCCGAGGACGCCGAACCCGACGTCCTCGTCATGACCGCCACGCCCATCCCGCGCACCCTCGCCCTCTCTCTCTACGGCGACCTCGACGTCAGCATCCTCGACGAACTGCCTCCCGGCCGCACCCCCATCGTCACCCGCCGTGTCCCCGGCGAAGAGAGCGACAAGGTCTGGGAGTTCGTCCGCAAACAGGTCACCCTCGGCCGCCAGGCCTACATCGTCTACCCCGTCATTGAGGGCTCAAAAGACGACCAGCCCGAGCTCGACTTCTCCCACGATCCCGACTCCGAAGCTGGGATTCAACCCGCCCCACCAACTTCCGCCAAAAAGTCCACCCGCAAGGGCAAGACTCCAGACCTTTTCCCAAACGCGAAGCTCGAAGCCAGTCCCACCGCCAAGTCCGGCCTCAAGTCTGCCGTCGAAATGTACGAGACACTCCGTACCGGTCCGCTCTCCGGCCTCCGCATCGGCCTGCTCCACGGCCGCCTCGACCCCGACGAAAAAGAGATCATCATGCGCCGCTTCCAGCGCGGCGAAATCGACGTTCTCATCGCCACCACCGTCATCGAAGTCGGCGTCGACGTGCCCAACGCGACCGTGATGGTGGTCGAACACGCCGAGCGCTTTGGTCTCGCCCAGCTCCACCAGCTGCGTGGCCGCGTTGGCCGAGGCGCGCAAAAGAGTTACTGCATTCTAATGACCGGCCCGCGCATCTCTCCGCTGGGCGAGGAGCGCCTTAACGCCATGGTCCGAACCCAGGACGGCTTCGAGCTCGCCGAGCTCGACCTCGCCATGCGCGGTCCCGGCGAGTTCTTCGGGACGCGCCAGGCCGGCCTGCCGGAGTTTCGCGTGGTCAACCTCCTGCGCGATCGCGAAGTTCTCGAACTCGCCAAGCTCGAAGCCGCCCGATTCGCTTCCGATCCCACCGAAGCCACCGAGGCCGAGCGAGCGTGCATCCGCGCCCACCTCAGGAACAAATGGCAGCGCTGGTACGGCCTCGTCGAAGCCGGTTGACGCACGAAACAAGGACTTTGGCGTGTTTTTCGATTGAAAAACGCAGCTGGGAATTCTTTCCGCAAGGCCCCCTCTCATCTGATACGATTTCCGCGTCCCCCCGATCTGGGCCTCAGGAATGTGCACTACAGGAGGAACCTCATGGCGTGTTCAGGCGAATGCAGCGTAGAGATTTTCGATGTGAACGTGAGCGGAATTACCGCCGGCAGGCCACTCGTCGGAAGCGTATTCATGGACCACCTCGATCCCGCCAAGCCCAACATGTGCAAGACCCCAACGGCTGACCAGATAGCCAACGCGCTCCGCCCGAAACCCAAATGGGCGAAGGAGTGTGCCACCCCCGCCGGCGGCGACGATACCTGCATCTGCGAGTTCAACGACGCCGATCTTGACCCCAACTCCGGTTGGTCCCCCTGGACGGCCACGCCCGCACCCAAAAGCCCCGAACCCATCTCTGGCGCCGAAGGCCCCGACCTGCCCCAGAACAGGTACTGCCGCTACCCGCTCTCCGGCACCTACTACCTATCCAGCAAGACCATCCACGGCGTCTGCAAACCGGCCCCCCGCAAGGATCTCCTGCCGAAGAGGTACGTGGATGGCCTTGAGCAGCGCAACCGCAAGCCCCTGCCGGAGAAAACCGACTCCCCTTCTCCCCACAAGTAGTGCCGGGTCTGCCATCCCGCGGGCTTCAGGTTTTCGACCGAAGTGTGTTTGGCTTGCGCGCGAAAGGCTGAAGCCACTGAGCCCAAGCGCGCCCAGATCCGCGCTCATCTCAAGAGCAATGGCAGCGCTGGTACGGCCTCGTCGAAGCCGGTTGAGCCCGATCGCACCTCATCCAACAGCGCTTACGCAATCTTCGGCGAGTGCGCCGCGTGCACCATCTCGCGCGGATACGTCTGGATCTCCAGATCGATGCTCGCAATCTCCCCGCCGCATTCCCGCTGATGGTTCCGCGTGCACTGGCACAGCTCTGTGAATCGGATGTGTCCGCTCTGGCTCAGCTCCAAACCGGCCGCGATCAGCACGCTGTAGATGTCCACACACGCATGCCGTTCAAACTCAAACAGCATGTTCACCGTGCCCGTATCGTTGGCGCCGCGGCTCAGCACCCATCCTCCGCAGCCGAGAATCGCGCCCGTCAGAACTGGCACAAGCCGCGAGGGCTCTTCCATGCTGACGGCCTTCATTTGCATGGCCCATGGAATGCTGATGATTGGCGTCCCATCCCGGTCCGGCATCACTTGCCTCACAGCGCCCTTATCGGTAACTGTCCGCGCAGCATAACTTTGTGCAGCTCTCGCACGGCGCCTGCCCGTCTTTGAAACATCCAAACTCAATCCGCGGCTCCCCACCCGTCTTGAAGGTAATTGGAGCACCGCTGCGCCCTCCTCATTGTCCCCTCGCAACATAAACCTGCTGCGCAGAATCCCGGTTCCCGCTCTTCCACGATCATGTAGCTTGAAAGCATGATCGTCGGAACTGGAATCGACCTCGTTGAGATTGTCCGCATCCATCGCTCCATCGAGCGATACGGGCCGCGCTTCCTCAATCGTGTCTATACCTCCGGAGAACAGGCCTATTGCCTCCGCAAGCGCAAATCTGCTGAGAGTTTTGCAGCCCGTTTCGCCGCCAAGGAAGCCGGCGCCAAGGCCCTCGGCACCGGCATCAGCTTCGGCGTCTCCTGGCTCGAGCTCGAGGTTGTCCGCGAACTCTCGGGCCGGCCAACCCTCCGCTTCCATGGCCGTGCCGCCCAAATCGCCGCGCGCCTTGGCGTCGCTCGCGCCGCCCTCTCCCTCACCCACACCGCAACGCTTGCCCAGGCCAGCGTCGTCCTCGAAGATTGACCGCGGACCAGCTACCCTCGGGCAAGAATCCCCTGCGAGCGAATAACGAGCTCTTGCCCCATGCAATGGGCCTTCTGGTATCCTCAAGGCGAAGACTTCCAGCCCGTTGCCACAAGGGGAGCCCGTGCCAAGCCGCAAAGACATCCAGTGGTCACAGTTACGAGTCGGTGCGTTGGTCCTCGTAGCCGTCGCGGTGCTCGTCGGACTCATCTTCCTCATGACCGGCTCCACCGGAGGGCCCTTCGCCCACAAGACCAAGCTCCGCTCCTACTTTCTCAACGCCGCTGGCATCAAGGTCGGCGCCCCCGTCACTCTGGAAGGCGTCACCATCGGCAACGTCAGCAAGATCCGCATCGTCCCCGAGCGTAACCCCAATCCCGTCGAAGCCACCATGCAGATCGACCCGGAGTATCTCTACGCCCTGCACACAGACTCAACGGCCGCCATCGCCCAGGCAGGTGTCCTCGGCGACAGCTACGTCGACATAAGTTCTGAGAACGCAAAGGGACCGCAGCCGACCGAGAACGCCGAGCTCCGCTCCGCCGGCGCACCCAGCATTCAGGATCTCATTCGCACCAGCGACATCTCCCTTGATAGCCTCACCACTCTCTTGCATAAGGTCAGCGCTCTGGTCGACACGCTCAACTCCGAGCACGGCACCGCCGGAAAATTCATCAACGACCCCGGCCTCTACAACAAGATCAGCAAGATCGCCGACAACCTCGACGTCATCACGGAAGACATGGCCCAGGGCAAGGGCTCGCTCGGCAAGCTGGTGGCCGACGACACCCTCTATACGCGCGCCAATGCCGCTGTCGACAGCCTCAACCAGATCGTCGCCGACCTCAACAATGGAAAAGGGACCGCCGGCAAGCTGCTCAAAGACGAGACCCTCTACAACAACCTGAATGCCACCGTCGAAAACACAAACAAGATCGTTGCCGACATCAACGCCGGCAAGGGCTCCCTCGGCAAACTCGCCAAGGACGAAGCCTTCGCCAAGCGTCTCGACGATACAGTCTCGCGTCTTGACGACATCCTCAACGGCTTGCAGCAGGGCAAAGGCACCCTCGGTCAGCTTGTCGTCAATCGCTCCCTCTACGACCACATCGACCAGACCATGGACCAGTCCCAACAGCTGGTCAAGGCCATCCGCGAAGATCCCAAGAAATACTTCGTCATCCGTCTGAGAGTGTTCTAGCGTCTGTCCTGGAACTTCACAACAAAATAGCTGCTGTCATCCTGAGCGATCCGGGGTCCCCGGCGACAGGTCTTAGTCGCTGGGGTGGGGAACGGGGCCCCCAGGCGTACTCTTCAGCCTGGGGGTGGTGAGTCGAAGATTCTGCGGTTGCTTTTGAAGGAAGTTGGGAGACGCCCACTTGAATCTGCGTCCTGCATTCCTAGGATTCGTGCAGCGAACTTTCTCCTCCCCGCCTGCGTACACCTGCCCAGAGGTCCCCTTGCCTAAACGAAAGCTTCCCTTCCTTCTCGCCGCTCTTGCTTTGTCTGCCCTCGCCCTCGTCTGGGTCGCGCCCCCCGCTCCGCTCAAGGTCCAGGCCGCTCAGGACAACCAGCCGGTCTACAACGCCAAGGGCCAGCTTCAGCTTCCCGCCAACTACCGCGAGTGGATCTACCTTTCCACAGGCATCGACATGAACTACAGTCCCCGCGCCGATCAGGCTGCCGGCCACTCCATGTTCGACAACGTCTTCGTCAACCCCGAAGCCTACCGCAGCTTCCTCTCCACCGGCACATGGCCCGACAGGACCATCCTCGTCCTCGAGGTCCGCGGTGCCAGCAGCGAGGGCTCCATCAATCATTCCGGCCACTATCAATCCACTGAACGCATGGGCCTTGAAGTGCACATCAAAGACACGCAGCGCTTCCCCGCCGGGCAGTTCCCTGGAGGATGGGCCTTCTTCAGCTTCGACGACGGAAACGACGGCAGCCTCTTTCCCCCCGCAGGCGCCTGCTACACATGCCACCAGCAGCACGCCGCCGTCGACACAACTTTCGTACAGTTCTACCCCACGCTCCTCACCCTCGCCACCAGCAAACACACGCTCTCGCCCGCTTACCTCGCCGAAGAGGCCGCCCGCCACTGATCCTCTTTCGCCCGCTGCGTGGGTGCCCCACCCACGCGACGCCTTTGTTTTTGTCGCTAGGGGGGATACGACAGACTCCATCGCAGATCACAAAACTATACGGTCAGAGTCCTCGATGGCCGACCCCCGAAACTCCCGCCAGAACTCCACAAAGCTCTTTAGCCGCACCACCTGGAAATAATCGCTCGCGATCAAGTACGCCACCGCCGCGATCGCCCACAAAACATGCAGCGAATCTGGCCCGAGTTGATCGCTGAACGGCAGCGGCGCAGCTGACAACACCATCGCCAGTACAATCAGCGCCAGCGTCACAATCCCCATCACTAGGTTGATCTCCACCACTTTGCTGGTGAAGGCCTTCCCCAGCCGCACGCTGCGCCCCAGCGCCTGAACTGGGCTGCATTCCTCTATCACCATCAGCACCGGCGCAATCCCCACCGGCCAGCTCACCAGCGCCCACGCCGTATAAAACCCCAGCGACAGAAAAATCGCCCACATCGAAAAGCCCACCAGGTCCGGCTCGCCGCCCGCCATATTACTCGCCACAATGTGCGTCGCGCCCGCCCACTCCATCGCCCAGGCCCACGCGCCCACCATCGCGCCAATCACAACCAGCCACGCCGCTTGCAGCACCATCATTCCTATCGGCCGCATCCGCACCCGTTGCCCGCTCGCCGAAACCAGCCGCCAAAGCACCACACTCCGCCCCAGCCCGGAGATCATCACCCACGCCGCAGCTGCCACAGGAACAAGCCAGCCGAGCATGGCCGCCGCCTCCGGCTTGTACAGCCCCCATGCATGATTCAACTGCACAGTTGCTACCCATGGGTTTTGCAGATCGATCCCCGTCAGCCCCGCCGACTCCAGCGGCAGCTCCGTCAGGGTGCGCCGCGCCTCAATCCAGCAGACCGCCAGCAGCGGCAGCCCCACCAGCCAGCGCCAGCCCACCTCCAGCGCCGTCAGCAGCGGACGATCAAACACCCAGCCCATCTGCCCCACCAGCGATTGCGTCCCCCGTATTGGCTGCGCCATCTTCTCGGCCACCCTACTTCACAACCAGGTTGACCAGCTTGCCCGGCACAACAATCGCCTTCACCACGGTCTTGCCTGCGATCCGCCCCTGCACCTTCTCGTTCGCGCGCGCTGCGGCCTCCATCGCCGCGCCGTCCGCATCCGCGGCCACCTTGACCACGGTCACCAGCTTGCCGCTCACCTGCACCGGGATTTCCAGCTCGTCTTCCTTCGCTAATTCTGGATCGCTCACCGGCCAGTCCGCACGCAGCAGCGCTCCCTCTTCGCCCAATTCCTCCCACAGCTCCGCGGCCAGATACGGCGCAAACGGCGCAAGCAGCAGCACCACCGTCCGCAGCAGTTCCTTAATCACATGCGCCTCCACAGCGCCCGCGGCCAATTGCGCATCCCCCCCCTGGATCTCGTTCACCAGCTCCATAATCGCGGAAACGCACGTATTGAAGTGCCATCGCCCTTCGAAGTCCTGCGTAATCTTCGCTATCGTCTGGTGCATCTTCCGCAGCAGCTTCAACGACAGCCCCGAAACCTGATCCCTGGGTGCCCCAGGTCTCGATTCTGAGACCTGGGATTGGGAATCCTCGCGCCCCGCTCGCGCCACAGCCGAATACCTCGTCACCAGCCGCCACACGCGCGCCAGGAACCGGCTCACGCCCGCGACTCCATCCTCCTGCCAGTCCAGATCCCTGTCCGGCGGCGAGGCAAACAGCGAGTACATCCGCGCCGAATCCGCCCCGTACCGCGCCACCATCTCGTCCGGCGACACCACGTTGCCCTTCGACTTCGACATCTTCGCCCCGTCCTTGATCACCATGCCCTGCGTAAACAGCCTGGCCACCGGCTCATCGTTGGTAATCAATCCAAGGTCGCGCATCACCTTCGTCCAGAAGCGCGAATAGATCAGATGCAGAATCGCGTGTTCCACCCCGCCAATGTACTGGTCGATCGGGAACCAGTACTTCACGATCTTGCTGTCGAACGGCGCCGTCGCGTTCTTTGCATCGGGATAGCGATAGAAGTACCAGCTCGAGTCCACAAACGTGTCCATCGTGTCGGTCTCGCGCTTGGCCGGTCCGCCGCACTTCGGGCACGTCACGTTCACAAACTCCGCCACGCGTCCCAGCGGCGATCCGCCTTGCTGCGTAATCTCCACCACATCGGGCAGCAGCACCGGCAGTTGCTCCTCTGGCACCGGCACAATTCCGTCCTTTTCGCAATGGATCATCGGAATTGGCGTGCCCCAGTACCGCTGCCGGCTCACACCCCAGTCCTTCAGCCGGAACGTCACCTTGGCCTCGCCAAACCCCTTGCTGCTGGCCACCGACTGCAGCAGAATCTGCGCATCTGTGCACTTCAGCCCGTCAAATTCGCCCGAGTTGATCAACACGCCGTCCTCAGACACAAACGGCAGCACCGCCTCTTCCGCACGATCCGCGGCCTGACCCTCCGAGGCTGCGCCCTCCGCCACCGGCGCAATCACCTGCCTTATCTCCAGCCCATACTTCGTCGCAAACTCAAAATCGCGCTCATCGTGCGCAGGAACGCTCATGATCGCTCCCGTTCCGTAGTCGGCCAGAATGTAGTTGGCCACCCAGATCGGCACCGGCTGCCCGTTATACGGATTGATCGCCACGCGCCCCGTCGGAACCCCGTGCTTTTCGATCGCTCCCAGGTCCCCGGCCTCGCGCGCTTTCTTCTGCTGCTCGATCAGCTCATCCACCTGTGCCTTCAGCGCGGGATTGTCCGCCGTCAGCTGCGCCACCAGCGCGTGCTGCGGCGCAAGCTGCACGCTCGTCGCCCCAAAGATCGTGTCCACCCGCGTCGTAAACACGCGAATCCGCGTCTCTGTTCCCTCGTCCCTAGTCCCTAGTCCCTCAGTACCTGGTCCCTGGTCGACTGTTTCCGAAAGGAAAAAGTCGACTTCCGTCCCTTCGCTCCGCCCGATCCAGTTGCGCTGCATCGTGCGCACCTTCTCCGGCCAACCATCCAGCTTCTCCAGGTCGTCAAGCAGTTCCTCGGCATACGCCGTAATCCGCAAAAACCACTGCACCAGGTCGCGCTGCTCCACGATCGTCTCTTCGTGCCGCCAGCAGCACCCATCCACCACCTGCTCATTGGCCAGAACCGTTGCGCACTCCGGGCACCAGTTCACCTTGCTCTTCTTCCGGTATGCCAGCCCCTTCTCATACATCTTCAGAAAGAACCACTGGTTCCACCGGTAGTACTCCGGCATGCACGTCGTTATTTCCGTGGCCCAGTCGAAACCCATCCCCAGCCGCAGAAACTGCCGCTTCATCGCCGCGATATTCGCGAGCGTCCACTCCCTGGGCGGTGTGTTGTTCTTGAGCGCCGCATTCTCCGCCGGCAGCCCAAAAGCATCCCACCCCATCGGGTGCAGGACGTTGTAGCCGCGCATCCACATCTGCCGCGCCAGAGCATCCCCGATGGAGTAGTTGCGCACGTGCCCCATGTGCAGCGCGCCGCTCGGGTACGGCAGCATCTCCAGCACGTAATACTTCGGTTTGCCGCAATCCGCGGGCTCTGCCGCATACAGACCGGGGTCCGCCGCCCACCGCTGCTGCCACTTCGGCTCAATCACCGCCGGGTCGTAACGTTGTTCGATCTCTTCCGCCATAACCCTTCAAGTGTAAACGGAACCTTAGAACTGTTCTTCAAGGCATAAGCCCTCCCTTCTACGCGAAGCAAAACAGCTACCCAAAGGCCACTTGTGCTATACTTGTCATACAAAGTTTACGCCCCGAGGCTCTCATGCTCGCAGTTCGCATCCCCGACGAAATGGAATCGCGCCTGGAAAAGCTTGCCGCCCTCACCGGCCGACCCAAGAGCTTCTATGTCCGGGAAGCCCTCAACGCTCATCTCGACGAGATTGAAGACACCTACACCGCCCTCTATCGCCTGGAGCATCCGTCCAAACGCTGGTCGCTAGACGACCTGGAGAAGGGCCTTGACCTCAAAGGCTGAGACGGCCCATCCAAAAAACTGGACAGTCGAGTTCGACGACCGCGCCCGCCGCGAGCTGCGCAAATTGGACTCCGGCATCCAGCAAGCCATCCTGAATTACCTGCGCAACCGCATCGCCGGCCCCGGGGATCCCCGCCGTTTCGGCAAACCTCTGCGCCGCAACCTCGCCGGGCTTTGGCGCTATCCCGTGGACGACTACCGCCTCATTTGCCGCATTGAAGATGATCGGGTGGTCGTGCTCGTTCTCCAGGTCGGCCACCGGCGCGAAATCTACGAAGAATGAGTCAGCCAGCCACCAAACTCCTCAGCACCCGCACATTCCGCTCCTCGTCACCCGGCTCATCCACCGGCGTCTCCGCGATGAACGCGCAATGCCCCCACCGCGCATCGTTCAGCAACCGCCGGAACGCCTCCACACCCATCGTCCCCTGCCCGATGTGCTCATGCCGGTCCAGCTTCGAGCCCCGCTCGGCCTTCGCATCGTTGCAGTGCCACACCTTCACCGCATCCAGACCCACTGTCGCCGCCGCCAGCATCACCGTCTGCTCGTATCCCTCCGCCGTCACCAGGTCATACCCGGCTACATGCGTGTGGCACGTATCCAGGCATACCCCCACCGGCGCCGTCGCCCTCAGCCGCGCCACCAGTTCCGCCACCTGTTCAAAGCTCCCACCCAGCGAAAATTCGGCTCCAGCCGTATTCTCGATAAGGATGCTGAACGGAGTTCCCTGCCACTCCAACCCTTCAATCGCCTTCGTAATCGACTCTGCCGCCAGCTTCAGCCCCTCGTCCCGCGTCAATCCTTTCCACGATCCCGGATGCAGCACCAGGTACTCAGCGCCCCATGCCAGCGCCCTCTCAATCTCCCCGCGAAACGCCTCCACGCTCTTCCGCCGCACATCCTCCGTCTGGCTGCAGACGTTCACCAGGTAGCTTGTATGAATCACCAGCGGCCCAACATCGAGCTTCCCTCGCAGCGCGCGCATCCGCGCCGCCTGCGCCGGATCCACCTTCGGCGCCCTCCACATCCGCGGACTCGAAGAGAAGATCTGAAATGTGTTCGCCCCAATCTCTCGTGCCCGCTCCACGGCGTTCGACGCCCCGCCCGCCGTCCCCAGGTGCACTCCAATCCGCTTCGTCATGCAACCAGTCTATTCACTCCGTCCCGCCCGGGCACCCCAGGTAACCCGTATCCCACCAATTGGGTATTCAATCCCAAAAGCAGGCATCCTACACTCCAATTTAGGGTTAGGAAAACGAAATGCGATGAAAGTGAGCACGGCCAACATGAACACGATGCTTCTCAAGCTCTACATCCGACTGCAGGACCTGGCGACCCAGGAAGAAGGCCAGGACATGGTGGAATACTTCTTGATGACCTCACTGTTGGCGTTTTCTTGGATTGCCGGCACCAAGTCAGCCGCCGCGGCACTTCTCTCCGCTTTCTATTCCATCAGCACTTCCCTGTCACTCTACGTCAGCTAACAGGGCCACTCTTCCGCGAGAGTCGGCTGCAATTTAAACTATATGGAATCAATGAACTAGCGCGAGGCAGCTGGAGACTCAGACATACACTCTACCTGCCGTTTGCCTACCGAGTCCGCCCTTCATGCAACCTGCCTGGCCGGCGCGAGCTGTATCCCTCATCCTTCGTCTTGTGCCGCCTTTACTTCAGTATCGCCGGGTCCCCACTCACAACCTCCTATTTGCCTCCTGGTGGCATTGCGGGGAATCCCTCCAAGCCTCGGATTTGATCTTGGCTCGCCGAACTGAATGACAGGTAACCCGGCAAGTAACCTGTTCGCGAAACCGGCAGGGGATTCGAACCGCACCATTTAGGGATTTAACGCCCGCCGCAGTCGCCGTACATTGAATTCACAGGGCAGCAGTGCTAAATGAATCCAAGGTGAGGGACGGCGAACATGAACACGATGCTTCTCAAGCTCTACATCAGACTCCAGGATCTGGCAACCCGAGAGGAAGGCCAGGATATGGTGGAATATTTCTTGATGACCTCACTGTTGGCGTTCTCTTGGATTGCAGGCACCAAGTCAGCCGCCGCGGCAGTGAACAGTGCCTTCAACAACATCAGCACCAGCCTGTCTAGCTACGTCAGCTAACTGAGCGGCTCTTCTCTCGAAGAGCTACGAATAAAGCCGCGCCACTTGGATCATCGAAGCGCGGTAGTCCCTCCGAAAATCGGACGCACAATCGCCCGCACCTCTTCCGATCTCGAACGCCCTTCGCGGACACAGCCTCTCCGGCACTAATCGTCATCTCCATCCTTCGTCTTCTTCCGTTTCTCCTTCAGCATCGCCGGCACCGGCTTATTCCCCATCGCGTCCTGCCACAAAATCACGTTCAGCTTCCCCGCGTCCGCGCGGTCCGCATGCCTGAAGTCCATCTTCGCGCTCTCCTTCGCGCCCGGTGCTGTCTTCGCGTTCGCCGTGTAGATCAGCCCGTTGTCGCGGTTCGTGGTATCCGCCGTAAACGCCGGCTGATTCCCCGGACCCGAGAAAACCGGCGAAATCAGCGATGCAAACGCATCGTTGTTGTTCATCGGCGGCAGCCCAAGCAGCGTCTCCATCGTCCGCACCACGCTCACCGTCGAATAGAACCGGCTGTCCACAAACACCCCGCCATAGGCCTCCCGCGGCGCGTACTTGCTCACCACCAGCCCAATGCTCCGGTGCGCATCCACGTGGTCGGCGCCGTCCTGCGCATCGTCCTCCAGGATGAAGAACGCCGTCGAATCCCAAAAAGCCGAATGCGAAATCGCCTCCACGGCCCTTCCCACCGCCAGATCGTTGTCAGCAACCGAGGCCTTCGGCATCGGCCCCCCCGGCCGTGTCCCTGCCGTGTGATCGTTGCCCAGCCGCAGCATCACAAAGTTCGGCATCGTGTCCTTGCCCCTCGCCAAATCCCTAATCCACCCCTTCAGGTGCCTCAGAAATATCTCCACCCGCACCTGGTCCGGCACCATCAGATCAAAGTCCGGCGCCTCCTCCGCAAAGTGTCCCACCAGCTCCGGCTTGGTCGCCACATTCGACGAAATCAACGGAATCGCCCACGGCCACTTGTTCACCCCGCCGCCCCACTCCTCAGGAATCGGCTCGCCCGGAGCAATCGCCTTCCGCGCACAGCTCGCCCCCTGCACGATCGGCCCCGCCTGAGGATTCGCAGTCTTCACCTCGTCACAGAACGTCGTCGAAATGTACTCCCCAAAGTGGTAGTAGCTCTTGCCATGTTTGGCCAGGTCGCCCCACAGGTAGCCGCTCGCCGGCTCCGCCACATCCGCGATCTTCTGCTGCAGCGGATACCCATCCGCCACCATGCCTTCCCAGTCATACGTCCGCTGACCGCCGCGATAGTTCTGCTGCCAGGTCTTCTCCAGGTAATCCGTCCCGATGGCAGCCGTCGACCACACATGCCCATCACCCGAAACCTCGCCCGAATCGAAGAAGTTATCCAGCACCCCAAATTGCAGAGCCAGCTTGTGCAGATTCGGCGTCACCGCCTCGCCATACATCGTCAGGCTCTCGTCACCGTTGCCCACCCGCTTGCCGTCCTTCTTCAGGTCGCCAAGCAACTGATCGTATGTGCGATTTTCCCGAATGATGTAAATCACATGCTTAATCGGGCTCTTTCCACTCTGCGCAAACGGCAACGTCTCGGCCGCCGCCTTCATCCGGTTCGACTCAATCACGTTCTCTGTCCACGCCGGCAGATTCTTTTCAATCTCCCCTGCATCGAGCGTCGCCAGCGATCCATGCAGCAACGTGGCAATGTAAGTCCTCGACCGCCGCATCCGCACCGGCATATCCGGCCCCGTCACCGCCTGCGGCATGTTGTTCGGTCCCGTGCCGTGTCCCTTCGCCGTCGCCACGTAAAGTTTTCCGCCCCCAGGCCCACCCGTCGGTAGAAACGCCATCGCCGTCGGCATCCACTCGGTCGGCACAAACCCCATCGGCTCGGCCATCCCCCGGCGCGCCGTCTTCACCGTCAGCTTCCTCGTATCGAACACCGCTATCGAATCGCTGATCGCGTTCCCCACATAGAGGCGCGACCCATCCCCATTCACCGCCAGAGCCTCTGGCTCCGCGCCAAAGTAGGTCTGGTGCGGCAGCCGCGTATCGAAATATCCCTTCACCGCCATCGTCGCTACAGCCACCGCCGCCACAGCATCCCGATTCGCCAGCGCCACATACAGCGTCTTCCCGTCGGGGCTGAACTTCAGCGCGCACGGATGGCTCCCCGGTTTCACCGGATCGGCCGGCTTCAGCAGCGCCACCCTCCGCCCCACAGTGCCCTTCACCAGGTCGAGCTCCACCACCTCCGAAGCGTTCCACAGCGCCACAAACGCCCTTTTCCCATCCGCCGTCACCGCCAGGTCGATCGGATACGTCGATGGAACCGTCGCGTTCTCCGCCAGGTCAAATCGCCTCGCAATCTTTCCGCTCGCCGGATCCACGATCACCACGTCGTCCGACAAATTCTCCGCCACCAGCAGCTTCTCTGCCCCCGCCGCCCCAATCACAGCAACCGCCGCCGGAAACGGCACGCCCTTGTCGCCATCCTTGTCGCCCACCAGCTTCGTCGTCCGCCCCTTCGCCAATTGCTCCAGCGGCAACGGTATCAGCCGCTCCGGCGCAATCCGCCCCCCCGCAAAGCCGTACACCACAATCGCGTTGCCCGTCGTCTTCGTCCCATCGCCCACCGGGTCCGTCGTCGAACCCATGCTCGCGTAAAGGTGCGCTCCGTCCCGGCTGAACGCCAACCCCGCATAAAGCGTCTGCTTCGCCTGCATCGCCGTCCGCGAGTCCGGAAAATCCTCAAGCTTGCCCATCGCCGTGTCGAGCACCGCCAGCGACTGATCGTAGTTCGACTCCGCCGTCCCATACCCCGCGTTCACCGTCACCACGTACCGCCCATCCGGCGACACCGCCATCGTCATCGGCAGACTGTTCAGCCGCTCCGGCTTCCCCGGAATCTCCCCAATCAACTGTTTGCTCGTCGGTAAGTCAATCCTCGGCTCAGGCGTCTGCGCAACCGCCGTCGCCGCCCACACAGCCACAAGCGCCGCCATCCCAACCGCGGAAATCCCCGTGCCCCATCCATTCGCCCGCCTTTGGGCGAATGGGTGGGAGACCATTGACCTATTCGTCGCTCGAACCAATCGCTCCGCCCAGCCCAACCCCATCCGCCCGCCGTCCCCAACTCCAGCACATGTTCTCATGCAACCAACACTAGCAAACCACTCCCATCCCCGCTTTACAGTCCTGTGACATCTGAGCGACGAGGGAGCCGCCCGCACGCAGTCCTGCCATAATCTTTATGTACGCCCACAGTCGTCACCGCGCAAGACAAGAGTGATGCGGGAATTCACGCTGTTTTTTGCTCTGTCGCGCATCGCTTTGGAAATTGATCGCAATTCGTCGCGACAGTTTGCGGCAACAGATTCGAGCTCAGAAGGGAGGCCCGAAAGGGCATTCGGCGTCATGAT
>Ga0181520_10008319_pt1 | contig 14802 bp, 18 predicted proteins | sample PEATcosm2014_Bin_29_FD_132451 | JGI IMG/M metagenome (GOLD analysis project Ga0181520, IMG submission 132451) | Peatland microbial communities from MTU Mesocosm Facility, Houghton, MI, USA - PEATcosm2014_Bin02_30_metaG | ecosystem: Environmental > Terrestrial > Soil > Wetlands > Peat | place... | reverse complement strand
TCAATCGCTTGGCCCCAACTATGCTCTGTTTTGACCTTGTTCGTGGGTCTTTTCCGGCTTGTTGCGTTTTCGCCCTGTTGTTGTGTTAGCTGTGTTCCTCGGTGTCGTTGTCCTCGGCTCGTGTGTTCGCGTTGGTCCGCTCTGATGCCGTTCCTTTGGTTTCCCTTTTGGCGTCTGTGCGGCGTCTGTAAGGTGTGGTGCGTGGGTTGGCTTTGGGGGTTGTCTTGGCGCGTTGCTGCGTCGCGTGGGTTGCCGTGTCGGCGTCCTTGCTGCGTGTCGCTGGGGTCGCTGGCTGGGGTTATGTGGGCGTCTCGTGTTGCCGCCTCTGGGCGCTGTGTCGTCGCGCCTCCGCCGGCGGTGGTGCGTGCTGTGGGGCGCTTCCTGTGCTGTGCCTAAGTGTCGGCTGGTAGTCGCTTATCGATGTCCTTTCTGCTTTTCGTGGCGTCTGATGCGTGCTGTATTTGCGCGCGTTCGGCGGCTGTCTCTGATGGTTGGCAGCCTGTCCAGACAGTCTCTTAGTGTTGGTCGCTTGTCGCGCGGCTGGGCTGGCGGCGGTGGGCTTGACCGTCCGGTATGCCACCTGCGACCTCCAAAACCGCCTCACGTTAAGCGCGCATAAAACCACCCCTCCCGGCATCGTGATTCATCGCGCCGTGGAAGCGACCGCCTCCGGAAAGTGGGCGATAACGGTCGAGAGTTGTGGTGCGCGGCTCGCCGCGCTGTACATCTCGAACCCGGCGAGCAAGTAGGCGGGCATGAAGTTTGAGCCCGGAAGGATCGTTGCCACACCCGGTGCATTGGCCGCGATGCAAGAGGCTGGAGACGATCCGGCCTCTTTTCTTACTCGGCATCTGAGCGGCGACTGGGGAGAACTAGACCCGGAGGACGTCCGGGAGAACGAGTTTTCTCTGGTCCACGGTTTCCGGTTGCTGTCGGCCTACAGGTTGAGCAGCGGAGTGAACATCTGGATCATCACAGAGGCCGATAGAAGTTCAACTTGTGTTTTGTTGCCGTCAGACTACTAGCTTTCGTGTTGACACGAATACTCAACCGATCAGTCCCTCATCGTTGCAAGGACGGCCTGTATCGTCTTCTGTTGGCTGACGGTCAGAAGCAGCCCGTTTCCAAGCGTCGCTTCGTCGCGCTAATCTCGAAAAAGCTGGTGGTTTCCACCGAAACTGGCTGGGCGCTCGCTCCTGAGGCTCCCAAAGAAAAGTAGCTCCTGAGCTGAATTCTCTAGCCCAGCCTCGTGCTGGGCTTTACTATTGCCCGGTAATGAAGCAGCAAACCCGATATGGAACAGTAAAGTAAAGGTTCGTCACGAGGAGAGAGTCATGAAAAGGGTTGTAATTGTGTTCATCATGCTGTTGATGACGGTTGCTGTGGGGTTGGGGCAGTGCACATCGGAGCATGGAACTTGCGGCGAGGGGCGAGTCCTCACCAAGACAGGAGTGGGTTGCGCGTGCGTGGTTCCTACCCCGCAGACCACTCATATCGTGGTGAAGGGGATCACTTTGGGTTCAAGCGTTGCGGAGTTCGCAACCAAGGTGGGGTTCGATCTGGAAGGTTGCCGCGCCAAACAAAAAGGGTTGAACAAGAACACTTGCAAGGGATTTTTGGCCGCAGCGGATAACGGGGCTGAGATGCATTTTCAGGCGCAAACAGCCAATGGAATTGTTTCAGTGACGCTGGAACAGGGGGAACTGGCCGAACTATCCTTCGTAGAGACTTCGTTTGAAAACGTCACAGATGACCTTACAGCTCGTTATGGAGCCCCGACGACCCATGAAATTGTCACATATCAGAATGGATTTGGTGCGTCGTGGCAACTTCCGCGCAATGGTTGGGTGCTTCCGACTGGGGAGATGATAGTTGTCAAGGAAGAGCGAACCCCAGAGTTACAGTCGCTAGGAGTTCACAGCATGACTGAGGTCACGTTCTACTCCAAGAAGTTGTCGGAGCAATTAGGAGCGGCGGATCGCAACAGGAAGAACACGTTGGACTAGGTTTTTCTGGAAAACATTCATGGCACTCTTCGGGTTGCCTTTTGTTTTGCCCACGCCGAACTCAAGAAATCGCTCAAGGCCATCTCAGCCGAGCCCGCTCAAAGAAGAGATGAAGTAGTTTGGAACGCTTTCGACTTTGCACCCCATCTCGCGTCGGGTGCTTTTTGCACCTGATAGCCCACAATTGTGCCGCTCTTGACGTCGAATTGCTGATATTCGATAGGCAGCGAAAACTTGTCTCGCAGGGTAGTAATGTAACTCTTCGACTTTGAGTCGAGGGCGGCTTCACCGACGATTATGAGTTTCTCCGCCTCCCGCCCTCCCGGCCAATAGGAATACTCCAAAAGTTGAGCCAAAGCTTCCTGGATACAGTCTCGGGCTGACCGGGAAGTTTTGATTTCATAGAACCGATACTTCTCGCCCCGGCGCACAACCACATCCACCTGACCTCCTGCACTGTTGAGTTCCGTGCCCACGTCCTCCGCCCCATACAGAGTGGCGAGATGGTCGTGCAAGGCTCTCTGGATTTCGTTATGCCGAAGAGTGATGTTCAGTTGCCGCTCAGCCAGCGATGCGGTTGTAGAAGATGGTTTGACGGTACAACCGGACTTAAACTGAAATTCACCCCTCGTTGGCTCCGCAAGATTATCTAATTTTTCGCCAAGGAGATTCATGACAGCACGGAAATCTTCAGCAGGGATCGGAAACGATGGATCTCCTCGGTGGACTTTGAGATGGACGTGCTTCTCCGTTTGCAGCCTATCTATTGTCAGTGGGTTGTCGAGATAGGTCTTTAGGTAACGTAGCCTGACGATTAGCCAACCCGGTCGTTTAAGCTTTGGCCCGATCCAGAATTCGTCATACTCGCCTTCCTTAACTACCTTGCTCTCAACTTCACATAAGGCATAGATGCCCGTTGCAAGCTTCGGTTCTCCATTCCGCTCGGCCAAGGTTCGCCGATCTCCAACGCGGAGGATACCAAGCTGCCCTGGCGCAAATAGGTCGCGATCACGTTTGCGAACCCCCCAACTGAGTGCGGCTGGTGAAATAGTGGAGCTATCGTGCTCAGGTTTTAAGGCCAGAAAGCGAGCGACATTCCACACCTTGGGATTACAAACAAAAACCCAGTGGCACTTGCCTGTTGATGGGACACTCTTACCCATGTTTCACCTGCCTAGCTTTCGAATAACGCAGAGTAGCACAACCCGCAGGGCAATCGACCACAAACGTAGCATTTTGAGGCATCCGATCCTTCCGAGTGTGGAGTCCAGAGAAGGATACGACGCAAATGTTCATATTGGAAAGCTAAGACTGTGAGGTCGAAGGGGAAGTCCGACCCGTCGCCCGACCTGCTGCTACTAACGGCTAAAAAAGTGAAAGAACCGATCAACGACGAACGCCGCCACTATGGCAAAAACAACCGCCCAGAAAATGTGCCATTTCCAATGCTGCCATCTGTTCGACGGAAGCCGTCCGGTGAATGATTCGACCGTACCGTCGAGAAAATGAATTTCTGGTTCGACAGGATGCCGTTCACACCCCATGAGCGCTTCCTCTTCGCATGAAAATCGTGGATAGGAAAGCCACTTCCACCATTTGTCGGGGGCAAGTTCGGTATAAACACTTGCGGTATTACCTATTAACTCGTTGCAGTTGTCGCAGAACGGCATCTGTTGCAGGGCAGCATTGGGGCTATATAGCCTTTGTCCGTTCATATTTATGAATGGCTTATGATATCGATAAGGCATAGTTCAATTGTATCGTGCAACCCGTCGTCCAACCCGCTGAACGAACAACGTGTAAGGACCTTTTGTTATCGCCAGTCTTTGCTAAATAGGGCCAGCACCATCGCGAAAAGAAGGAAGCAGAAGAAACCACCCGCAAAAAACACCCCAATAGCAGCCCGTGATCTCACGCCGTGTGACCACCACCCAATCACGTCTGGAACTCCGCTTGCTCTGCTGCCATCTGGATCAGGCTGTTGCGGTGTCTCCAAAGAGAACGAATCGCGCAAATGACTCCGGGTGGTCGGAAGCTGGCGCGCAACAGTCCCACCGAATGGAGGTACTGAAGCCACTGGCAATCAGAGACATCAGTCTTACGTCCCGGAACATTCTTAACATGCTGTGCGTTGACAAGAAATACCTCTAACCCACGGGACTCCAGGATTTGGTACACAGGAATCCAGTACACGCTGGTGGACTCCATTGCGACGGAGCGAATGCCGCACTGCTGTAACCAGTCCTTCAGATCACGAGTAAATGTTGGAAAGCTGCGAACGGGATGTTGGTCACGATCAGCGCTGACAGCGACGAACAACTCACTCGCCCCTATATCGATTCCGGCTGCATCCTGGTGCAGGATAGGCAACTCCTCGCACCGTCTCTTGGATCCCTTCGATTTCTTCGCCATTGGCTCCTCCGAGATGCCGGTCGGATGCCCAGGGCGCGAATCAAAGACAAACTCCCAATCGAGATCGTCGTCCGAAGGACGAACGTCATCACACATCTGTACGCAAGCCCCGGACCCACGCTTATCGGTCGGGCTTCAAAATCGAGCACCAATGTCGGCGCGGGCTGTAGCTGTCATCCGGCCAGCGCCGACCATCATCGCTCTGTTTACGTTCCTTTTCATCCTGTCTAGTCAACACTAGTTGCACGCTTGCGGGTACTAATTCAATTTCCAGCACCTGCAACGGCCCTGCACGATTTAGCCGGTTCGTAAATTCGCGCATTGGGTATCGCGCCAAGTCCATCGAACACAAACGCAACGCTGTATCTCGCCCTCGTGATCCCGACATATAGCTTCGCTCGTGTTCCTTCGACGTGCCGAAAGTCGCCCGTCTTCAACCAGCGCTGTGCGAGACCATGCGGGAAAATGATCACCCGGTCGAAACTGCGCCCTTTCGATTCGCCGAAATTCATAGCGGCGTTGCTGTGACAATTGGTTCGCTTGTCCAGTCGGAGAACCTGCGGTCCATACTCTCGGATGTACGCTTCTACGTCCGAGTGTCGCACGAAGAATATCCCATCGTGCCCTGAGTTGGCACGGCAGAGCGAGTTCGTACGCGGCTCATCCGGGAAGAAGCTGTCCGCCAGATCAGAGATCTCCTGGTTACAGCGGTAGGTATCGTGTCGATATTCGAGAGCAGCAAGCCCACGCTTTTCCCACTGGCGGAATTTATTGATGATGTGTACCCCAGCGAATCCCTTGTTCTTTGGCGAGTTATTGGTAGAAAAAGTCGCTTGACGATGATCGCCCACCATCGTGACCGTGACGCCAGCCTTCAGCATCATTTCGACTACCTCGAGGTCGTATCCGGCGAGGTCCTGCACCTCATCGATGACTACATGATCAAAGCGCAGCCGGAGCCGCCTCATCACAGCCCCCCCAGATCGTTGATCGCATTCGCAAATGAATTCGGAGATCTTGTCAGAGTAGATAAGGTGCTCGCCTGAAAAGTAGTACCTCGATCGGGCGGATCGTGACGTGAATTTAGCCGAATGTCCCTCCACCCACTGAATCCCATCGATCCGATGACTATGAAGCACGCGCCTGTACGGCCTGGCCAAATCGTGTAGAAGAAACGCGAACCAGGTCATCACCTCAATTCGCGACGGGATAATTTGACAACATTCAAAGAATTGGCGCTCTATTTCCTGCTTATTGTTTCGAGTGTATGTAATCAGTGCCCGTCGAGATGGAGCCTCGGCGAGGGCTTCCTTGACGACTCCGGTCGTCTTACCCCCTCCGGCGGCACAGATGATGACGCGGCTAGTTGATAGCATCGAGAATGTACTTCGGAGCGATCCACGGTTCTGACGTCGAAAAAAACTTGAGAGCGACGTCCGCCTTGTTGTTTCCCATGTACTCCAACAGGGCTGAATCGTCGCCGAAGGTCCTCCCAAGCACCTTTTCTATGGCGGCCCTACCGTTTGCCTTGAGCATTTGCGGCTCAAGGGTTCGGCAAGTTTCATCGGGGTCGTAGAGAATGCGAATCTTGGGTTTATCGTCATATTCCCTGTATTTTTCTTGTAGAGCTGCTACTCTCCCGTCATTGTCGGTCACGACGGTGGTCGGTATGCCGACTAGGTCCGCGATCTCAAGAAAACGCTTGAACGCCAAAGACCGAACCGCGATCACGTCCACTCCAGCTTCGAGGGGCATTATCCCGTTTTTCGTTTTGTACGCAGCCTGAACGATCAATTCGTCTGATGGCCCTTCAACCAGAATTGAACGCCTCGCCAGAATTAGTCTCAGAGTATCGTGGCCTGGCAGGCGCATGAAGTAATCCTGAGTTTCGGGTGAAAGCGACTTGAGCCCCCCCGAATCACCCCGGTTGAATAGGATCACAGATTCGACGCCCAACTTGTTGAGCACGAAACTGCTGTGAGTTGTGATGATGAGCTGGCGCTCACCCCTGCGGTCAGATAGGCGACTGATCAGGGTGTTCAAGTTCGAAAACGAGAGGTGATTCTCAGGCTCCTCGATCAGGATCAGATGGCACTCTGAGGATGACTCCATTGCGAGCTTGATTTTCGCGGAATTCTGCTCGCCTTTGCCCACAAGCGTGAGCGGCACATCATCAAGGTGGGGCATGATGCCTGTTTCCCAGTTTGTCCTGGATGAAGTATCAAGACAAATAGACAAAGTCTTGTCCGAAATCTCGCCCTTCTTCTGAGCAAGCGCATCGTTGATGCACCTTACCTTGTCTTTTTCTAAGAATGCATCTTTCATTAGCCGATACGAAAGCGCCAGGTCCACCTGCTGCTCTCTAGTCAAACTGTCTCTCACGATATCCAGCACGTAACGACTCGTCGCTGCATTGCCACGGATAGCGCTCGCGTCAATGAAGCTTAGCTTCAGAGGAATTCCACGGGCGGTGATTCCGTTTTCGGCGAAGCTCATCCACCTCACAATGTAGTACTCGACAGGCAAGGTCTTTATTACCGATGGGTCGGCCACATAGACCGCGAACTCATCCGAAAAATCCGGATTGAATTCTATCGTGAGGGAGACGCCTGGGACGTCCTCCTTGCGTGTGTTGTTGGTCCCTTTGAGCTTTGCGAGCGACGGATCATCATCAAAGTACAACTCGATCATGATTTCGGGCGGAGCGACAGCATCCTTCGCCATCAACCGCTCGATATAACCGGCCACCACATCCGAGTTGAATAGATATGGGTGGATTTCGGTCTGAATGGGGCGTCCGTTTAACTGTCCAGTTAAAGCAAGATGGATCGCCTCAAGCAGCGTAGATTTGCCGCATTCGTTGTTTCCAACGATGATATTGAGATCCGGATTAAGAGGCAGATCAGCACACTTCAGACAGCGATAGTTCTTCACGATCACGCGTGAAATGAACAAGATGACCTCGCCAGAGTTGAATCTGAACAAGCATACTCCGAGCTGTGTGGGGTACAACTGTAAATCTTCACTTCGTGCAGGCCAGACGAGTTACGCAGCGCGCTTAGCCGTGAGGAAACGGCGTTGTTCTGGATATCTACGCATAAACGCCGATGGGACAGTCCATCCAGCGGCATTCAGTCCGGCCTCGAAAACCTTGCGCGATGCCGACTTTCGGGATGAATCCGCGATCGGTGGATCGAAGATGACTGCCTATGAACTCTGGTCTCAAAGCGCGAGAGATTTGGTAAGCTCGTATCGAGGGCTACGGAGTGGACCAGGACACGATTGGCAAGGTGGCGGATGCGACGGGCGAGATTGCCAAAACGGCGGATACGGCACTGAAGCTCGTCGGCAAATTTGGTTTTGCCTTCAAGGGAGCATTAAATACGGCTGGCAATATGATCGATAATGAGATCAAGTTCATCGCGGCCAGACGCGCCCTCAGCCTCTCGGACAAGTGGGAGACGCTCATGGTGGCCCGCGGTTTTGCCGCACCTACTCGCCCCTTACCGCCGAACTTCGTCGTACCGCTGCTTGTTACGGCCGTCCTTGAGGAGGATGACGAACTTCAGGACACCTGGGCCAGGCTTTTGGTGAACGCCGGCGATGCAACAACCCAGATGGAACTGCGGACCGCGTATGTCGAAATCCTGAAGGGAATGTCGGCCTTCGATGTAAAGAACCTGGCGGCAATGGCGAAGGCCAGCTTGGCGATGCCGTCCGGAAAGCCTCGGGCGGTGCTGACGATCGATCTACCTGCCTCATCCAAGGCCTTCCCTGGGCACTTCGAAAAACCCCCGACAATCTCTCGCGAGCTTGGTATTTCGCTGGCAAATCTCTCGCGTCTCGGGTGCGCTATGCCTGCTGGCGGAACGGATGGGGCTGTGTTGTATACAATCATGACCGTGACCGATCTTGGCTTGGCGCTATATCAAGCTTGTTCGTAAGCTTGCCCACCAGCACATGCCCGCGAAGATAGCTTCCCTCATCCGCTCTTCCGCGCGGAGAGCCGCCTGGCGCCCGCCAGTTATCGACAAACGCCGATTGGGCAGGAAAGCCTTCGGTACCCGCGCGGGCCCGGAATCCTGAATGCTGGCCGACCTTACGGGGCCGATCCTCGTCGTCACGCGTCATTTCGCCCGTAAGCGTGTCCGGCTGGCCGTGTAGACGCGAGCTGCTGTGAAAGGCATTCTCTTCTTGTGGGCGGCGTGAAGCCGCCCTGACGAAGAGGAGAGCATGGAATCTGCTTCTGATCCCGTTTCACACACTACGAGCACGCGTCGCTACCGCACTATTGCGGAGCGACGCAGCATTGTCGAAGAGACATTCGCGCCAGGGGCGTCGGTGTCTAGGATCGCACAGGCGCACGGTGTAAACGCGAACCAGCTGTTTGGATGGCGGAAAATGTATCACGAGGGGCTGCTCTCGGATGCAAACGCGCGACGCCGTCCGCAGTCCAATGCTTCGCAGAGAAGTGATCGTTGTGCGGCAGACACGGTTGCTGTGCGATTGCTGCCGGTGACGGTTGCTGCTGAGATTGAGCCTACTTTCGATTCTGCGGTCATTCCTGACAAGCAAGCGATCAACGACGCTCCGTCGGGCACGATTGAGTTGACGCTGGCGAAGGCGCGGGTTCGCATCACTGGCGCGGTTGATACTGCAGCGTTGCGCACGATCCTGGAGTCGTTGCACTCATGATCGCGATTCCGACGAACACGCGCATCTGGATTGTGGCCGGCATTACCGATATGCGTAAAGGGTTCACCGGGCTGAGTGCACTGGTCCAGACTGCACTGGAACAGGATCCACTGTGTGGTCATGTCTTCGCCTTCAGGGGACGGCGCGGCGATCTCGTAAAACTCTTGTGGTATGACGACGGTGGTCTTTGCTTGTTTGCTCGACGTCTTGACCGCGGTCGGTTTATCTGGCCGAAGGCGGAGAGCGGCACAGTTTCACTGACTCGTGCGCAGTTATCGATGCTCTGCGAAGGCATTGATTGGCGGCGCGTGGAACGCACCGCCGAGCGCTTGATGGCGATCTAAATCACTCGTGCGATATGCACAGATATTTGTGCAACTGTGGACGCATTCATCGTGAGTTCATGCCATACTCGCGACATGATTTTGCATGTCACGTTGCCGGATCTGGACACGCTCGATGCCGATGCATTGCGCGCGATTATTCTCCGGCAGCATGAGCAGTTGCTTTCGCGTGATCATGAGCTGGAGCATTTGAAGCTGCTGATCGCGAAGTTGCAACGCATGCAGTTTGGACACCGCTCGGAGAAGATCGCACACCAGATCGAGCAGCTTGAGTTGAAACTCGAAGAGCTGCAGAGTGAGCGCGCCGCGGATGAAGGGCAGCAACTCGAAGAGCCCTTCACGACGCCCACTCCAGACGATGCAGCTGCACCAGCGAAGCCGACACGAACAAAGCGCGCACTGCCTGATCATCTTCCGCGCGAAACCAGGATGCACACCCCGGCTGAGCCTTGCTGCCCCGAGTGCGGTGGTACCCTCTCGAAGCTCGGCGAAGATGTATCGGAAGTACTCGAGTACATTCCTGCAAGCTTCCGTGTGATTCGACATGTACGCCCGAAGCTGAGCTGCACGGCGTGCGATGTGATCGTGCAGGCGCCCGCACCGTCACGGCCGATCGAACGCAGCATCGCCGGCCCAGGACTGCTGGCGCACATCATGACTTCGAAGTTCGCTGATCACCTCCCGCTGAATCGACAGTCGGAGATCTACGCTCGCGAAGGCGTTGATCTGGATCGCTCGATGTTGGCCAAGTGGGTCGGGCAGACCAGCCGTCTACTGGATCCTCTGCTGGAAGCTTTACGACGTTACGTCTTTTCCGCCAGCAAGCTGCATGGTGACGATACACCGGTTCCGGTGCTTGCGCCCGGCAATGGCAAGACCAAGACCGGGCGCCTCTGGACGTATGTTCGTGATGACCGTCCTGCAGGTGATGGCGCCGCGCCCGCAGTGTGGTTTGCATACTCGCCAGACCGCAAAGGCGAACATCCGCAACAGCACTTGCGAGACTTCAAAGGCATCTTGCAGGCGGACGCTTACGCCGGCTTCAACAGGCTTTATCAAGACGGCTCGATTCAGCAAGCCCCATGCCTGGCCCACATAAGGCGTAAGTTCAACGACCTGAAAGAAGCCCTTCGATCGCCGATCGCGATCGAAGCCCTGGAGCGCATCGCTCCTCTATATAAGGTCGAAGAAGAGATCCGCGGCCGCTCGCCGGGCGAACGGCAACAGGTTCGCTCACTCAGGTCACGCCCGATCATGAACTCACTATGCGACTGGTTTGAAGCTTCGCTCGCGAAGCTCTCGCCAAAGTCCGATACCACGGCTGCGATTCGCTATGCGCTCAGCAACTGGGAAGCGCTGACGCGCTACTGCGATGACGGGCGCAGAGAGATCGACAACAACGCGGCAGAAAGAGCGTTGCGCTGTGTTGCGATTGGTCGCCGTAACTATCTGTTTGCTGGCTCGGATCGTGGCGGGGAACGCGCTGCTACCTTCTATTCCCTAATCGGCTCAGCTAAGTTGAATGGCTTGAACCCCGAAGCATATCTGCGCGAGGTGTTCGAGCGCATCGCGGATCACCCGATCACTCGCATCGAAGAACTCCTGCCCTGGAATATCGGCACTCACGCCAACTGATAGAACCCACTCATTCTGCGAAATGCGTCCACATTTACGAAATGTGGACACGACCTCCTTGACTCACTCACTCATTCCATTTCGCAAGACGGCGCTGAAGCACCGCTTACTTTCGCCCTGTACGGAATCGCAGAGCGGGTTACAGCGACTGCCTGCTGGTCACTCAGAAGCAGCGAGTCGTTCGCAAGCGCCGCCGCGCGCTCTACGCTGGCAGCGGGACCGATGACGATTTTCTTCAGGACGCCGCTTCCTCCAGTTTTCCAGTCGAATTCCTGATAGCGGATCGACGAACAGGGGCCGACTCGCAACTTTGTCACAAGCGGCTGGTTGCCGGGTGGATGCACCTGCATGAACCTGTATTCCTGTTCGTTGGCGTATGCCTCGTGCTTGAAATGCAGACCGGCAATGCATGCACGGTGAGCAGTGTTTGGAGCTCCGCCATGTAGCTGTTGATGGCGTCCGCACCGAACCCTCTGCCGCGGGGCATTGAAATCAGACCAAACATCCTTTCGATGATATTCCGATGAATTTCGATCAGGAGGGCGTCATTGTAGGTGACGGGGAACGTCTTCTGTATAGGTGCGTCGGCTTGCCGAATGAACGCATCTTCCAGGGCCCTCGCATCAAATCCGAGAGCATAACCACGACCGTTGTCCGCGTAAGCACGCCATTGTCCGAGATCATCTCCAGCCGCGCTGAAGCAACAGATGAAGTAGTCACCGGACCTTTGAACCTTTCCGAGCCGAATCATCGTCTCGAAATCAGCGGCGAACAGCTTGCTCTCCCGGGGCCCGCTGGCGGCTTTGCTGCTCAGAATGCTGATCGCATGGTGCAGACCGTGACTCAGTTCGGAAGGGTCATTGACACTGAGAATATCCGTGAGCCGGAGCCTTCCGGATTCCAGAATGCCTCTCAATCCCACATGATCTGTGTAGTGATACAGGATTGGCGGGGGATGAGTTGTCTCAAGCGTTTTGAGGAACGCATCGACAATTTCTTCGGCATCGCGCCCGAACTTCGCGAGGGCATCTCTCAGTTCCGGTGGGACAGCGCTCAGGCGCTCCTCATACGACCCGCTCATCGTAACAGCTTAACAAAGCGGCCGGGAGGCACTGTGGGGAGAGAGAACATCAAAGCGCGGTTCATGCTTAGTTCACCGTAAATGTCTTGGAGCCGACCAGTTGAATCCACTGCGTATTGCCTACAAATCTTGGCTGAAGCACAATTGGCAATAGGACTTCGGCACGGCGGCCACTCACCATCAAGATGAGTCTCAGTGCCGCTGGCCCCGCGTGATCGTTGTGGTTCTTATCCGGGCGCGGTGCAGCGAATAGCTCGCCTATCTTCTTTGGATCAAGGGGAATCATTGCCTCAGTGCTGGGCTGTTCGGTCAGCTCCATACTGGTTATATGGGCCTCTGATGACATGAGAAAGTCGAGCTGTTTGAGCGTGACCGGCTTGTTTGATTGTACGGATAGCATCTGCTTGTCAGGCGTACCTGCGAACGAAAGCGAAAGCTCCAGAGGGGTGATGGCGAACTCCTTGTCGGCGCGAGAAAAACCATCTTCGGTCAGATCGAGAATCTCCTCGCTCGCCTGATCAAGGTATCCTAAGTCTACAAGCCTCTTTAGTACGCGCTTCCACGCGGCCTCCGAGCGCGGAGAACGCTCCACGAAGTTCTCGCCATTGGCTTGTACGTAGAAGCCATCCATAGTAGTCCCGGTGAGAACCTTGCCATTCCTGTCAGAGGCAGCAGCCATCAGAAGGCGCTTCTCGTCGCCGCTCAGGTCAGGATCACCTGGCTCCACCGCCGTATCCGGTTTGGTGAGCCAGAGATACTTGGACCTGTTTAGTTCAATCGTAAGGTGGTGCCCGAAGTCAGTTCGCAATTGCTCATAGCTGGCATATTCGGCATATAGACCGCCGGTCCTGCACTCCTCCTTGAATGCCTGCAGAGCCGCCCACTGCTTCGGATCAATCGAGTTAGGATCGACTGGGACATGCGAGAAGTACAGCATTGCGAGTTTTCCCGCAGCGACGTGCCGCTTGATCTCTTCGACACTACCGCTGATGAACTCTGGCGTTGCTGTTCCGATGCGTGTTCCGAAGATCCCCACCACGATATCGGCATCAAGCAGCAGACGCTCGTTCAGGATAGCCTGCGGATGTGCTCCCATCTGCGGCGAGCTGTGTGTCTCCCACTTGACAGGTTGGAGGATTAGTTCCCGGGAGATAGCGTTCGCGTTATTCCACTGGTACAGCTCCTCGGTGATAATATCGCGCTCGACTGCGACGTCACCTGGTGATGCAATCATCACCTTCAATACATTCGCCTGAAATCCCATGCCCTCTTTTATACAGCGTAAGGCACCAGATGATCGAGAGATTTGGACCGGCGAACGCCGATCCGGGCCGGAAATCAGGTGCCAGCAGCAGATGTCGGAATCCCGGATGCTTGCCGACTTCAGATTACTAATGGTGACGTTGTGCGACGATTCGTCGCCGAGATTTCCGATGGTGGCACAATTCGTTGACATGACCGTGCTCCACTTTTCCCGCTCGCGGGCGATCTGACGTCCATGAACGAGAGCACCTAGAGGTAGCGACCGGGCTTTGAGGAGTCAATTATCAGAGACCGACTCATTGAAGAATATTTGAACTAAAGACCACAATGCAGAATCAGTACCAGTGGCTTCACCAACTAATTTGAGGTCGCCGCTATATTTGACAAATTCACTTTGATCGACCCGAACAATCAGGCAGCCGGGTGTCGCTTGCGTCAGAAGGTGTTTTGGGGATAAGTTCCCCTTCACTTTAATTGCCCAAGCAACTGTTTCAAAAGTCAGCGTCAGGAGTGTACGGCCCGTTTCCGGCGATGAATAGTCGATCCAGACCTCGGATGCATATTGCTGAGTGATGCGATCCGTGACCTTGAGGTAATACCATGCTGTGTCAGAGAGAAGCTCACACTCATTTTTGGAAATCTGAATTTCACCCGGTTCATGCGCAAGTGAGTTACGCAAATCTCGAAGTCGAATCTTTAGTGTTGGCCGAATTATGCCAAGGTCAACCATTATGGTGTATTTCGAAGCACTTCTCCTGCCAGGAATCCGCTCAAAGCCGTAAATCTTGTTGAGCAGTTTATCCCGTAGCTCGACAGCTCTCTGGAATTGAATAATTGCCGCAGCAAGGTCTTGTTGAGAGGTATCTGGTTTTGAAAGCAGTTGGTTGCCATGCTCCCAGATCTCATGCTGAAGCTTCCAGTTCGAGCGATGATAATCCCAGGAATTTGATTCGCCTCCCGCAGACATGATGATGCCGTCTATGTAAAGCTCGGTGCCGGAGGGAATATTCGTTAGGTCCACACCCCACTATAGCGGAACCAAGCAACTTCCAAGTTGCAGAGGGATAGTGGATTGTTCATCAAAGACAGGATAGGTACTGGCAAACGCCGATCCCATCGGCGATACGAGCCAGAAGTCGGGGTCGATGAAACCAGGCTGGAGGCCAGTCAGTCCGATCAGGAGTGCGTTCCGTGATTCTCACCCGACTGCGGTTTCGGGATGCGTGCGCTGTTTTCGAGCATCCGACTTCACTACGGGTCACCGAGGCATCGCTGACCTACGCGGCGGCCGAGCCGCTCTATCGCAAAGCGCTGGAGATCAGGCGCAGGACTCTGGGAGAGGCGCACCCGGACTTTGCCGAGAACC
>Ga0181520_10008317_pt1 | contig 14807 bp, 13 predicted proteins | sample PEATcosm2014_Bin_29_FD_132451 | JGI IMG/M metagenome (GOLD analysis project Ga0181520, IMG submission 132451) | Peatland microbial communities from MTU Mesocosm Facility, Houghton, MI, USA - PEATcosm2014_Bin02_30_metaG | ecosystem: Environmental > Terrestrial > Soil > Wetlands > Peat | place... | reverse complement strand
GCAGCGCCCTGCGCCAGCCCGTCGCAAAGTCCGCGCCTTTAATATAAGTCTTTGCATTCGCCACCACAGCGTCGTACGCCGTTAGCTGCGGATTGTCCAGCAGCGCTTGCAGCAGGTCGTGCGCCGAGTGCCCGCCATACATCGGCGCAATCATCGGCTGGATCAGCGAAATGGTGCCGTCGTACGCGCGCGCATCGCTCCAGCTTTCGAGGTAGTGCGCCTGGTTGATGTGCCACACGCTCACCGCGCCGGTCTCGTCCACATGCGAGCCGAGATGCACGGTGTTGGGAACCTTGTCGAACGCAGCAGCGAACTCGAGATCGGCCGGAGCGGCGTAGATCGGATTCACGCCCAGCGTCACCAGCCACTGGACCTTGCCCGCATTCATGTCGGCGACCAGGGACTTGAAATCGGCCACCTGCTCGCTCGGCAGCGGGTTCACCGTCTCGGTGTAGATGACGGTCTTGCCAACATTGCCCAGCGAGCTATTCAACGCGAACGCCGCGGCATGCACGGCGGGCGGCGTCTGTTCGCCCGGGATGACGACGCACTTGCCGGCGTTGGCCTTCAGGTCCTTCTGCAGTTCCATGAAGAACTTCATCGCGTCGGGATTCTGCGCGGACGGCATGGCGCCGCCCGCCAGCGCCTGCGCGAACGCCGCAATCTCGCTCGGCTTCAGCGCCAGCCGGTGCTCGGCCTTGAACCCCGTTACCGTCGGCATGCTCTCGACGGCGTACATGCGGTTCATGGTCTTGCTTTCGGCGTAGCGATGCCGCTCCGCATACGCGGCCGCCAGCGGCAGGAAGCCCGGATGCGCAATGCCGCCGAGGAAGTCCGCGTCGAGCGACACGATCACGTCGGCATTTTCGAGCTTGTACTGGGCGTCCATGTAGCTGCCGAACGCCGCCTTCGAAGCCGCCATCGCCGCATCGCGATTCACCGGCTCCCACTGCACCAGCTTCGCGGCGGGATACTTCGCCTGCACCTGCCTCCACTGCGCGGCCAGTGTGGGCGAGGCAACGGTCTCGCTGAGGAAATAAATGCCGGTGCCGTCGCCGGTCTTCTTCACCGCGTTGGTAAAGGCCTGCTGGAAGTCGGCATACTCGCTGGGCTGGCCGCGGAAGAGCACTTCCTTGGAGCGGTCCGGATCGTACAGATCGAGCAGCGAAGCCTGGGTAAAGACATCCGACTTGCCCTTCGACATCGGGTGGTCCGGGTTGCCATCCACCTTGATGGGCCGGAACGCATCCGACTTGACCAGCACCGGGATGGCGCCGGTGGGGAAGGGAAACGCGGAAGCAAAGTACATCGGCTTGCCCAGGATCAGGTCCTCGGGCGCCTTGACGTAGGGGAAGATCGGCTCGTCCGGCTGCTTGGTGCATCCGGCCAGCCCCGCGAGCGCCAGCGAAGCTCCCATCACCTTCAAGAAGCCGCGGCGGCTCACCGCATCCACCCACTCACTGGCCTGGCGGGGGAACTCGCGCTCCAGCATCTCGTGGAACCCCGGCGCCTCGGCCAGTTCGTCCAGATTCTTCCAGAAGCGCTTGCCGCGCTTGCCCTCGAGCTTCGCGCGCACCTCGGCGAGCGTCAGCTGCGCCGGCGCGATGGCGGTAACCAGCTCCGCGCCGCTGTTCTCTCTGCCCTGTTCCCTGTTCCCTGTCTTGTTCATCGGTGGCATGTCTCGCAACTGGTCAGCTCGTTGGGCGGGCGAATGTGGTACTGCGCCGTCAAATAGCGGCCAAGGTCCATCTGGCTGGTGAACTTCTGGTAGCTGGCCGGCATCATCGGCCCGGGCGGCACGTCGCTGGAGGTCACGCCGGTCCCGAGCACCTGCAGCATCGCAATCTCCGGGCCGGAGGCGCCGGGATCCTTGGTGGTGCAGGCAACGCTTTGCGCGGTGGGACCGCTCTTGCCGGTGGGCGCGCACCATACCGGCTTATCGCTGGACGGGCCCTGCCACGCCATGTTGTAGATCTCGCTGGTGGGCCGCAGATTCACCGCCGGGTTGCGATGGCAGTTCAGGCACCACTCCATCTGCAGGCTGTTCTCCATATACATCAGCGGCATCTGGTCCACGCGGCCGTGGCAACTGGCGCAGCCGATGCCCTTGTTCACATGGATGGAGTGATTGAAGTAAACAAAGTCGGGAAGGTCGTGCACCTTGATCCACTGGATCGACTGGCCGGTGGCCCAACTGTCGCGTACCGGCTGCAGCAGTCCGGCGTTGGTCCAGATCTGCGCATGGCAGTTGATGCAGGTCTTGGTGGGGGGAATGCCGGCGTAGCTGGAAACCTCAACCGAGGTATGACAGTACTGGCATTGCAGGCCCAGGCCTTCCACGTGGTGCTTGTGGCTGAACGGGATGGGCTGGTCCGGCCGCTGCCCCTGCCGCGTCACCCAGGGCGAACGTTGCAACTGGTCCAGCGTGACCCCGAGCGCAATAACGATCAGCCCCGTCAGAACCAGACTTGCCCGGGCCAGCGCGTTCGAACTGCGGTCAAAAACTTGCGCCATGAGTGCGTTCCTGTGTCCTCTGCTCTATCTCGTCAATCTGGGTGGAAGTTGGGGAGTCAGCTTGCGACGGTTGTCCTGCGCGGTCGGTCTGCCGAGGAAGAGCGCTTCGGCGGCTGCGGGGGCGGGCTAGCGTGGTGGTCGAAGGAACGGCTGCGGACGGAGAGTGTGCGGCAACATAGCGGCGGAAATGGCCTCTTCAAAACTGCGTTTGTCAGTGACGCAGATCACGCTTGTCACGACCTGAGAGAAGTCGAGTATAGCAGTGGAAAAAGACATTTCTCAAACGGTCTGCCGCCCGCGCAACTATTTTTTATATGAAGAATATCCGATTATCGAACTGAGGCCCGGGAAGGGGTCGCGCCCAGTGCCGCCGACACCAACCTGCGAGCCATTAGTCTGCCATAAACCACCCAGCTTCGGCAAAAAATCCCACACTATTAAGTCCAGTCCGATGTGAGTCGGGGCCTATGATGCTCTTGGCCAAGAACAGCCCCGTCCCTGACGGCCTTGGAAGGCCACTCTGGAGAGGTTATGGACGACGAACACTCGGGCTTGAAGAAGCGATCCTGGATTCGGCTTGGAGCGTCAGCTCTCATTGGTTCCTGCATCGGTCAATACGGCTTCCACTGGCACACATTTCATGACCAGGGGCTCAAGGCATTCCAGTGGGATGAAGTTTTAGTGCCAGCAGTCGGGGTGGTCATGGCGTTTTGGCTCTTGCTGGTGGGGCAACGCAAGAAGATAACAACCATCGGCATCGGCGACGCCAAGCAACTCCGATAGGCTGCACCGCCCTTGAACCGAAGCAGTGGATCGATTCGCGTTTTGAGATAATGGATATTTGCATTACAATGGATTGGAGCAAGTGGATCGGGGATCATTGCGCCATGAAGACACTGACAGTCACATCGCGGGGACAGGTCACATTCCGGAAAGAGATTCTTCAGCACCTTGGCATCCAACCCGGAGAGAAGATTGAACTCGAGTTGCTCCCTGGAGGGCGGGGGGTTCTCAAAGCGTCCCGGCCATCGAAAAAAATAAACGGCTTCCTGGGACTTCTCGCGGGCCGGACCAAGAAGACCGCCACAATCGACCAGATCAACGAAGCGATCGAAGAGGGCTGGGCCGGCAAGAAATGAAGATTACGGTAGATACCAACGTGCTCATTCGAGCGGTCGTGCGGGACGACGAAAAACAAGCGATGGCCGCGGACAGGATTTTGAAGAGTGCCGAAGTTATCGCGGTAACGCTTCCCTGCTTGTGCGAGTTTGTCTGCGTACTGCGCCGGTTATACGGGTTCGACCGGGGGGACATCGCAACCGCCATCGGGGCGTTGGCCGATACGGCAAATGTCGCTCTCAACCGGCCGGCGGTCGAGGCTGGACTTGCCATGTTGAATGCCGGTGGCGACTTTGCAGACGGGCTCATTGCCTATGAAGGGAATTGGCTCGGCGCAGAGACGTTCGTCTCCTTCGACAAGAGGGCCGTTACTCTCCTCGCCAAACAGAAGTACGAAACGCGGCTTCTGTAGACGATCATCCACCGGCCGAACCTCGCCCGCGAACCTCGAACCTAGTACCTTTATCCCCATGCCCCGCCCCGCCCACAGTCCGCGCCCTCCGCGTTACGATTTCGCCCTCGCCCTGCGCGAGCTCTCCGCCGCCGATCCGAAGCTTGGCCGGTTGATCCAGCGCGCCGGACCGTTCACGCTGCGCGTCGCCAGCGCGCAATCGCCGTTCGAGGCGCTGGTCGAATCGATCGTCTACCAGCAACTGCACGGCAAGGCTGCGGCCACCATCCACCGCCGTATGCTGGAGAGCTTCGCGCCCGTCGCCACGCTGGAAGCCTCGGGCACGGGAACCCATCCGACGCCGCAGGAGATTCTCGACTGCCCCAACGCGCAGTTGCGCGCCGCCGGCCTCTCTGCCAATAAGACGCTGGCGCTGCGCGACCTGGCGGCGAAAACCATCGACGGCACCGTGCCCACGCTCGCGCGCATCCGCCGCATGTCGGACGAAGCCATCCTCGAGCATCTGACCCAGGTGCGCGGCATCGGCATCTGGACCGTGCACATGATGCTGATCTTTCGCCTGGGCCGGCCGGACGTGCTCCCCACCGGCGACTACGGCGTGCGCAAGGGCTTCGCGCTCACCTTCGGCAAGCTGAAGCCGGCCGACAAAGTCACGCCGCTCGATCTGCCCACCCCCGCCGAGATGGAGAAGCGCGCGAAGAAGTGGGCTCCGTGGCGCTCCGTCGCGAGCTGGTATCTGTGGCGCGCCTGCGACCTCGCCAACGGCAGCCTCATCGCCCGCCCCGGCGACTAGCCCGCGCCGCAGACGGCCCCACCATTTGACCCTGGAGAACGGACATGCTGGATCACATTTTCCTTTCGGTAAGCGACGTCGAGCGTTCCATTGCGTTCTACACGGCCGCGCTGACTCCTCTCGGAATGACGAGTCGGGTCGACTACGACGGCGAGGACGGACCGCCGGGCCATCCCGACCTGAAAGGGTTTGGGGCGAATGGACGCATCTTCTTCTGGCTGAGGCAGGGCGGGGTGGACAGCCGTGCCGCTCATGTGGGTTTTGTGGCGAAAAGCCGGGGTGAAGTCGATGCCGCCTATGCTGCCGCGATGGCTGCGGGAGCCACCGACAATGGCGCACCCGGCGTGCGAGCCTATTACGATCCGCGCTACTACGCTGCCAATGTTCTGGACCCGGATGGTTACAGCCTCGAATTTGTGTACAAGAGCTGGCAACACTGACCGAGCCGCCGTGCTGCCGGGACCGGGTGCTTCCGGGAGCAGGTTCACGGAGTTTCGTCACCGCCTCTCGCAAACCTGGGACTACACTGGAGCCGATTTTGAAACGGACTCCAGCATGATTGGCAAAGCTCTGGCAGTTGCATTGGTATGCGCACTCGCGGCGGCGGGACAGACGGCAACCGCCCCGCTCGCGGCCCCACCGGTGAAGCCACCGGCGTTTGACGCGGTCACGATCAAGCCGAACAACAGCGGCAGGCAGGGCGGGGCCTGGGGAGTCTGGCAGAACACCTATCGCGCCCGGAATACGCCGCTGGTCTTTCTCCTCCTCCAGGCTTATCTCGGGCAGTTGTCTGCGTCGCAGGACAGGTTGAAGAACGCCCCGCCCTGGGTCTTCTCAGACCCATACGACATCACCGCCAAGGCGGACGACGCCACGGCCGATTCGTGGAAGGGATTGCCCCAGGCGAAGCAGGTGGCGATCGCCGCGCCGCTGCTGAGGGTCATGCTGGAGGACCGCTGCAAGCTGGTGGCGCACACCGTCCCCACCGAGATCGACGGCTATGCGCTGGTCATCGACAAGCACGGATCAAAACTGAAGCAGTCTCAGCCCGGCGAGCCCGTCCCCGAGCGCCACGTCACGTTTGGAGAGGGCTGGATGATGGTTTACCCCGAGGGCCCCGACGCGAAGCAGGCCATCACCTACTTGCAGGTCACCATGGCGCAGTTCACAGCGTTTATTAGCATGGGTGCAAAGCCCGTCATCGACGAGACCGGACTTACCGGGAAGTATGACTTCGAGGTGCCGCTACTGATCGACCCGAACCCACCCGAAACAGCGGACGGCGCGGCGCCGCCTCCGCGACCCGACGCCGCCCACCTGTACAACTGGAGCGCGATCGGCCTGGAACTGAAGCCCATCAAGGTTCCCGCGCAGGACCTCGTGATCGACCACATCGAGCGGCCGTCGGCGAATTAGCGGGCGCGGACAACTCGTCCCCTCACTTCGCCGCCACGCTGCGCACCACCCACGCCGTCCATTCTTCTTCCGCGATCTCGCTTGCCGCGGCCCGCAGCACCATCGCCGTCTCCTCCTCAGCGGAGCAGATCAGCGAGAATCCATTTGCCTCAAGAAACACTACGAGCGCGGCCAGTCCGATTCGTTTGTTTCCGTCGATGAATGCATGGTTCTTAATTAATCCCCAGCTCAGCGAAGCAGCCACCGCAGCAGCCGTCGCCTCCGGATCGTAATTGACCTTGTTCTCGGCCCGGGCAATCGCCGACGCCAACAGCCCAGAATCGCGCAAACCGTGCGATCCCCCAGACTCTTCGATCAGCGCGGCATGCAGGACGATGACCGCATCGACGCCAAGAGAATTCCAGGTCACTTCGCCAGTTCCCGGTAAGCCTGACGGTGTTGCGGCAAGGTCTTCCGATAGGCCTCAAGCGCCTCTTCAGTGGAGATATAGCGAACATGGCTTTCCTGCAGTTCTGCCGGACGCACCTCCACCTCGGCGCCCTCAACCAGTCGCAGCGCCTCAATCGTCTCGGCTGACAGCACCACGCAGTATTGGTCGCCCATCCGCTGAACACGCATCGCCATGGTGCCGATTTTACGCCAGCCGCTGCCTCAACCCGGCTCGTGCGCCCCTGATCCGGTACTCTGATGGCAGAGCGGCCCACGCACGTGAAGCAAAAGCACAACCATCCCCCTCGCTCTTCCAGGCCAACGGCTCCGCCGCAAGCGACGGCTCCAGCCGCGGCCGCCGTCGACAGCCAGCTTGTCGACGGCCAGCTTATCGATCGCCTGCTGCAGCAGGCGATGGCCCACCACCGCGAAGGCCGGCTGGCGGAGGCCGAGGCGCTGTATCGCCAGATTCTCGAGACGGCTCCAGGCCACGTCGACGCGCTCTATCTGCTCAGCGCGGTGGCCGGGCAGCAGGGGCAGTATGACCGCGCGGTTGAACTGGCGGACCAGGCGCTCCTCAGCCATCCCGGCATCGCCGAGCTGCACGCCAATCGCGGCATTGCGCTGTATCGGCTGCAGCGCTACCAGAGCGCGCGGGAGAGCTTTGACGAGGCCATCCGCCTGAAGCCGGACTATGCGGAGGCCTACAGCAATTGCGGCGGCGCGCTGAACGAACTCGGGCAGTACCAGGCAGCCCTGGAGAAATTCAATAAGGCGATTGAGCTGAACCCGGACTACGCCGAGGCCTACAGCAATCGCGGCAATGCGCTGACCGGGCTGGCGCAGCACGCGGCGGCGCTTGCGAGCTTCGACGCGGCGATCCGGCTGAAGCCGGACTTCGCGGAAGCCCACTGCAATCGCGGCAATGCGCTCTATGCGCTGGGGGAATTCCAGCAGGCCGTGGCCAGCTTCGGCCAGGCCATCCGCCTGCGGCCGGATTACGCGGAGGCCTATAGCAATCGCGGCAGCGCGCTCAACGAACTCCGGCAATACCGCGAAGCCATTGAGGATTTCGACCGGGCGATCGCACTCAATCCGAACTACGCCGAGGCCTATAACAACCGCGCCAACGCGCAGCATGGCCTGCGCCAATACCGCGCGGCGATTGCGAGTTGCGACCGCGCGCTCGCGATCCATCCCGGCCTGGCGGAGACCTGGAACAATCGCGGCAATGCGTACCACGCGCTGCAGCAGTACGGCGAGGCGGAGCGCGACTTCCGCGAATGCATCCGGCTGAAGCCCGATTTTGCCGATGCGTACAACAACCTGGGCACGCTGCTGCAGGATCGGCAGCAGTATCCCGCCGCGCTCGCCGCGCTGGACCGCGCCATCCAGCTCAAGCCGGACTTCGCCCACGCCTACAGCAATCGCGGCAACCTCCAGCAGCAGTTGGAGCAGTATCCGGCCGCGCTCGCAAACTTTACCCAGGCCATGCGGCTGAATCCGGCCAGCGACTATCTCGCCGGGATGCGCCTGCACATGAAGCGGTTTCTGTGCGATTGGGAGGACCTGGATGCGGAGTCGCGGCAGTTGGAGGCACGCATCGAGTGCGGCGAGAAGGCGGCCATTCCGTTCCCCACCCTCGCCATCAGCAGCTCTGCGGCGCTGCAGCAGCAGGCCGCGGAGATTTACGTGCGCGATCGCTATCCCGCACCGTCCGGGGCCGCGCCGATTCCCCGCGGTCCGCGCCGCAATACGATTCGCATCGGCTATTTCTCCGCCGACTTCCGCCAGCACGCCGTCTCCAACCTGATGGCTGGTCTCTTCGAACAGCACGACAAGAGCAGATTTGAAACTGTGGGATTCTCGTTCGGCCCGGATATTCGCGACGCAATGACGGACCGCATCGCCGCCGCAATGGATCAGTTCCTCGATGTCCGCTCGCTCTCCGATCACGAAGTGGTGGAGCTGAGCCGCCGGCTGGAAGTGGATATCGCGGTGGACCTGGTGGGCTTAACGGAAAACAATCGCTGCGGCATCTTCGCCGGACGCGCGGCCCCGCTGCAGGTGAACTACATTGGCTATCCCGGCACCATGGGCGCGGAATACATCGACTACCTGATCGCGGACAGCACGCTGGTTGCGCACGAGAGCCGGCAGCATTACACGGAAAAAATCGTGTCCCTGCCGGACAGCTTTCAGGTGAACTCGCGGAATGCCATCTCCGACCGGCTGTACACGCGCGGCGAAGAGGGATTGCCGGAGCAGGGCTTCGTTTTTTCCTGCTTCAACAACAGTTACAAAATCAGCCCGGCGACCTTCGACGTGTGGATGCGGGTGCTGGGTCGGGTTGAAGGCAGCGTGCTGTGGCTGCTCGGCGGCGATCCGCTGACCGTCGCCAACCTGCGCAAAGAGGCGGCGCGGCGCGGCATCGACCCCGAGCGCCTGGTCTTCGCCCGGCGGCTGCCGCTGGCCGAGCACCTGAGCCGCCAGCGCCTGGCCGGCCTGTTTCTGGACACGCTGCCCTTCAACGCCGGAGCGACCGCCAGCCCCGCGCTATGGGCCGGCCTGCCGGTGCTGACGTGCATGGGAGAGACCTTCGCCGGGCGCATGGGCGCCAGCCTGTTGCGCGCCATCGGTCTGCCGGAGCTGGTCACCACAAACGCGCGGGATTACGAAGCGCTGGCCATCGAACTCGCGCTCGACCCGGAACGCCTGCGCGGGATTCGCGAACGGCTCGAGGTGAATCGATTAACCACGCCCTTGTTCGACACCGCAGCTTTTACTCGAAACCTGGAAGCCGCCTACACCGCCATGGTCGCGCGCCAGCACTCCGGCCTGCCGCCCGATCACATCGACGTCACTGCGGAGCGGGCGTAGCCGCGGGCGCGGGCACCGCACCGGTCGCTCCCGCTGCGTCCGGGCTTTTCGGCGGCCCAAACGTGAAGTTCACATTGATGGTCGTCTCTACCTCCACCGGAACCCCCTGCAACAGGTAGGGCCGGTACTTCCACCGCAGCACCGCGTCCTTCGCCGCCTGCGTCAGCAGCGGAGGCCCGCTGACCACCTGCAGGTCCTCAATATCGCCGGTCTTCGAAATGATCGCGTGCAGCACCACCACCCCCTGCACATGCTGCTGCTTCGCCTCCAGCGGATACACCGGCTGGACCATATGGTCCATCAGCCCGGCGATCACGCCCGACGAAACCCGGACCCTGGCCCGCCTGCCCACGCCGTCGCGAAACTCCAGCACGATCGTGGACTGAATCTCCCGCGCCTGCCCGTCCACCACATACGGCCGGTAGGTCCAGCCCATCACTCCCGCAATCGCGACCTTGGGCAGTTCCCCCTCGCCGCGGGTCACCACCGCCTCTTCCACCGCGCCCGTCTTCGACACCAGCACCTTCAACGATACGAAACCCGGCTGCGGCGCCTCATCCCGCGCCGAGATGTCCGGCTCCGCTACAGCCAGCCCCTGCAGCACATCCGCAGCGACGGCCACCGTATCTGCGGTCGCTCCGCGCAGCACCACCGGCGGCGGCGGGGCATCCTCTTTGATCATCGGCACCGGCGCCGTCTGCGCCATCGCCGAAACCGAAGCCACCACAGCCGCCAACACCAAAACCGTTACTCGGGCCCGCATCGTCGTACCCCTCGCAAATCAATTCCGACCCACTATACTCCCGCCGCTTTGCGGCAACGGTCAGGCCGGATCGGCCTCCACCGTCCCGTCCGCGAGCCAATTTTCACTGCGGCGCCATCGCTTCGCCTGCGCGAGTCCCCCCGGTCGCGATACCCTTATAAACGTCCATGGTCAAGCGCCCCTCCCCGAAATCCGCAAAACCCGTTACCCCGCCCGACAACCGCTACGTGTGCGTGCATGGCCACTTCTACCAGCCGCCGCGCGAGAATCCCTGGCTGGAGACGGTCGAGGTGCAGGACTCCGCCGCGCCCTGGCACGACTGGAACGAGCGCATCGCGGCCGAGTGTTACGCGCCCAACGGCGCCTCGCGCATCACCGACCGCGACAACGAGATTGTCCGCATCGTGAACAACTACGCGCGCATGAGCTACAACTTCGGCCCGACGCTGCTGAAGTGGCTGGCCGACAAGGCGCCGCGCGCCTATCGCCGCATTGTGGACGCGGACGCGGCCAGCGCGCACCGCTACGGCGGCCACGGCTCGGCCATGGCGCAGGTCTACAACCACATCATCATGCCGCTGGCCAGCCGGCGCGACGCCCTCACCCAGATCCGCTGGGGCATCGCCGACTTCGAGCATCGCTTCAACCGGCGGCCCGAAGGCATGTGGCTGGCCGAGACCGCCGTCAGCCGCAGCGTGCTGGACATGATGGCCGCCGAGGGCATCCGGTTCACCATCCTGGCGCCGCACCAGTGCGCCCGCGTCCGCAAGCTCGCCGCCGATCCGTCTGCAACGGAGAACGGAGAACGAGCAACGGAGAACTGGCAGCTCACGCCCAACGCCACCGTCGACCCCACCCACCCCTACCTGGTACAGCTCGACGAAGGCCGCTCCATCGCCGTCTACTTTTACGACGGCCCGGCCTCGCGCGCCATCGCCTTCGAAGGCCTGCTGAACAGCGGCGAGGCCTTTGGCAGCCGCCTGCTCGACGGCTTCCGCGCCAACGGAGGACCCAGCGAAAAGGCCCAGCTCTCGCACGTCGCCACCGACGGCGAAAGCTACGGCCACCACCACAAGTACGGCGAGATGGCGCTCTCCTACGCCATGCACTGGATTGAGGACAACAGCCACGCCCGCCTGACCAACTACGGCGAGTTCCTGGAAAAATTTCCGCCCGAGTGGGAGGCCGAAGTCGCCGAAGACACCGCCTGGAGCTGCGTGCACGGCGTGGAGCGCTGGCGCTCCAACTGCGGCTGCAACGGCGGCAAGCCGGGCTGGAACCAGGAGTGGCGCGCGCCCCTGCGCGAAGCCCTCGACTTCCTGCGCGACGCCACCGCGCCGCTGGCTGAACAGTTCGCCGCCCCGCTGCTGACCGACCTGTGGGCCGCGCGCGACGCCTACATCGATGTGGTGCTGGACCGCTCCGCCGCCTCCAAGGACCGCTTCTTCGCGCTCCACGCCACCCATGTGCTGACGCCCGCCGAGCGCATCGCCGTGCTCGAGCTGCTGGAGCTGGAACGCCACACCCAGCTGATGTACACCAGCTGCGGCTGGTTCTTCGACGAAATCTCCGGCATCGAGTCCATCCAGATCATCGCCTACGCCGGCCGCGTGCTGCAGCTCGCAGCCAAGCTCTTCGGCGAGCCCGGCGCCGCGCTCGAAGCCCAGTTCCTCGCCATCCTCGCCCGCGCCAAATCCAACCTGCCGGAGATCGGCGACGGCGCCGAGCTCTATCGCAAGTACGTCACCGGCATCCGCATCGGCCTGGACCAGGTGGGCGCCCACTACGCCATCAGCTCCATCTTCCGCGCCTACCCCGAGGATGGCGTGCTGTTCTGCTTCGACCTGCACCGCGAGGCCTATCAGAGCTTCACCTCCGGCCGGGGCAAGGTCGCGCTCGGCCGCGCCAACATCCTCTCCCGCATTACCGAGGAGTCCGAAGACATCTTCTTCGCCGTGCTCCACCTGGGCGACCAGAACCTCTCCGCCGCGGTCCGCCGCTACGCGCGCTCGACGCCCGCCGACCTGGACGCCTTCACCGCGTTCTCCGGCGAGGTCGGCACCGCCATCCGCCGCGCCAATCTGCCCGACGTCATCCGGCTGATCGACCGCTTCTTCGGGACTTTGGCTTATTCGCTGACCTCGCTGTTCGCCGACGAGCAGCACCGCATCCTGCGCACCATCCTCGACCGCACCCTGGCCGAGATGGAGGAGTCGCTGCGCAAAATCTACGAGGACCACGCCTCGCTGCTGCGCTACCTCACCGAGAGCGGCATGTCCGCCCCGCCCGCGCTGGCCATTGCCGCCAACTTCGCCATCAACTCCAGCCTGCGCCGCGCCATCGAGGCGGAGAACTTCGACATCGGCGAGATTGAAGCGCTGTTCACCCGCGCCGCCGCCGACCAGATCACCTTCGACACGCCGCTGCTCTCCTTTACCGCCGCCGAACGCATGAAGCGCGCCATGGTCCAACTGGAAGCCGCGGGCGGCAACGACCGCGCCATGCTGGCCGCGCTACGCACCGCGCTGGCGGTCGCCACCGGCCTGCGCTCCATGCCCTTCGACGTTAACCTGTGGCAGTCGCAGAACATCTGGAACGACCTGTTCCTGCGCAGCGACAAAAATTACTGGTCGCCGGAGTGGAAGCTCGCCTTCCGCAAACTCGGCGAAGCCCTCTACTTCCGCGTCGACCAGCTGGTGATCGACGAAGGCGTCAGCGCCTTCTAGCTGCGCCAGTGCAGCGTGACCGGGCCATCCATGGGGTGCTCGCCGGTGCCGCGCAGGCGCGCCTGCTTCAGCGCGAAGTACCACTTCGCCGGCTTGTCCGCGTCGTCGATCAGCATCAGCGCCGGGCCGTAGCGCAATCCCTCAGCCTGCTCCACCATGGTCTCCTGGTCCTGGCGGACGAAGATCGCGCCGAAGAATTTGAGCACCGGCGTGAAGAACGGCGCCCACGCCAGCACATTCCAAGCCGCGCACACGTCGATGCGGCAGGTGGAGGGCGTTACCGGCGTCACCGTGGTCAGGCTGGCGAACCACTTGTTGCCCGCGCGAATGGTCTCGTAGCGGCGGTTGGGCAGCACAAAGTCGATGGTCGTCGTCACCGGGCCATCCGCGCCCAGCAGCTTGTAGGGCAGGCTGTTGCTGGAGGGCGCGTGCGCGGCCATGCGGAAGCCGGCGTTGCGGCCGTTGTGCTCGTCGTCGCGAATCGGCTCGAAGTGCTTCTGCTTCGCGTGGATGCTGCCCCGGCTGCGCCACCACCACGACTGGTGCACGAACGGCCCATGCGCCGGGTCCATCAGCCCGATAATCCCGTGATCGACGTTGCAGGGCAGGTCGGCCGTGAGGTGCGCACTCTTATAGTGCGCGGAAAACTTTGGCACCTCCGGCACCGGCGGCAGCTCGCGTCCGGGACTGAAGCCCGTCCCCGGCTGCGGCACATACACCCAGGCATAGCCGTCGCGCTCCTCGCACGCATACGCGCCGGCAAAGATCCTGGTCGCGTCCAGCGTGTCGGCATCAGTCAGCGAAGGAATCAGCTGGCACTGCCCGGTACATGGCTCGAACTCCCAGCCGTGGTACTTGCAGGTCACGCGCTCGCCGTCGAACCACCCCGCCGACAGCGGAATGCCGCGATGCGGGCACAGGTCGCGCATGGCAAACACGCGGCCATCGTTCTTGCGCCCCAGCAGCAGCGGATTGCCCAGCAGCAGCGCGGTCTTCGTCTTGCCGCGCTGCAACTCATCCGCCCGCAGCGCCGGATACCAGTCGCCGAAGACCAGCTCCGCCGAAGGCCCGGGCGCGCTTGCCGCAATATCAACCAATTCGTTCACACACACTCCAGCAAAAACCTGACACCGATGACACCGATCGAACCGATCAGAAACGAAAAACAATGAAATCAGGGCGCCTTATCTTTTTATCCGCGTAATCCTCCGCCAGGCCTGAGTCTTCATCATTCTTCTGATGCCCTTGAATCGGTTTGATCGGTGGTATCGGTGTTAAGCCTTTCGCTTTCCAATATAGTCGCGGTATGCCGCACGCCAGCATCCCGAAGCGCCCGGTTACGCATACGCTCGCCATCGTCGCGCTGTGGATCGCGTTCTACGCGAGCTTCACCCTGTTCCGCCCCGCGCTGCTCGACGACGCCGATTCGGTGCACGCCGAGGTGGCGCGCGAGATGCTGCTGCGCCACGACTGGGTGACGCTCTACGCCAACGGCATCCGCTACCTGGAGAAAGCGCCGCTGCTCTACTGGGCCATGGCCGCAGCGATGCGCGTCGCGCAGATGCTCGGGCATCCTTCGCCCCGCTGTTTAGCGACCGCCGCGCGCATTCCGCTGGCGCTGACCGTGCTCGCGCTCGCCTTCGCCGTTGAAGCCTTCGCCCGCGGCGCGTTCGGCGGTTCGGGGCAAAATAAAATCGGCGCGCGCGCCGGCCTCTACGCCGCGCTGATCCTGCTCTCCTCGCCCGGCATCTTTCT
>Ga0181520_10008316_pt1 | contig 14807 bp, 12 predicted proteins | sample PEATcosm2014_Bin_29_FD_132451 | JGI IMG/M metagenome (GOLD analysis project Ga0181520, IMG submission 132451) | Peatland microbial communities from MTU Mesocosm Facility, Houghton, MI, USA - PEATcosm2014_Bin02_30_metaG | ecosystem: Environmental > Terrestrial > Soil > Wetlands > Peat | place... | reverse complement strand
CGGGGTCAGCGCGGCCACCGTGGTGGTGCGCTTCAACGCCAACACGGACCCCGCCCTGCCCTGGAGCTTCCGCGCCGAGCAGGCGGAAGTCCGGCTGCCGCTCGGCGCCGAGCAGGTGGCGTTTTACACGGCGCGCGACCTCGCCGCGGTGCCGGTGACCGGGGTGGCGCTCTACAACGTCACCCCCGAGAAGGCGGCCAGGTATTTCCATAAGACGGCCTGCTTCTGCTTTACCGAGCAGCAACTGATTCCGGGCCAGGATGCGCAGTTCCCGCTGAGCTTCTGGGTTGACCCGGCGCTGGCCACCGATCCCAGCACGGCCGACGTGAAGACCATCACGCTGTCGTACACTTTCTTTCGCAGCCTTGACGACGCCGCCCGCACCGGCGCGCTCGCCTCGGCCGGGCCGCACGTCGGACCGCTGGTGCGGTGACTTGAAGCAATGGGGGATTAGGAGATGATGCAACCACCTACTCCGGCAGACCACGCATGAGCACCGATTCGCACGACGGGGCGCTGACCGCCGGTTCCGGTCTGAAGCAGCCATACCACCTGGTCGATCCCAGCCCGTGGCCGCTGACCGGCGCGCTCGGTGGCGGCCTGACCGTGCTCGGCGTTATCTTCGCCGCGCATTATGGCAACTACATCACTCTGGCGCTCGGGCTGGCGATCGTGCTGGGGGTGATGTTCTTCTGGTGGCGCGACGTGCTGAGGGAGAGCCACACGGCCGGCCTGCACACCCCGGTGGTCCGCCTCGGCCTGCGCTACGGCATGGCGCTGTTCATCACCAGCGAGGTGATGTTCTTCGTCGGCTTCTTCTGGGCCTATTTCCACTTCGCCCTGATGCCCGAGCACGTGCTCGGCACCGATACGCCGATGTGGCCGCCCAAGGGGGTGCTGACCTTCGATCCGTTCCACCTGCCGTTCCTGAACACCATGATCCTGTTGCTGTCCGGCACCACGGTTACCTGGGCCCATCACGGACTGATCGAGGGCGACCGCAAGGCACTGGTGTGGGGTCTGATCCTGACGGTTCTGCTGGGCATGAGCTTCACCACCTTCCAGGCGATCGAGTATGCCGGGGCGCCGTTCAAGTTCAGCGGCGGCGGCATCTATCCCTCGGTGTTCTTCCTGGCCACCGGCTTTCACGGCTTCCATGTCATCGTCGGCACCTGTTTCCTCATTGTCTGCACTATCCGGGCCATGCGCGGGGAGTTCACGCCGCAACGCCACTTCGGCTTCGAGGCAGCCGCCTGGTACTGGCACTTCGTCGACGTGGTCTGGCTGTTCCTGTTCGTCTGCATCTACTGGTTCGGCCACGGCGTGATCGCGCAGGAATGAACGCGCGCCCCCCCTGTCGGCACGTTGACCAGAGGGCCGCGCCGTGATGGTGCGGCCCTTGCCGTCGTGGTGGCGGGTGGCGCTTGCCTGCCGTTGCCCGCGCTGCGGGCAGGGGCCATTGTTCTCCGGGCTGCTCACCGTACGCGAGCGCTGTCCGGTCTGTGACCTCGATTTGCACGCCCACGACAGCGGCGACGGGCCGACGGTGCTGGTGATTTTTGTCCTCGCCACCGTGGTGGTTGCACTGGCGTTTTGGGTCGAGTTCCGCTTTACCCCGCCACTCTGGGTGCATGCGGTGCTGTGGCCGATGGTGACGATCCTGCTGGCGGTGCTGATGATGCGGCCGTTCAAGGCGGCGCTGGTGGCGCTGCAGTTCCGCTACCGTGCCAGTGAGATGGAAGGGGATGGGGGGTCGTGAGTATATGGCGCCGTCTGCTGGTGCCCGGGGCGATCACCGCCGTGATGCTGGCGGTGCTGATCGGGCTGGGCGTGTGGCAACTGGAACGGTTGCAATGGAAGCGGGGGGTGCTGGCGCAACTGGACGCCGCCGATGCCGCCACTCCGGTGCCGCTGCCGTTCGATCCGCACCCCATGCAGAAAGTGCGCGTGACCGGGCGTTGGCTGCCGGACCTGCTCGCCTGGTACGGTGCCGAGGTGCGCGACACCAGCGAAGGCTCGGTGATGGGCTCGCAAGTGCTGATGCCGCTGCAGATGGATAACGGCACGATCGTGCTGGTCGACCGGGGTTGGGTTCCGACGACACGGAAAGTGCAGATACCGTCCCCGAGCGGCGCCGTTACGATCACCGGTTGGCTGCGGGCGAGTGAACAGCAAGGGCTGTTCTCGCCGCCGGATGCGCCCCTGGTGCAGCGTTTCTACACGATGAACCCCGGCAAGATCGGGGCAGCGCTCGGCATCGCGCCGGTGCTGCCGTTCGTGGTGATGCAACTGGCGCAGGGACCGGTGGATGGCTACCCGATTCCGCAGATGCGCCTGCCGCGTCCGCCCAACAACCATCTCGGTTACGCGTTCACCTGGTTCGGCCTCGCACTGGGGTTGCTGGGCGTGTTCGGCGCCTATGCGCGTCGCGTCGTCCACCCGGTGCCTGAGCCCGAGCCGCCGCCGCCGGTGGAATGGCCGCAACGACCGCAGGACTGGGAGCGTCTGCTGTCGGAGGCGTCGGGAGACGACATCTGGCAACCCCTCGATTCGGCGGCTGAGCCGGCCGCACGCAGGCCATCGCGGCGCGCGGCGGCAGCGGCGCCAGATATGCCTGCCTACGAGCGGCTGGTGGCTCGTTTCGCTCGCATCGCCACGATCCAGGAGGGGTCCGCCATGCTGTCCTGGGACGCCGCGGCGATGATGCCGTCGGGCGGTGGCGCGGCGCGCGGTGACCAACTCGCGGTGTTGGCCGGCCAAGCCCATGGATTGCTCGTCGCCTCCGAGGTGGCCGACGATCTCGCCCAGGCGGAGGCTGCCGGCGAGGACCCGGACCCTTGGAGCGCCGCCAATCTCGCGCTGATGCGCCAGGCCCATACGCGGGCGAGCGCGCTGCCGGCCGACCTGGTGGAGGCGCAGGCGCGCGCCAACTCGGCCTGCGAGAAGGTCTGGCGCGAAGCACGCCGTACCGCCGATTTCCCCCTGGTGGTGCCGGCCCTGCACGAGGTGCTGGAGTTGGTGTGCGAACAGGCCGGCGCGCTTGCCCCGGTGCTCGACCTGTCACCGTACGACGCGCTGATGGATGGCTATCAGCGCGGCATCGGCGTGGCCGATGTCGAGCCGGTTTTCTCGGCCTACGAGGCTTTCCTGCGCGAGGCGCTGCCACAGGCGGAGGAACTGCAGGCCCGCCAGCCGCAGGCGTTGCGCCCGCCAGCGCCGTTCCCCACGGCGGTGCAGGAGGCGCTTTGCCGGCACTTCGCGGCGCAGGCCGGGCTGGAGCCGGAGCATTCGCGGCTCGATCGCTCCATCCATCCGTTCTGCGGCGGCACCCCGACCGATATCCGCATCACGACCCACTACGACGAGCAGGATTTCGCGCCGGCGCTGCTGGGAGTGATGCACGAGACCGGCCATGCGTTGTACGAGCGTGGCTTGCCGGCGGACTGGGCGCGCCAGCCCGTGGGCGCCGCCTCCGGCATGGCGGCACACGAGAGCCAGAGCCTGATCCTCGAGATGCAGGCCTGCCGGTCGGACGCTTTCCTGGGTTGGCTCGGCCGCGAGTTGCAGCTGTTTTTCGGCGGCGATCCGGCGCCCTACGCCGGTGATAATCTGGCGCGGCTGTGGCGCCGCGTGGAGCGCGGGCTCATCCGGGTCAGCGCCGACGAAATGACCTATCCGGCGCACGTCATCCTGCGCTTCCGCCTGGAACAGGCGATGATCGCGGGCGACCTCGTGGTCGCCGACCTGCCCGCCGCGTGGAACCACGGCATGCGTTCGCTGCTCGGCATCTCGCCGTCCGACGATGCCCAGGGCTGTCTGCAGGACATCCATTGGTACGACGGGGCGTTCGGCTATTTCCCAAGCTACACGTTGGGGGCCATGGCCGCGGCGCAATTGATGGCGGCGGCGCGGCGCGACGTGGCGACGCTGGACGCGTCGCTCGGGCGGGGTGACCTGGCGCCGCTGGTGTCCTGGTTGCGCGAGCACGTGCATGGCATGGGCAGCCTGCTGGGCTTCAACGACCTGTTGCGGCACGCCACCGGCAAGTCGCTCGACCCGCTGGACTTCGAGGCGCATCTGACGGCGCGCTACCTGACCTGAGGGGACCTGGGATGCTGGAATTGCGGCAGGACCGCGCGTGCTGCGACATCCCGGGCGTGATCGCCTAGCAGGCGGGCGAGGCGCACGGGATGCCCGTTCTGCCGGCCACGCCGATCAGCGCGATTTCACGGCAACGGGAACGGGACGCCTGGCGCGTGGCCGGCGCCATCGCGGCCGGGGCGTTGCTGCTGTGCTGGCCGGCTATCGTGAACCGCTATCCGATCCTGTTCAGCGACACCCACGCCTATCTTGTGCAGGCCAGCCAGCCCGTGATGGTGTGGGACAAACCCTGGATCTACGGCCCGTTCCTGCTGCTCTGGCATGGCCGCACCACGCTATGGCTGCCGGTGTTCGGGCAGGCCCTGCTGGTCTCGCACCTGCTGTGGCTGACGCGCAAGGCGATCGCCCCGCCCACGGCGGGTTTTCACTTTGCCCTGTGCGCCGCGCTGGCCGCCGGCAGTGCGGCGCCTTGGTTTGTTTCGCTGCTCATGCCGGATATCTTCGCGCCGGTGGCGGTGCTGTGCCTGTTCGTGCTCGGCTTCGGCGCCAGCCTGCGTCCGGGTGAGCGGCGCTGGGCCGGCGTGCTGGGAACTTTCGCCATCGCGGCCCACCTTTCCCATCTCGTGGTGGCCGCGGCGTGCGTGGTGGTGGTGACGCTGTTGCGCCGGCGCTGGCGGTGCGTGCTCGCGGCGGCGGCGCCGTTGCTCGGCGCGGTGGTGCTCCTGCTGGTCGGCAACCTGGCCGGGAACGGGCGCTTCGGTATTTCGCCCTACGGATCGGTGTTCGCGCTCGCGCGGCTGGTGGCGGACGGGCCGGCGCGGTCGGTGATCGAGCGGGACTGCCCGCAGGCGGGCTGGCGCATGTGCGACTGGGTTGGCCGGTTGCCCCGCGAAAGCGACGTGTTCCTGTGGGACGGCGACGGTCCGGTCTGGACGACACCGGGCGGGCCGAAGGCGCTGGCACCCGAGGCGTCGGCGATCGTTGCCAGAACGCTGCTAGAGGAACCCGGCGCGGTGGTGCAGGCGGCGCTCGCCAATACCTGGGCGCAGCTCCGTCTGGTGAAACTGGGCGACACGCTGGACACCAACTGGCTCGAGGAGTCCGTGGTGGGCAGCCTGCGCGCCTATTTCCCGCCCAGCGAGGAGGCGCGCTTTCGGGCCGGGATGCAGGCACACGGCACCCTGCCGGCGCTCGCCGCGCCGCTCAACCTGCCGTTCGCGGCCTTGCTGCTCGCCGGCGCGGCGTCGAGTTTTTTCCTCCTGGCCGCCGCCTGGCGACATCGGGACATCCCCCGCGCCGGTCTGGCCGCCTTGGTGCTCGCCGCGGTCCTGTTCAACGCCGCGGCGGGCGGGGTGCTTTCGCGGCCCAATGCACGTTATCAGGCCCGCATCGCCTGGCTGGTTCTGCTACCGGCGCTGATGATGGGGAAAACCGGGGCGGAACCCCGGCCGTCAGATCGGCGCCCGCTGCTCCACTTCCTCCGGCGTCATGCGCACCAGTGCCTCGTAGTCGCGCAGCAGCCTTTCGGTCATCGGTCCCGGGGTGAAATGGAGATCGCCGATCTGGCGCACCGGCGTCACCTCGGCGGCGGTGCCGGCCAGGAAGATCTCGTCGGCGCCCTTCATTTCCTCGGGCATGATCGCCCTCTCCACCACCTTGATCTGGTGGCGCCGCGCGATCGACATGACGCTGCGGCGGGTGATGCCGTTGAGGAAGCAATCCGGCGTCGGCGTGTGCAGTTCGCCGTTGAAGACGAAGAATATGTTGGCACCGGTTTCCTCGGCTACCCGGCCGCGCCAGTCGAACATCAGCGCGTCGTCGAAGCCCTCGGCCTCCGCCTTGTGCTTGGCCAGCGTGCCGATCATGTAGAGACCGGCCGCCTTCGCGGTGGTCGGCGCGGTCTCGGGGTGCGGGCGCTTCCACTCGGCAATGCCCAGGCGCGCGCCCTTCATGCGGTTGTCGCCGAACAGGTTGGGCCACGGCCAGGACGCAATGGCGAGATGAATTTTGGTCGCTTGTGCCGAGACGGCAAGCATTTCGCTGCCGCGCCAAGCGATCGGGCGCACATAGGCATCGGTCTGGCCGTTGCCCGCCAGAACCTGCCGGCAGGCGGCTTCGATCGCCTCGGCGCTGTACGGAATCTCGTAGCCGAGGATGCGGGCGGAGGCGATCAGCCGCTCGGTGTGCGCGTGCAGCTTGAAGATGTTGCCGCTATAGGCCCTCTCGCCCTCGAACACGCTGCTGCCATAGTGCAGCCCATGCGACAGGACGTGCAGCTTCGCTTCCCGCCACGGCACGAGGGCACCATCGTACCAGATCACGCCATCACGATCATCGAAAGGAACCAGCGCCATGGGGGCTTTCCTTGTAATATTATTGCTTACTGAGGGCTAACGCTATAATGAACCACCCGATACGTCAATCAGACTGCCGTAACTGTGAGGCAACCCAGCCATGCCAAGCCAGCGCTGCCGCGCCCCGGGGAGGGCGATCTGACCATGGTTGACGCAAGCTCGCCCAGTGTCGCCGGCAACAGCCTGCTGTTCCTGCGCGAGGAGGAGATCCGCGCCGCCCAGGACCTGTTGTTTTTCGCCTATCGCGACTTCACCAACGTCGCCGATGTCATTCTGGAGGAGCTTGGACTGGGGCGCGCGCATCACCGTGCGTTGCACTTCATCGGCCGCAACCCCGGTATCCCGGTCACCGAGTTGCTGGCGATCCTGCGCATTACCAAGCAGAGTCTGGCGCGCGTGCTGGGCGCGCTGGTCGCGCAGGGCTATGTGTCGCAGACTCAGGGCCGGGCCGACCGGCGGCAGCGGCTGTTGATGTTGACGCCCGCCGGCCAGGCCCTGGAGCGGCGGCTGTTCGAGCGGCAGCGGGAGCGCCTGATGGCGGCTTACCGCGATGCCGGCGTGCCGTCGGTGGAGGGGTTCCGGCGGGTGATGCGCGGGATTATGGACGAGGCCGCGCGCGCCTACATGGACCGGGCCGGGCAGGGCCGTGCGCGACCGGCCCGAACGGGAGAGGCAGATGTCGGATGAGGCGACGATCCTGGTCGTGGACGATGACGACCGCCTGCGCACGTTGCTGTCGCGCTACCTGGCCGAGAATGGCTTTCGCGTTACCACCGCCGCCAATGCCGCCGAGGCCCGCGAGAAGTTGCGCTTCCTGCAGCCCGAGTTGATGGTGCTGGACGTCATGATGCCGGGCGAAAGCGGGTTGGAACTGATGGAGTCGCTGCGTCGCGACAATGCCGAGGTGCCGGTGCTGCTGTTGACCGCGCGCGGCGCGCCGGAGGACCGCATTGCTGGCTTCGAGGCGGGGGCCGACGACTACCTGCCCAAGCCGTTCGACCCGAAGGAGCTGTTGCTGCGCATCCGTGCGCGTCTGCGCCGCATCGTGCCCCCCCCGCCCGCATTGGACGCACCGACCGGCCCGCTGCCGCTGGGGCCGCTGGAGTTCGATCCCCTGCGCAGTGAATTGACCGGACCGGACGGCATCGTTCGCCTGACCGGCGGTGAGGCGGCGCTGCTGACCGTGCTGGCGCGCAAGCCGAACGAGGTGCTGTCGCGCGAGGAGATCGTGGCGGCGCTGAGCATGGACGAAACCGGCGAGCGCGCGATCGACGTCATGGTGACGCGACTGCGGCGCAAGCTGGAGGCCGATCCGCGCGAGCCGCGGTTCCTGCACACCGTGCGCGGCCGGGGCTATGTGCTGAAGCCGGGCCGCTAGGCCGCTCGATGCGGGTCCGCATTCCCAAGATCTACCTGGTCAAGCGGCTGTTTCCGCGCTCGCTGCTGTGGCGCAGCCTGCTGATGATCCTGGTGCCGCTGATCGCAGTACAGGCGGTGGCGCTGCAGATCTTCTACGGCAATCACCTCGCCATCATTTCGCGCCGCTTCACGCTGGCGATCGCCGGCGAGGTCGCGATGACGGTGGACCTGCTGAACCGCTACCCCGACGACGCCGACCGGACCTGGGTGCTGGATAACGCCTGGCGGCAATGGGAAATGGCGATGCGGCTGGAACCGGGGGCGAAGCTGCGGACCGGGCGTCGCACGACCCTGATCGGACCGGTGGACAATGATCTCGCCGATGCGCTGGTGGCGCAGGTGCGGCGGCCGTTCACGGTGGATTGGGCGTCCGACCCAGTCTCCGTGGTGATCCGCATCCAACTGGGCGACGCGGTGCTGGATGTGCAGGCGCCGCGTAAGCGTCTGTACACCGACACGATTTATCTGTTCGTCATCTGGCTAGTGGGCTCGTCGCTACTGCTGTTCATCATCGCGGCGCTGTTCATGCGCAACCAGGTGCGGGCCATCCGCCGGTTGGCGGCGGCGGCCGAGGCGTTCGGCATCGGCCGCGATACCGAACCGATCCGCCTGGAAGGCGCAACCGAGGTGCGTCAGGCCGGCGCCGCCTTCAATCGCATGCAGGAGCGCGTCCGGCGTTTCCTTCAGCAGCGCACCGAAATGCTGGCGGGCGTGTCGCACGACCTGCGCACCCCGCTGACGCGGCTGCGGTTGGCGCTGGCCATGCTGCCGGCGCGCGACGAGCTGCGCGACGATGTTGCCGATATGACCGCGGACGTCGAGGAGATGGAGCGGATGATCCGCGGCTATCTGGCGTTTGCGCGCGGCGAGGGCAGCGAGCAGGTGCGTCCGGTGGACCTGGTCCAGCTGTTGGAGGATGTGGCGGCGGCGGCGCGACGGGCTGGGGCAGAGGTGACTCTGGAGGCTCCCGAGGAGCTGTCCGTGCGGCTGCGCCCCGATGCGGTGCGCCGTGCGATCACCAATCTGGTGGACAATGCCCGCCGCCATGCCCACCACGTGGCGCTCGGGGCGGCGCCGGCCGGCGCGCGCAACGTGCAGGTGACGGTGGACGATGACGGGCCCGGCATCCCGCCCGACCGGCGCGAGGGGGTATTCCGGCCTTTCGAGAGCAGCGCGGCCGGCGGCATGGGGCTGGGATTGACCATTGCACGCGACATCGTGCGGGCACATGGCGGCGATATCACGCTGGAGGACAGCCCGCTCGGCGGGTTGCGCGCGCGGGTGCTGCTGCCGGTGTAGCGCGACGGCCTCGGAACAGATCATCCCGGGCCGATGGGACGACTACTTCTTCATCCACGGGGACGGGGCATGAGCACGATTGGCTCGGTCCCCTCGCGGCCGACCACGCGATAGAGGCGGACCCGCTCCGCCACCATCCCTCCGCGCGCCCGATCGACCAGGCCGATCCGCTCGAGATGCTCGAAGTCCGTCCTGTGTGGCTGGTCGGCCAGGCGGTCGCTGCGCACCATCAACCCCGTCCGCCCCGCCGCGAAACCCATCGCGTCCGGCAGGTCGAACCAGCGCCAGCGCGTGTCCAGCGCGAGGACGGAAATATCGGGCGGCAAGTGCCAGGCCAGTTCCGCCGCCAGGCCATAATTGTCCGCCACCACATAGCCGGCACCCTCGGCCCGGGCTTTCGCCGCGATGTCCTGGGCCATGCCGTCCCAGCCCGCCAGGCGCAGCAGGGTGATGTCCCAGGGGACGGACAGGCGGACCGGCGCCCAGATGGCCTGCATCCACACCAGACCGGTCAGCATGAACCCAAGTCCCACGGCCGGCGCCCGCAGCCGGCGCCAGCCTCCGGCCAGCCCGGCGGCGGCAATCGCCGCCTGCGGATAGAGCAATGATGGCCAGTTGGCCTGCACGCGGTCGCCCAGCGCGTGCTGCAGGAACACCAGCGAGGGCACCGCCAGCAACGCCGCCAGCAGCGTCCAGCCCGGATCGCGCGTCCGCGCCCGGCGCAGCGCGGCGGCGAAACCCGCGCCGAACATCACCGCCAGCAGCGGCGTGGCCAGGCCGATCTGCCCGCCCAGCAACTCGCCCACGAACTGCAGCGCCCGGCTGGGCTGCCAGTCGCCCACCCGGCCGCCCTGACGGGCAAAACTCACCCAGTCATGGGTGGCGTTCCACCCCAGCACCGGAGCGAACACCGCCAGTGCGGCCAGCGCACCGAGCCAGGGTGTGGGTCGGCGCAGCCAGGGCCGCAGCGACGGCACCGCCAGCAGCCAGACCAGCACCGCCGGAGCCAGCAACACCGCGGTGTATTTGCTCGCCATCGCCAACCCGGCCGCCACCCCCACCAACCCCCACCAACCGGCCCGGCCGGTGGCGAGCAGACGCCCAAGCCCGAACAGGGAAAGCGTCCAGAAGAACAGCAGCGGAGTGTCGGGCGTCATGGTGACCGAGCCGGCGCCGAACAGCAGCGTGGCATTGGCCAGCACCGCCGCCGGCAGACCGGCCCGGCGACCTGGCAGCAAATCCTCAGCGGCGCGCCACAGCAGCACGGTGCCCACGGCTGTCGCCAGCGGGCCGAGCAGACGCACGCCCAGCTCGGTGTCGCCCAGTAGCGCCGTGCCGGCCCGGATCCACAGCGCCACCATGGGCGGGTGGTCAGGGTATCCGAAAGCCAACGCCTTCGACCACACCCAGTAGTAGGCCTCGTCGGGGGCCAGGGGGGTCAATCCGGCGACCGCGAGGCGCACCACCGTCAGCATGACAAGCATGGAAAGAAGCCAGGGGCTCCACCCCCTGACCCCGTCGAGCGACAGTGGCCGGGAACCCATTCGATTCAGGTCAGTGCGCCCCAACTGTGCGGTTCACTCGTGGAGCGGGGTTCCGCCGTGGCGGCGGCCTCGGCCAAGGCGAGACCCCAGCCGATGGTGAGCATGACCCAGCCGCCGGTATCGGTCACGAACAGGCTGCTGGCTGAGGCGAGCGGCCAGAGCGCGACCACCGTGGCAACCAGAACCGCCAGCCGCATGGGCTCGGCGGCCGGCACGAGGTTGCGGCCGATGCCGCGGAGCCACAGCACCGCCAGGCCGGCGAACATTGCCAGTCCCACCAGGCCGCCCGAGACGGCGACGTCGAGCCAATAGTTGTGCGGGTGAATGTTGCAGCCGTCGGCGGGCGAAATGCGTGCGTCGGAGACGCCCAGCCAGATGCTGCCTTTGAAGAAGGCGGGGTCGGCGCAATGGTTCCGAAAGCCGTCCAGGCCGAGTCCGAACACCGGCGACTCGCGAATCATCGCCATGGCGCGCAGGTAGATCTGGCCATAGGCGCTGTCCCAGAAATGGGACATCTGCTGAACGAAATGAACCGCCAGCTTGTTGAAGGTGGTTGGCGAGACAATCGGGGTGAGGGCGAGCAACAGCCCACCCCCGAGCAGGGCGATCGCCACCGGCCGGCGCAGACTCCGGACGAACAGTGCCGCGAGCAACAGGCCGAATCCCATGAGCAGAACGGGCATGCGTTGTCCGATCAGGACCATGGTGGCGACCGCAACGAGGAGCAGGGACAGGCCCGCTGCCCGCCGCAGGACAGTAGCGCGGCCAAACAGGCGGACCACCGGCGGCAAGGTGGCGGGAAAGAACACCGCGAGCAGCATACCGCCGGCGCGGGGCTTGAAAAACGGCCCGGTCAGCGCCCCGTCGGCCCAGCGCGGGTCACCGAACAGGTTGTGGCCGGTCAGCAACTGCAGCCAGCTCTGCCCGCCGATCCAGAGGGCGGCGGCGATGAAGCTCAGCGTGATCCCCAGCCGCGCGGATGATTTGCGCAGCACCCAGTCCTGCAGGGCGGCGGCGAACAGCGGCAGCCGAAAAACCACAAGCGCTTCGCCGATGGCGTGCGGGTTACCGCCGAGCGCGGTGCACAGCAGCAGCCAGATGCAGAAGACCCCGGCCAGGATCACCCAGGCCCGCCCGGTCCACGCCCAGTCGCGCAGCACGGCGCAACGGACCAGGAAGAGCAGGTCGACGGTGCAGATCAGCCCATCGGCGAGCGCGCGCGCATGCAGCAAGGTCGGGACCGTCGCAATCGTCGCGATGACGGCGACCGTCTCCATCACTCGCGCGGCGTGCTGCCGCCGCGGCATCAATGCTGGGGTGACAGGGTGTGCGTCCGAAATCACGCGCGGCAGCCCTCCTGCGGGGTGAGCAGGCGGTGGTATAGGGCGGCCAGTTCACTGGCGCGATCCCCGATCGCAAAGCCGGCCGGTAGCGGCGTGATGGCGAACCCGCGATCAGTGGGGGCGGACGGCTCAGGGCGTGTGGGACCCGGCTTTTGCGGCCAGCGCCTTCACCTCATCCACGGCTTCGACAAAACGCTTATTGAGCAATTCCAACGCTTCACCGTTGGAGCGCTGGATCAGTTCGCTGAGTTCGCGGGCATTGGATACCGCGCGCTCATAGGCGCGTTTGAGCAACTCGGCCTGCTTGGCGGCCATGGCCTGTGGCGCCTCGCCCGGGGCTGCCAGCGCGCGCATGGTTTCGCCCAGTTCCGCCATGGTCTGCTGCATGATTTCCATCTGCCGCTTGGCAACCGCCTGGGCGCCTTCCAGCGCGATGCGGTTGGCCGACGCCAGAGTGTCCATGTTGCGCTTATAGGCGGCCAGCAATGCCTCCATGTCCGGCAGGGCGGGCAGCTTCATGTCGGCAAACATCCGGGTGAAGTCTTCCGCGGCGCTCTTGGCCTGATGCATGGCCTCGGAGAAAGGGGTGTCGCCGCCGGTCTTGCCGGTTTCGCTCGCCATGTTCGGCTCCTGTTGTTGTTGGGTCGTGCCGCCCCTGTGGCCGGCGTGGCGCTTCCCCGCGCCTTCGCCGCACGGGATGGAGTGGATTTAGGCGACCACGGCGGACGACTCAATGTTATCCCGCGCGGCGTCAGACCGGTTGGGACGCCGGCGCTTCCGGCGGCGGTGGCGGTTCCGGCTGTTCCGGCGGTGGCGGCGGCGATTCGGCGGGCGCGTTGCGGTGGCGGCCCAGCCAGCCTTCCGCCGCGTCGGCGCGCGACAGCGCCTGGTCCAGCGCCGCCATGGCGGCGGACAAATCCTCGCTCTCGTCGCGCTGCCAGGCGTGCAGCGTCCATAGCCAGACCGCCAGCAGGGCCTTGCGGCGCAGGCGCCCGCGCAGTCCGTGCGAGGCGATGCCCGCGCCCTCCAGCATCCAGCCCATGCTGCACAGGCTGGCGGCGGCCAGCGCGAGCGCCGTCGCCGGGTCGGCCGGCAGGACACGCATCAGCGCCAGCACCCCGGCGCGGTGGCGCTGCAGGAAGTCGATCCGCCGCATCAGGATGTCGAACAGGCGGTCGCGATGCGATCCTTCGTCGGCCGCGCTGGACAGCGCCGCCTGGTCGGCCAGGCTGCCGAACCGCAGCAACACGGCACAGCGCCCCGGGAAGCGGCGGCGCGCCCGATCCAGCGGCAGGCCGGCGTCGCGCGCGGCCTGCGCCACGCTGACCCCGGACCAGCCGCGCTCGGCTGCAAGCGAAAAGGCACTGGTGACAAGTGCGGCGTCGAATTCAGCGTTATCCATGGTGTTTACACCGGTTCAGCCCGCCAGTTCGCGCGAGCGGGCGGTGGCGGCGGCTATGGCGCGCGACATCAGCGCCGGCCAGGCCTGCTCCTCCATCAACACCGCGAGGGCGCGTTCGGTGGTGCCCTTCGGGCTGGTGACGGCACGCCGCAAGGCCGCGGCGTCCTCGGTGCTGGCGGCCAGCAGGGCGCCGGAGCCGGCGACGGTCTGGCGTGCCATCAGGCGGGCAAGGTCGGCGGGGATGCCCTGCTCGATCGCCGCGCGCTCGAGCAGTTCGGCGAGCAGGAACACATAGGCCGGGCCGCCGCCGGAGACGGCGGTAACCGGATCGATCAGCCCCTCGTCTTCGACCCAGGCCACGGCGCCGATGGCGGCGAGCAGCGTATCGCACAACCCCCGTTGCGCGGCGGAAACGCCGGGGCCCGCGCAGGCCACCGTGATGCCCTGGCGCACCGCGGCCGGGGTGTTGGGCATGGCACGCACCACCGGGGCCGGCGCGCCGAGCAGATGACGCAGGCCAGCGATGGTGCGCCCGGCCATGATCGACAGAAAAACCGCATCGGGGGCGAAACGAGCGAAGTGCGGCAGCATTTCAGCGGCGTTCTGGGGTTTCACCGCCAGCACCACCGCCGCCGGCGCAAACCCGGCCGGGACGGAGGCGGCATCCGCCACCACCATCACCTCGGGCCCCGGCGCGGCGGGCAGCGCCGGATCGACCGCGACCGCGCCGGCGAGGCCGCGCTCGCGCCAGCCGGCCAACATGGCGCCACCCATCTTGCCGAGGCCGACCAGCAGGATGGGGGGAATGGTCTGAGTGTTCACAGGAGGTTGCTCATCGGCTCACGCCTCGCCGGCGCATTCCAGCATGGCGGCGGCCAGCGCGTCGGCCGGAGTTTTGCCACCCCAAAGGACAAACTGGAAGGCGGGAAAGAAGCGCTCGCACTCGGTGATGGCGATGTCCACCATGTCCTCCAGGCTCTCGCTGGACGCGCCCGGCGCCCCGCGCAGCAGCATGGAGTGACGAAACACCGGCATGCCATCGTCGCTGTCCATGCCGAAATGGCCGATCCACAGCCGCTCGTTGGCCAGCGCCAGCAACTCGTACAACACCCCGCGGCTCTTCTCGGGCACCTTCAGGTCGAAGGCGCAGGTGAAGTGCATGGCGCTGATTTCGTTCGACCAATTGAAATACAGCCCGTAGTCGCACCACTTGCCCGGCGCTTCGGCCGCCATCTCGGAATCGCCACGACGGTCGAACGCCCAGTCGTTGGCGCTGGCGATCTGCTCCAGCACGTCCAGCGGGTTGGCGGACCGTTCGAAACTGGTGCTCATCATAGCTGACATG